>Ga0247719_1000403_pt1 | contig 26866 bp, 24 predicted proteins | sample 41E_DmetaG_FD_189046 | JGI IMG/M metagenome (GOLD analysis project Ga0247719, IMG submission 189046) | Soil microbial communities from hillslope of Landscape Evolution Observatory, University of Arizona, Oracle, AZ, United States - 4-1-E_D | ecosystem: Engineered > Artificial ecosystem >...
GCTGGTGCCGCGCCGCGGGCGCGCTCGCCGACCTCGCGCAGGTCCTCGGCGCGCCGGTCTTCCTGAACGGCCTCGCGCGCGGCTCGCTCGCGCCAGGCGATCCGCATTTCTTCAACCTCGCGCGCGGGCGCGCGCTCGCGGAGTGCGACGTCCTCCTCGACGTCGGCACCCCGTTCGACTTCCGCCTCAACTACGGCGAGTCCGTGCCGGCCGCTGCGCAGGTGGTCCGCGTCGAGGTCGACGCGCCGCAGATCGCGCTCAACCGCAACGTCGACGTGGGCCTCGTGGGCCACGTGGGCGCCGTCCTCGAAGACCTCGCGCGCGCGCTCAAGGGCCGAGCGACCCCCGACCGCGCGCGCTGGCTCGCGGCGCTCCGCGAGGAGGAGGCCCGCAAGCTCGCGGTCTGGGCCGACGATCTCGCGAGCGGCCAGACGCCGATCCACAGCTACCGTTTCCTCAAAGACCTCGCCTCCGTCGTGGACCGCGACACCGTCGTCGTGGGCGACGGCGGCAACGTCGTCGCGACCGCCGCGAAGGTGATCCCCGTCGCGGGCCCCGGCCGCTGGATGGACCCCGGTCCCCTCGGCTGCCTCGGCGTGGGCGTCCCGTTCGCGATGGCCGCGAAGCTCGCGCACCCCGACCGCAAGGTCGTCGTGCTATCGGGCGACGGATCCTTCGGCCTCAACGGCTTCGAGATCGATTCCTGCGTCCGCCAGGACATCCCCGTCGTGGTCGTCGTCGCGAATGACGGCGCGTGGACGCAGATCCGCGCCCCGCAGGTCGGCCTCTACGGCGAGGAGCGCGCGGTGGCCACGAAGCTCGGCGAGAAGACCCGGTACGACCTCGTCGCGGAAGCGCTCGGGGCGCACGGGGAGCTTGTGACGGAACCCGGCGGGATCATCCCCGCGCTCAAGCGGGCGCAGGCCACGAACCGGCCCGCGGTCGTGAACGTGGTCATCGACCCGGCCACGAACCAGGGAAGCGGGAAGCCGATGTGACGGCGCAGGACTTCGTCCTGCGCTTCCCCGCTCGACGGCGGCGCTCGCTTCGCTCGGCCTCGGGCGGCCTGCGGCCGCCCTCTTCGGGGCGCTTGCGCGCCCACCGTGCTCTCGTGGCGCAGGACTTCGTCCTGCGCTTCCCCGCTTTTCGAGAGCCTCGCTTCGCTCGGCCTCGGGCGGCCTGCGGCCGCCCTCTTCGGGGCGCTCGCGCGCCCATCCCCGCTCTCGTGGTAGAAGGATGGAGACTGCGGGTTAGCTGTGTGAAATCTCGTGGGCTTGGCCTCGCTTCGCTCGGCCTCGGGCGGCGTGCGGCCGCCCTCTTCGGGGCGCTTGCGCGCCCATCCCCGCTTTCGTGGTCGATGGCGCGAAAGCGCTCGCTCCGCTCGCGCTCGTTTCTTGTCTACGCGCCGCGAGGTCGGGGGCTATTTCTTCGCCGCGTACATCGCCCACACGTCCTCGTGCGAGCGCGCCCAGTCGCCGGGCTTGAGCCAGGAGGGGTCGACGAAGGCGAGCTCCCGGTACCAGCTCGGGGGGCCGTGCGGCCACAGGCCCTGCGCGGTCGGGCGCGGGACCTGGGCCTCGAAGAGGAAATTCACATCCCAGTGGTGCGTGCCGGGATAGACGGCGGATTCGTAGGCCTCGCTCGCATAACGGACGAAGCGCGGCTCGACGCGGACGCGGACGAGGTCGTCGGCGATGGACCGGGCCGCGGTCTCGGGGGATTCGCCGAAGCGGAGATGGCGCGCGGGGAGCGTCCAGCCGCCGCTGAATCGCTTGCGGCGCTCCTCGTCCATGCCGGTGAGGCCTTCGAGCTTCGCGTCTTCCGCGTTGTACTTGCCGAGGAGCACACGGCCCTGGTCGTCACGGACGGCGAGGAAGGCCGAGAGGCAGAGGCCGCCGGCGGGAACGTCGCGGGAGCCGAGGGGAGGAGCGCGGGGGCCGAACCAGGCGAAGGTGCCCATGCGCGCGGGAAAGGCCCGGGGTGGCTTGGAACCTTCGGGGTCAGGCGCGCGTCCTGAGCACGCGCTTCTCCGTCACGATGAGGTCCATCGGTTCATCGTGCGGCTCGTCCGGGAGCGCTTCGACGATCTGCGCCTCGAAGGCGAGACCGATGCGGAGACCCGGCCGGTCGCGGAGATACCGGTCGAAATAGCCGCGCCCGGTGCCGAGTCGGTGGCCGCGCGGGTCGAAGGCGACGCCGGGCACCACGATCGCGTCGAGGTTCTCCGGCATGGGCGCCGTGGAGGCGGGTTCCCGGATGCCGAAGGCGCCGGGCCTGAGCGCGGCGGGGTCCGCGACCGCGTGGAACGTGAGCGCGCCCGTCGCGCGGTCCACGCGCGGCAGGGCGACGCGCACGCCGCGCCGGAGGGCGTCGGCGAGGAGGCCGTCGGTCGGCATCTCGGATCCCCGCGCGGCGTAGAATCCGACGGTCGCGCCGGGGCGCATCACGGAGAGGCCGAGGAGGCGCTTCGTGGCCTTCGAGGCGAGCGAGGCGCGCAGGTCGGGCTCGATCGCGTCGCGGCGGGCGAGGGCCTCGCGGCGAAGCGCAGTCTTGAGGTCGGCGGCCGACGCGCGGCGGGGGGCCATCACGCGGCCTTCCGGCGTCCTTCGAGGAGGTCGTCGATGCGGCGCACGGATTCGGCGTCCTTGCGCCCCTCGTAGAGGTCGCGGGCCCGGCGGAGGACGTCGCGTCCGCGGTCGGATTCGCCCGTCTCGAGAAGGAGGCGGCCCTGCGCCCAGAGCACCTCCGGGAGGAATTCGCTCGGTCCCGTCTCGACGCTCGCGAGCGCGGCCTCGAGGTGCTTCTTCGCCTCCGCGTGGCGCCGGAGGTCCATGAGGACCCACGCGAGGTTCAGGTTCAGCGAACCCGCGTAGAGCCGGAGCGCCGCGGCCGTCACGACCTCGACGCCCTTCGTGAGGTGGGGCAGCGCCTCGGCCGGGCGGCCGAGGAGTCGCAGCGTTTCGCCGAGGTTCCCATACGCTTTCGCGAGGAAGGCGGGCTCGGCGCCGTGCTTGAGGGCGTACGCGACGTTGTCCTCGAAGACGCGGCGCGCGCCTTCGCGGTCGCCGCTTTCGAAGACGAGGATCCCGTAGGCGTTCAGGAGGTCGGCGACGTACGGCTCGCCCTCGCGATCCTTCAGGTCCTCGAGGATGCCGTGCACGAGCGCGATGCCCTTCGCGAGGTCGCCGCGGAAGCGGTGCGCCTGCGCGGCCTCGCGTCCGGCGAGGGCGACGAGCTCGGGGTCGCGGATCCCGCGCGCGACCTCGAGGCTGCGCTCGGCCGCCGCGAGCGCCTGCTCGGGCTTGCCGCGGTGGACGAGGATGCGCGCCTCGAGGAGGTGCTTCCAGCCGCGCTGACGGGCGGAGACCCGCGCTTCGCGGAAGGATTCGAGCACCGAGAACAGCTCGGCGTGGTAGCCGCGCGAGACGAGGTTCATGCCGTGCGTCACCGCGAGGGCGGCGGCCTCCTCGTCGCGGTCCGCGGCGCGCAGGTGGTGCATCGATTCGACGAGCGCGCCTTCGCCCGCCACCGTCTGGTAGTGCTGCGCGGCCTCGGCGTGGAGGCGCCGCGCGACGACGGCGGGGAGGCGCCGCAGGTAGTAGTCGCGCAGGAGGTCGTGGAGGCCGATCGCGTCCCCGTCGCGGATGAGCAGTCCCCGCTCGACGAGGATCGTGAGCGGACCCGCCTCGTCCCGGGCGGGCGCGAGGATGGACGGCGAGACGGGGAAGCGGTGGATCGCGGCCCTGAGGAGGATGCGCCGCTCGGCGTCGCCCAGCCCGCGGTCGACCTCCTCCTCGAGCCACGCCTGGACGTCGCGCGAGGCGCCGGGGCGCGTCCCCGGCTGCACGAGGCGCAGGTAGAGGGGGTGGCCGCGGGTCACGCGGACGACCTCGGGAATCTCCCGCTCGGCGAAGCCGCGCTCGGCGAGGAGCGCGTGGCTCTCGTCGTCGCCGAGGACGCCGAGCGTCAGGCGCTCAAACCCCTTGCTCGACCCGAGCCGGTCGGCGACGCGGCCCATCTCCCGCCCGATCACGAGGAGGCGGGGGCCGCCCGAGACCGCGGCCTTCGCGAGGCGCTCGAGGAGCGGCTCGACCTCGGGCATGATCTTCTGGGCGTCGTCGAGGATGATGATCCCACGGGCCGAGGCGAGGCTGTCGGCGAGCGCGCCGCGCGCCTGGTCGAGGCTCGGCGCGGGCTGCGCGGCCATGAACGTCGCGAGCTCGCGACGCCCCTGGAGGGCGAGGAACTCGGAGAGGTGGAGGAGCACGTTGCGGAGGGTCGAGAGGCTGTTGAACGTGTAGACGTGCACGGGGTCGCGCAGTCCCGCGGCCTCGAGCGCGCGGCCCGCGAGGCTCGATTTGCCGATGCCGCCCGGGCCTTCGAGCAGGAACGTGCCGCCGCCCCGCTCGAGCCACAGGCGCAGGCGCGCGAGCTCGGGCCCGCGACCGACGAAGAGCCGCGGCGAAGGGAGGCGCGCCGGCGCGCGGCCCGCGCCCGCGGCCGCCGCCGGGCCGCTCGCGACGGCGCCGGGCGCGCCGCCGAGGGCGCGCGCGGCCTGGCGGCCCCGCTCGGAGAGGAAGAACGCCTGCCGCTTGTGGTTCTGACCCGAGATCGCGCGGCGCTCGCTCGTCACGAGCTGCCGGTCGCGCAGCCGCTGCAGGATCTCGCTCGCCGTGTTGCGGGCGACGCCCACCGCGTCGGCGATGCCTTCCTGGCAGAGCGCGAAGGGAACCGCGTAGGCGTCGCGCTTCACGGCGTCGTGGGCGAGCAGGTGGAGGAGGACGCGGTCCTCGGAGTTCATCCGGCCGACAGCCCTCGGGGGGGTTCTTAAACCCTCTAGTGGGCCCGTATTCCAATTGTCGGGGCTTTGTCAGGCGGTTGTCGCCTCACCCGACAGGGGAAAATGCGGTGAAAACGGGCACCTTCCAGCCCGTGTTCGAAAGAAATGGGCGCTCGGCAAAGTCCAATCTCCACATGGAGGGGTTCGGTTCCGAAGCCAATCGTCACTGCGCCCGCGCCCGCGAAGGCCGATCCCGCGTAAAGCCCTTGGCTTCCCGCGCTACGCCTTCAGGATGGGCGTCTTGCGGCCCCGCTCGTCGATCGCGACGAAGGTGCCGGTGACGGTGAGGACGTCCCACGCCTCGTGGCTCGTGGGGCGGCGCGCCGTGACCTTGAGCTCGATGTGCACCGACGTCGTGCCCCACCGCGCGACGCGTCCGTAGAACTCCACCATGTCGCCGGGGTTCACGGTGCTCGTGAAGTTGATCTCGGTGAAGGCCTTGGTCACCATCGTCGGGTTGCGCGTGACCATCCCGGCGTAGATGGCGCCGGCCTCGTCGACCCAGCCCATCATCGTGCCGCCCCAGAGGGTTCCGCTGTGGCCGGTGTCCTTGATCAGGCAGAGACGGCGCGTCACGAGCTCGTACGGCGTGTCCATCGCGGGCACCGCGACGGCAAGCGCGCGCCCCATCCTAAAGGCGATCGTATGGGGCGGCGGGCCTCGCGCTCCGTCTTCGCGCGCGCCTTGCGCCCTCGGCGCGCGACCGCGTTGATACCAACGCGTCCCGGCCGCGTCCCCGCGTCGCCGCATCGCTTCATTCCCGGCAAACCGCGTTTCCAACGGAAGAAACGCCGATGTTTACCAGTAACCTTATCATGGTACGCCACATTGTTGGTACGGGATGCCACATGGCTTACCAACACGAGGGGTTCACCCTCTACTCGAAGAACGTGACGCTCAAGGGCGGTCGCACGCAGACGATCTACTTCTTCTCGCGCCGCACTCCCAAGAGCGGTGTGCAGGCTGAAATCCCCCCCGGCATGGAGGTCTCGACGGTGGCCCGCACGGGCCTGCCCGTCCTCCGGAAGATCGGGGGCAGCAAGTGGCGCACGCTCCGCGCCCAGCAGAAGAAGAACCGCGCCGCCCGCAAGGAGCGCCGCGAGGCCCGGATCAAGGCCGAGCGCGAGGCCCGCAAGGCCCGTGCCGCCGCCCGCCGCGCCGCGAAGACGAAGAAGGGAACGAAGACCGCGAAGCCCGTGAAGAAGGCGACGAAGGTCAAGGCCAAGCCGAAGGGCAAGGCCAAGAAGGCCACGAAGGTCTCCAAGGCCAAGCCGAAGGGCAAGGCCAAGAAGGCCACGAAGGTCTCCAAGGCCAAGCCGAAGGGCAAGGCCAAGAAGGGCCGCCGATAGGCCCCGTTCCCGCCGGGCGGTCGTTCCCGCCCGGCGCGACTCCTTTTTTCTCGTCCGGGATCCCAGCGCAGGCTCCCGCGCATGGCCTCGCCGGGCGCCCGCCCGCGTGGAAAGGTCGGCGCTCGGATGCAGTCAGAATGTGCGGTCACAGCCGGGGCTCGTTGACCCTCTTCTCCTCATCGCGCCGCGCGTCCATCCGGGCCGCGGGTGAAGAAGCTTGCCTCCCGCGGCGACGCGGGCGGGGCCGCCGGGGGGCCATGAAGGTTCCCTCGACGGCGTCGGCGCCGTCCGTCGCGGCCTTAAATCCCGGGGGCGCGAGACGGGGGCCCGCGGTTCCGGCATGGAGGCCCTGCTCGCCCTCGAAGAGGTCCTGCGGAAGCGGTGGAACGACGTCGCGCGCGAGCTTCCAGGCCGCACGCCGGCCCACGATCTGCGCTTCTCGGGGCGCGTGACGAACGCATGGGCCCTCATCTACTTCCGCCGCAAGGCGGTCCGCTTCTCCCCCTACCTTTTCCTGCTCGAGCCCCAGCGCCTCCACCACCGGAACTACTGGCGGGAGCTCGACGCGACGCTCAAGCACGAGGTCGTCCACGCGCACCTCTACGCCGCCGCGAACGAGACCTCCCACACCGAGCGGTTCCACGACCTCCTCGAAGGGCTCGGGGTCCGCGCGAACGGCGACCACGACCTGGGTCCGGAGAACGCGACCTTCCGGTACGTCTATCGGTGCGTCACCTGCCGCGCCGCCTGGCGGCGACGCGTTCCCCTGCGCGGGTCGTGGTCCTGCGGCCGGTGCCAGCCGGGTCGATACCACCGGGACTTCGCGATGAAGCTCGAAGAGGTCCTTCCGTCGCCCCTCGAACGTCTCGCGGGGCGCGAGCGCGTCATCTGGGCGACGGTCGACGCGGCGTCCCGTCATATCTGAGAACGGCGCGGAGGTTTCCGAGCTCCGCCTCGAGGCCTGCGTAGATCGCTTCGAGCGTGCCGTCGGGGGCCCTGACCGTCTCGAGGAACGCGCGGTCGAGGTCGACGCGCGGCGCGCGGCGGTCGCGCACGTCCTCCCACAGCGAGCCGAGGGGCGCTTCGCGGGCGCGCTCGTAGAGGTCGAGGAGGCGCCGCCGCGTCGCCGCGTCGAGGGCGCCCGGATCCGGCGCCGGGATGCGGGCCATGAGACCCTTGTCGAGGCGGATCCAGGATCCGCGCGTCTCGGACCGCACGCGGACGAGCGCCAGGGCGAAGCTCGCGGTGTTGAGCCAGAGCGCGAGGATGCGAAGCGCCTCGTCGTCGTCCGCCTCGACGCGCCAGGCGTCGCCCGCGCAAAAGAGGCCCTTCGGGTGATGGACCGCGAGCGCCCGCGTTCCGGGAGCCCCCAGGTCCATCTTGTAGAGGAGCGCGAGGCGGCCCGTGTGGCGCGTCACGGTGGCGCGCCATCGGTCCCATCCGCGCGGAGGGGCCACGCCGTCGAGGGGCGCGAGGGCCACCCAGTCCTCGCGTCCCTCGAGGGCGAGGTGGCTCGACTGGCTGATGCGGCGCAGGCAGGGGGCCGCGGACGCCGGATCGAAGGGCGCGCGCTTTCCGGTCGCGCGGTCGAAGGCAAAACCGTCCTCGAGCACCCAACGATCGACCCGCTTGAGGGCCCGCAGGGGGTCGCTCAGGACGATGAGGTCGAAGGCGCCCTCGCGACCCGGGGCCCGGAGGCTCTCCTCCACCGTCGCGTCGAGGCCCCGAAGGACCTCCGCGAGCGCGGGAAGGCCCGCGAAGGCGACGTCGAGGGCGCTCACGGCGGCGAGGCCGAGGTCCGTCGAGAGGGCGAGGCGCTCGGCGAGCGCGCGCCCGTCGCGGGCAAGCGCAGCCTGGAGCGGCTGACCGGCGCCGGCGGCATCCGCCATGCGACCCGCCCGGTCCCGCGCGACCGCGCTCGTCCATCGCGACGGGTCGTCCGCGAGCGTCGCGAGGCGCACGCGATGGCCCGCGCGCGGCGGACGCTTCTCGGCGACCAGCATGACCTCGCGGAAGTCCGCGTCGTCGCTGAAGGCCGCCCGGCCCGTCGTCGTCACGACGTGCTCGACGGTGTAGTCGGTGAGCAGGCGCTCGACGACGCCCTGGAACGCCTTGCCCGAGAGGGTCGAGGCCGGGAGGACGGCGCCGAGGCGCCCGCCCGGGGCGAGAACGCGGTCGGCGAGGAGGAGGAAGTAACCGTGGAGCGCGAGCTGGCCCGTGATCTCCGGATAGTCCGCGAAGCGCGACCGGAGGGTCGCTTTCAGGGCGGGCGGGAGCCTCTGGAAACGCGTGAACGGGGGGTTCATCAGGACCACGTCGACGGGCGGGTGGCGTCCGCGCGTCGTTCCGTCCGCGAGCGCGATGCGCGGCCCGTCGCCCGCGTGGAGCGCGAGCTGCACGGCCGCGAGGTGCGCGCTCGCCGGCATGACGTCGCGCCCCTCGAGGTCGGAGGGCGCGCCGCCGCCCAGGGCGCGTTTCGCGCGCCAGGCGGCGATGAGCAGGGCGCCGGATCCGCAGGCGGGGTCGAGGACGCGCGCGTCGGCGTGGGTGACGGTGAGCGTCGCAAGAAGGTCCGCGGCCTCCGAGTTCGTGTAGTACGCGGCGACGACCTTCCGCACGGCGCGCGGGATGAGGTTGTGGAACACCTTCCCGAGGACGTCCACCGGGAGGCGCTCGGGGCGGGCCTCGTCGAGCGCGCGGAGGGTCGCGTCCACCGCGCGCGCCGGCACGGCGGGAAGCCGCGGCGCGAACGCCGCGGGCTGGCGTCGCGCGGCCTCGCTTCCGCCGAAGAAGGCGGCGAGCCCCGCGCCGTCGAGGCCGCGCGGAACCGCCGGGAGCGGCCGGTCGCGTCCGAGGATGCGGTACGCGAGGGCCTGTCCCACGAGAAGGAAGGCCGCGGCTTCGCGCTCGGCCTTCGCCTCGACCCGGGGCGCCTCCTCGTCGAGGATGCTGCCGAAGGCGCCCCGGCCCGCGGGGTCGCCGTCGGGAACCGCGCGGGCGACGTGGAGGACGACGCGTCGGAGGCGCTTCGCGAGGTCGACGCTGCGGAGCGTCTCGTCGTCCACGCGCCCGGATGCGCGGCGGGCGTGAAATGCCTTCCGCGTTCGCGCCGCGACTCCGGGGGAAGCCTCAAGCCGCCCCGCATCGTCGACCGCCTGCATGCGGCGCCTGAGCTGGTCGTCGATGTCGACGTACGAGGGGTGCCCGCTGCGGTGGCGATTCCTTTACGTGGACCGGCTTCCCCAGGCGCCGAAGGGCTACTTCTCGTTCGGAAGCGCCCTCCACGAGGCCCTCGAAGCGTGGGCGACGGCCGAGCCCGGGCCGGCGTCCCTCGAGGCGACCCTCGAGGCCTACCGCAAGGCGTGGTCCGACGACGGCTTCCCCGACGCCGCGACCGCCGCGCGCGAGCGCGCCGCGGGAGAGGCCGTCCTCGAGCGGTTCTGGCGCGCGGAGACGCCCCGGTTCGCGCCTCCGGTCGCGGTCGAGCTTCCGTTCACGATCGACGTCGAAGGGGTGCCCGTCACGGGTTTCATCGACCGCGTCGACCGCGAGGGCGGCGGCTTCGCGATCGTCGACTACAAGTCGGGCCGGCGAGCGATGACGCGCCGCGACGCGGCGACGAGCGGTCAGCTCACGCTTTACCAGATGGCGGTCGACGACCTCTTCGGCCGCGTGGAGCGCCTGACGCTCCACAACCTCCGCTCGAACGTCCCCGTGAGCGCGCCCCGGCACGACCGGGCCGCCGTCGCCTCCATCGCGGACCGCGTGGTCGCGACCGCCGAGGCCATCGAGGCCGGTCGCTTCGATCCGAGGCTCAATCGCGAATGCCCGTGCGAATTCGCGAACCGTTGTCCATACTTCGCGGAAACCGCGCCGTCGGCTGAAAAGCGGCTCCCGTTCGCGGGCGGCGGCGTGGGCGACCTCGCGAGGCGCTACGTCGCGCTCAAGGAGACGGCGCGGGCGGCCGAGGCCGAGGCGGCGGGCGTCGCGGACGAGATCCTCGCCTACATGGACGCGCGCGGGGTCCGTCGCGTGGAGGCCGGGGAGGGCCGCCCCGTGACGGTGGTGGAGGCCACGAGCAGGGCCTTCGATCTCGACGAGGCCCGACGCGTCCTCGCGGAGGCGGGGCTTCTCGACCGCGCGCTCGACGTCGACGAGAGGCGCGTGCGCGCCCTCATGGCGGACCCCGAGGCCCCGCGCGAGGTGCGGCGGCGGCTCGCCGCGCTCGAGCGCGTGACGGCGCGATCGCGGTTCCTGCGCATCGGCAAGACGCTCGAGGAATCGGGCGAGCCCGACGAGGGTCTCACGCGTTCCACTTGATGGAGCAGCCGATCGCGCGCGTCACCGGCTTCGCGACCGGGCGTCCCGCGAGAAGGTCTTCGACCGCGTTTTCGAGGTATTTCTCCTTGACCTTCTCCGGGTGGTCCTTCTCGTCGTCGAAACGGCCCTGGTAACGGAGGCGGCGGTCGGCGTCGAAGAGCATGAACTGCGGCGTGCAGACGGCGCCGTAGGCGTGCGCGACCGACTGGTCCTCGTCGCGCAGATAATCGAACGTGTATCCCTTGTCCGCGGCGCGCGAGACCATGTGGGGGAAATCGTCCTCGGGATACCTCGTGGTCTCGTTCGAGTTGATGGCGACCATCGCGACCCCGCGCGGCTCGTACGCGAGCGCGAAGCCGATCATCCGCTCCTCGTAGGCGCGCACGTAAGGGCAATGGTTGCACGAGAAGACCACCACGAGCGCCGGCTTCGACGCGTAGTCCGAGAGCGCGTGGCGGCGGCCGTCGACGCCCGGAAGCGAGAAGTCGGGCGCGCGGTCGCCCGGGTTCAGCTTGTAGAGTCCGGAGGCTTCCACGCGGGACGCACCGTCGCGGAGGCGGATGACGGTTGCGGATCACGCGCCGGCGGGCTCCGAGCGGAGCGTGAAGCGCACGTCGGTCCCCCCTTCGGGCGAGGAGAGGATCCAGATGTTGCCGCCTTCCTGCGTGATCGCGCGCATCGCGACGGTGAGGCCCGCCCCGACCCGGCCGCGCTCGGCGGTGACGTGGCCGCGATGGAAGAGGTGGAACACGCGCTCGCGATGTTCCTCGGGGATTCCGGGCCCGTTGTCGCGGACAGAGACTTCGACGAAGCCGTCGGGGCGAGTTTCGGCCCGGATCCAGACATGGGGCCGCGGATTCGCCACGTTGTGGATGATGGCGTTTTCGACGATATTGTGGAGAGCGACGTACACCCGTTCGCGGTTCGCAGCGACCTGCGGCATCGGCGTCTCGAGGGTCGCCCGAGCGTCGCGCTCGGCGCAAAGCAGCGTCAGATCGTCGATCACCTGCCGGGCGACGTCCGCGAGTTGCCAGCTCGGGGCGGCGGGCAAGCTCCGCGAGACGCGGCTGAGCTCGAGGAGCCGCGAGATCATGGATTTGACGCGCTCGGACGTCTCGGCGATCTGCGCGAGCTCCTCGCGCGCCGCCTGCGATCGCCCCTGCGCGAGATCCTGGCGGGCGAAATCCGCGAGCGTTCCGATGCGCCGCAGCGGTTCCGAGAGATCGTGGCTCGCACGGTAGGCGAACGCCTCGAATTCTTCGGAAAACCGCCGTTCGCTCGCGAGCGCCACCTTGAGACGCTCCTGGGCCAGCATGCGATCCGCGACCGCCCCGACCTCCTGCGCGAGGACCTCGATCCATCGCGCGATCGCGGGATCGTCGAGCGAACCGTCTTCCCTGGTGGGGACTTCGCGCGTGAGGCCCACCACAAGGACGCCAAAGGGCTCGCCGGAGAGCGATTCTAGCGGCACGGCGGTGGAGCAATGCAGACCATGCGCAAGAAGCGACGCGCGGATGCGGTCGTCCATGGGCGCATCGGCGAACCGGAGAACCTGGATCCCGCCGACGCCCGCGAACGCGCGGGTGATGTGATTGTCCTCCACGTCGACCGAGATCGAGTGGTGCTCGACGTATTCGCTGAGCTCGGGCGGGTGGCCGAGGCTCGCGACCATGACGAGGCGGCGCGTTCCAGGCTTGAGCAGGTAGGCCCCGATGGCGCCCGCGAGCTCGATGCGGTCGCGGAAGATCGCGAGGGCCGCCCGGAGGGCGTCGGCCGTCGTGTTCGTCCGCCATACGGCATGCTGGGCGTCGACGATCGCCCCGAGACGCTCGTGGGTCTCGAATATCTCGCTCACGTCGCGCGCGACGAAGAGCACGCGGGCGCCGTCGGGGGTCTCGATGCCATTGGCCGTGGCCTCCATGCGGCGTCGTCGCCCGTCCGCCGCGATGACGCCGAACGTGCCCTCGGCGTAGCCGTCGCCGAGGGCCCTTTCAAGCATCGCGGCCGCAACGTGCGCATCCTCCTTCGCAACGCAATCCAGGATGGTGAGACGGTTCACGACCGCCTCCGGAGGGCGACCGATGAGCTCCGAGCACCGGTTCCCGAGGTGGCAGACGAGCCCCGTCTCATCCGCGACGACAAGAAGCGTGTTCGCGCTCGCAAGCAGCCCCCGGAAGAGAGCGGCGGCTTCTCCGTCGTCCTCGACGCGGGGCGCATCCGCCGGTAGCTGCATCCGGATCGCGTTGGCGGGACGGATGGATAAGCATGACGCCCAAGATGTCCAGGGAGGCTTACCCGTCCTGGGGAACGGCCGGTCGGCTATGTATAGGTGGATGACCAGAGCCTGAAACCGTGCCTGCCCTCAAGATCGCCGCTCCCGCCCCAATGCCGCGCGAAGAGAAGGTGCTCGCCGCAGCGGGGACCTTCACGGGTCTCTGGGCCCTGACGTGGCTCGGCGCGAGCGCGGGGGCCGCGGGGGCCGCCATCCAGGGCGGGTTCGCGGTGGGCGGCGTGATGGCCGCTTCCGGTCTGACGCTCCTCTGGTGGAAGACGCGGGCGATCAAGGAGCTCCACGACGCCGCCCAGGAAGAGGACGCGCACGCCGCGGCCGAGGGCGAAGGGAAGGACCCCGAGTACGAGACGCGCGTGGACGGGTAGTCCGCTCTGTCCGGTCGGACGCGTTCGGGTCGGAGGCCGTCGTTTTGCCGATGGGGCCTGTGTTCCCCCGAACGCCGCGCGAAAATCCTATAACCACTGAAGTCGAAGGCTCCCTTGGCTGGTTGTGTTCTACAAGGTGACTTGATTGGCGAACACGAAGCGATCCAACGAACCGTTCAAGAGGCACCACTGGAAGAGCGCGCGGACGGAGCGGCGAGGCCGCTTCGCGCATGCCGCGAAGCTGTTCCCGACGGTGGCCCACGAGGACATGGATGCGGCCGACCCCTTCTTCGAGGCGGTCGACCAGGACCTGCACTTCCGCCGGCGCGGCGGGTGGATCACCGCGGACAAGAAGCACATCCGCTTCCTGCTCGAGCGCGGCGCCATCCACGAAGCGCGCGCGGAGCTCCTGAAACGGAAGCTCCACCTGCGCGGCGCCTGACGGTCGTCCGTCAGGGCTTTGGGACGGCGCGCGCGTAGCGGCCGCATGGCCTCGCGCCGCGCGCTCGCGCTCGCCGTCCTCCTCGCTTTCCCGCTCATGCCCCCGGGGGGCGCGACCTCGACTGTCTGCGCGACGTGGACGTTCGACCTTTCGGCCGATCGCGCCGTGACCGTCGAATCCCCGCGCGTCGTCCGCGTCGCGCACCTCGATCTCGACCCTTCCGCGACCGCGCTCGGCCGCTTCACGGCGACCCTCACCGACGGCGCCGGCCGCGAGGTCGCGGTCCATCGCGCCCTCTTCGTCACGGGGACGGACCTCGACGCCTGGCGCCGCGAGACGCCGACGGGCGAGCCCGGAACGTGGATCCTGCGCGGCCACGGCGCGGGCGTCGGTCCCGTCCTGGTCCGCGTCTGCTTCGCTTGACGCGGCGGGGAGACCGCCGCCAGGCACCGAATTTATGGTTTCCCAGCGCCCCATGGAGGCCCATGGAGCGCGCACGCGTGCTGCGGGACGCCGGTTGGGTCCTCGTCGCCGCGTCGGCGGCGCTTGCGGCCTCCGCGTTCACCTTCGGCCGCGCGTCGGCCGAGAAGTGGCTACCCTCGGCGGGCATCGATCCCGCGGCCGCGGCGGCCTCGGCGGTCGCGCTCTCGGCCGTCGCGGGCGGTCTCGGCGCCATCCTCATTCTCACCGAGCGCTGGAGCGTCGACCCGCAGCGCGCGCCCCGGTGGTGGGCGTGGCGCCTGGCGCTCGCGGCCGTCGGCGCGTGGTGGGTGTTCCTCATCGCCTACATCGGCCGGCGATCGTTCGAGCCCGCGATCCGCGAAGCCGCGGGCGGCATCCTCGCGAACGTGGGATCCGTCGCCTTCGTCTCGGCGCTCGTGTTCGCGGTCGCGGCGATGGCGCTCTGGTGGCACGGCAAGCCCCAGACCCAGCGCTAGCGCGACGAGCAGCGCCCCGGCACCGGGCATCGGCCTCGGCGCCTCGATGGCCGGAGACGTCGCCCGCCAATCCTCCTCGAAACGGCCGAGCGCGTGCGCCGCGAGCGTCGCGTCCTCGAGCACCAGGTTCACCTCGCGGTTCGCAAGGGCCGATGCGCGGCCCCAATTGAGGCTTCCGACGACCACGACCCGACCGTCCGCGACGACGCCCTTGTTGTGGATCGTCGCGATCCCGGCCGGATTCGCCATCCGCGCTTCGAGCGGGAGGCGCTCGCGCGCGGCGATGGCGTTCAGGCGCGCCGCCGTCGCCGCGTTGTCGGGATCCATGAATCCCGCGTCGAGCATCACCCGGACGGAAACCCCGCGCCGCGCCGCGGCGACGAGCGACTCGACGTAGGGATTCGGCCCGTCGCTCCATCGCGTCTCCGCGCGCAGGAGCTGGACGTCGAGCGACCGCTCGGCCGAGGCGAGGACGCCGAGGAGGCCGTCGGGGGCGAGGCTCGCGTCCGGCGCGACGAGGAGGCGCGCTCGGCGCGGCCCCGCGCTCGTTGCCGCCGCATCCCATGCTTCGTGGGTTTCGGGCGGCGCGGCGAGGCGCGATGGCTCCCCGGGCTCGAGCGGAGCGGCGCGCGCGAAGTCGAGCGCGAAGACGCGCGCGAGATCCGCCGCGAGGCCGGCGTCCTCGACGACGACGCCCCACCCGCGGTTGCCGCGTTCCGATCGCGGAGACGGCGGATACGCCGAGCTGCCCCAGTTCTCGCTCGCGACGAGCGTCGCCCGTTCGTCCGCGACGACGTATTTCGCGTGCATCGCGCCCGCGCCCTCGACGAGGCGCACGGCCACGCCCGCTCGCGCGAGCGCCGCGAGGAGCCCCGACGAGTCGCCGGGAAACCCGCCCGCGGGCGCGCCTTCGACGAGGAGCCGCGTCCGCACGCCGCGTCGCGCCGCGTCGGCGAGGTCGACGGCGAGCGTCGGCGACGAGAGCGTGTAGACGGCGACGTCGAGCGACGCGCGCGCCTCGGCGAGGACGGCGCGCAGCACGGGCGTCCCCTCGCGCGGCGTGGCGAAGAGCGTCGCGCGGCCCGCGACGACGCGCGTCTCGGGTTTCGGGAGCCCGCCCGACGCGAGGCCGAGGTCGAGCGCCGCGCCCGTCGCGGGGTCGCGCGCGGGAAGCGTCGCGGTCTCGGCCGCGAGGAGCAGGACGGGCGTCGCGACGCGGGCCGGGTCGCGCGGGTCAGGGACGGGCCGCGGCGCGAGCGCGAGGAGCGCCCCCGCGGCGTCGCGGACGGCTGCCCCGTTCGGGGCTTCGACGGGCGCGAGCCGTGCGGCGTCGGCGGGCGCGAGCGCGACGCCGAAGGCGGTCTCGGCCACGATGCGGTCGCCCACGCGGACGCGCGCGCCTCCCGGGAGCGTCGAGGCGCCCGCCGGGATCTTCTTCGGATCGAGCGCCAAGGGGACGAGATCGACGTCGCCGGTCGCGCGCGCGGCGTAGCGCGCGCCCGCCACCCACGCGGCGCCGTCCCAGACCCGCGAGGCGGGCGACGCGGCGGACCCGATCCAGACGCGGACCTCGGCCCCTTCGGGCGCGGTCACGAAGACGCCGAACGGGGTTCCGTCGCCGGGGACCCAGCGCGGCGCTTCCACCGCGAGGGTCCCCGGCGAGGCCCCCGCGGGAGGGAGGCTGAGCCCGGGCGCCAGGACGACGAGGACGACGAGGAAGAGGTCGCCCACGCGCGCCCGGCGCATGTCCCCCTGAGGCGCGTTCGGGGCTTGGCGCTTGTCCGGAGGTCACCGATAGGCCTGGTATGCGGCAAGAAGCCCGAGGCCGAGCATCACGCCTCCGGCCACGCCGAAGAGCGTCATGAGGATCATCGACAGGAGCACGTAGAGCGCGACGACCCAGAGGGAGTAGACGAGGCCCGCGGCGAGCGCGGCCCAGAAGGCGGCCCACTGCGCGCCGAGGGCGATCATCATCGCAAAGAGCGCGGCGAGGAAGACGGCGAAGCCCCAGAAGAGGCCCGCGAAGGCCATGTCGAAGCCCCAGTCGCCGGACCAGGCCATGCCGCCCGAGGCGCCGCCGCCCGAGCGGCCTCCGGTCGAGGCGCCGCCCGAGGCTCCGCCGCCGGATGCGCCCGCGCCCTTCGAGCCGCCCGAGGCGCCGCCGGCCGAGGTCGAGGTCGAACCGCCCGAGGACCCGCCCGCGGACGTCGACGTGGACCCGCCGGACGAGCCGCCCGTCGACGTGGTGCCGCCGGTCGAGGTCGACCCGCCCGAACCGCCGCCCGCGCCCGCCTGCTGCGCGACGACGGCGTCCTCCTCGAGCGCGAAGTCGGGCGCGAGGGCGAGCGGCACGGCGAAGGCGCCGAACGCGACGACCGCGAGCGTCCACGTCGAAAGGAGGCGCATGACCCACGGACGCTATCGCGGGGTCATGAAGGCGGCGCAACCTTCAACGGCAGCCGCAGCGATGCGAAGCCGTGGCGCATCGACGCGCGTACGACCTCGCCCCGCTCCTCGTCGCCGCCGCGTTCTTCGCGGCCGTCGCGATCGCGGCATGGTTCGAGGGCAAGCCGCTCTGGACGGCGTACAACCTCGTGGGCGCCGCGCTCGCGCTCCTTCTCGCACTCCTCGTGCGAGGCCTCGACGTGCCGCTTCCGCGCGCGGCCGCCGCGGTGTGCTTCGCGACGGGCGTCCTGCACTACGTCGGCGGGTCGCTCGGCGGACATTTCGGCATCGCGGGCGTGAACGGGCTCTACGCCGTCTTCCCGTGGTGGGACCGCGTGACGCACTTCGCGGGCGCGGCCGGCGTCGCGGCGCTCGCGTTCGCGCTCGCCCGCGCGGTCGCGGCGAAGCGCGCGTGGGTGGTGCCGCGCGGATTCCTCGCGCTCTTCGCGTTCACGACGGCCCTCGCGGTGGGCGTCGGCGTGGAGCTTTTCGAGTTCGCGGCGTGGACCTTCTTCGCGACGATCGATCAGGGGTTCTACTCGAACACCATGATGGATCTCTATGACGACGTCGCGGGCGCGCTCTTCGGGGCGGCGCTTGCGCATGCGCTAGCGCGGGACGCGCCCTTGCCGTCCCAGGCGGCCGCGCCGGAGTGATTCACCAATTCTTCTCGGTCGAAATCTCGTGCGAGGTCGTCGTCTCGAGCCATTTCTCGGCCTCGATCGCGGCTTTGCAGCCGGACCCCGCGGCCGTGACGGCCTGCCGGTAGCGGTGGTCGAAGACGTCGCCCGCGACGAAGACGCCGGGGATCCTGGTGACGGTCTCGTTCGCGGGATTGACCTTGATGTAGCCCGTGGGCTCGAGCTCGAGGACGCCCTTGAAGACGTCCGTGTTGGGCTTGTGCCCGATCGCGAGGAAGAATCCGCCGACGGGAAGCTCGTATACGCGCTTCTCCTTCGTGTTCTCGAGCTTGAGGCCCGACACGCTCTGGTCGCCGAGGACGTCAAGGACCTCGGTGTTCCACACGACCTCGATCTTCGGATGGGAGAGGACGCGGTCCTGCATGATCTTCGAGGCGCGGAACTCGTCGCGGCGGTGGATCACGAAGACCTTGGTCGCGAACTTCGTGAGGAAGAGCGCCTCCTCCATCGCGGTGTCGCCGCCCCCGACGACGCCGACGATCTTCTCCTTGAAGAAGAAGCCGTCGCACGTCGCGCACGCGCTCACGCCCCGACCCCGCAGGCGCTGCTCGTTCTCGAGGCCGAGCCACTTCGCGCTCGCGCCCGTCGCGATGATGACGGCGCGCGCCTCGATGACCTCGTCCTCGACCCAGAGCTTCTTGATCGGTTTCGAGAAGTCGACCTTCGTGACGTCCTTGTCGATGAACTCCGTGCCGAAGCGCTCGGCCTGCTTGCGGAAGCGCTCCATGAGCTCCGGACCCGTGATCGCTTCGGCGAAGCCGGGGTAGTTCTCGACGTCCGACGTGATCATGAGCTGCCCGCCCGCCTCGTAGCCCGCGATGCACAGGGGCTTCAGGTTCGCGCGGGCGGTGTAGATGGCGGCCGTGAGGCCGGCCGGACCGCTCCCGATGATCACGACGTCGCGAGGCTCGGGCCTGGACATGGCTCCGGGGATGGCGGATTTCGATCAAGAACCTTCCCCACGCAGGGTGGGCGATTCCGACCGACCGTTCAACGCCGGCGCAGACCGAGGGCCGCCGCGAGCGCGACGGCCGCAAGCGCCAGGATCTCGACGCCCGGGGTCGCCTTCGGGAGCGAGACCTCCGTGGCCTTGATCGTGAAGGCGTCGATCTCCGCGCCCGTCCTGTCGAGCGTTCGGAGCGTGAGCTTCTCCGCCGAGACCTCGATCACCGAGAGGTGGTGCACCTGCGCGCCCTTCGCGTGCCAGCCCGGCGCGCCGTCGGGGCCCGGGTAGTCGTAGAGCTTGCGGCCGCCCCCGCCGGCGACGACGTACACCGGCGCGAGCCCCTTCGGATACTCGTCCCCGAGCATCGCGGGTTTCAGCTTCGTGACAGGGTACGTGCGACCGTACAGGTGGTCGTGGGCCGTGATCACGAGATCGACCTTGTGCTTCTCGTAGAGCGGCGCCCAGAGGGACTGGATCGCGTAGTCGCTCGAGTGGCGCCCGTGGCTGAAGGCCGGGTGGTGGTGATAGACGACGGTCCACTTCGTGTCGTCCTTCGCCGCGGCCGCAAGGGCCTCGTCGAGCCACAGGAGCAGCGTCGCGTTCGGCTTGACGTCGAGGTCGTCGCCGCAGGGGCGCGGGGGCGACCCGGTCGTCGTGCGGGACGTTCCGCCTTCGCAGACGAAGTTCGAGTTGACGCCGATGAACGTCACGTCGCCGGCCTTGAACGTGTAGTGGTGCTCGTCGCCCGGCAGGACGTACTGCGTGAGGAACTGGTGCCAGCCGACGTTCTTGTCGTACTCGTGGTTGCCCGCGACGGGCATCGTCGGGATGCTCGCCTGCACCGGCTCCATGAAGCGCATGAACGCGTCCCAGCCGGCGCGGCTATTCGAGTAGGCGAGGTCGCCGGGGATGACGACGAGGTCGGGCTGCTCCTTGATCGCGAGCTCGCGGATGTCGAACGCCGGGTGCTCCGTCTCGGTCGGATCCTTGCCGCCGTCGGGGCCCGTCGCGTCGACGCCGATGTCGCCGTAGGTGACGAACTTGATGGGCTCGCCGGGGCCGGGCACCATGCGGATCTCCTTCTGGGGCGAGAAACCGAACTGGGTCGTGCCCACGCGGTAGGATACCTTGACGCCGGGCGCGATCGGGCCGATCGTCTCGCCGTACACGTGGGAGGAGAGGGGCATCGCCTGGTCGACGGGGCTCGATCCCGCGGCCTTGATCTCGCCGAAATGCTTCGCGGGCGTCACCGTCTTCGCGCCGCCCTCGGGCGTCCACTCGATCACGGGGCTCGCGGTCGACGGGTACGCCGTGCCGACGACGGCCCAGTGAACGACGAACGTGCCGGGCTCGGCGCCGAGCGTGACGTGGATCTGCTCGGGCTTCGAAAGCTCGGGCGAGGCCTGCGCGCTTGCGAGGGGAGCGGCGAGGACGAGGAAGGCGAGAACGTAGGGGAGCCTCACGAGATCACGTCCGGAAGGAGGCCGGTCGGACACACGGCGGTGCCGGAGTTCGCGGCGAACGTGAACTTCATGTGCTTGACGCCCCACGTCTCGACGGTCGAGAAGGCGGCCCACCCGTCGCCTTCGATGTGCTTCTTGGCCGGGGTGTACTTGCGCAGCGACCCCTCCTTGGTCTTGGAAACCATGGAGTCCGCGTAGTGGGTCTCCCCCTCGACGTCGAAGCTCCAGACGAGCCAGTCGTGGCCCAGGTAGTCGCCCGCGACGACGGTCGCGTTGGGCTCGGGCCTCCACGTGCCGTCGGGGCCGAGGACGTCGAGCTGCAGGTTGCGGACCGTCGTGTGGAGCTCGGCGGTCGCCGGCGGCTTCTGCGGGAACACGGCGAAGCCCTTCGCGCTCCAGTTGACGACGAGGGCCTGGCCCTTGGTCTCCGATTCGAAGATGTTGGCCACGACAAACGCCTCTCCGGGGTTCTTGAACGGGACCGATTCCCAATAGAGACCTGCGCGACCGTCGCTGTGCACGTAGACCTCGATCGCGCCGAGGTCGTCGTCGCTCTCGGTCCACCGGCTGATGCACGTCCAGCCCGACCCGAGCGCCGGGCGACCGTCGAGGGAAGCGGGCGTGACGCGACTCGTCGCGCAGTCGAAGGTCGTGTTGTCCGGGTAAAGGACATCGCAGGCGCCCGCCGGGCCCGTATCCGAACCACCGTCGGGTCCGCCCACCTGGGCCGCGTTCGGCGTGACACATCCGGCGACGAGGAGGGCGAGGGCCGGGAGCAGGGCAGTGACGATGGCCTTGGCGAGCATCGTATCCGTCGGGCAGAAGCGATGGTCTTCAAAAACTTTGTCCGTGGTCCTCGGTGGCGCCGCTCATGGGACCGTGAATGGCCTCCCGGACGCGGCCTCCGGCCCTTCGGAGCCGAGAGGCGTGAACCCGGGAAGCTGGGAGAGCGAGCATCGCCCGCCCGTCGGGGATGGGTCGAACGCGTACTCCGGCCTCTTGACGCCCCAGGTCTCGACGGTGACGTAAGCCCCCCAGCCTTCGCCTTCGATCAGCCGGTCGTCCGGGGCGAAGACCTTCACGAACCCTTCCTTGGGCTTGGCGATCATCGGGTCGAGGTACCGGGTGGCGCCCCCGGCCTCCACGCCCACGACGAACCACTCGTGGCCGCCATACCGTCCCGCGATCACGTTCGAGGCGGCCGGGGCCCAGTTTCCGTCCGCGTCGCGCACGTCGGCGAAGAGGTTGCGCGTCATGAGGTGCAGCTCGCCCTTGGCGGGCGGCTTCTCGGGGAAGGGCGCGAAGCCCTTCGCGGTCCAGTTCGCGATGAGCGTCTGCCCTTTGCCGTCGGGCTCGAGGACGTTCGCGATGACGAAGGCCGCGCCCGGGTTCTTCCAGGGCCGCGCTTCCCAGTAGAGGCCGGCGCGGCCGTCGTCGTGCAGGTAGATTTCGAACACGGCCCTCGGATCGCCGTCCTCCTCCCACCGCAGCTTGCACGTCCACCCCGAATCGAAGGACGGCCGGGATGCGGACTCGGGTTGGACGGCCTGGGTGGTCGCGCAGTCGAAAGGCGACCCGTCGGGATACGTGACGTCGCACGCGCCCTCCGCATCTTCGCGCGAAGCGCCGGGAAGATCCGCGCCTCCGACGCAGCCGGCGAGGAGGATGGCCGCGGCGAGGACGAGGGTCGCAAGAAGGCGCTGCATCGGAACGGCTCCTGAGGCACGCGAGGTATGAAAAACCAGAACCTGCCCTGTCGGCTTCAGGCGAGGCGCTTGCGGAGGTCGTCGCGGATCTCCGCAAGGGTGCGTCCCTCGGTCGGGATGCCGAGGTCGCGGGCGGCCTTGAGGATCTTCTCGTCCTCGACCGACGTAGGCCTGGCGGTCGGCTCCGCGCCCTCCTTCGACGCCTTCGCGTACTCGGCCTTCGCGCGGCCGAGGGAGCGGGCGAGCTCCGGGATCTTCGCGCCGCCGAAGAGGAGCACGACGATCACGAGGACGGCGAGCCACTCGTTCCCCGAGAGGAACGCGAGGGCGAAGGGGTTCACGGAAGGCACCTGGGGCAGCCTAAGGGAGGCTCCCTCAAAAACGTTTGCAGGGTCAACCGGCGAGGGGCCGGACGGGCCCGACCGCGCTCATCACGTAGCCCGTCCGCGCGTCCACCGTGACCGTGTAGCGCCCGAGCGGCTTTTCGAAGCCGCCGTCGATGAGATAGAAGTAGCCCGTCTGGCCGGGCCGCGCGAAGGATCGCACGAAGATCTCGACGCCCGCGGGCGCGAAACCCTCGCGCACGACCGCGACCGCCGAGGCGATCGTTGTCATCTCCGCGGGCCACGACGCGGGGTCGATCCACCCCTGACCGCCGCGCGGCGGCTCGACGGGGCCCGCCTTCGTGACGCGCGTCGCGACCGCGGCGCCCGTCGCGTTCGCGACGACGCGCTCGACCATCGCCTCGAAGAACGCTTCGTCGCGGCCCACGAATTGCACGAGCCAGGCGTGCGTCGCCATGCCGGGAATCGCCGTGGGCGCGCCCTCCGGGCGCGCGGGAGCGTGATACGTCGCGCGGGCGACGATGGCGTCGGGCCGCGAGGCGAGCCAGGCGCGCGCGCCGTCGTGCGATCTCGCCGCGGCCACCGCGTCGGCGAGCGCGAACGCGACCGCCGGCGGAGCGCCGTCCGGCGGATGGACGCGGTGGTGGGGCGCGAAGACGATGGCGTCGGCGCGCGCGGCCGCCGCGGGGGCCGTCGGGGGCGCCGGCCCGGACCCCGTCGAGGCCGAGGTCCGCGCGGCGGTCATCGCGTGGTCGCCGGGCGAAAGGCGCAGGAATCGCCCGAGATCGCTCTCCGCAGTGACGTTCCATCGCGCTTCGAGCGGGAAGGCGCTCGCCGCGTCGAGGACGAGGGTCGCCGAGAAGCCGTGGCGGTCGTGGTCGAGCGCGACCGTCGCGCGGCCCGCCTCGACGCGCTCGACGCGCCAGGCGAGCGCGAGCGGCGCGGCCTGGCCGCCGAGGTTCTGGAGCGTGAATGGGAAGCGGTCGCCGGGCGCAAGCGCGCGTCCCGCGAGAACGCTCGCGCCGAACGCCCACGGGAACCCGCGCTCCTCGAACGAAAGCGCGTTGTGGCCCTCTTCGGAGAGCGGCAGGAAGGACGCGACGACGCCGTCCGAGTCCACCCACCGCAGATGCGGCTTCGCCGTGCCGAGGCGCGTCTCGACCTCCATCACCGCTCGGCGCGCCAAGGCGCCATCCAGGATGGGCTCGGCGGCGCGCGTCTCGAACGCGAGCGTCGCGGATCCCGTCGGAAGCGGCACGGCGTTCCAGAGACGCGCGGCCTCGAGGTACGTCCCCGTGACGACGTAGGTCGCCGCGTCCCCCGCGCGGAAGGGCGGCACGTCGACCGGCCCCTCCGACGTCGCGCCGAGGCAGCCCGCGAGGGCGGGCAGGACGAGAAGGAGAACGGGGAGGGCTCGAACGGCCGCCACGCGGTTCGATGGCCGCTCCCCGTCAAGAACGTGCCCGTGACGACGCCCCGTCGTCGCGGGGTCCATTCACCCGCGCGGTCCCCGCCGGGCGGCCCAGAGGGCGGCGACGACGGCCATCCCGGCCAGGCCCGCGAGGCCGGGCCCCGCGACCGCGACCCAGGCCGCGGACTGCGTCGTCATGGCCTCCTGCGCGGGGCAGAGGGACGCCGGGTTTTGCGTCCCCGGCGGTCCGCCGCGGCCGGCCCCGCCCTCGACGAGGATGTCGAAGGCGTCGAGGGTCCGCTCGGCTTCCGTCCCCGCGCCGGGGCGGATGGCCCTGAAGTGCAGGCCCGAGGCGTCGATGTCCACGACCGTGATGACGTTTGCCTTCGCGCCGCAGGCATGCCAGGCCGGGAACGGCGGCGGCGCGAAGTTGTAGAGCGGACGGCCCCCGCCGCCCGTGACGACGTAGATCGGAGCGACGCCCTTCGCGTAGACGTTCGTGTCGTTCACCTGCGGGACGCCGCCGATCACGGGATACGTCCGCGCGTAGTGGTGGTCGTGCGCGGTGAACACGACGTCGACGCCGTAACGGGCGTAAAGCGGCTCCCAGAACTTGCGCACGGCCCAGTCGCTCTTGTGCGCGCCGTGGCTGTACGCGGGGTGGTGGTGGTACACGACCGTCCAGGGCGTCTCGTCGGCGGCGGCCGCGGCGAGCGCCGACTCCAGCCATGCGAGCTGCGTCGCGTTCAGCGAGTGACCGGAGGTCACGCAGGGATCAGGATCCGTCGGGCTTCCGTAGCTCGTCCGCTGGGGCCGGTTGCAGATCATGTCCGAGTTGAGCGCGATGAACGTCACCGGCCCGGCCTTGTAGCTGTAGGACTGCTCGTCGCCCGGCAGCACGTAGGCGTTGAGCCACGTGAGGTAACCGCTCATCGAAGGATGATACTCGTGGTTGCCGAGCGCGGGCATCGTCGGATAGCGCGACTGCACGGGCTCCATGAAACGCATCCACTCGTTCACGGTCGCGGCCGCATTGGAATACGCGAGATCGCCCGCGAGGATGACGAGGTCGGGATCGGCCGCAAGAACAAGGGGCCTGACGAGCGTGTGGTTCTGATTCACGTTCGTGCTGTTGTAGCCGATGTCCGCGTACGCCACGAAACGGAACGGTTCTCCGTTCGCGGGCGGCACGTAGGCCTGCCGCTCCGCCGAATAGCCGCCCCACTTCGAGCCCACCTTGTAGCCTACGAGCGTCCCCGGGGGAATGGGCGGAAGGGTGGCCGCGTACACGTTCGTCGAAGCAACGGGGCCGGTCTGATGGTAGTAGTGGCCGGCGTAGAACGCGGTGGTGTTGCGCCACGTCGCGTTCGGCGTGCGCCACAGGACGGACGGCGGGTCCTGCGATTCGAGGTAGAGGCGCTGATTCAGCGCCCACTGCACGACGAGACGTCCGTCCTCTCCCGCAAGCGCGACCCGCAGCTGCTCCGGGGGCCACGGCGAGGCGAGGCCCGCCGCGACGTACGGATTGACCGCCACGGCCTCGGCCGAAGCCGGCGGCGTGACGACGATCGCGAGGAACAGCAGGACGACTGGAACGATGCCTCTCAAGGATCTCCCCGACGAGCGACCGCCGGGGGGTCAATAATAGATGCCGGTCCGCGGTCGATCAAGCGCCCGCGGCCTGCGCGAGCTTGCCCACCTTCGCGACCCGCAGGCTCGACGTCGAGCCCGAGGCTCCGAGGCGTCCCGACGTGACCACGATCGTATCGCCCTTCGCGAGCCCCGCGGCGAGGAGCGCGTCGTCGGCGGACCGGAAGAGCTTCTCCTGCGTCTCGGCGTGCGGGAGATGGAGCGTCTCGACGCCCCAGACGAGCGCGAGCTGCCGCTCCGTGATCGACGACGGCGTCGCGGCGAGGACGCGCGTCTTCGGTCGGTATTTCGCGACGAGGATCGCGGTGCGCCCGCTCTCCGTCAGGACCACGATCGCTTTCGCGCCCGCGTCCTCCGCGGCCCGGACCGTCGCGTGCGCGACGGCGTCCTCCGCGGTGGGCCGCGCGACGGCGCGCCAGCGCGCGTGCAGCTCGGGCTCCGAGAAGAAAGTCTCCTCCGCGCGCCGCGCGACACGCGCCATGACCGACACGGCCTCGACCGGGTGCTTGCCCACGGCCGTCTCGCCGGAAAGCATGACGGCGCCCGACCCGCCAAGGATCGCGTTGTAGACGTCCGTCACCTCGGCCCGCGTGGGCCGCGGCTGCTCGATCATGCTTTCGAGCATCTGCGTCGCGGTGATGACGGGAACCCCGAGCGTGTCGCCCATCTGCAGGATGCGGCGCTGGATTCCCGGCACCTCCTCGGGCGGAAACTCGACGCCGAGGTCGCCGCGCGCGATCATGACCGCGTCGGCCGAGCGGACGATCTCGTCGAGGTTCTCGACGGCCTCGTGGAGCTCGATCTTCGCGATGACGCGCGTGCCGTGCGCGTCGTCGAGGTCCGCCCGCACGCGCGCGACGTCCGCGGCGCTCCGCACGAACGACGCCGCGACCCAGTCGACGCCGAGGTCCTGGCCGACGCGCAGGTCGACCTTGTCCTTCTCCGTGGGGAACTTGATCGAAAGGCGCGCGCCCGGGAAGTTCACGCCCTTCGAAGGCTTGAGGAGGCCGCCCGTCACGACCGTCGCGTGCACCTTCTCGCCTTCGCACGCCTCGACCTTCATCTCGAGGTAGCCGTCGTCGAGGAGGATTTGGCCGCCCGGCTTCACGTCCTTCGCGAGCCACTCGTAGGTGATCGGGATCACGCCGGGCCCCGGCGCCTCCTCGGCGGCCGTGAGCGTGACGCGGTCGCCCGCGGCGAGCTTGATCGGGCCGCCCGGGAGCTTCCCGACGCGGATCTTCGGGCCCTGGATGTCCTGCACGATGGGGATCGCCCTCTTCTTCGCCTGCGCGACCGCGCGCACGCGCGCCACGACCTCCGCGTGGTGCTTCGCCTCGCCGTGGCTGAAGTTCACGCGCACCGCGTCCATGCCCGCGTCGACCAGGCGGGCGAGCATCTCGGGCGAGTCGCTCGCGGGACCCAGGGTCGCGAGGATCTTCGTGCGGCGCGCGGGCATCGCGACTCACACGGGGGCGCGCGGATGATAAGGGTGTTGATGTGGAGGGCGGGGGGCCCTCGGGGCAAGCGCTTTGTACGGGGGCGTTGTATACAATGGTTGTATGGCCGCCTCCGGCGTCGTCCAGTTCCGCGCCCCCGCCGACGTCCTCGCGCACCTCGCGGCGGCGCGCCTCCTTCTCGAACGCCTGCCGGCCC
>Ga0247719_1000404_pt1 | contig 26860 bp, 24 predicted proteins | sample 41E_DmetaG_FD_189046 | JGI IMG/M metagenome (GOLD analysis project Ga0247719, IMG submission 189046) | Soil microbial communities from hillslope of Landscape Evolution Observatory, University of Arizona, Oracle, AZ, United States - 4-1-E_D | ecosystem: Engineered > Artificial ecosystem >...
GTGGAGAGGGCGGTCCGGGGGGCGTCGGATCGCCGAATGGTCGCGATGGTTACGCAGGTGCGAAGGGGAATGAAACGGAGGTCCCCGGGGGATCGCCGTGCTAAGGCTGAGTTCGCTTGGTATCCTTCTCATTTGGGCCTTCGTGACAGCCGGTTGCGTTACATCATCGCAATTGGCTGAACCCTCCTTTGAAAGCGGGGACAAGCATCGTGTCACCGCCGTCCAGTACTCAGGGGCAACTACAGAATTCAGTTGCCTTTCTCCTGGAACCTGCGTCGTGTCTAGGTGGGGGGAGAATGATCGATACGAGATATCGAGCGACCAACGGGTGAACAACATTAGTGGAATTCTTCGATGGTCTGCCGTGCACCCTGGTACGGACCGTCTGACGGCGAGGCTAGCTGTCAAAACTGAGCATGGGGGAATCATGGGTCACCCGGATTTTCCTCAAGTTTCAGGAACAAGTCCGCTCCGATTCCATTGGGCCGCGGAGGATTTGCCGCGAGATGGTACAGGTTATGTCCTCTCAATCGATAGCTCCGAGACTGTGCATGGCGGGGTCTTAGTCTTCCGTACCTTCCACCGCCAAGAATTTGAAGCGGTAATCGAGGTTTCGCGTCCTGACTAAAAACTCCGGAAGGGTCGCCCCGCTCCTCCCGAAGGTCTTCAAGATGGGCGCGGGCGTCGTCGAGTCGAGCCTCGACCTCTTCGGCGGCATGATCGGGCCCTTCTGCCTCGAGACGGTCGTGACGGACAAGCTCGACTTCAAGGTGTTCGAGATCAGCGCGCGCATCGTCGCGGGCACGAACCTGTATCCGGGCGGGTCGCCGTACACGGACTACATCGAGCCCGGCCTCTCCACGGGCCGCCGCATCGCGCGCGAGATCAAGGAAGCCTCGAAGAAGGGGCGGCTCGCCGAGATCGTGAATTGAAACGACGCTCGGCGCGACGATGCGGCTCGGCGCGAGCGAGGTCCGGCCATTGCAAACCGGGACGGCGACTCGACGCGCGCGCCTCGGCCGGCAACCGTTTCATGCAACGGCGAGGCGAGGACCCGCGCGCGTCCCGGGGGGCTCACCCCTTCGCGACCGTCTCGCGCTCGACGAGCGCGAATCGGAGGTCGCGCCCCACCTTGCACGGGACGGGGCCTTGGACTTCGAGGAAGCGCACCTTCGCGCCCTCGGCGATCGCGGCCGGGCGGCACGCGGCCTTGTGGACGCACGCGGCGCCGCACTCGTCGAAGCGGTTCGTCATGCCCGTCCCGCGCGTTGCGGTGGCCGGAATGGCCATGAGGTGCGGCAGGGGCTCGACGTCCACCACCTGCACCTTCCCCTCGAAGACCGTGCAGACGTCGTGCTTCACGGGCCGGACGGCCTTCACGACGTAGCGGCGGCCGACCTCGAGGTTCTGGCAGGTCTTCCGGAGCTTGCAGGGCGCGCACGCCTCGTCGTTCTCGCCGAGGTACGTGAACACCTGGCCGGGCTTCGCGTAGGCGTCGCGGATGATGGTAAGCATCAGGCGACACCCGTCGCGCGGACGAGGTCCTCGGCCGCGTCGCGGGAGAGGCCCTTGTCGCCGAGGATGGTGTAGCGGTCGGGCTTGTTCTCGTGCGCGCGCACGAGCGCGTCGATGATCGTCTTGCGGTCCACGTTCAGCTCGGCGGCCGTCGTCGGCGCGCCGACCTTCGCGAGCGCGTCGCGGATGCGCCGCCAGTCGCCGCCGTGGAGATACATCATCATGATCGATCCGACGCCCACCTGCTCGCCGTGGAGCGCGCGGCCCGGCGCGAGGAGGTCGAGGGTGTGGCTGAACATGTGCTCCGACCCGGAGGCCGGGCGCGAGGAGCCCGCGACGCTCATGGAGACGCCGCTCACGATGAGGCTCTTCACCACGAGCCACACGGCCTCCTCGAGGTTGGGCTTGATGGACTCGACGTTCTCCATGATCATGTTCGCGCTCGTCTCGGCGAGCACGGCCGCGAAGCTCGAGTATTCCTCGCCGCGGAGCCGGTGCGCGAGCTTCCAGTCGAGGACCGCGGTCGCGTTCGAGATGGCGTCCGCGCAGCCGGCCGCGAGCGTGCGGTACGGGGCCTGCACGATGACACCCGTGTCGGCGACGATCGCGAGCGGCGCCTTCGCCTCCTTCGAGGCGGACCCGGCCTCCTCCTTGATGCTCGCGCGCGGCGAGGTGAGGCCGTCGTGGCTCGCGCTCGTCGGGACCGAGACGTAGGGCGCGCCGTGGCGGAACGCCGTGAGCTTCGCGACATCGATGACGGACCCGCCGCCGACGCCGAGGATGACGCCCGCCTTGTGCGCGCGGGCCGCGGCGAGGGCGCGCTCGACGCTCGCCTGCGTCGCGGACGCGGTGACGATGAGCTCGGCCGGGATGCCCCCCTTGGAAAGGATGGCCGCGGCGCGCTCGCCCGCGAGGGCGCGGGTGCGCTCCCCTGTGACGACGAGGGCGGGGCCCGAGAGGTTCAGCTCGCCGAGGAGCCACGCGACGTCGTCGAGGACGCCGTGGCCCACGAGCACCTCGCGCGGGAACGTCATGAGCTTGGACTTCGCGAAGCGGTCCATGGGCAAGGACACTCAGGGCGAACCCCTTCTTAAATCGGCGGGTTTCCCATTCCCCCTGATGGACGGGCTTCGTCAACCCTTTATACTCCCCGACCGGTCGCCCCGACCATGGGTCGGCTCGACCGGATCCGCGCCTTCTACGACCGCCACACGCTCGCCGTCTGGGCGGTCATCCTCGCGATTCCCGTCCTCATCCTCGTCGCGGGTCTCGTGCTCGCGCCGAAGACGTTCTACGACGGGTACGTCTGGCGCGACATCTGGGGTCCTGCGGTCGCGGACGCGCACCAATGGTCCGCCGCCTGCCTCACGGACGAGGGCCGCGTCGTGCAGGGCATCCTCGTCGAAGGCCGCGCCTCGTGTCCCCAGGGCGTCGCCGGCACGCCCGCGGCCGAGGGGTACACCTACCCCTCGGAAGCCACGTACGGCGCGATCCTCGCCGTCTCGCTCTATCTCATCTACACGCAGCTCTTCGTCCGGCGCGGCGTGCGCGCGGACGTGGGCTTCGTCTTCGCCCTCATCCCCATCATCGCGCTCGGCCCCCTCGCGCGCGTGCTCGAGGACGCGAACGCGTTCTGCCGCACGGGGACCGCGTGCGACCCGAGCTTCTGGGCCTACTTCTGGATCAGCCCGTTCGAGTACATCCAGATGGGCTTCTTCACGGTCCTCGCGCTCCTTGCGGGCCTCGCGCTGCGCGACCGCCGCGAAGCCTGGGGCCCCGCCAAGCAGACCCGGGTCGTCGCCGGGCTCGTCGCGGCGCAGGTGGCCGTCATCCTGGCCCTCGCCTGGCTCACGCGCGATCGCCTCTCGATCCCCCTCGTCCCCGTCCTCCCCGTCGCCCTCGTCCTGGGCGGCGCCGCGGGCGTCCTCGCGTACCGCCACCTCGCGCACCGCGAGGGCGGCGACGGCGGCGTGAACCCGACGCTCCTTGCGCTGGGCCTCGCCCCGGCCGCGGCCGCGCTCGCGCTCGACCTCTGGTGGATGGCCGGCAACGTCTGGAGCGAGGCCGCGTGGCGCGGCCAGCTCTACGTGGTCCCCGGTCTCGTCATGCTCGCGATCGCGGGCGCGATCACGCTCGCGGTCTACCTCGTCGGGCGATTCGGCGGGCGGAAGTGGTCGACGCTCGCGCTCTACGCGATGCCGCTCAGCGTCCTCATGCTTCTCGGTCACATGATCGACGGCATCGCGACCTGGATCGCGACGCAGGACCCCTTCGACATGGGGATCCCGCCCTACGGCGAGAAGCACCCGCTCTCGGACGCCTTCCTTCAGCTCGGTCTCGGCGGCCTCGGGTTCCCGCTCATGAAGTTCGTCATGATCGTCGCCATCATCTGGCTCCTCAACCGCGAATTCCACCGGGAAGGCGCGACGGACGCCGACCGCAACCTCGTGGGTCTCATCCAGATGGCGATCTTCGTGCTCGGCTTCGCGCCCGGCGTCCGCGACGTCGCGCGCGTCGTGATGGGGATCTGAACCCGCCCAGCGCGGACCCCCCGGCCCGGGGCCCGACACTCAGAACCTTTTTCCCCGCAAGGGGGTTCCCGGCTTCCATGAGCCGGCGCATCGCCGTCGACGGCGAGAGTCTCTCGATCGAGGACGTGGTCGCGGTCGCCCGCGCGGGCGCCGTGCCGGTCCTCGCCGACGCGGCCCGCCGTCGGCTCGGGGCCTCCCGCGCCGTCGTCGAGCGCTTCCTCGGCAAAGGCGAATCGAGCTACGGCCTCACGAGCGGCGACAAGGTCGGCCGCGTGAAGGTGGCCGTGGACGCCCTCGAGGAGGAAGGCCGCGTCGCGTACGGCATCACGACGGGATTCGGCGAGCTCGCCCGCGTCCACATCCCGCCCTCGAAGGTCCGCGAGCTGCAGCTCAACCTCGTGCGCAGCCACGCCTGCGGCGTCGGCGAGCCGTTTGCGGACGACGTCGTCCGCGCCGTCCTCCTCCTGCGCGCGAACGCGCTCGCGAAGGGTCTCTCCGGCGTGCGGGTGGCCGTCGTCGAGACCCTCCTCGGGCTCCTCGAAAAGGGCGTGACGCCCGTCGTGCCCTCGCGCGGAAGCCTCGGCGCGTCGGGCGACCTCGTGCCGCTCGCCCACGTCGCGCTCGTCCTCGTGGGCGAGGGCGAGGCTCGCTACCGCGGCGAGACGCTCCCCGGCGCCGAGGCGCTGCGCCGCGCCGGCCTCGCGCCGCTCGTCCTCGAGGCGAAGGAGGGTCTCGCGCTCATCAACGGCACGCAGTTCATGGCCGCGCTCCTCGCGCTTTCGGTCGCGGACGGCCTCTCGCTCGTGCGCAACGCGGAGCTCGCGGGCGCCATGAGCCTCGAAGTCCTCCTCGGGTCGGAGCGGCCCTTCGATCCGCGCGTCGCGGACGCGCGCCCGCACGCGGGCCAGCGGGCAAGCGCCGAGAACCTCAGGAAGCTCGTGGCGGGAAGCCCCCTCATCGCGAGCCACGAGGGCTGCCACCGGGTGCAGGACGCGTACTCGCTGCGCTGCATGCCCCAGGTGTTCGGCGCCGTGCGCGGCGTCCTCGCGCACGCGCGCGAGGTGCTCGCGGTCGAGATGAACAGCGCGACCGACAACCCGCTCGTGTTTCCGGACGGCGGGGACGAGGTCGTTTCGAACGGCAACTTCCACGGCGAACCCCTCGCGCTCCTCGCGAGCTACCTCGCGACCGCCTTCAGCGAGATCGCGGCGATGAGCGAGCGCCGGACGGCGCGCCTCGTCGATCCCCGCCTCTCCGAGGGGCTTCCCGCCTTCCTCGCGCGCGACCCCGGCCTCTCGAGCGGCCTCATGATCCCCCAATACGTCGCCGTGGCCCTCGCGCTCGAGACGCAGGCGAACGCGTTCCCGGCGGTGCTCCTGAACGCGCCCACGAGCGCGAACCAGGAGGACCACAACTCGAACGGGCTCGTGGGCAGCCTCCAGGCGCGCGCCGCCCTCGACCGCGCGCGGCTCGTCGTCGCGATCGAGCTCGTGACCGCGGCCGAGGCCGCAGACCTGCGCGCGCCCCTCGCGCTCGCCCCCGCGACGGGCGCGGCCCACGCCGCGCTGCGCGCCGTCGTGCCGCCGCTCGACCGCGACCGGGTCCTGGCGCACGACCTCCTCGCGGCCGCCCGCCTCGTCGAGGACGGGTCCCTTGTTTCGGCCGCCGAGGCCCGAACCGGCCCCCTGCATTGAGCCGGGGCCCCCCGGACGCGTCAACGCCCCCGTAATCTACTTATGAGGCCACGCCCACTCGGCGACCCTGGGACTGGGAGGTTCCACCCTTGGGGAGCGTCCACACCGCCGTCCGCCTCGTGCTCGTCGCCGCGCTCGTCGCGCCCGTTCTTGCCGCCGCCCTCGTCGAAGGCCAGGTCGAGGACGTCGCAAGCGAGCGGACCCGCAAGACCACGCACGTCAAGTTCTACGGGCACGTCTTCGGCGCGGGCCTCGACACGCCGATGCCCGCGAACGCGCAGCCGACGGACGGCGAGAGCAACTACGGTCTCGGCTTCTTCGGCAAGTGCGTGCAGGGCGTCTACTACCAGGGCCTCGCGCCCGACGTCCAGGAAGGCTACCCGAAGACGAACGTCGACTGCGACCGGGGCGACACGCTGAACAAGCTCGCGCTCTTCTCGTCCGCGGGCTTCGTGGACGTGAAGAGCCGCAACCTCTTCCTCTCGCAGGGCGACTACACGCTCTTCCACAACGAGCGCGGCAACACGAAGGACATCGTCCTCGACACGACCCAGGACGTGACCGCGAGCGTCTATCTCTCCCTCGACGCCCACTCGTGGCTCGTCGGCAGCGTCGCGGGCGGATCGAACGAGACGAACTGCCCCTACTACAATCCGCCGGACACGGGCTGTCTCTACCCCTATTGGGGCTGGGACCCGGCCGCGTGGCCGAACTACGAGGTGCGGGCGACCCTCTACGCCGCCGTCCTCGGGGACCACGGGTCCGACCCTTCGGTCGCGCCCCCCATCCGGGAAGCGATCGAATCCGGGAAAGCGCGCGTTCTCGCCGAAGGCAAGAAGCGCATCGACAACGTGATGAACGGCCTGCCGAACGCGCCGAACGTCCTCAAGTTCGAGGTCAACCTCGGCCCGCCCCAATCGCCGGTGGTCGAGCGCGAAGAAAGCTTCTTCCTCGTCTATTCGTGGTACACGGTCGGCCCCGACGGCAAGCCCTTCAACCACGACAACTGGCGCCTCTGGGCGGGCGAATACTACCCGCCCACCTTCACGCTCCCCGTGAAGAACGCCTTCGACGTCGAGCTCGTCGTTCCGCGCTTCCTCCACGGGAAGCTCGCGATCCTCGGCCTCATCTCGACGCCGTGGGGATCCTATGACGTCGATCCGCGCGAAACGAAGCTCGTCGTGGAATCGGATCGTGGCGAGATCATCGTGCCCGAGAGGGTCCTCGTCTACAGCGACTTCTTCACCGGCCACGGGGCGCACTACAAGCCCGTGAACGTGACCTACATCTGGGATTACGTCTCGGACGGGCTCAAGCCGGGCCTGTACCGCGCGACCGTCTCCGCGAAGAATTATCAGCATTCGGCCTCGGCCGCCTGCAGCGCCACCTTCACGATCGCGAAGGACGGCTCGGCGGGCGACGTCACCGTGGGCCGCTGCGGGCTCTCGACGGAGGCGTTCCTCGCGACCGGCCCCGCGACTTCGGCGGGCGGTGGCGAGGCCGGGCCGGAGAACGGTCGCGGCCGCGCGGCGCCCCCGCCCCGCGGGCTCCTGCCCGTCGACGCCGCGAAGGGGGTCCTCTGATGAGCCGCATCCTCCTTGCGCTCGTCCTCGCGGCCTCCGCCGCGAGCGCGGGCTGCTTCGGACTCTTCGGCGCCGAACCCGTCGAGAAGGCCGCGATCGACGAGGGCGTCGGCGCGCTCACGAACGACACGGAAGCGAAGCTCGCGGAGCGCGTCGCCCCCGTGCCCCGCACGTTCACGTTCCCGGGTCAGGTCGCCCTCCCCTCGCGAACGCTCTGGAAGAACTGGACGCTCGACGCCTCGGCCGCGACCGCCTATGCGGACCGCAACAATCGCGGCGGCAACTTCTACGGCGGCGTCGTCCACAAGGAGGACGTGGCGGGCTACATCCCGCCGGGCCAGCCCGTCGAGATGCGCGTCAAGCTCTTCGCGGTCATGGGCCCCGGTTCGTCGGCCGCGATCAACGTCTACGCGAACGTGCCCGGAACGATGCTCTTCGAGGATCCGTCCGACGAAGACGAATTCAATTGGAAGTACACGGCGAAGAGCCACACGATCAACACGATCGGCGTCGCGGGCGAGCCGCACGAGGTCGGGATCATCGTCCACAACGGGCGCATCGCGCCCGGAAGCTCGCTCTCCGTCACCGTGCGGGTCGATTTCGAGTACGTCGCCGACGTCCTCACGCCCTACCATCCGTGGGCGTTCCAGGTCCCCGCGAACGCGACCGGCATCACCGTCACGAGCGTGAAGGCGGGCGGTCCCGAGCACGTGAAGTCGAAGTTCATCCTCGTCGGCCCCGACGACGACCTCGTCGCGACGATGGAGTACAACGACATCGCGCTCGAATCCGGGAGCGCGTTCATCCCCGTGAAGTCGGGCGGCGAGCACGTCCTCTACGCCTACACGATGGAAGGCGGCTTCCTTTCCCTCGCGACCGACGTGGGTCTCGCCACCCGCGAGGCGCGGCCGCTTCCGCTCGCGATCGAGCGCGTCGTCGACAAGGCCGGACCCGCGCCCGGCGTCGTCGAACGCGACTGGGGCCGCGGCATCTCCGACCGCGCCGTCGTGACCCCGATGACGGGCCAGGAGTCCATCGCCTTCAACGTCGACGGGTCCTTCCCCCTCGCGATCCACGCCTGGATCGGCGAGCCGGGCGCGACCTCGGTCTCGGGCATGGCGCAGATCCGCGTCGTGGGCCCGAACGGCCTCGTCGCGATGGCCGAGCGCGTCCTGCGCTACGACGACGCGCGCGGAAACCTGGGCTACACGAACGACCGGTTCAACACGGTGTTCGACCCCACGAAGCTCGCGAAGGGCGCCTACAAGGCCGAGGTCGTGAACGACGGCACGGCTTCCCTCGGTCACACCCTCGTCACGTACGTCCGGTGATCCCATGACGAACCGCCACGTTCTTCTCGTGCTCGCCACCGTTTCCGCCCTCGCGCTCGCCGGCTGCACCGGCGCCGTCGTGGATCCCAAGGACGACGCCCTCTCGAAGCAGGGCGGCGCGAACGCGACCGCCCCCGCGACCGGCAATCTCACCGCGCCATCGCCCCCCGGCCCCGTCGCGCGCGCCCAGGTGTTCGAGACCGGCGGCGCGCTCCTCTACGCGACCCCGTTCGAGGGCGGAGACGGCCTCGTTCCCCGCGCGGTGACCGAGAACGTCTCGATCACGTTCTCCGCGAGCGAGTCCGAGAGTCCGGGCCGCGTCGCCTCGCTCACGGGCTACGCCTGGCGGTTCAGCGACGGCCGGACGCTCGAAGGCGTCACCGTCTCGCGGACGTTCGAGGCGGCGGGCGTCTACGAGGCCCGCCTCACGGCGACCGATTCGAATGGCCGGTCCGACAACATCACGCTCAAGCTCGGCGTCAATCCGGCCGTCGTGGCCGAGGTGTCGGTCGCGCGCGACATCGTCCCGCTCATGGCGGACCCCGCGATCGGGGCCGAGTTCGAGCTCGTGAACATGAAAACGCACGCGTTCGCGGTGAACGATTCCGTGCACGGCGTTCCCGCGAAGCTCGAGAAGCTCGTGATCCGGGTCGCGCCCGACCAGACGCCGACCGCGCTCGACCTGAACCTGCGGGCGCGCAACGAGACCGCGACCTTCGCATCGGCCTTCGGCGTCTCGCAGTCCGAGACGATCGTCCTCTCGTCCTTCCCCGTCGGGAAGCTTCTCGTGGACGTCGTGCTCAACCAGGGGGTCGCGGGCGGATACGTCCTCACGGTCGAGATCCATTACCGCCCGATCCACCCCGCGGTCGCCGCGCTCCTTGCGGGCGACGGACACGCCCACGCGCACTGATCAGCGCGCGCGTCGGGAAGCCGCGTAGACGAGCGGCAGGATGAGCGTCGCGTCGCCCTCGATGTTGACGAAGCGCGCCGTCTCCTTGAGCTTGCCCCAGGAGATCGCCTCCTCGAGGCGCGCGCCCGAGAGCGATCCGTCGTACTCCTGCGCCGTCGTGATGTACACCGCGTGGTCGAGCCCGTCGCGGAACTGGCTCCACCAGATGGCGTGGTGCTTCGAGATGCCGCCGCCGAGCATCACGGCGCCGAGCTCCGTCGCGCCGTACACCAGGTCGGAAAGCGCCTGCTCGTCCGCGATGAGGTCGAAGCCGATCCCGCGCCGCTTCTGGCTGTGGAGCCACACCTGCGACCCGACGGCGCCGTCCGTGGGGCCGGGGACGAACACGGGGACGTCGCGCTCGTGCGCGGCGCGGAGGATCGAGTGCTCGGTGCGCGGCTCGCGCGCGAGGCGCCGGCCGAGTTCGCGGCACAAGTCCTTCGTGCTCCAGTACGGCTTCGCCGCGAACATCTCCGCGAACCACGGCTGGAGACGCTCCTCGAGGATCTCGCCGTACGACTCGTTCGGGACGAGGACGTTGCCGAGGCGGTTCACGCCGCGCTGGTGCAGGTCCTTGTCGTCCATCGCGAACGATCCCTGGTAGTAGTCGCGCCAGCTCCGCGCGAGGTCGTGGTCGAGCGTGCCGCACGTCGTGATGACGGCGTCCACGAGGCCGTCGCGGATCATCTGCGCGATGACGCCGCGGAGCCCGGTCGCGACCATCGCCGCCGGGAAGGAGAGGATCGTCGTGACCTTCGGGTCCGCGCAACGCGCGAGGATCTCGGCGCCGAGCGCGAGCTTCTTCGCGCTGAAGCCGCCCGCCTGGAACATCGCCTCCACGAGGTCGGCCGCGCCCATCGCGGGGTCGACCGTGTAGTCCCGCACCGGGTCGAGGCTCCCGCGCAACGCCTCCGTCGTGGACATCGCGGCGCGATCGGCGAGGCGCTATAAAGCGTTCGCGGGGGGCTCACACGGCGCGCTCGTACGTCACGACGTGGACGACCGCGTGGCACCGGCAGGCCTCCGCCGACACCTCGAGGGTGTGCGGGCCGGGGCGGAAGTTGTGGTGGTCGACGCGGTACTCGCGCGTGCCGGGCACGAGCGGGAGGCCGAAGCCGAACCCGGATCCCACGACGCCGTATTCCACGTAGCCCGGGATCTTGCGGACGAGCACGTCTCCGTGGGCGTTCGCGAGGTGGATCGTCGCCGTCTTGGCCACCGCGAGGGAGACCTCCGCTTGCTCGGCGTCGAGGCCCGCGCCGACGCGCAGCGGGACGGTCGGGAACTCGATCGGGAAGGTCTTCTTCGGGTTCGTCTCCCCGTCCGACACGGCGAAGCGCCAGCTCTTCCACCGCATCCCGAGCGGGAGCGCGCGCTCGGGGCTCGGCGCGTCGAGGGAGACCGTCACGAACCCGTTGTCCGTGTGATCGACGAGCAGCACGTAGTCTCCCGGACCGACGAGGGGCGTCGCATGGGCCTGCTTGTTGGACGACAGCGCGCATTCGCAGAGGAGCCTGTCATCGGGCCCGAAGAGGCGGTAGTGGCTGAGCACGCCCTTCGCGGGGTCGATCGGGACGCCCGAGACGATGAAGCGCGTGGCGTTCGCGGGAACCTCGATCTGGAGGGGAACGCCCGCGGGGATGCCGCCCTCGACGAAAGTGAGCGTCGCGGTGAGCTTGAACGCGAGCGGCTCAAGGATGAGGCCGGACCAGCAGACGACGCCGAATCCGGAGTAGGTGTCCTCGCCGTGGAACCCCTGGTCGCTGAAGTTCTGGCGCTGCGGGCCCCTGGCGTCGCCCCGCGCCGTGTAGTCGCCGCCTTCGCGGCCCCCGATCGAGTAGACGAGGTGCAGGTCGGCCCAGGAGTTGTCCTTGTTCTCGTACTCGAGGGCGACGTCGAACGTGAAGACGTCGCCGGGCCGCAAATCGTCGCCGAGGCTGAACCATCGCCAGTTGTGCGAGATGGGCGTGCGGCCCGTGGGCAGGCAGTTCGTCGTGTTCAGGGTGCCCGCGCGCTCGACGACGATCGGCTCGCGCGCCGGGTTCGTCTTGAAACGGACGGGGTGCGCGACGACCTTCTCCGTCCCGGAGGCGTTGTCCACCTCGACCTTGAAGGGCTTCTTCGGGCCCACGGGGGACGTGCCCGCGACGGCGCCCGCGTCGACCGAGTCGTTCGCGGCGGCGAGGGGGTCCGGGGCGGGCATATCGGCCGCGGGACCGAAGCACCCGGCGAGGGCGGGGAGGGCGAGGGCGAGGACGATGAGGATCGCGCGCATGGGCCTCGATCGGTCACCCCTGAAGGGACCTAAGAGCCTTGTGGTGAACGTGTTGAGCCGTGGCCCGGGCGGGGACGGAGGCTCACGTGACGACGTCCGCGAGGCGACCCGTCTCCGCGGCGCGACGGATCTCGAGCGCGACGCGGCGCCCCGTGCTCATGGGGCGTCGCCACAAGGCGTTCCCGTACGGGTGCCCCAGCGCGAGGTGCACGTTCGTGCCGCCGCCCACGCGGGGCGCGACGTCGTAGATGTAGAAGTTCATGTCCTTGTCCACGCACGTCTGCAGGCAGAAGGGCCCGATGATGCCGGGCTTGTAGTGCTCCTTGGACGCCGTGACGAACTTCTCCGCGAGGTCGTACACGTCCTCGAGCAGGCTCTCCCGGAGCGTCGCCGAGTTGTGGCCGACGACCGTCATCTCGGGGATGGCCTGCTTGCCGTGGAGGCGCAGCTGCTGCGCGGCGGGGAGGCGCACGTGGCCGTCGAGGCTCGACTCGAACCTCCAGTCGACGCCGAGGAGCTCGAGCGCGCTCGCGTCGTCCTCGAGCGGGGACCAGAAGAAGTTGAAGTTGAACACGGGACCGATGATGTAGCGCTCGATGCGCGCCTTGTCAAGGCTCTCCTGGTCGATGACGCCGTCCGCGAGGAGCTTCGCGGCCTTCTCCTTGTACTCCTCGAACGAGGCGGCCGTGAAGAAGCCGCGCTCGAGCTTCTTCTTCGCGTGATGGAGCTTCACGATGGAGAGCTCCGTGATGTCCTCGGGCTTCGCGATCTTCTCGGGGAACGGGAGGCCGGCCTTCTCGAGGAGCCAGTAGTAGTCGCGCTGCTCCGTGCGCTCTTCGCTCCGGAGCATGGCCCGGTTGCCGAAGATGGGGACCTCGAACGCGTTCTCGACGGCGTCGATGCCGCAGTAGACCGTGAAGGAGCGGTTCGGGACGAAGACGGCGTTCTCGGCGCGGAGGATCTCCTGCGTCCTCGGAGAGACGGCCTCGCGGAACTTGGGGAGGACGAGCGTGCGGTCGACGCACCCGCGCACGAGGCGGCCGCGCGCGTCGCGCCGGGCCTTGAAGTAGCGGTCGTACGTGAGGTGGCGTCCGTCCTCCGCGACGACAAGCGTCCGGAGGCCTTCGTCGGCGGCGCCGTCCGCAACGTCCACCGCGCTGTGGCTGCCCAGGACCGCGACGGTGAGCTTGCGGGGGTCGTAGCTCTCGAGCCGCTCGAGGATCCGCGCCCGGGGGATCATGCGCTCCCGAGAGCCGTGCGTCCCACAAGAAGGTTTCCGGGCTAGCCCCGGCCGACGAACCGGGCGAGGCGCGCGAGACCCTCCGCGAAGCGCTCGGGCGGGGCCCCGAATCCCAGACGGAGGTGTCCGGGGAGCCCGAAGTACGTCCCGGGCGCGACGAGGGTCCGCTCCCCGGCGAGGAGCCGGCGCGCGAAGGCCTCGTCGTCGACGCCGGCCGGGAGGCGGGGGGCGAACGCGACCCCGCCGTCCGGTTCAACCCAGTCGAAGAACGACTGGCCGTCGAGCCATTTCTCGAGGCGGCGCCAGTTCTCGTCCCGGATGGCCCGCGCACGGGCGAGAAGCGGCGCGCGGCGTTCGATCGCCTTGAGGGCGAGGCGCTGGAGGAGGGGGCTGTTCGAGATGGTCGTGAGGGCCTTCGCCTCGCGGAAGGCGGCGCGCAGCGGCTCCTCGGCGACGATCCACCCCGTGCGCAGGCCCCCGAGGCCGAGGCATTTCGTGAGGCTTCCCGCGACGACGATCGACGGGTGGAGGCCGAAGGCCGTCGGCGTCGGCTTCCGGGCGAGGTCCCGGAAGACCTCGTCGACGAGGACGACGGCGCCCACCTCCGAGGCGGCCTCCGCGATCGCGACGAGATCTCGGGGCGGCACGACGATGCCGGTCGGATTGTTGGGGCTTGCGAGCGACACGAGGCGCGTCCTCGGCGTGATCGCGCGCCGGACCGCGTCCGGGTCGAGGCGGAAGGCGTCCTCGAAGGGGCGCGCGACCGGCACGACCTTCGCGCCGAGGGCGCGCGGCACGCCTTCGAGCGGCCAGTACGTGGGGCGCTCCACCACGACCTCGTCGCCGGGGCCCGCAAGCGCGAGCGCGACCGCGAGGTCCGCCTCCGACGCGCCGACCGTGACAAGGACGTTCTCCTCGCGCGCGCCGTGCAGGCCCGCGATCGCGCGCGCGACGTCGCGCTCGTTCGGGACTTCGCCGTAGTCGAGATCCGCGATCGCGAGCGTCCCCTCGCCGAGGTCGGCGAGGGACGCGGCCGCGATGCCCGAATGGGCGAGGAGGCATTCCGCCGTACGCTCGTGCTCGGCGAGCCAGTTTTCGAGGCGGAACGGGGCGAGGCGCACGGGGGACGACCGGTCCCCGACGCCATCAAGGTTCGGGCGGCGGCGGCGCGCGGCCGTCACGGCGACCGTTCGAGGCGCCGGTAGCGCCGGGCCTGCTCGACGCGCGGGTCCTCCGGGATCCGCACGAGCTCGAAGGCCGCAAGCGCCGCGAGGATGAGGCCGAACCCGAGCTCGAATCCGTTCGTCGGGAAGCGGTAGCCGAGGCCGAGCAGGAGAGGGGAGGCGGCCATCCAGAGGCCGAACACGAGCACGGCCGCGAGGTAGCCGCGCGAGGTGCCGGCGGCGCCCTCGTACTGTCGCCAGATCACGATGCCCATGGTGAACAGGATGACGAGGGTGGCCCCGATGTCGGAGACGGCGAGCTTGCGGTCGGGCCCCGTCTCCGTCACGAGGAGCCCGAGGCTCAGGAAATGGGCGACCGCCGCGATCGCCACGATCGTCCAGCTGGTCTTCGTGACCACCGACCGCGCCGCCATGGCCTCCTTTCCCGGCCTCGGCCTTGAAGCGATTCCGACCGCCTCTTCGATGGTCCGGCCGGCTGCGGGCAACGTATATGACCGGGACGGACCAAGGGAACCGCCATGCCGGATCCGCATCGCGGCGGCGACGAGCCGACGAGCCTTCCTCGCCAGGTCCTGCTCGTGGTCGACGACGAGGTCGACATCCGCGAATCGCTCAAGGACCTCTTCGAGGGCGGCCTCGAGGGCGTGGACGTGAAGCTCGCCGAAAGCGGTCCCGAGGCCCTCGCGATGCTCGCGGACGTCGACGTCGACGCGATCGTCACCGACTACAGGATGCCCGGCATGAGCGGGCTCGAGTTCCTCGCGGAAGCCCGCCGGATCGCGCCCGACATCCCCGCGATCCTCATCACGGCGTACCCCGACCTCGACCTCGCGATCCGGGCCGTGAACGAAGCCCGCGTCACGAGCTTCTTCACGAAACCGCTCGAGCCCGTGACCGTCCTCGACGTGGTCCGCCGCGCGCTCGACGACCGCCGGGCGGACGACCTGCGCAACCGCGCCTTCGCGCGGTCGCTCGACCTGCTGCGCCGCGAGATGCGCGGCCACTGAGGGCCGCTTGACGACCGCCGGGCCGCGATGACGCGAGGGCGCTCGCGCGGGCGGCTTGCGATCGCTACACGAGCTCGCGCGCGGGCGGCTTGCGATCGCTACACGAGCTCGCGCGCGCGGGATGCGACGGAATCGATCCGCGGGCGGAGCGCCGGAACGACGGGAGCGGGCGCCGCGAACGGGACCGCGAAGCGGAACGTCGCCCCCAGGCCTGGACCCGGGGACTCGCCCCAGAGGTGCCCGCCGTGCAGATCGACGATGCCTTTCGAGACGTAGAGGCCGAGACCGCTTCCGCCCCGCCGGGCCGCATCCGGCTCGTGGAGCTGGCTGAACGGCTGAAAGAGGCGCGAGGCCGCCTCGGCCGTAAATCCGAGACCGGTGTCGCGGACGGAGACGAGCGCCTGCCCCGGGAGGCGTCGGGTCTCGACCTCGACGAGCCCGCCGTCGGGCGTGAATTTCATCGCGTTCGAGAGGAGGTTGAACAGGACCTGCGTGAGACGCTTCGCGTCTCCTTCGACTTGGAGGTCGGGGTCGAGCCTGACCTCGAGGCGGATCGACCGCTGGCGCGCGGCCTCGTGGAAGCTCTCGACGGCTTCAAAGACGACGCGGTTGAGGTCGACCGGCCGCCGCTCGATGCCCACGCGCCCCGCCTGGAGCTTCGCGACCTCGAGCACGTCTCCGACGAGGCGGCTCAACCGGTCGACGTTGCGCTCGAGGATCCGGATCGCGCGATCCTGCGGTTCGCTGAGCGGGGAGGCGCGCAGCACGTGGATCTGGAGCTTGATGGGCGTGAGCGGCGTGCCGAGCTCGTGCGCGGCCGTGTTGATGAAAAGCGTCTTGAATTCGTCAAGCTCCTTCAGGCGCTCCAGCTCCTTCATGCGCTCGATGCCCGCGACGCGCTCGGCTTCGAGGCGCTTGCGCTCCGTCGTGTCGCGGATGATCCACGTCACAAACCTCCCCTCGGCCGTTTCGAGGGGGCTTGCGGCGAGGTCGGCATCGAACAGCGTCCCGTCGGCCCGCGCGCACGTGACCTCGATCGGCTCGTCGCCGGTCCCGCGCGCCTCCGCGAGCGAGGCGAGCGCGCGCGTCCGCCCCGGCCCGCCCGCGAGGAGGCTGCCCACGAACTCCCCGACGAGGCGGCCCCGGCCGCGGCCGAAGGCGCTGTCGGCGCGCGAGTTCGCGAGCGTCACGCGACCCGCCGGATCCAGGATGACGATGGGATCGGGCGCGCCCTCGACGAGACGCCTGAACCGCGCTTCGGCGACGCGGGCCGCCTGCGTGTCCGCCTCGCTCTCGAGGCGCGCGCGGATGTGGCCGAGACTTTCGCGCGCAAGCAGCGCGCCGAGGGCGCCGAGGAAGAGGATGTAGGTCGCGCGCACGGCCACCTCCGCCCCGTGGCCCGCAAGCTCGCCGGTGGCGCCGAGAAGCAGGAGGTACGCCGCCGCGTAGCCGACCGCGACCGCGAGCGTCGCGCGCGCGTCGAAGCGCAGGAAGACCGCCGCGAGCGAGACGTACCAGAGCACGTAGAACGGGGACTCGAATCCGCCGGTCGCGTGGATCCAGACGGCGATGAGGCCCGCATCGGCCGCCGTATAGGCCCAGCTGCGCGCGAGCAGGGGCTTGGGACGCCGCGCCCCGAGGGTCACGGCGAAGAAAGCGTACCCGAGGGCAACGCCGATCACGGCGAGGGCGAGCGTCTCGTGCGTGCCGTCGCGGGGAAGGAACACGAGATAGAGGAGGCTGTTGAAGGCGACGACGGCGGCCCGCACCCATGCGATGCCGACCTCCGCGCGCGCCGCCTTCGCAAGCGCCGCGTCGACGAGCGCCATCCACCCCGTCATCGGGCGGCAAGAGGGTTAAACGCGCGCCCGCCGGCGCGACACCCCGGCTGCACGCGAGGCCCGCAGGGTATTTAGCGGGCCCCTGCGCTTTCCGGCCGGTCGCCATGAGCAAGAAGCGTCCTCTGGACGTCCTGAACGGGAGCCTCAACAAGCGCGTCATCGTCCACCTGCGCGGCGGACGCGAGTACCGCGGGCTCCTCGATGGCTACGACCACCCGCACATGAACCTCGTCGTGAAGAACGCGGAGGAGGTCACGAACGTCGGGAAGCCCGACGAGAAGACGACCGCCCGCGAGCTCGTCGTCATCCGCGGCGACAACATCATCTACATCAGCCCCTGAGGGCCGGTGCGTCGCTCGCCCGCTCGCGGTCCCGCGCCGGTCCGCCTTCGGAGGAAGCGCGTCGGAGCCCGAAGACCGGGACCGGGGCGAACGCCGCGGGGCGGCCCCGGGCGGGCCGGATGCCGTTGCTGTTGGGAAACAAGAAGCGGGCGCGCTTGGGGCGCGCCCGGCGCTCGTCCTTTCAGCCGCGGTTCTTGATCTGGAGCACCTCGACGATGCGCTCCGCCTCGGCCTCGGGGACTTCGAGGCTCTTCGCGATGCGCTCGAGGAACTTGAGTTCGTCGTCCGAGACCTCGCCGTCGGCGAGGACGAGGTCGGTCGAGATCGCGAAGGCCGTCGCGCGCAGGTCCTTCGGGATCGCGGCGGACGATTCCGCAAGGAGCGTGTCCACGCCCTTCGAGCGGGCGCGCTTCACGACCTTCTCGAAGACGGCGTTGAATTCGCGGGGGTTCATCGCGCGGAAGAGCTTCATGCGGGAAAGCGTCGCGCCCAGGCTCTGCGCCTCCTCCTCGGTCAGGACGCCGTCGGCCGCGACAGCCGCAAGCGCGATGCCGGCGAAGCCTTCCGCCGCGTTCAACTGGCCTTCCGTTCCGCGGAGCTTGTCGAAGAGACCCATGGGGATCGCTCGTGATTCAGGGTCCCGCACTTGAGCCTTTCCCATGGCGGGCCGGGCCGCCCCGTTGTGAAACCTGCTCACTCCGCTTCACAGCATTTAAATAGGGTGGGGCCCTCTGACGCCCTATCCCGGTCGAGGACGTGGCCTTCGGGTCGTGTCTGGAATCGGGACAGTGAGTGGATTAGAATGGGTTTCCGTGACCGCCCCAGCGGTCCCCGCGAGATGTTCGACGCCGTGTGCGCCGACTGCAAGCAGCAGACGAAGGTCCCCTTCCGCCCGACGGAGGGTCGCCCGGTGTACTGCCGCGACTGTTTCCAGAAGCGCTCGCCCCCGCGCAGCGGCGGCGGCGGCTACCGCCGCTGAAGCAATTCGGCCTACGGCGCGACGGCCGGGCGCGCTGGTTTTCCCGGCCCACGTTTTCTTCTTCACGAGCTTCGAGCGACAGCCCTCCTCCGAAGCCCAAAAATACCGCGCCGCCCATCGGGCGGCCGTGACGTCCCTCGCCCTCCCCCAGTCCCCGGAGGACCTCGAGTCCTTCTCGGGCCCGTTCGGCTACGCCGTGGTGCGCAAGCCCACGAGCGCGACCGCCCCGAAGAGCATCGGGAACTCCGAGGGCAAGTTCTTCGGATTCCATCGCGTCGTCTTCGTCCTCAAGGGGCGCGGCACCGACGTCTACCAGGTGAAGGACCTCGACGAGGGGCGCCTCGTCGCGAAGACGCTCGTCGACCATGGACACCTGAACGGCCTCAAGCCCAACGGCGGCGGCCGCTACAAGCCGTGATCACCATGCCCAGGGAGACCGCCGCGGACGTCGTCGAGAAGCGCCGGCAAGACCGCCTCAAGGGCGCCTCCACCTGCACCGCCTGCGGGTCGCGCGCCGTCACGGGGGGCGGCGCCGCGACGCCGGGCGCCCCGTACCGCATCCTCAAGGGCGGCATGCACCTCGGCGACGTCCCGCTCACGCGCGACGACCACGTCTGCCACTTCTGCTACATCTCCGGCCGCGTCCGGGACCGCACGCCGGTCTGACGTCCGGGCGGCGCGCCGCGGGCCTTCATTCGTTCCGTCGCCGCGTGGCGGCGCGTTCGGCCTGTCGGCGCTCGCGTTCCGCCTGGTCCTCGGCGAGGCCTTCCCACTCGAGGCCGGACGGCTCGCCCGCGCCTTCCGCGCCGTCCTCCCACGCCCGCATGAGGCCGAGCCACGCGCCGCGGACGTGGCGATAGACGAAGGGGAAGGCGAGCGCGAAGACGACGAACGTCAGCGCGAAGCGGGCGTCCCGTGTCAGGCCCGGGACGGCGCCGAGGACGAGCCACGCGAGCGCCGCGAACGGAAGCGAAAGGATGAGCGTCGTCTCCGTGGAGCCGAGCCATTCGCCGCGCTCGCGCATGTGGCGCACGCCGCAGGCGGGACAGCGCCTCGCGGGCGTGATGAATCCGGTGAAAAGCGGCGCCCGCGCGCAATTGGGGCACCTGAGGGCGAGGCCGCGGCCGATCGCACGGAGCGTCACGCCCATGGCGTGGAACGGGCCTTTGGCCACGATAAGGATTCTTGCACGGGAGAAGGGTCGGGCGGCCGGTCGACCCGGCCGCCCGGTGCCGCGTCAGAGCGCGACGGGGCTCGCGAGGCGCCCGATGACCTCGTCCTTGCGGGCCTTCGAGGCGTCGAGCACGACCTCGAGCACGTCGGCGAGGCTCTCCGCGAAGACGAGCTCCACGCGCTTGTCGTCCTCGTCGAGGAGCACGTCCTTGCGGGCGTTCTCGGGCACGATGACCCCGCGGTAGCCGAGCTCGGCCGCCGCCTCGATCATCTGCGTGACGCCGGGGACGTTGCGGAGCGACCCGCTCACGGTGAGCGTGCCCACCATGGCCCAGCCCTGGTCGACCGGGACGCGCTCGAGCGCGCTTACGGCCGCGACGGCCGCCGCGAGGCCGATGCCGTCGGCCTCGATCTTCTCGTCGGCGACGAGCGCCTGCACGTGGACGTCGAACTCCTTGATCGTCTCGCCGCGCATCGTCTTGAGGAGCGCCGAGACGTTGTCCGCGGCCGTCGGGCTCATGGCGTGGAGCGCGCGGTTCGCGATGAACGTGCCCGCGTGCCGGTTGAGCGCGGGCGTGACCGCGGCCTCGACGGGGACGACCATGCCGGCGGGCTCGCCGACCTCGCCCGTGCCGATGAAGCCGAGGCCCGTCGCCGCGCCGACGACGCTGCCCGAGACCCTGACGGCGTCGTTCGAGCGCTGGCGCTCGATGTCCCTGTCCAGGATCTGCTGCTCGAGCGAGCGGCTGATGCGCTTCGCGTGGCGGACGTGCTCGCTCGTGACGACGGGCGCGCCCGCCTCGCGGGCAATGTCGCCGGCCGTCCGCACGAGACCGCCGAGCTCGCGCAGCCGGAGCGTGAGCTTCCCGCTGCGGCCGCTGCGACGCTGCGCCTCGCGGATGACGAGGGCCGTCGCGTCGAGGTCGAAGTGGGGGATCTTGCCGTCGCGCTGGACCTCCTGCGCGACGAAGCGGACGAGCTTCCGGCGGTTCTCGGCCGTGTCGTCCATGGAGGACTGCACGTACACCTCGTAGCCGTAGCCGCGGATACGGCTGCGGAGCGCGGGGTGCATGCCGGTGTAAGCGCCGTCGGCAGGCTTGACCGCGTCCATGTTGCCGGCCGCGACGAGGATGAACTCGGTCGGGAGCGGCGTCGTGCGGACCATGGCGCCCGAGGAACGCTCGGACTGGCCGACGATCGAGTACTGGCGGTCCTGCATCGCCGTGAGGAGGGCCTGCTGCGAGTCGAGGCGCAGCACGTTGATCTCGTCAATGAACAGGATGCCCTTGTGCGAGCGGTGGATGGCGCCGATCTCGACGCGGTGGTGCGTCGGCGTCTCGAGGCCGCCCGACTGGAACGGATCGTGGCGCACGTCGCCGAGGAGCGCGCCCGCGTGCGAGCCGGTGGCGTCCACGTATGGCGCGGGCTTTGCCTCGGGGCCGTTCTCGTAGAGGAGCTTCGGCACGTACGTGTCCTCCTTCACGCGCCACTGCTGGTAGAGCATGATGAAGAAGAGCGCGACGAGGATGCCGATGAGCGTCGCCATGTAGTCGTTCTTCAGGATGAAGAACACGACGCCGAAGGCGACGATGCCGACCGCGATCACGATCTCGAGGGCGCGGTTCAGGTAGACCTTCTTCCTCGCCTTCTCGCGGGAGGCGGAGAGGATCTCCCGCGCCGTGCCGCCCGGCACTTCCTTCGCGATGGGCTGGTTCGGGTCCTTCGGGTTGGGGTAGACGAGAACGTCGTTCTGCTTCTCCATCGGGAGGAGCTCCGTCATCGCCTTCGCGATCATCGACTTGCCCGTGCCGGGGTCGCCGATGAGGAGCAGGTGCCGCTTCTGGTTCGCGGCCTTGACCGCGACCTCGACCGCCTGGTCCTGCCCGATGACCTGGTCGATGAGCTTCGTCGGGACCTTCACGTCCGCGGTCGTCGTGATGCCTTCGCCGCGGATCCACTGGTGGGGATCGGACGACTCGACGTCGACCAGAGCGGCCGGCTGCTTCGTCTCTTGCGTCATGTCACTCTTCTCCGTGCTCGGTTTCGATCGTGTTGGATTGGAAGCGTCCGATGAGGGCGCGTCCGACGACGAGGCCCGCGAGGAGGACCCCGGTGAGGATGAACTGCGGCGTGAACGGCCGATCCTGCTCGAGGCTCAGGTCCGTCGCGACCTCGGACGGCGTCGTCTCCGCGGGCCGGTTGCCGTCGCGCAAGTCGCGCTCCATGAGCTCGCCGTAGACGAGCGTGCCCGCGTCCGAGTAGACCACGAACGGGCGCGACATGAACGAGAACATCCCGTCGCGCGTGTCCTCGGCAACGGGCTCGGACCAGCGGCGCGGATCGGGCGTGCCGTGGAGGCGCGCGCCCTCGCGGTCCGTCTTGAGCGTCTGCCGCGAGAGGAGCTGCCCCATCGCGTCGAGCGCGACGAGGTACTTCCGCTCGCGCGCCTTCGAAAGGAGCTCGTCGTCCTGCGGCGGGCGCTGCGGGCGCTCGGCGTAGACGAGGTAATAGGCGTCGGTCACGGGCTGGTACGCGAGCGCGTGGACGCCCGCCGTCATGACCGGCCCGAACGACTTGTTGTGGACGAGACGGCCCGAATCGACGGGTCGCGACCAGTTCTCGGCGAGCTTGCCCGTCGAGAAATAGACGCGGACGCGCTCGGGGGCCTCGACGACGACCGAGGCGACCGCGATGCGGGCCTTCGCGCCGACCGTGAGGAGCGCTTGGCCGCCGAAGTTGAGGCGACTGCGGAAGGTGAGGTTCGCGGCGGCGGGGTCGAGGCGGTGGAAGGCGAGGTCGCCCACGAGCGCGCGCTCGTCGGGCAGGTATCCGTTCGAAAGGGTGCAGCCGAAGAACGCGAAACCGCCCGTCGCGACGACGTTCGTGAGGTCGTTGCAGGGGCCCACGGGACGCGTCGCGTTCCAGCCTGCGGTCGAATCCATGGTGGACCACGCGACGCGCGCATAGGGCGAGGGACCGAGCTCGGACCGCTCGTCCGCGGCGATGCCGTACTCCTGCCACGCGACGAAGACCTCGCCCGCCGCGCCCGCGACGATGGACATGCGAGCGTGGCGCGCGGCCTGCGTCTCGAGCGCCATGAGCGAAGGCGTCGCGCTCAGGTTGTCGAGGCCGGGGAACGCGCCGAGACGGTGGACGGCGAGGACCGTTTCCGCGGCGGCGCCCGCGCCCTTCGACCAGAGGGACGCGAGCGCGACGCGGCCGTCGGGGGACACGGCGAGGGCCGCGTCCTCGGCGCGGAAGCCATCCGAGGGCGCGGTGACCGCGATCGAGCGGAAGTCGATGCCTTCATTGTCGCTTGCGAGAAGGACGATGCCGCCGTCGCGCGTCGTGCGGGTGGCGCCGTCCGCGACCGGCTTGCCGACGAGCGCGGACACGAGCACGCGCTTCGGGTCGCGCGGGTCGACGATCACGCTCGGCGCGCCGTACGACGAGCCCTCGAGGGCGTGCCGATAGGGACACGGGGCGCGGTCGATCGCGACCGGGTCCGTCGAGGGGCAGTTGAAGCGGACGACGTAGCCGTTCACGTAGTCCTCGGGCTCGGGCTCCGGAACCGGCCCGTTCCCCCGCTCGGTCGCCCCGGGTCGGGCGGCCGGCACGTCCACCACGCGCGGAAGATCGAGGTCGCCGACGGGACCGAGCGCGAGCGCGCCCGGAAGCAGCATGAGCGCGGCGACGAGAAGGGCGACGCGCATCACTTGCCCCTCCCGCTGCCTGCGGCCGCCGCGTTGCGCGCGGCGAGAAGTCGCCGCACCGCCTCGGCCGCGGTCGCGCCCGCGATGACGCCGGCGCCCGTCACGACGGGAAGCGTCGTGGAGACCGGGACAGGCTCAGGCACGGGCGGCGCGGTGGACGTCGGCTGGATGATCTCGCGCTGGTCGTCCTCGAGGATCTCGGCCGTGACGACGACGCCGTAGTCCGCGAAGACGAAGAACTGGCGGCCCTGGTAGTCGAGCAGGTGGTCGCGCGTGTCGCCGTAGGGCTTCGCGTTGCCGCGCGATTTGCGCGACCCGAAGACCTCGCCCTTGTCGCTCACGTCGAGGTCGAGGTTGAAGATGACCGTGCCGAGCGGATCCACGACGGCGAGGTATTTGCGGTAGAGCGGGGCGCGCGACGCATTCGGCGATTCGCGGCGGTCCTGCTCGAAGTAGATCATGTGGATCGTGTTCGTGTCCGTGCGGTAGTTGATCGCGTTCACGCGCGCGATGCTCACGTTCAGGCTCGCATTGTGGATCTGGTCGCCGAACGGGTGCGCGGCGGACCAGCCCTCGCCGAGGCGGCTTGTGGCGATCTCGGCGCGGACGCGGTCGCTGCCCGTCACGTTGGGATCGCCGGGGATCGCCTCGACGGTCACGATGGCCGTCGTTCCGAAGGGGTCCATCGCGAGCTTCGGGTCGCCGCCCTTGAGGGGCGTCTTGCTCACGATGCGGCTTGCGCCCAGAACGGGGTCGAGCTCGACGAAGACGATGTCGCCCGCCGCGACGCCCGGGACGAGGTCGAAGTTCGCGCCGGCCTTGCAGCCGAAATAGATCTTGCCGCGGTTCGCGATCGGGTTCGTGATGTCGTCGCAGGGGCCGACGAGGACCTTGTCGTCCAGCATGGACCACGGCGAGATGGAGTCGGCGAACGTGATCGCGCCCGCGACCCAGCCCGTGAGCGAGCGCCCGAGGATGCTCGTTGTCTTGTTGGCGGGCGCGGACTCGTGCCAGAGGAGCACGATGCGCTTGTGCTCCGGCAGCTCGATGAGCGTCGGCTCCGCGATGGTGGTTCCGGACTCGCGGTTCTTGAGGATGGCCGCCGGGATCGCGTAGGTGAGCCTGTCGAGGGTGCTGTCGAACTTCCAGAGCGCGATGCTGTAGTCCCACGGGTCGGATCCCGCGGAGTCGCGCGGGCGGTGGGCGTAGAGCGAGGCGACGTTCATGTTGCCAAGCGAATCCATGATGATGTGCGTGTCCTCGCCCGTGACGTGCAGGTTGTTGTTCCCGCCGTCGCCGAGGCCGCGCGGGTTGCTGTAGGGCTGGTCGCTCCACGTCGCGCCCGCCGTGAGCGTCGTGTGGACGGTGTGCTGCTGCCCGCGGCGCGAAAGGTTCGTCGGGCCGTCGCCGGAGCTCCCGTGGAGGCTCGCGAACGCCATGCGCTCGGGGAAGAGCGGGTCGATCGCAAGCGACGGATTGCCGAGGATGTCGCTCACGTCGATGATGCGGTTCGGGCACGGGAAGACGCGCGTCGAAAGAAGCGCGCTCGGGCACGTGAAGTTCAGCTTGTAGGACCCGGCCGTCGCGGCGGTCTTGAGGCTGTAGCCCGCGGGGGCGAAGGGCGAGGGAAGCACCGTCGACGGAGCCTCGAACGGGAGGGGGTCCTCGGCCACGGGCGCGCGCAGGAGGGGCGGCACGCGGGGCGACGGCGCGAGGTGGAGGTCCGGGACCGCCCCGTGCGCGGCGCCGACGGGCATCGCGGCCACGACGAGCAGGAGGGCGGCGGCGATCTTCCAGGCGGGGTTCATCGGCGCGCCTCCTCGCGGGGTCCCATCCAGGACGGCTGGTCGCCGCCCCAGCTCGTCTCCGTGAACGTGTCGCGGGCGATGACGGGGAGCACGAGCGCGGAGCCCTCGGCGCCGTCGAAGTGGACCGTGCTCATCGCGTAGGCCGGCGACGAGTACACGTAGTTCATGTCGCTCGCCGTGACCGTGATGCCGATCGCGTGGCCCTTCGGGAACACGTAGTCGTTGGGCTGCATTGCGGCCTTGACCGTGTAGAGCGTCGCGGGCGCCGCGGCCTCGGCGGTGTCGGGCCCGTTGCGGTGCCGGAGCGTCGCGACGCCGCGGTTCAGGAGCGTCCACGATCCGTCGGGGCTCACGTCATAGAGGCGCACGACGTACTGCGCCTGCGGGCGGTCGGCCTCGACGCGCAGGTGCACGGCGGGTCGCCCCGCGTAATGGATGTCCTCCTCGAGGACACCGCTCCTGAAAACGAGGCGCGAATCGCTCGCGGTCGACTCCATGCGCGCATCGCGCGCGCCGAACGCCTGGCCGTCCTCGAAGGGGTTGTCGCGCAGGCGCATCGTCTCGGCCTGTGTTGCGAGACCGAGGCCGAGAAGGCCGCCCACGCTCCGGGTGGGGGCGGGGGTGTCATTCGTCGCGATGTGGATCGCCCCGGGCGCGAGCGCGAAACGCGTCTCGACGAGGTCCGCCGGCGGCCACGAGGTCTCGAGGCGCCACCGGCCGAAGTTGTCCTGCACCTCGACGAGCCCGTAGGTCCCGTTGATGCCGTTCGGGAGCCCGAGAAGATGATAGTCCATCCACTGGATCGCGAGGCGGCGGAAATCGTCGCCGCGGCCCGTGTTCGCGGCGTTCGGCTGGGCATGGTCCATCTGCCAGAGGAATCCGCGCTTGGGACCGCCGTAGTTGTTGTACCACGGATCGATGTGGTCGGGACGCGCGTTCACGTCGGCGAAGCCGTGGACGTAGAGCATCGGGGCGCGGGCGTCCTTCGCTTTCTCGCGAATGTCGCGTTCGCGCATCCACGCGTTGTAGTCGCCCGTGAAGTCGTTGCTGCCCGCCTGGTTGACGACGAGGCAGTGCTGGTGCGTGAGGTGGTCGATGTCATACGGATCGTGCTGGTTGACGCCGATCTCGTAGTTGTAGAGGAGGGGCGAGTGCGGCGTCCAGCCCTGGTATTTGGCGCCGCCCTTGCCGACGACGTGGTACCAGTCCGCGACCGGGGCGATGGGGATGATCGCCGCGAGGTGCTTCGGCGTGTTCGCGGCGGCCATCTGCTGCGTCCAGCCGTCGTAGGAGCCGCCGATCATGCCGACCTTGCCGTTCGACCACGGGAGCTGACCGAGGAAGTCGACGACGGTCGCCGCGTCGGCCTGCTCCTTCGGGCCGCCGAGGTCCACGCAACCGCCCGACGACCGCGTGCCGCGGAGGTCGACGAGCGCCACCGCGTAGCCGCGCGGAAGGAACCAGTCGATGTAGGCCGCGTAGGTCGAATCGGGGTCCGGGTAGTTGTTGTCGTCGCGCTGCTTCGCGCCCGCGAAGTAGGGCGAGATGATGGCGACCACGGGGAACGTGCGGTTGGGGAGGTCCGCGCGCCAGACGTCGGCGGCGAGGGTGACGCCATCGAAGGTGGGGATCCGGTGCTCCTCGTGGAGGAGGTCGTACGTGTCGAGCTCCTCCGAGAGGCCGTGGAGGTCGA
>Ga0247719_1000409_pt1 | contig 26621 bp, 24 predicted proteins | sample 41E_DmetaG_FD_189046 | JGI IMG/M metagenome (GOLD analysis project Ga0247719, IMG submission 189046) | Soil microbial communities from hillslope of Landscape Evolution Observatory, University of Arizona, Oracle, AZ, United States - 4-1-E_D | ecosystem: Engineered > Artificial ecosystem >...
GTATCACGAATGTCGTGCGCTTCTGCGAGCGAGCAGCCTCGAGCGGCGGGTCGTAGAAGTCGACGAGAACGACACCGCTGCGCTCGTGGGCGCTCTCGAAGACGGGGGAATGCTGTTCCTCGACGCGCTGTGCAACGCCCACAGCGTTGCGATCTGTGACCTGCGTCTCATCCTGGAGCACGCGGCGGCCCGTGACATGAGCGTCGTGGTCGACACGACTTGTCTCTCGGCGTCTTGCCGTCCCTTCCTGCTGCTGCCTGCGGGCGCGCGCTGTCGTCTCATCGTGTTCGAGAGCCTCACGAAGTACGCGCAGTTCGGCCTGGACAAGATCGCCGCCGGACTGATTCTCGCAACTCGGCAGGACGCGGAGGCGCTGGACGTCGTTCGCGAGCACCTCGGCACCAACATCACCGACGTGAGCGCGTGCACGCTGCCCGCTCCGAATCGCCGGCGCCTTCTGCGCCGGCTCACGCGCATGGAGCGGAACGCACGGGTCGTCGTGAGGCACATCAACGACGCCACCGGCTCAGCTCGCGGCCGAGTAGCAGGAGCCGTGCACCCCACGCTCCCTTGTCATCCCTCGTGCCGAGTCGCGCGTTCGCTTCCGTTCGGGGGCGCCCTCATTACCCTTTCGTTTGCCGGTCGCTCCCGCGGCGACGATCTCCATGCTGCGATCGTGGAGAGGATGCTCGGAGCCGCGCGCGCCTCCGGTAGCCCCTTGTGCGCCGGGGCGTCGTTCGGCCTCGATGTGACGCGGGTCTACCGGACGACAACTGGTTCCGAGGCCGATGCCTTTGTACGCATTGCGCCCGGCATCGAAGACGCGGTCGCCATAGACCGCCTCGGTCGAGCGCTCGGGGCGGCCTGTATGCGCCTGTGAACTGTTAGGAGTCTTCTTCTCCCCACAGGCGCGCGAGGTGGACGATCGTTGCCACCGCGTCGGCCATGTCGTGCACACACACCCACTCGCGGGTGCTGTGTATCTCGTGGGCGCCGGAGAACAGATTGGGGGTGGGAAGGCCTCGTTCGGTGAGCCGGGACCCGTCGGTGCCACCGCGAATCCACCCCCGGCGCGCCGTTAGTCCCGCCTGTTCGATCGCACGCTCCGCAAGCGACACCGGACGAGGATCCTTAACGAGATGCTCCTTCATGTTCAGGTATTGCTCGACGACCTCGATCTCGGCGCGCCCGCCGAAGCGAGTCGCCGAGTCGTGAGCCGCCCGCCGGAGCACGTCGACGTGTGCGTCGAGCTTTTCGATGTCGAAGTCGCGGGCGAGCACGCGGATCGTCGTTTGATCGCAGCCGCCCTGTAGCGTCCACGGGTGGAGGAATCCGTCGCGCCCCTCGGTTCGTTCGGGCGACAACTCGAGCGGGAGTTGTTCGATGAAGGCGGCCGCCATCCGCAGTGAGTTCAGAAGCTTCCCTTTTGCGTATCCCGGATGCGTGTTGCGGCCGACGAACGTGACCGTCGCCTGCCGCGCCGAGAATGTCTCGTCTTCGATAGATCCGGCTGTGGAGCCGTCGATCGTGTAGGCGGCGGTTGCGCCGAACCTCTCGATGTCGAACCGGTCGACGCCGTGGCCCACTTCCTCGTCGAGGGTGAACGCGATCCGGATGGGACCGTGGGTTACGTCGGGGTGATCTACCAGGTACTTGGCGGCGCTCATGATTGCGGCAACGCCTGCCTTGTCGTCGGCGCCGAGCAGCGTCGTCCCGTCGGAGGTCACCACGTCTTTCCCCACGCAGTCCGCAAGTGGTGGACTAACGACAGGCGACAACGTGAGATCGGATTCCGCGGGAAAGGCAATCTCTCCACCGTCGTAGCCCGTCACGACGCGCGGCTTTACTCCTGCGCCCGGCGCCTCCGGACTGGTGTCGACGTGGGCGAGGAAACCAACCACAGGTGCAGACGCTCGGCCGGAGGGTGGGATCGTGGCGATGACGTAGCCGAGCTCGTCCATGGCCGCGTCCTCGACCCCGATTGCCCGCAACTCGTCGACGAGCAGATGGCTGAGATTCAGTTGCTCGGGGCGACTCGGAAACGTAGGTGAGTCCTCGTCCGCTCGAGTGTCGATCTGCACGTAGCGGAGGAACCGATCGAGAACATCGGACGCGACTTCGGCTGCAAGGCTAGAGGTGTAGGCGGATGTCGTGGTCACGTCGCCAGAATAGGGGGAGTTCTGGTTGTAGAATTTCGCGCGATCAGGGGCGAAGCACGGTGATGCGCCCGGTCGCTCCGTCGCTCACAAGGAGACGCCGGCCCGTTGCCTCGACGTCGATTGCGTACGGCGCGCCGGGAGCCGCGGCGGCGTCGTTCATAGGACCCGGGTCCTTGAACCGCCCGAGCACCTTTCGCCGTCGAACATCGAAGACGACCAGCCCCTCTCCCGAATGGGCCGCGTACAGGCGAGAGCCGATCATGTCGATGCCTTGAACCCGCGTCTCCGCCGCGGGCTCGACACCGAGGGAAAGTGTTGCAACTCGTTTGATCGCCGCGGGATCGGTCGCGTCCAGCACGACGATCTCCGGGCGCACCTGGTTGGCCGTGCGATCGAACCAGTACTCGGACGCCGCGTACACCAGACGACGCTTCTTCGAAGTCACCACCTCGAGATCGGCGAGACCGACCTCGCTCCACGAACCGAGTTCTTGGGGCGCTGCCGGGTCCGAGAGATCGAATACCTGCAGTCCGGTTCGCCCGGTGGTGACGAACATGAGCGGTCGTTCCGCAAGGGGATCGTTCGGGTCGATGACCACTCCCGCAGACGCGGGACCGCCTACCTTCGTCGCCGGCAGCGGATCGACGTGGACCGGGGCGACGGCTCCCGTCTCGGGGATGAACCGGCTCACGACTAGTCCCGCAATCGCGTCGAGCGTCACCACCCACTGGCTACTTCCGTCGTGGTAATAGGCGACGCGCAACATCCCGCCCTGCGGCTGATAGAAGACCTCGTTGGGATCGGTGGGATTAGACACGTCGAGCACGTGCAGCCCCTCTTCCGAATAGTCGGTCGTCTGGCGCGCGTAGAAGAGATAGCGCCCGTCGGCGGAGAATGCGAGGTCGCCGTCGAGCGGAGCGCTTCCCGACGAGATGTGACCGCCCTCCTCGGCGGCATCGAACCGACCGACGACCTTCGGGCGCGCCGGATTCGACAGGTCGAGTAGCGCTACGATGCCCTCGTCACGCTGGTTCACCGCGGCGAGCTTTCCGTGAACCTCGATCTGGCCGAGGCCCCCGACCTTCGACACCGTCACGGTCGCGACCCGCTTGGGTGATCTCGGCGCGCCCACCGCGCCCGCGGTGATTAGCGAAAGGACGACGATCGCGGCGGCAAGAGCGTGCGACCTTCTCCTCATGCGAAGCGATTTCGCCCCGCGGCGATCGAATCCTCCCGTGCGAGGGGGTTTTACCGCCGCCGCGGGCGGGCGAGGACGCCGCCCTGCGCGCCCCGCCGCGTCGAGTAGACGATCGACGGCGGAAGCACCTTGATGCCCGATTCCTCGAGTTCCTTTTCCAGTTTCAGCCGAGATGCCATGCGTGACACGTCGTGCTCCTCCGGCGGCATGATCAAGGTCACGCTCGTGCCGCTCCGGCCTGCTCGGGCGGTACGTCCGACGCGGTGGACGTACGACTTGTCGTCGTCCGGCGGGTCGAAGTTGATGACGTAGGTGATGTCGTCGAGGTCGAGTCCACGTGCTGCGACGTCGGTTGCAACGAGGACGTCGATCTTCCCCGATTCGAACTGCCGGAGCGCACGCTGGCGCGCCATCTGGGGCATATCTCCGTGCATCGCGAGCGCATCGATGTTGCGGTTTGCGAGTCGGCGGATGAGGCGGTCGGCGCCCCGTTTCGTGCGGACGAACACGAGCGCGAGTCCGTCACTCTTTTGCTCGAGGACCTCGGCGAGCTTTGCCACTTTGTTGGTCGCATTGACCTGCACGAAGCGGTGGTGGATGAGCTCGGCGGTTTGCCGGGGCGCCTCGATCTCATGGCGTGTCGCATCGTTGGTGTAGCTCTTGGCAAGGCGTCCGACGTCTCCGTCGAGCGTTGCGGAAAAGAACATCGTCTGACGCTCTTTCGGCAGCCGGCGAACGATCGCGTTGACCTGCGGCTGGAACCCCATGTCAAGCATCCGATCCGCTTCGTCGAGGACCAAGATCCGTATATGAGCGAGCGAGACGAGCCGGCGCTGAGCGAGGTCCTCGATCCGCCCCGGGGTCGCCACGATGATGTGAGCTCGCTCGATACGCTTCGCCTGCTGGGGGATCGGTACTCCTCCGTAGGCGGATGCGACCCCAAGATTGCGCGCCCCGGCGACAATAGTGAACTCCTCGGTTACCTGGACGCACAGCTCACGCGTCGGAACAAGCACGAGCGCGGCCGGTTTCTTTGTCTCGTGTCCGAGGCGCTCGACGATCGGGACGGCGAAGGCGAGAGTCTTGCCCGATCCCGTCTTCGACTTCGCGAGGACGTCGCGTCCCGCAAGCGCATCTTCCATCACCATTTGTTGGATCTGGAACGCGACGTGAAGGTCGCGGGCCGCAAGGGCTTCGACCACCGGCGGCGAGACGCCGAGGTCGTGGAAGGTCGACTGCAACATGCTCAAAATGCACTCCTTAGCCTCACGCGGTCGCGAGGTGGCTCGTACGGGGAGGAATCGATCACCCGGAGCCTCAAAGAGGAGGGAAACGAATCCTCACGGGATGACCCGGTGGCCATCCTTGCTGTCACCGTACCAGAAGATCGCGAAGATCCGGTTTATTCCCGCCGCCGCGAGTCGGTGCAGACGCGGGCACGGAAATGCACAATCCACACATGAGCATCTTCGAGTCTGCTCGGCGGCGTCTTCCGGGGCCGCTCCGGGGTCTGTGGGAGCGTGCGCGCGAGCACGAAATCCTCCTCCACGCGTCGTCGCTCGCCTTTTACGCGCTCGTATCGGTCGCGCCGGTTGTGATCGTGTCGCTGTGGCTGATGAGCCTCGTGGTCGGCGATCAACAGGTGAGGGATCTCGCGTCGAAGCTCAAGGAGGTTGCGCCCCAGAAACTCGGCGCGGACGACGCGATGATGCGCGTTGCCGAACTAGGGACCCGTGTCGGGGTGCCGGCGGTGGTCGCCGCACTGTGGCCGGCCACCGCGTACGGCGCCGGCTTGAAGCGTGCGCTCGAGCATGTCTCACCGGCGGCCAAGAAGGACCTCCGAGGGGTCCGCGGCCGTGGCCTGGCCGTCTTCGCCCTGCTTCCCGTCTTCGCCGTCGGCGGGTTGCTGGCGTCCTATCTCGGAACGACTCTGTTGGGTGATTCGGGAGCGGTCGTGGTGATCGGGTGGATTCTCGGCTTGATCGGCGCGTTCGTATTCGTCTCTGTGACCGTTGCCATCATCTATCGCGTCTACGCGCCCGACGATCTTCCGCTCGCGGTCCTGGCGCGCGGAGCGGCCGCGTGTGCGGCGGGCGTCGCCGTGGTATCGCTTGGATTCACGATCTACCTGCGCATCGGCGCCGATTTCGCCGAACGGTATGCATCGAGTGGACTGGCGGCGGTCGTCCTCCTGGCGGTGTGGCTGTTCGTCTCGAACGTCCTGCTGATCGTGGGATACAAGGTGGCGCTCGAATCCCGCTGAGGTGACTACGCCTTTCGGGCACGCAGATGCAGAGAGGCCGGCATGAGCCGGAACCTGTTTGCCGCGGGATGTTGCGCCACGACCTCATCGGGAAGGATCGGCTCTCGCAGTGCCTCGAGCGAAAAGCCGTTCTCCTCGAGCGCATCCGTATAGGCGGACAGCGGCCGGTGGACGCTCGCGAAGGACATCCGTAGCCCGGCGCGAGCCGCGTCGGTCACATATCGCCTCTCGGAGAAATAGGAACTCTCCAGCACCGCGTTTCGGGTGTCGAAACCCAAAGCTGACGCCATCGGGTGCACGATGGAAGCGCAAATAACGCCCCCGGGGCGGAGGACGCGCGCCACTTCGGCAATGCCCCGCGCCAGATCGTCGAGATCCTGCAACGACATAGACGCAACTACAAGATCGAATGTTCGAGCGCTAAATGGAAGCTGATGAGCGTCACCCGCCACGATCTGCCGACCGGTTTCCGCGGCCATACGCGCCAGCTCGACGGAACCCTCGACTCCCACCACGTTATGTCCGGCCTGATCAAGCCTCGGCAAGAGCCTCCCCTCGCCGCAGGCCAAATCGAGGGTTCGAGTGCCGGGGGGAGGGAGAAGGTCCATGAGGACGGGGAGGTTCATCGCCCAGAAGTGCACGTCGTGATTCGGCGTTCGCGCCCACTGCGACCACGCCTTTGCTTGATCGTTCCACGTCTCGCGGAGGTTCATTCGGTCATGGTAAATGTGCTTGCTATGCGTGATTCTCGTTCCCCTTCGGGTACGTATCCATAAGTCCGTCCCCGAGCAGAGGAGCGTGTGATGAGCCAGATCGAGCAGAGTGTCGAAGTCGACGTACCGGTCACTACCGCATACAACCAGTGGACTCAATTCGAAGAATTCCCCGAGTTCATGGAGGGCGTAGAGAGGGTCGAGCAACTCGACGACCAGAGGCTTCACTGGGTTGCGGAGATCGCCGGACAGTCCCGTGAGTGGTACGCCAAAATCACCGAGCAGAAGCCTGACGATCGAATTGCGTGGGCGGCCGAAGGCGAGGTCGGTCACGGTGGAGCCGTGACGTTCCACCGCCTCGACGACAATCGCAGCAAGGTCATGGTGCAGCTCGACTGGAAGTCGGACTCGTTCGCCGACAAGGCGGCCGACATGCTCGGCATCGTCGAGAGTCGGTTGAAGGGCGACCTGAAGCGCTTCAAGGACTTCATCGAGTCGCGCGGTCGCGAGACCGGCGCGTGGAGGGGCGAGGTCTAAGCGCAAATCGCAGGATCCAAGAGGACGACGAAGGGGCCGGGGATTCCCGGCCCCTTCGGGTTATGGGAAGAGAAAACCACGAGGACAGTAGGGTGGCGGGAATGGTCGATCGGTTGAAGCGCGGCAACGGCGACGCGAAGCGCGCCCCCGGCGCGCCCCCCGGCCCCGAAGGACCCGACGCTCGTCAGCGCAACATGACGATCGCGTGGATCGTCGGCGCCCTGCTGTTGTTCACGCTCCTGCAGACGTCGCTGTTCGGTGGACGCGAGGAAATCCCGTTCTCGCGATTCCTCGAACTCGTCGACGACGACCGGGTATCGGAGGCGACGGTGAGCGAGACCGTTGTCACCGGAACGTTCTCGGAGGGATCGGGCGAAGATCGCTCGGAGCAGGAATTCACCACGACCGTCCCGCCGGGATACGACACCTTCCGTCTCGGGCGACGGCTGGAGGACGCGGGGGTTGAGTGGACGGGGTCGCAGCCGAGCGCCTTCCAAAACCTCCTCTTCGCCCTTCTGCCGTTCGTGTTGCTCGGCCTCCTCTATTACTTCTTCATCTTCCGGAGACTGAGGAACCAACTCGGCGGCGGCCCCGGCGGCGCGCTTCAGCTCGGCAAGAACAAGGCGAAGTTGTACGACCGAGCCGACCTGAAGACGACGTTCGACGACGTTGCCGGAGTCGACGAGGTCGAGGCCGAGCTTCAGGAGTTGGTCGACTACCTGCGTAAGCCAGAGAAGTACCGGAAAGTCGGCGCACGCATCCCGAAGGGGGTGTTGCTCGTCGGGCCTCCCGGGACCGGCAAGACGCTGCTGGCGCGCGCGGTCGCCGGCGAGGCGAGCGTTCCCTTCTTCTATATCGCGGCGAGCGAATTCATCGAGCTGTTCGTCGGCCTCGGTGCGGCGCGCGTGCGTGATCTGTTTCAGCAGGCGAGGGGTCGGGCGCCGGCGATCATCTTCATCGACGAGATCGATTCGATCGGGCAGAAGCGTTCCGGCGCTCAGGCGGGAGGCATGGGCTCGCACCAGGAGCAAGAGCAGACCCTTCAGCAGTTGCTGACGGAAATGGACGGGTTCGAGGCCAATTCGGGAGTCATCCTCGTGGCGGCGTCGAATCGACCCGAGGTCCTCGATCAGGCCCTCCTTCGCCCGGGTCGCTTCGACCGTCAGATCGTCGTCAACCTCCCCGACATTCGGGGCCGTGACGCGATCCTCCAGATCCACGCGCGCGATGTGAAGATAGCGCCCGGGACCGATCTCACCGTGCTCGCCCGGCGAACCCCCGGGTTCTCGGGAGCGCAGCTGGCGAACGTGATCAACGAAGGTGCATTGCTCGCGGCGCGCCGCGGGAAGGAGGTCGTTGAGATGCACGACCTCGAAGAGGCGATCGATCGCGTGGTTGCCGGCCTCGAGCGACGTTCACAGGTGCTGACCGACCAAGAGCGGAAGCTGGTTGCGTACCACGAACTCGGCCACGCGGTGGTGGCGCGATTTGTCGAGCATGCGGATCCGGTGCACCGGGTATCGATCATCCCGCGCGGGATCGGTGCCCTCGGCTACACACAGCAGCTTCCGGAGGAAGAGCGTTACCTCATGAGCGAGCCCGAGTTGCGAGACCGCATCGCGGTTCTGATGGGCGGACGCTCGGCCGAGGAGATCATCTTCGGGTTCGCCACGACCGGGGCTCAGGACGATCTGAAGCGAGCGACGGAGATCGCCCGCCGGATGGTGATGGAGTTCGGAATGAGCGAAAAGGTCGGTCCGATCAACATCGCCGCGGACGGGGCCCGGTTCCTGGCGCCCTCGTTCCACGTGGGGGAGCAGGTGTCGGACGAGACCGAAATAGCTATCGACCGGGAAGTGAAGTCGATCCTGCTCGAGGCGCGCGACGTGGCGCGCCGCATCCTCCTCGAACACCGCGACGACGTCGACGGACTCGCCCGCGTGCTGCTCGAGAAGGAATCCCTCGACCGGTACGACCTCGATGCGTTCTTCGGCGTACCGGCGCCCGGGGCGCGGCCGGTGGTCGACGCCGAAGCCACCGTGGAGGTCGCCCGGCACGAAGTTGCCGGAGGCAGGGAGGAATAACTGCTCCCCGTTCAAGGTTGACAGCGCTAGACTTAGATCAGATTATGTCAAAGCACTCAACCCTGGACGAGGAACGATGGACCTGAACAAGCTGACGCTCAAGTCCCAGGAGGCGCTGGCGGATTCCCAGCGCCGCGCCGGTGAGCTCAATCACCAGCAGGTCGAGCCGCTTCATCTTCTGTCCGCACTGCTGTCGCAGGCGGACGGGGTGGTGCTCCCGCTTCTCGGCAAGTTGGGGGCCGCGCCCGGAGCGCTGCGGCGCCCGCTCGACGCCGCGTTGGAGCGCGTCCCCAAGGTGTTCGGCAGCGTGGAGGTGTACCTGTCGCAGAACCTGCGGCGGGTTCTCGAAGCTGCATTCGCGGAGGCGGAGGGACTCGGGGACCAGTACGTCTCGACCGAGCACCTGCTTCTTGCGTTGCTCGCGGCCGGCGGCGACGCGGCCGGCCTTCTCGGGGACGCCGGGATCAGCCGCGACGGTGTTCTCGCCGCACTCAAGGAGATCCGCGGCTCGCAGCGGGTGACCGATCAGAACCCGGAGGACAAGTACCAGGCACTGGAACGCTTCGGGCGGGATCTCACCGAAGAAGCCCGCCGCGGGAAACTCGATCCGGTCATCGGACGCGACGAGGAGATCCGTCGCGTGATCCAGGTGCTCAGTCGCCGGACAAAGAACAATCCGGTCCTGATAGGCGAGCCGGGTGTCGGAAAGACTGCGATCGCGGAGGGACTGGCCAACCGCATCGTCGCCGGCGACGTTCCCGAGAGTCTGCAGAACAAGCGTCTCGTCGCGCTCGACATCGGCGGCATGGTCGCCGGTTCGAAGTATCGCGGCGAGTTCGAAGAACGACTGAAGGCCGTGCTCAAGGAGATCGTCGATTCGGAAGGCGAGATCATCACGTTCGTCGACGAGTTGCACACGATCGTCGGCGCCGGGGGTGCGGAAGGGGCGGTTGATGCCGCCAACATGATCAAGCCGATGCTTGCCCGCGGCGAGCTGCGGATGGTCGGTGCGACGACACTCGACGAGTACCGCAAGCACGTCGAGAAGGACCCGGCGTTCGAGCGCCGGTTCCAGCCGGTTTTGGTCGGCGAACCGAGCGTGGTCGATACGATCGGGATTCTGCGCGGCCTCAAGGAACGTTACGAGGTTCACCACGGCGTTCGCATCCAGGACGCAGCGCTCGTCGCGGCCGCGGTGTTGTCCGATCGCTACGTGACGGGGAGATTTCTCCCCGATAAAGCGATCGATCTGGTCGACGAGGCGGCCAGTGGACTGCGCATTGAAATCGATTCGATGCCGACCGAGATCGACGTTCTCGACCGCCGCGCCAAGCAGCTCGAGATCGAAAAGGCGGCGCTTTCGAAAGAGACCGATGATGCCTCGCAGGAGCGATTGCGCCGCATCGAGGAAGAGCTCGCTTCACTCCACGAGGACATGGACGCGATGAAGATTCACTGGCGTCAAGAGAAGGAAGTCATCGATTCACTTCGGAATCTGAAGGCCGAGATCGAGCGCGTGAAAGGGGAAGCCGAACGAGCGGAGCGAGACAGCGATCTTGCGCGCGCGGCGGAACTCCGCTACGGACGGCTCGTCGAGCTGCAGCGCGACCTCGATCAGACGAATGCCCGCCTCGCAGACCTGCAGCAGGATCGGAAGTTCCTGAAGGAGGAGGTCGACGAGGAAGACGTTGCAGAGGTCGTGGGCCGCTGGACCGGGATTCCCGTTGCGCGCCTCATGGAGGGAGAGGTCGACAAGCTCGTGCGCATGGAGGACGGGCTCCATGCGCGTGTGGTGGGACAGGACGAGGCGGTCGGCGCGGTTGCGAACGCGATCAGGCGGGCTCGCTCCGGGCTGGGCGATCCCAACCGGCCCATAGGTTCGTTCATCTTTCTCGGGCCCACCGGCGTCGGGAAGACCGAGCTCGCTCGAGCCCTGGCGGACTTCCTCTTCGACGACGAGCATGCGATGGTCCGGCTCGACATGAGCGAGTACATGGAGAAGCACACCGTCAGCCGTCTCGTCGGCGCGCCGCCCGGCTACGTCGGCTACGACGAGGGGGGCCAGCTCACGGAAGCGGTGCGCCGCCGGCCGTACTCGGTGATCCTCCTCGACGAGATCGAGAAGGCGCATCCCGACGTCTTCAACACGTTGCTGCAGATTCTCGACGACGGACGCTTGACCGACGGACAGGGGCGGACCATCGACTTCAAGAACACGGTGGTGATCATGACGTCGAACCTCGGGAGCCAGTGGATTCTCAACTCGGCAGAGACGGACGCGTCGATGACCGAGAAGGTCATGGCCACGGTGAGGGATCACTTCAAGCCCGAGTTCCTCAACCGGGTCGACGAGATCATCGTGTTCCACCGGCTTGCGACGGATCATCTGGCGAGGATCGTCGACCTTCAACTGGAGGCGCTGGCGGAGCGTCTCGCCGGCCGCAAGATCGGGCTCGATGTGACCGAGGAGGCGCGGCGCTACATCGCGGAGAAGGGCTACGACCCCGCATACGGGGCGCGGCCGCTCAAGCGCCTGATCCAGCGCGAGATCGAGAACCCGCTGGCGCTCAAGCTGCTCGACGGGACGTTCACCGACGGAGCGGAGGTCGTCGTCGACCGGGGCGGCGACGCCCTCGCCTTCCGCGCCGCTTAGCCGCTCCGGTGACGATCCCCAAAGTTGCGATCGTTCCTCGATCGAACCCCGCGCTCTCGGAGGCGGTCGAACGGGGAGGCGGGGCCGTTGTCGAACCGGAGGGCGCAGACGCTCTCGTGTGGACGGATCCGTCCGCTCCCAAAGCACTTGCCGAGCTCCTCGCGCACAGTCCGGCGCGCTGGGTTCAGCTTCCGTTCGCCGGCATCGAGCAATTCGTCGAGGAAAATGTGATCGACTCCCGACGTAAGTGGACCTGCGCCAAAGGCATCTACGGGCATGCGACTGCGGAGCATGCTCTGGCACTGCTGCTTGCGGGTGCGCGCCTGTTGAACGTGCACGTCCGGAGTCGAAGATGGATGGGCGAGGGTGCGACGGCGTCGCGCCGCCTGGCCGTGTCGACGGTGATGATCGTCGGGACCGGCGGGATCGGAACCGCGCTCCGGGACATGCTGTTGCCGATTGGTTGCCGGATCGTCGCGGTCAACCGATCGGGTCGTCCGCTACCGGGTGCTGCTCAGTCGCTTCCGGTCGAGCACATGTCCATTGCCCTTCCCGAGACCGACTTCGTGGTCCTTGCCGCGCCGGCTACGGCCGCGACGGAGCGTCTGGTGAACGCTCCCTTCCTCGATGCGATGAAGGACGATGCGTGGCTCGTGAACGTGGCGCGCGGAACGCTGGTCGACACCGATGCGCTCATTGCGTCGCTCGAGCGCGGCGGGATTGGAGGGGCGGCTCTCGACGTGACCGACCCCGAACCTTTGCCCGACGGCCATCCGTTGTGGCGGTTCGACGACGTCATCATCACCGGCCATACCGCAAACACATGGCGGATGGCGGTGCCGGAGCTGGCGCGTTTGGTCGAGCGAAACGTGCGCCGGTTCGCGGCGGGCGACGAGCTCGAGGGCGTGGTCGACCCCGCGCTCGGTTACTGAACGCCGACCGCTCGGGGAGAATTGCCCGGTGAAGATCAGGCGGTTCGTATCTCTGTGGTGGGTCGTCGCCGTCGCGGCGGCGTGCACCGGGGCCGACCGCCCCCCAGGTGCCGATGAACGGCGCCCCGCGTCGCCGACGGAGATGGTGCAAGAGAGGCCGAGGTCGGCCGCCGTGCGCGTGATCAACGAGGGGCTGGGGCGGAGCGGCCGACGTGTCGCCACCGCCGTCCGCGACCTAAAACAGGTGTCTTTATGGGGTCCGTTGACCCGGGACCTGTTCTCCTTACAACTGCAGACGGATCCGGGACCCGACGGGGTGCCCGAAGACGGCCACCTGGCCGACGCCATGATCGGCGCGGTGGTGGAGAACGGCGGCTCGGGCACACATTGCTCGGTCCGCTTCTATCCGACCGCGATCAAGCAGGAGCTCACCACCCTAGAGGAGGGCTACCGGGCGGGCCTGCTCGGCCCGCCTCCGACCGAACGTCGGCTGTGGGCCGGGGTCCTGGCGCACGAGCTGGCCCACTGCCGGAACTGGGACGGGGGGGAGCCATATGCGGAGCAATGGGAACGGCGGGCGCTGGCGGCGGTGAGCCGCGCAGGACTTGAGTAGTACACGCTCAGGTTTTCTGTTGACAAGGCCACGCATCTGTGCCACAATAGCGGGCGCAAGAAGGGACAGGCGGCGACATGCCGCCGAGGAATAGCAGGAGGTGTGTGCGCCATGCGAGTCGGCACGTTCACCAACGGAAGGACCGATTTCGACGAGCTGGTGGGCCGGATATTCGGTGACGCCCCCGCACAGACGTGGCGGTCCTCGGTTTACGACGTCCCCACCGACGTCTTCCACACCGAGACCGAGCTCGTCATCAGGATGGATCTCCCCGACGTGAACGCGGACGACGTCGAGGTAACCGTTCAGGACAACGTCCTGTTGATCAACGGGAGGCGAAATTTCCCGTACGAGGTCGACAAGGTGCGGTTCGTCCGCCGCGGCTGCTTCTACGGCGACTTCACGCAGAGGGTTTCGCTCGCCAAGGGGCTCGACACCGAGAACATCCGGGCAAGCTACGAAGGCGGTGTGCTCGAGTTGCACATCCCGTTTGCGCCCGAAGTCCAGCCGAAGAAGATTGCCATCCAGGTGGGCGAGGGACGGAAAGAACTCGGCTGATCGGAAGTCGTGCTCAAGGGGCCGGGCCGGAACGAAGGTCCGGCCCCTGCCGCGTCAAACGAGGCGCGGCGGAATGCCCTTTGCTCCCAGGACCACGCCGAGCGCGCCGAGGCCCGACGGATCGGCCAGTGCCCCCAAGGCCCCGCGGCGTGACATCGCTCTTACCGCCCCCAGCCCATCACCGTCTTCGTTCGCGACCGCGAGCTCATTTCGTAAGCGCTGCTGAAGCGTTCGTAGGCCGAGGTGATCGAGCACCTTTCGCTGGGCGACCGGCCCGGTCACCGTGCAGCCCGACGCGCGCAGCTCGGAGCAGGCAACAGACCAATTGGCATGAGCGGTGATGTCTTTCTCGCCGGGTCGCTCGAGGTACAGATCGTCGGCGCCGCTCGACGAGTAACAGGCAAGTGTTCCGCCGGTGCGGCCGAGGAGCCCCGGCCACAGGTCGCCGTAATCGACGAAGATCGCGGCGCCCCGGGTGATGCAGTCGGTGGAGGTACGGACAAACCTTTGGGCCGCAACGGGTATCTCCGCGCGGACGTCCGGTGGGATCCGGGTGTTGTAGTGGGCGAGGAGTACGGCCACGTCGCGTGAATAGCGCCCGCGTGCCTCCGATAGAGAGCCCCCCGAAACGTCGACGTAGATCTCGTCGTCGCCGTCGACCAGGTGGACCGGGAGGTTGTCCAGGACCTCGTTGACGAAGACGACGCCGGGCCCGCGCGGTACGTCGCTCACCGCCTCGCTCCACGTCACTTTCTCCCTGCCGCCGAGGCGGTCCGCCTGCCGCCTTCGTAGGCGGGGGATCGGCTCGACCAGGTAAATGCGGAGAGCGCGTGCGAACGGCCCCGATGCGGCTTCGAGAACGGCGCGCGCAAAGCCGGCCTCGCCCGGACCGATTTCGATCAACGCAAACGCTTCGGGGCGGCCGCAGTCGTCCCAGACGCGCACGAACTCTCCGCACCACAGTTCGCCAAATGCAGGGTCGAGTTCGGACGACGTAAGGAAGTGCCCCCCGCGGCCGGTTCGCACGTTTCCGGATGAGTAATAGCCATACTTCGGGTGGTACAGCGCGAGGTCCATATAGCGAGCGACGGTGATCGGGCCGGTTCGTGCGATCTCGTCGCAGATCTCGGCGAGTAGAGCGTTCACTCGGCGCGCCGTTTTGGTGTCGCCTTTGGAAGTGCGTTCTGCGCTTTGAGAGCCTCCGCCCGCATTCGCTCGTACCACGCGATCTTGTCCTCGTACGTGGTGACCTGACGAATCGCGGCTTCGGCAACGCGCACCACGTCCGGGTGCCGAGCGCGCTGGGCATAGATAAAGATGAGACGGTCGTACGGTCCGGACGAATCGAATGCTGCGCGCACGCACATCTCGTATAGGTCGACGGCTTCGTCGACTCGTCCCAGTTGTTCGAGATTCTGTCCGCGCAGGAAGCCCTCTACGACGTCGGAGTTGCCGGGCATGCCGCTATCGAACCACACCGCGCCCCGGTGCCTACCCGGCGGTTGGGTAGGGTTGCACACCACGACGCCGATTTCTGAGGGGTCCGCGCTTGAGCTTCATGCAACGCGTCCGGCTCGCCGCAACGGCGGTGCTGGTCGGCATCGCCGCCGTCGCGGGCATGATCGCGTCGCCTCCGGTGTCCGGCGCGCCGGGACGGGACGAGGCGATCGCGGACCTTCTCGACCGGCGCGCCGCGGCGGTACGCGACCGAGATCGGGATGCATTCCTCGCCACCGTTTCGCCCCTTGCGTCCGATGTATTCCGCGCCCGCCAGGCGGCGTGGTTCGACCACCTCGCCGAAATCCCGCTGGCGAGCTACACCCTCGTCGCGCGGTGGGACATCTTCGGCGACCTGGCTCGCGACCGCGAGAGAAAGCGCTACGGTCCGGCCGAGGAGGTCGCAGTCCCGCTCACGCAGGAACGTCTCGCGTTGAGCGGGTTCGACGAGTCTCCCGCGGTCGAGGATCTTTATCTCACGTTCGTGCTGCACAACGGCGAATGGGGGATCACATCCGACGCCGATCTCGAAGATCTGGGCCTGCTGTCGGCGCGCCGTCTGTGGGACTTCGCTCCCGTGGACGTGCGCCGCAGCAAGCACTTCTTGTTGCTCGAGCATCCCGGCGCCGGAGCTCCGCCGGGGACGGTATCGCTCGCGGAGGACGCCATTCAACGGGTAGATCGTTACTGGGGCGGGTCGTGGCGGCGGCGCGTCCCCATAGTCGCGCCGGCTACCGAGGCCGAGTTGCAACGCATGCTTCAGCTCACCGTCGATCTATCGGACTTCGTTGCCTTCGCCTACGCCACTCTCGACGACCGGCGCGGGGATGTATTCACCGGGACGCGCATCGTCCTGAACCCGGACGCAATTGCCGGCCGCTCTCGTTCCGCGACGTTCGACGTCCTCGCTCACGAGATGGCGCATGCCGCCAGCCGTCCCCGCTCGGGGCCGCTCACGCCTTTATGGGTGGAGGAAGGCCTGGCCGAGCAGGTCAGGTTCGGCGGAAGCAACGCCGGCGGACCGCTCGCCGGCACACCCGCGACCGGACGCCTGCCGGTCGATGCGTCTTTTCAGTACGGCGCGGTGGGAGCGATCCTCCAGTCCTACGAGGATGCTTATTCGGCGGTCGGCTTCTTCATCGACCGTTTCGGGCTGCATAGGTTTCGCCGTTTCTATGCGGAACTCGGGCGCGCGGGACGAGGATTCGGCACGCAGCGTTACCACCTCGACGAGACGCTCCGCTCGGTCGTCGGGATGTCGCTCGAACAGTTCGAACGCGCGTGGGCGAGTAGCATCGGAACATCATGAAATTCGTAGTCGCGCCTGGATCACAGGATGGATTCGCCCTCGCCAAGGAACACGAGGTGGCGGGTCCGGTGGCGCTGGTCGTAAACGGAGCGCAGCGCGATCTCGCGTTTGTTCCCTCGGACGGCGACGAGGTGGCAATCGTGCAGCAGAGCGACGAGCTCGGCAGGGAGATCCTGCGCCACTCGTGCGCCCACGTGATGGCCCAGGCGGTATTACGGCTGCGCCCGGGGGCGAAGTACAGCATCGGACCTCCTATCGAAGATGGTTTCTATTACGACTTCGACGTGGACAGCCCGTTCACACCCGACGATCTCGAGGCGATCGAGGCCGAGATGAAGAAAATCGTGAAGGAAAACCAACGCTTCGAGCGACAAGAAATCGACGCGAACGAAGGCCTCGATCTATTCGCAGATCAACCCTACAAACGCGAGATCATCGCAGGCGTGGCGGAAGGGGCCGATGCGCTCGAGCAACAGGGTGTCGGCCCCGAGGCGCTTTCCGTGTACCGCAATACCACCAAACAAGGACAGGTCGCATTCACCGACCTGTGTCGCGGGCCCCACATCCCGGCGACCGGCCGGATCAAAGCGTTCAAGCTTCTTCGCACCGCCGGCGCGTACTGGAGAGGCGATGAGACGAGGCCGATGTTGCAGCGCATCTACGGCACCGCGTGGGAATCGAAGGACGCGCTGGAAGGCTACCTCCACCGCCTCGAGGAGGCCGAGCGGAGGGATCACCGAAAGCTCGGGCGCGATCTTGAGCTGTATTCGTGGCCCGACGAGGTCGGAAGCGGAATCGCGGTGTGGCATCCACGCGGCGCCATGATTCGTAAGACGCTCGAAGATCTCTCCCGGGAGGTGCACCTCGAACGCGGCTACCAGCCCGTGTATACGCCCCACATCGGCAAGGCGACACTGTGGGAGACGTCGGGTCACCTCGACTTCTATAAAGACGGGATGTTCCCGGCGATGGAGTTGGACAACGCAACCTATTACGCGAAGCCGATGAACTGTCCGTTCCACGTCTTGATCTATCGGAGCAAGACGCGCTCCTATCGCGAGTTACCGCTCAGGCTGAGCGAGCTTGGCTCGGTCTACCGCTACGAACGCTCGGGCGTCGTTCACGGCCTGTTGCGCGCGCGCGGTTTCACGCAAGACGATGCCCATATCTTCTGCCGTCCCGATCAGTTGGTCGACGAACTTGTGGCGGCGATCGATTTCTTCCGCGCGCTCTACGGGACCGTCGGACTGGGACCCGACCGGGTCCGGTTCTCGACCCGACCCGACAAGTCGATCGGCAGCGACGAGCAGTGGGAGCACGCGCAGAGCGCGCTTCCCGAAGCATTGGCGAAAGCCGGTCTCGAGTACCTCGTCGACGAAGGAGACGGCGCGTTTTACGGGCCCAAGATCGATATCGACGTGCGCGACGCGATCGGGCGATTCTGGCAGATGGCTACCATCCAGGTGGACTTTCAGACTCCCGATCGCTTCGGCCTCGGGTACACCGACGACGAGGGTCGCAGGCCGCGCCCGGTCATGGTTCACCGCGCTCTCTTCGGGTCGGTGGAACGCTTCATCGGGGTCCTGGTCGAGCACTTTGCGGGCGCGTTTCCCACCTGGTTGGCGCCGCTGCAGGCGATCGTCGTGCCGATTGCGGACCGCCACGTCGGCTACGGGCGCGAGGTGAACGCCCGCCTACTTCACGCCGGCGTGCGGAGCGAGATCGACGACAGCGACAACACGATGGGGGCGAAGATCCGGAACCACCAGCTGCAGAAGGTGCCGTACATGCTCGTGGTGGGAGACAACGAGGCGGAGGCGGGACACATCTCGGTCCGGCGTCGTTCGGGCGCGGAGACGCGGGGTGTCCCGGTGGAGGATTTCATCGCAAAGATCGAACTCGAGATACGAGAACGGCGCGTGGAGTTGTCGATTTGACATGGAGCGTCTGTGGTCGCCGTGGCGGATGCAGTACGTGACCACGGCCGACGAAGACGACGGCTGCATCTTTTGCAATCATCTCGCCGCGGGTGACGACGAGGGCGCACACATTCTCTTTCGCAGCGACTACTGCTTCGTTCTCTTGAACGCTTACCCGTACAACACCGGGCACCTGATGGTGGCGCCGTACCGGCATCTCGCCGAGCTCGATGCCTTAACCCCCGACGAACGTACCGATATCATGGAGACCACCAACGGCGCGGTCTCGATCATCCGACGAGCCATGGGTGCTCACGGGTTCAACGTCGGGCTGAACCTCGGACGGGTGGCGGGGGCCGGTATACCGGGTCACTGTCATGTTCACGTGGTCCCGCGTTGGGGGGGTGACACGAACTTCATGACGACGGTGGGGGAAACGAAGGTGCTCCCGGAACTGATTCGCGATACCGATCAGAAGCTACGGCCGCACTTCGCGGCGCTCTCTAAGTAAGTCGTCGTTCGATTCGGGCCGGCGGGATGACGTGCGAGTGGTGCCCGCAGATCTCACGTAAGGAATCGGCGTCCTCGGTCGCGAACGCATGAACCGGATACGAGCAGAAAAGACGGAAAGGCAGGGTCTCGGCGAGGCGATTCCAAACTCTTTCAAGAGCAATCGCCCCGGTGACGTTGCCCTGCGCCCATAGGACCGCGACCATCTCGCCGAACACCCTCACGTGGTTGCCTCGCCGCGCCGCGGGAACGAGAAGGGCCTCCAACGTCTCGACGCAAAGCGCTTCGTCGAGTTCACCGTCGACCATGAACCGGGACAGGGTCTCCTCTGCGTCGAGCGACACGTAAAGACCGTCGCGCACGGCGGCCCCGACGTCGATGCCCGATGCCACCAACCGGTCTTCGACGGCGCGCCGATGGGGGGCGGTGGCCACGATGATCACCGCCTCGCCGGTCAACAGGGCGGGCGACAGAAAGGTTCGGATCAATTCGACAAGCGACCCGTCGTCTTCGTGAAACTCGACGAAGTGATCACCGGCGTCGGGCGCGCGCCGCGCCGGCGCGAGGATTGAGAGATCGAGGTGCTCTGCGGCCATGATGAACTCCCGCTCTGGACAGGTGGCGCAAATCGTAGCAGGAATTAGGTGCGTCCGGCATCTACCGGCGGCGGCACCGGACCCCCAACGGCCTCCCCGACGATAAGAGCAGTCTCATCACGTCCTCATGGCCGCCTCATCCGGAGCGGACAGCATGTATCTCGTCGGATGGAGAAGACGGACGAGAAGGAGGAGACATGGCACGTATAGGTAGGCCTCTCACCGGGATGCTGGCCGCGGCGCTGGCCTTGGGAACCACGACCGCGGTCGCGGTAGCTTCACCCTCGAGCACGATCGATCGACGGGAGCTGGCGGCTGCAAAGCGCGACGACGACGTCGAGCAGCTCGTGTGGGTGGCGGACGACGACGGTGACGACACCGGCGACACCGGAAACACCGGAAACACCGGCACGAACAACAGCGATGGCGCTACCGCCGGCGACGGTCAGAGCGCCCAGACCAACGACAACACGGGCAGCGGCTACAGCGCAGTGAGCCGCGACCGGGACCGCAGTCGCGGAGATCGCACGAAGGACTGGACCCGTGACGGCGGCGACCGCACCCGCGATCACAGCCGGGGCCACACCAACGACAACTCCCGCAACGACACCCGCTAAAAGCCGGCGCCGAACGAGGACGGCATCCGCGAGGATGCCGTCCTCGGCTCTTTTATCCACGAAAGGACTACGTCGTGCCCACCGATGCAGCATCTTGGAGGCTGAGCGAGGATGAAGAGATCGTTCCCGGCCGCTATGCGAAACGACTCTTGGGCGGTGGGACTCGTTACGAGGCCTACCTCGCGTGGGACGAGGAGCTGTTCTCGCTGGTCGTCGCGAAGGTTCTGAGGCCGTCGCATGCGGCTCTCGACTACGCGATCGAGGGCCTCGCGGCGGAGGCTGCAGTACTCGCGCGGTTGTCACATCCCAGCTTGTTGCGCTCGTTCGACGTCGTCCTCGACGGTGAGCGCCCGCACCTCACGCTCGAGTTTCTCGAGGGGCCGCGGCTGTCGACGCTGCTCCGTAAACATGGAGCGTTGTCGCTCGAGCAGCTTGTGCCGCTCGGAGTGCAGGTCTGTTCGGTGCTGCACTACATGGAGCGGCGCGGCTTCGTTCACCTGGACGTAAAGCCGAAGAACATCATCATGGGGGCGCCGCCCAGGCTCATCGATCTCAGTGTTGCGCGCACGGTGGAAGACGCCGGCAGGATCACGACGCAAATCGGAACCGACGCCTACATGGCTCCCGAGCAGTGCGAGCCGGAACGCGGACGCATCGGCCCGCCCGCGGACGTGTGGGGGATCGGCGTGACGCTGTTCGAGGCGGCATCCGGTTATCACCCGTTTCCGCGCACCGAGGACGCCGACGATCGGTACCCGCAGGTGAGATTCGATCCCCTTCCGATGCCCGAAGATCTGCCGCCGCAGTTGATCGAGACGGTGAGGGCGTGCCTCGAGAAGAACCCGGGTGCGCGCCCACGCGCGGGCGAAACCGCGAACGCGCTAGAGCCGGTCCTCGCCGCGCTTCCGACTCGTCCCCGATTGGGCCGCTTCAAGCCGCGCTAGACGGCTCCGCTCGTTCGAGAGATTCGGTTCACAGAATCGGAATGTCGTTGGTGGCGCGGGGGATTAGTGCGAGGCGGCCTCGTCGGCCTTGCGCGCATCGATGATCTTCTGTGCCAGGTCCCCCGGCACCTCCTGATAGTGCGAGAACCCCCACGAAAACGCACCTTTGCCGCCGGTCATCGACCGGAGGTCGGTTGCGTAGTGGGTCACCTCGGCGAACGGGACCTTCGCCTTCACCACCTGGCGCCCCGGGCCGGCCGGCTCGATACCCTCGGGTATGCCGCGGCGCTTCTGGAGGTCGCCCATGATGTCACCGGTGAATGCATCGGGGACGAGCACCTCGAGGTTCCAGATGGGCTCGAGGACGCTCACGCCGGCCTTTTCGACCGCATCGCGCAACGCAAGCTGGCCCGCCAGCTGGAACGCCATGTCGGACGAGTCCACCGTGTGGTACTTGCCGTCGTAGAGCTCGACCTTGATGTCGATCATCGGATAGCCGGTGCCGCCGCCGCGTCCCATGGCGGCTCGCACCCCCTTCTCGACGCTCGGAATGAACTGGTTGGGGATAGAGCCTCCGAAGATCTTGTCCTCGAACACCATGCCTTCGCCGCGCCCGACGGGTTGCACGCGGACGTTGCAGATGCCGTACTGACCGTGGCCGCCGGATTGCTTGACGTGGCGCCCCAGAGCCTCCACCGGTTTCTTGATCGTCGTGCGGTAGGGGACGACCAGCGGAACCTCTTCGACCTCGACCGAGAATTTGTCCTTCAGGCGGTGGAGCACGACGTCGAGGTGTGCGTCGCCCATGCCCCACAAAATCGTCTGATGAGTTTCGTCGTTACGCTCGAGCTTGAGGGCCGGATCCTCCTCGATGAGCTTGTGCAGGCCGATCATCAACTTGTCCTCGTCGCCCTTCGTCTTCGGCTGCACCGCCTTCGGAAGCAGCGGCTCGGGCGGCTCGATGCGCGGGAAGACCACCGGACTGCCCTTGTCGGCCAGGGTGTCGCCGGTGCCGGTCTGGTTCAACTTGGCCACCGCACCGATGTCGCCGGCGACGATCTCGGTCATCGGATCCTGAGTCTTACCGCGCATCGTGAACACGGACCCGATGCGCTCGTCGGTGCTCTTGGTGGCGTTGTGGATGGTTCCCTCTCCGCGCAACGTTCCGGAGTAGACGCGGAAGAAAGAGACCCGCCCGACGTATGGATCGCTCATCGTCTTGAACACGAGGGCCGACATCGGCCCGTCGGGCTTTGCTTCGCGCGCCTGTCCGTCGACGCCCTCGATCGGGGGCCGCTCGAGGGGGGAGGGTCCCGCCTTGACGATCACGTCCAAGATGCGATCGATCCCGATCAGCTTGGTCGCGGCGCTGCAGAGCACCGGATAGATCCGTGCGTTGTCGACTCCCTCGTGGATTCCGGCAACGATCTCCTCGCGCGTGATCTCACCGCCTTCGAGATAGCGCTCGAGGAGGTCGTCGTCCGTCTCCGCAACCGAGTCGAGAAGATCCGTACGCACTTCGTCTACCCGCGCCCGCCGTTCCTCCGGCACATCTTGTTCGGTGAAGGTCCCGCTCGGGCCGTAGGCGAACGCGGCGACGTCGATGACGGAGATCACGCCGTGAAAATCGTGTTCGCGACCGAGGGGAAGATTGAGGGGTGCGCAGCCCTTGCCGAATGTGTCGCGCAGGGCGTCGAGTGTCGTTCGAAACGACGAGTTCTCACGGTCGAGCTTGTTGACGACGATCATCCGCGGGAGATCGAGCTCCTCGGCGTAACGCCATGCCTCCTGCGTTTGGACCTCGATCCCCTCGACGCCCGAGACGACGAACAAGGCGAGGTCGGCGACCCGCATGGCTGCTCGCATTTCGCCGACGAAATCGGCATACCCGGGGGCATCGAGGATGTTGATCTTGCAGCCGTCCCACTCGAGGGGGGCGAGGGCGGTCGAGACGGATATGCCTCGCCGGTGCTCTTCCTCGTCGAAATCGGTGACCGTGTTGCCGTCGGTGACCTTGCCCATTCTGGTGACGGCGCCGGTCCTGAAGAGCATCGCCTCCGCCAGCGAGGTCTTACCGGCTCCCCCATGACCCACGAGGACCACGTTCCGGATGTTTTCGGTCGGATAGCTCTTCACGAACCTCCCCCTCGTTTCGACCACCCCGAGCCCGCTGCCGGGGCAGCGGTGCGCCAATCGTAGCGTCCGGCGGCGCCGGGTCGTATGCGAGAACATGGAGCGGTGATCAATGCGCTCATTCGTCGGCACTGGGACCGTGCCATGCGTCCCGTCGGGCGGGTGGTTGCCGGCAGCGGCATCTCGCCCGACGCGGTCACGGCGCTCGGGGTGGCACTGCAGGTGCTCGCCGGATACTTCATCATCGAGGGACGCCTCGGAGTCGCGGGCCTGATTTCCACGACCGGCGCTCTGATGGACGTGCTGGACGGCGCGGTAGCGCGGGCGCGCGGCCTCACCAACAAGTTCGGGGCCCTTTTGGATTCGACGACCGACAGGATCGCGGATGCGCTCGTTTTCATCCCCATCGCGTGGCTCTACGGCGTCTCTCCGGATCCGCCGCGCCGCGATCAAGCATGGGTGGCCGCGGTCGCCTTGACCGCCCTCGTAGCCTCGTTCCTCGTTTCCTACGTCAAGGCGAGGGCCGAGGGGCTTGGATACGAGTGCAATGTCGGATTCGCCGAACGTGCCGAGCGCATGATCTTGATGATCGTTGCGCTGGTGTTCGATTTCGTCCCGGTTGCCGTTTCTCTGGTCGCGGTCGCGGCGGTGATCACGTTCGTGCAACGCCTCATCCACGTGAAAAAACAGGCACTACGTGTCGGGAGATAGGCGTCCCCCCGACGAAGGGCGGCTCATCCAGCTCGTTTATTACGGCTACGTCGCCGCATCCGCGCTCGCGCGCATGCTGCCGGAAGGGGTCGCCTACGGCGCTGCCGAACTCGGCGGCCGGGCCGCGGCGCGACTCTCGAAGAAGCGCGATCAGGTGAGGCGCAACCTCGTTCGCATAACCGGGGACGAGCCCGGGTCGCGACGCACGGAGCGCCTTCTCGTCGCGTCCTACGTTTCGTACGCCCGCTACTGGCTCGAGACCTTTCGCCTGGTGCGCGAGCGGCGGGATTTTTTCCTCGATCGCTTTCGCTGCCGCGACGAGGAGTGGATCGACAAGGTTCGCGCGCGTGGAAAAGGGGCGATCGTCGTCGTCGGCCACCTCGGCAATTGGGATGCCGCAGGCGCGTGGGTGGGGGCCCGGGGCGAACGGCTCGTGACCGTCGTCGAAATGTTGAAGCCGCGCCGCATGTTCGAGTTCTTTGCCGAGCACCGCCGCCGCCTCGGCATGGAGATCTATCCGGCGCAGCGGGGAGCCATCGAGTATCTGTGCAGAGCGGTCGAAGAGGGGGCGGTCGTTGCCATCCTCGGGGATCGTGATTTGAAGGGACGGGGGCCCGAGGTGGAGTTCTTCGGCGAGAAGACGACGTTCCCGGCAGGGCCGGCGTCGATCGCGCTGCGAACGGGGACGCCGTTGCTCGTCGCCGGCGTATACGGCGCGCGCTTCGACGACGGCCGCCGCGGGTGGCGGGCCGAGATCAGCCCTCCGATCGAGCTTCCGGAGGAACGGGGCGCGGGTGCGGTACAGCAGTTGACCCAGGAGGTGGCCCGGCATCTGGAGCACTTCGTTGCGCTCCATCCAGAGGAATGGCATGTCTTCCAGCCGTTCTGGCTGGCGGATCGCAAGCGCAAGGCAGGGTCATGAAGATCGTGCTCGTGTGCCCCTATGCGTGGGATCTCGTTGGGGGAGTTCAAAGTCATGTTCGTGCGCTGACCGAGATTCTCCGGGGCAGGGAGCACGACGTCACCGTCCTTGCTCCTCGTCGCCGGGCCGCGACCGTCGCGGACGGCGGCGTGCGGTTGCTGGGGCGCGCGGCAGGCATCCCGGCGAATGGATCCGTCGCTCCGGTCGCGTTCGGCCCGGTCGTTGCCGCCGACGTGCGGCGAGCCCTTCGGGACCTGGCCCCCGACGTCGTTCACGTGCACGAACCCCTGATCCCATCGCTGTCGTTGCTTGCGCTGCGCAGCAGCGAAGCGCCGACCCTCGGGACGTTTCACGCGGCCGCCGACTCCTCTCTCGGCTATCACGTCGCCAAGCCGCTTCTCGAGAAAGCGATCGCGCGCCTGTCGATCCGCACCGCGGTGTCCGACGACGCCCGTTCGTTGGTGGCTCGGTACTTCCCGGGCGAGTACGTGATCACTCCGAACGGCATCGACGTGGCTCGTTTCGCCGGCGGGCGCGCGGTCGATCTCGGGCCGGGACCGAACATCTTGTTTTTGTCGCGTCTCGAACGCCGAAAGGGTCTCCACGTCCTCATCCGGGCGTTCACGGAATTGCGAGGTACCAATGCTCGCCTGATCGTGGCCGGCACCGGTCCCGAGGAAGCGCGCGGCCGGAAGCTGGCTGCGTCTCTCGGAGTCGATGCGAACTTCATCGGACGCGTCGCGGAAGACGACCTGCCCGGCATCTATCGCTCGGCCGACGTCGTCTGCGCACCGGCTCTCGGCGGCGAATCGTTCGGGATCGTCCTCGTCGAAGCAATGGCCGCCGGAACGCCGGTGGTGTGCTCCGACCTCCGCGCGTTCCGCGCGGTCGCGGGAGGCGCGGCCGCCCTCGTGCCGCCCGGTGATGCCGGCGCATTGGGGCGCGCCATCATCGATATCTTGGTCGACGATGACCGGCGCGCCGAGATGCGGCGCGCCGGAAAACGCGTGGCCGAGACGTACGACTGGAGTCGCCTTGTGAACGGCGTCGAAGCGTTGTACGAGAAAGCACGGACGGTACGGCGCGCCGGAGAATTTTCGGAATGAATCGTGCCGGTCCGGCGCTTGCCCTCGCCGCCTTTATCGTCGTGACCTCGTGCGGGGGCGACCTCGACGTCGGAAGTTCAGACGAACCGGCCCCCTACCTGGCGAAGATCGACGCGTCGACGCTCGGCGATCCACCACCGGCCGACGCACTCTCCGGAATCTGGGTTCTGTCGCTCGAAGGAGACTCGTACCGGCTCGAGCAGGAATCGTTTCGCGTCGAGGAGGATTTCGTGCTCGAGGAAGACGAGTTCGTGGTCTCCGGCGTACCCGCCCCCGAGGGCGCGTTCAACTGCTACCTCGAGCGCGGCGAGCGCACCCTCGAACGAACACGAGGGAGGTACCGGATCGAAATGCAAGACGACGAGCTGACGCTGTCACTCGTCGAAGATCCGTGCCCCCTGCGCGCGAGCATCCTCGCGCGCACATGGCGGAAGTCGCGATAGCCCGGCTGCGCTTTCTGTGCCTCAGGTTTTGCGGTGCGAAACCTCACGCACACAAAGCAGGCCCGGCTGCGCTTTCTGTGCCTCAGGTTTTGCGGTGCGAAACCTCACGCACACAAAGCAGAGCGCCGGGGGCGCAATAAGGTGATCGCGATGGCCGAGCCGAACCGCATACAGGATTGGAATCCCCCGGCGCTCTGCTTTGTG
>Ga0247719_1000410_pt1 | contig 26605 bp, 24 predicted proteins | sample 41E_DmetaG_FD_189046 | JGI IMG/M metagenome (GOLD analysis project Ga0247719, IMG submission 189046) | Soil microbial communities from hillslope of Landscape Evolution Observatory, University of Arizona, Oracle, AZ, United States - 4-1-E_D | ecosystem: Engineered > Artificial ecosystem >...
GTGCTCCGGCTCGACCCCGAACTGCCCCTGCCCGCCTACGCCCGCCCCGGCGACGCGGGCGCCGACCTCATCGCCCGGGAGGGCGCCCTGCTGGCGGCCCGGGGTGGCCGGGCCATGGTGCCGGCCGGCGTGGCCGTCGCCATCCCCGAGGGCCACGCCGGGCTGGTCCTGCCCCGCAGCGGGCTGGCCTTCCGCCACGGGGTCACCGTCCTCAACGCCCCCGGGCTGGTCGACGCCGGCTACCGCGGCGAGCTCAACGTCCTCCTCGTCAACACCGATCCCAGCGAGGACTACGTGGTCCACCGGGGCGACCGCATCGCCCAGCTCGTCATCGTCGCCTTCACGCCCGTGGCCTTCTCGGTCGTGGACCAGCTGCCGGACTCCGAGCGGGGCGAGGGCGGGTTCGGCCACACCGGCCGCTGAGCGGGACCTGTGCCGGGAGGGGGATGACCACCGCCTGACCGCTTGCTAACCTAGGGGCAACGCGGACGTGGCTCAGTGGTAGAGCACAACCTTGCCAAGGTTGGGGTCGCGGGTTCGAATCCCGTCGTCCGCTCCACAAAAGTGCAGGTCAGAGGCTATCTGGCCTGCCTTTTTCGCGTGAGCGATCCGGTCTGGTGCACATCTGGTGCACATCAGTATCTGCGGAGGTGCACCACCGAGGCCGCCGGAGTGGGCGTTGAAGCGGCGATGAAGGCCTCCAGCCGGTCGGCCAGCGCCTCGCCGTGCTCCGGGAAAAGATGGGCGTAGCGGCTCTTGGTGAACGCCGCCGAGCTGTGTCCGGCCCACTTCGCCACCTCCAGGTCCGACGCGCCGGCGGCGACCCAGAGGCTCACCGCCGTGTGCCTCATGTCGTGGAAAGTGCAGCCGTCGAGGCCGGCCAGGGCGACCGCCGGCGCCCAGTGCCGGCGGCGGAGGTTGCCGGACCGGACCTGACTGCCTTCGGGTGAGGTGAACACCAGGGCGGGCGAGGGATACGCGCTGCGATGCTGCTCGAGCTCGGCCACCACCCGGCGGGGGAGTGTCACAGTGCGCCGACCGGCCTTCGTCTTGGTGGCCCCCTCCACAAGGCCGGCGCCGGAGATTGCGATCACCTTCCGGCTGATGGTGACGGTGCGACGGAGGAAGTCGAGGTCCGTCCACCTCAGCGCCAGCAGCTCGCCGATGCGGGGCCCGCCGTAGCAGCCGAGCCACACGAGCGCCCGGTATCGCGGTGCCACCTCGCCCATGGCGTCGGCCAGGGCCTCGACCTGGGCCGGCGTGAGGTAGACGTCCTCCGATTCAGTGATCGTCGGCAGCGACACCTCGGCCATCGGGTTGTGGGGGATCACCTTGGCCCGCACCGCGGTCTTCATCACCTTGCCCATGATCTGCGCCGCCTTCACGACGGTCGCCGGCGCCTTGCGCGTCGACAGCTCGTTCACCCAGGCCTGGCAAGCCGCGTAGTCGATGGTGGCGAGCGGCCGGGCTCCGAACGTCGGAACGATGTGAGTGCGAAGGTACGACTCGTCGCGTCCCCGCGTGCTGGCGGCAAGACTGACCATCGTCGGTCGGTACTGGACGGCCAGGAACTGGGCGAACGTCACCCGCCCCAGCGCCGGGTCGACGTAGCTCCCGGTCAGCTTCGAGTGCTCGGTGCCGGTGAGAAAGCGCTCGGCGTCAACCCGGCGGTCGAACAGACGCGCTCGCTGCTTCCCCTCGGGGTCCCGGTATCGGACCTCCCAGCGATTCCCGCGGTCGCGGCGGCGATTGATGCTGGCCATCAGCCTCTCCTTTCGTACTGCGTCGAGGCCGTCGGCGCAATAAGGCTGCTCTTCGGTTGCTCATTTGACCCGTATGGGGTCCGCATGAGCCCTGGCGGGGGCAATTCTAGCGAAGACCTGAGACGGGAATGGGCGTCAATCCTTGCGTCTTCGTCACGATTCGTCTCCGTCCGGGAGCATCCGGAGTCCGTGGTACTGCCGGAAGTCCTCGAAGTCGGCGCGGTTGTAGGTGACGAGCGGGACATCGGCGGCGAGGCAGCAGGCTGCCACCCACATGTCGTTCACCGGCCGGGGTCGGCCACGGCGCTCGGCCGCGGCTGCGAGCTTCGCCCATTGCGAGCACACATCCCTGTCCACCGGCACGACCGGGATGGGCGCAAGCCAGCGGTCGAGCTCTGCGCGGCGCCGAGCTCCCCATGACCGGACCTCGGCCCACTTCAGCAGCTCGCCCACCGTCACGAAGCTCAGCGTGATGGTCACGCCGACCAATGACTCGGCGACGGCTCGGGTGAGCTCACCCTTCTGGAGGCGGGAAGCAGCGTCGGTGTCGAGAACTACGACCGCCAAGACGTCAGGCGTCAGCGGCTCGACTGGCCCGAACGTTGGAAAGGAACGCTTCCAGCTCCTCCTCGGAGTCCCACAGGTCTGCCTGGAACCGGTCGAGGTCCTCGATGGATGCGACCGGGCGAGCGCCGGAACGTTGGATCAGTTCCTCAAACGCGAGCCGGCGGGGACGCGGCTGGTCGTCTGCATCGTGGGCCGGATGGGGATCAGCGCTCATCGCATCCTCCGACCTGGAAGCCGCGACACGTGTCCACCGGCCAAGCGTACGCCCGCGCCGTCGTGATCGCCGCCCACTGTCAAGACGCCGGCGGCCGGCGAGACCCGTCGATCCACGCCTCGATCTCGGCCGGATCGAAGCGCAGCAGGTGGCCCCACTTGACGAAGGGAATGCGCCTGTCGGCCACCAGCCGGCGCACATGGCGAACCTTGACGCCGAGACGCTCTGCCACCCGTTCGATGTCGACCAGCTGCGTCCGCGTACTTGAACCTGTCGTCTTACCGTTCATCGTCGGTGATCCTTCCTGAGGAGCCGCGGCGACCCCTCACCCCTCTACTGGTGTGTCTCCAGCCGAAACGCCACAAAGAATTCTGAGATTTCTGTGTCGACCCTCAAGAGCACCGCGAGCGACGCCAAAGCCACACCCGCAGCGACCGGACCGACGAGCCATCCGAACCGTCAGCGCCCGTCCCCGAACCTGACGGCTACTCGGTCCTGTCCATTGATGACCGCTACCGACCGCCACGAGCCGTCATTGACCCGAAACACGGAAAGTGACACCTTCACGAACCGTCATATACCGCCATAGACCGATCAGCGAATAGGCTCTTTACAACCCGGCAACATCGCTCCCATACTGCAACATCTCTTGGACACGATTGCAACCCCTCCCGGGGGTTGCGGAGGGTGTTGCCGCCGTGGCGTGGATGCGAATGATGGGCGCCGACTCCGTGGCCTACCACCAGGCCACAGTGCTGGCCCGGGGCGACGACCACCCCGGCCAGGCCCTGGCCTACTACGCCTCCCGGGGCGAGACGCCGCTGTTGTGGGGCGGCGCCGGCGCCCGGCTGCTGGGCCTGCAGGGGGCGGTGACCGACGAGCAGTACTCGGCCCTGTTCGGCCCCGACGGTGCCTGCGATCCCACCACCGGCGAGCGCCTGGTCAACACCAAGCGCCCCGGCCTGGAGCTGGTGATCTCGGCCCATAAGTCCGTCGCTGAGCTCGGCGTGATCGGCCGAGCCGAGCACATGCACCGCATCATGGACGGCGAGCGCGACGCCACCCTCGCGTATCTGGAGCAGCTGACCGGTGCCATGGGCGGCCGGCGGGGGAGAAGCGCCGAGCGCACCAAGACCGAAGGGCTCATCTACGCCGTCACCCGCCACGCCACATCCCGGGCCGGCGACCCCGGTCCCCACGACCACGTGTTGCTGGCCAACCTCGTCCGCATGAACGACGACAAGGGCGGCTGGAAGGCCGCCGTCACTGCCCTGTGGACCGAGCACCTCCACGCCGCCACCATGGTGGGGCGCATGGCCTCGGCCCGGGTGGCCGTGGAGCTGGGGTACGGCATCGTTCCCGACGACGGGCCCTCGGGGAGGCTCGGGCACTGGGCCATCGCCGGCGTGCCCGAGGCGGTCATGGCGATCCACTCCAAGCGGGCGGCGGAGATCGAGGCCGAGATGCAGCGCACCGGCAACTCCAGCTACCAGGCCCGCAACGTTGCCGCCCGGGCCACCCGGGCGCCCAAGCGCCATCAGCCCGTGGGCGACCTGCTGCCCCGGTGGGTGGCCGAGATCGGTGAGGTGGGCTGGAGCGTGGAGGCCATCGCTCAGGCCGTCGACCAGGAAGCGGCTAAGAGCCGTCGGCCGTCACCGACGCTGAGCGCCGGGGAGGTGCGCGCCGTCGTCAACCGGGTGCTCGACGCCGATGGCGCCCTGGCCGCCCGCAAGGTGTTCACCCGCCGTGACGTGGTGGTGGCCGTGGCCCCGATGCTGTACGGCCGTGATCCCGCCGAGCTGACCCGCGTGGTCGATCGCACCCTGGCCGATCCCGAGGCCGTGCCACTGCTCCGGGTCGCCGGGGCCAGCGAGCGGGCCTACGCCACCGCGGTGACCATCGCCCGCGAGCAGGCCATCGCCCGTTGCGTCGAAGCCCAGGTGGAGCGGAGCAACGCGCCGGCAACATCGGTCGCGGACGCGCACGCTGTTGCAGCGCGTGCCGAGGCCCGACTCGGACGCGCCCTCACCGCCGGCCAGCGCGAGGCGGTGGAGGCGATCTGCACGTCCGGACGCGGCGTCGATCTTGTAGTCGGCATCGCTGGCTCGGGCAAGACCACGGCGCTCTCCGCGGCCCGGGAGGCCTTCGAGGCCGCCGGCTACGAGGTGGTGGGCACCTCGACCTCGGGTCAGGCCGCTCGCACGCTCAGTCGCGAGGCCGGCATCGACAGCCGGACGCTGGCCTCGCTCAACTGGCGCATCGCCCATGACACCCTGCGCCTGTCGTCGCGCCACGTCGCCGTGCTCGATGAAGCGGCCATGACCGACGACGCCGCCCTGGTCGCCTTCCTGGAGGCGGCCCGTGTCACCGGGGCCAAGGTGGTGGCCGTGGGCGATCCCCGCCAGCTGAGCTCCGTCGGCCCCGGCGGCGGGTTCGAGGCGGTGGTCCGCCGATTCGGGGGCGCGGTGCACGTCCTGAGCGAGAACGTCCGCCAGATCGATCCGGTCGAACGCACCGCCCTGGCGCAGCTGCGGTCGGGGAAGGTCGATGAGGCCGTGTCCTGGCACGCCGGCGCCGGTCGCATCGCCGTGTCCCCGGATCGGGACACGGCCTTGGACGCCACCGTGGCCGGGTGGGCAGCCGATGCGGCGAAAGCCACACCGGCGGCCATGTACGCCTGGCGGCGGGCCAACGTGGCCGAGCTGAACCGCCGGGGACGTGAGGCGTGGGACAGGCTCGGCCGGCTGTCGGGCAAGGAGCTGGCCGTCGGCGACACCAGCTACCGGGCCGGAGACCGCATCGTCACCCTGGCCCCGGGCGCCGGCGGGGAGATCGTCACCTCCGAGTGCGGCACCGTGCTGGCCGTCGACGTGGCGCGACGCGAGCTGGCCGTCACCATGGACGACGGGCGCATCCAGCGCTTCGGCCCCTCCGAGCTCGACGCCGCCCATCTGGCCCACGCCTACGCCATCACCGTCCATCGCTCCCAAGGGGCCACCGTCGGCCGGGCTCACGTGCTGGAGGATGGCGGAGGCCGGGAGCTGGCCTACGTGAAGATGAGCCGGGCGAGGGAGCGCTCGACGGTGTACGTGGTGGCCGACTCGCCCGAGCAGGCCGTCGAGGACCTGGGCCGGGTCTGGAGCCAGTCCCGGCGCATTGGCTGGGCCATCGACCAGGGCACGCCGGCGCCGGGCATCGGTCCCGAGCCGGCGCCAGCGGTCCCCCCGGTGCCGGCCAGCCTGCGGCACGCCCGGCTGGTGGCCGAACGGGCGGCGGTGGCCGCCGTCGTCCCCTCCGACCCCAGCGCCGCCTACTACCGGACCCGCAACACGGTGGAGCAGCTGAAGCGCCAGCTCGCGGACCTGGACAAGGCCGAGGGATGGGGCGAATGGCGGGGCACGCCGGTCGGAGAGGCGGCCATCGCGTGGAGCGGAGCCGTACAGGAGAGGCGGGCCTGCCTGGCCCAGGCGGAACACGTCGGGCTGCGGGAGCGTCACCGGCTGCGCCAGCGGGCAGCCAAGGCCGCTGAGCAGGTAGGCCCGCTGCGAGAGCGCTTCGAGGCCCTGGCCCGGCCGCAGCGCGCCCGGCTGAATATCGAGCTGCCCGAGGCGAAGCGGACCCTGGCCGACCTCCAGGGCCGGCACAACGCCTACACCCGGTTCCAGTACGAGCACCCAGAGGCCCTTCGCCGGCTCGAGCGCCTCGACGAGCAGATCGCCACCGCCGCCTGGGAGCTCGACGTCGAGCGCCAGGGACTCGACGGCATCCGCCCCGAGCGGCCGGAGTCGAGCGCACAGCGATGGGTCGCCGAGCGGGGTCTCCGAGGCATGGACCGCGGCTTGGGCCTCGGGATCGATGTGTGAGGTCGAGGCCGGCGACCGTCACCCTCGATCAGGCCGCTCGGACGTCGACGACCAGCCGAGCGATACCGATCGCTTCCGGTCCGAGAGCGGATGACCAGGATCCGGCGATACTGCTCGCATGCCGCACCGCCCCCCACCCACGGATGCGCAGGTTGCGCCGTTCTCCGCCACGCATCTCACCCGTGATGACGCCCGGCTGGCGAAGACGTCTCAGTGCTCCAGATGATCGTCTCAGCCGTTGAATGGGGGGCCGTAATCGCGCTCGGCGTGCTTGTGCCCTTCATCGTTGGGCTGTGGATAGTGAATGCCACGATGCTGTATCCGCAGGACTCACTCTGGGAGATCGTCCGTCCGCTTCTCATCATCGCCGCCGGGCTATCGCTGTTCGCCTTGGTGGTCAAGGTGGTCAAGGTTCTCTTCAGCATCTGACGGTGTCGAACGTCTCTCATACGCAGTGCTCACTGTCGTCCGCGTTCGTATGGGTGCATCTCGGAGCATCAGCCTGACAGCTTGACGTGCCGGCGGGCGGTACGTGCCGTGGTGCATCGGTCGGGGAAGGTGAGGACCCGACTGGGATCGACCGCTCTCAGCCCTACCGCTCGGGTCGGGGCGGTGCCGGGCGCCGTCGCGCTCGTCGAACACCGGCGTTCCCGACCGGCAGCATTATCCTGGGACGGGTGGAGGACCCCAGGGATCGATCCGGGTCAAACCCCGACCCCTTGGCGCCAGTTGGTCGTTCCGCTCGGGGTCTGTGGGGCCGGAATCTTCGTCGGGGTCCTACTGAAGGGTGCTGGAAACACCTCGATTCTCGGGTCGACTCTCGGCTTCATCGGCTATATCGCCTTCATAGCGATACTCGGCCTCGTCGCTTACGCGATCACAGGCCACAACTAGCTCGCCGTTGGCCGGCGCGGGCTGCCCAACAAGTACGTGCCGCTACACCTCGGTCGGGCGACGCGCCAACCCGACCGGGATCGACGGCGTCCGGTCTTACCGATCGGGGGAGTGGCCGTGCCCCGACGTCGTCCTCGTAACACCGGCGTTCCTGCTCACAGTGCGGCAAGCTGGTCAGATGGCGAGTCCCCGTCGTGCGGGGAGCAAACCCAGTCGATGCGGGGACAGCGCGAGGATCGGCCGTTGGTCCTAATCATTTTCATCCCCATAGTCGTCGCTGCTATCGGCCTCATCACGGGCGCCGTGCGGTTGTGGCGGGCACGGACAAGCGTCGTCTATCGCGTCTGCGCTGGCCTTCTCGCCTTCTTTGGCCTTTATCTTCTTCTCTTGGTAGTCGCCTTCTTCATGCAACCCCTGCTGTGAGGCGCGGTGGAGCCCGTGCGCGTTCCGTGCCACTCTGCAAGAACGTCGGCCTGGGAGTTGTGTGCCGTTCGGGCCCTCCAGATGGCGTCGACCAGGAAGTGCCGATCTGCACGTTCCGCTGCCGGCCTCGCCCGAGCGGTATCGGCAACGCCGGTCGTTACTGCTCGGCGGCCCGCCGACGCGGCCGCCCGGCGTCCCGTCCACCCCGGAGCAATCGGCTCGCTGGAGCGCGTCGTTTCCGTCCGTCGGACGAGTCTGGGACACTCGAAGACATGGGCGTTCGCGGCACAGGCGGACTTTCCGGCTGGCTGGAGAGGCGGGATCGCGGGAACCAGACCATGTGGAATGCGGTAACGCCGCCAAGAATTCCGAAGACTCCAAGCATTGTGCTGGAGGCCATCACCTCGGTTCCCGACCCTGCATTCGCCTACCGCCTGCGGCTACGCATCGACGGAGTGCCAGCGGAGGGAGTGCCTTGGGGCTGGTCCGTGCACCCGCTTCAGCCTGGCCGACATGTGATCGAGCTTCATCACCGTTCCGGCATCATCCCTAGGGCGTCGGCGGCGAAAGCGATCATCGAACTCGATAAGGAGAACCCAGTCGTACACCTGAGGTACAAAGCCGGCATCTTCGGCATCTTCGGTGGCCGGGTTGCCATCGGGCCCTACATCGTCCGCGGGTAGACGCGTGACGTCTCGAGAGGCTTGCGAGGGCAGCCGTCGACCAGTACGTGCCGTGTCTCATCGATCGAGGGCCACGGAGCCCGAGCAGTATCTGCGGTCACCGGCGGCGCCGAAGGATCATTGCCGGACGCCCACGCTTGTACTGCAACTGGCTCGCCGCGACGGCTCCCACCTCGATGCCGTCCTCGTCGAGTGCCGCAACGGTGGGCTCAAAGCCCTCGGGCCAAACCATGCCGATCCAGCCCGAGCCTTTCGATACGTCGGCTGTGCGGCGATCTCCGGGCCTATCGACAATCACCGTGCTCACCGCAGGTGAGCAGAGGACCGTCGCATGGCAGACGCCGGTCGAGCGTCGTTTGACCCCAATCGCACGTCGGCCGGTGCCGGACACAGACAGATTCGGCGCCGACGGCCTCCACCGTTGGCGATTGAGCAGCGGGTCTGAGCCCCAACCGCTTCCGCCGCCGCCCTGCGATCGCCAACCGGTGTCGATCCTACGAAAGAGGCTCGTGCGCAACATCGGACCATGACCGCCGACGTCCTCGGCGACTGCCGAGAGGACGACGGCGAACCCTTTGTACTGATCGACATCGAGGATCTCGACGTTCTGTCGACGCACGGTGGTCGCGGCGGGCCACGGTCCGGCATGGTCGAGGGCCGGGCGGATCACCGCCTCCAGGGCCTCGTACGCTGCGGAGCGTCCTTCTCGTTCCTCGGTGGCCCTGGCACCCTCAACGTCGTATCCGCCGTGCTCCCATAGCCACGCCTCGAATCGACCGATTGGGCGAAGTGGGAACCGGGACCAGGCCCTGACCCACCCCGGCATACGGTCGAGCCGCTCCCTTGCACCGCCGGGGGGTACCCAATCCTTTCCGGCTCGCAGTCCTTCCGGAGCTTCCCAGTCTGCTGGGGAGGGCAGCCAGTCGGGGTCGTCATGCGAGGCGTCCCCGTACCCGAACCTGCCGCTTTTCCGCATGCCCCACGACGCTACGCCGCATGGAGTCGAGTGGCGGGAATCCGGCCGTACATCCTGGGTCGACCGCGCCACGGTACCGGGCCGAACTCGCCGGCGAAGGCGGCGGCGTCGACCGCCGGGGAGGCGTACGCTTGGAGGGTGTCCGTCGCCGAGAACCCACACGGATCCAGCCACCTCACGGTGGTCGCTCCGGATAAGGCGCTGGAACGTGCGCGGCCGCTTCCGAGCGATGACGACATGGCGATCGAGGGCCTCACCGACGAGGAGTGGGACGCCTTCGAGCAGGCGCTCGCTGATCGGTGACGGCACCCGCGTCCGTGGTGGTCGACACCATGGTCGTGTCCGCTCTCGTCAACGCCGGTCGTAATCCCGGCGATGCGGCCCGATATCGGTCCGCCATCGACGGTCGAACGGTCGTCGTGTCCTTCGTGACCGTCACAGAGATGCGCTTTGGCGCCATCAAGGCGGGATGGGGCGAGATCCGACGTCGCAGCCTTGAGCGTGTCCTCGCTCAGCTGGTGGTTGTCCAGCCCGATGATGACCTGATGCTTACGTGCGCCGAGCTCCGGGCCACCTGCCTGGCCGCGGGCCAGGCGCTTGGCCAGAAGATCCACGAGGCGGACAGGTGGATTGCGGCTACCGCCATAAGACTTGGCGTTGAGCTGATCTCCAATGACGCGGTGTTTGGGAACGTCCCCGGTCTCGCAGTCCACGGTCCACCGACGCCATGAATGCTTCCTCCTGATCTGACACGACGTGCCGCGTTGCATCGATGAGTTGCCACGCCGTCCCCGCGCGTTCCGCCAGCCGGGCGCCGGCGGCTGGTGCACTTCTGGTGCACATCTGGTGCACATAACAGTGGTAAGTAAGGGGTACTAGCGGGTACCCACGGACAGGTAAAAGCCCAGGTCAGAGGCACTCTTGCTTCAAAATGGCAGGTCGCAGAATTGCCCGGAATAACCTTGCCAAGGTTGGGGTCGCGGGTTCGAATCCCGTCGTCCGCTCCGCAAACAGCAGGAGAGGCCCTCCACGGAGGGCCTCTCCTCGTCGGTCGCTTGGCGGGAGCCGGCGCCCGCAGCCGCCGCCTGGGCACGCGATGCCTAGTAGGTGCCGCCGGTGCCGGTGAGCGTCTGGGTCCGCGTGTCCCAGGTGAGGCAGCTCCAGTGCCGGCTGTCCGAATCGACCGAGCAGGACTGCGTGACCACGCAACCCTGCGTCGAGTTCCACTCGACGCAGCCCGACGACCGCTGGATGTACGCGGAGGCCGGCCCGACGCCGATGCCGAAGGCGGCCACGGCCATCGACCCACCCACGACGATCCGGCGCACACGCTTCTTCGTGCTCTTGCTGTTCTGCTTGGTTCGGCTGCTCATGGCCCTTCCTTTCGACTGGGTCCTGCGAGTCGGCGCATCCGACTAGGGGCATCGTCCGCGCCGCCACTTGCCAACGCCTTGCCCGTCGCTTGCCGGGCCGGGGGCCGCCGGCCAAGCCGCGGCCCGGCGGCACCTTGTCGGCATGGGGCCTCTCCCGTATGCTCGATATCGGCGCTGGGGTACTCGAGCGGAAGGAACCAGAAGCGCCGGGGGACGAGGCCCGTCACCCCGATCAGTTCGGCAACAGCGGCGGCTTTACGGCGACCACGGCGACGCGCCATCCCTCTGCCCGCGTGAAACCGCCTCCAGCGTTCCCCTCGCGTCGAGCGAGGTGTCGTCCTGCGAGCACCGAGGAGGGTCATGGCCAAGGCCAAGGTGGACGAAGCAGCGTTGCTGCAGGAGTTGCGGGACACGGCCCAGGCCGTGGGGGCATTGGTCGCAGACCAGGAGGCGTTCAAGCTGACGCTGGCCGGCCTGCGCGCCGGCGATCCGAACCTGGTCCGAAGGGGACTGGAGCGCGTCGGCCTGGCCGAGCACTGCCGGTTGATCTGCAGCTGGTTCTGCAGCAAGGAGTGCGTGCTGCTGTGCCTGCACCTCGCCGGCCCGCCGGTGGAGGTCGGTCCGGTGCCCGACCCGCGGGAGTTCGCCGACGTGGTGGCCAAGCTGACGGGCGACGAGGGCACCCTTCGCCGGCTGGCGACCATCGTCGACGAGCGGGACGAGCGGGCGTACGGCGAGCTCATCGAGGAGTTCCAGCTCCAGCGCTTCCGCTACCTCCTCTGCCACTGGCTGTGCACCGTCCGCTGCCGGCTGCGATGCCGCTGGATCTGCGAGCCCAACCAGCCCCGCCTCGACCTGTTCACCGAGCTCCAGCGGGCCGGCAAGGCCATCCGCGCCCTGGCCGCGGACCCCCGGGCCCTGAGCAGGGCCGTCCGGGCGGCCCAGTCCGACGACTGCGAGGGGCTGCAGCGGGTGGTGGCGGCCGCCGGCCTGGCCCAACACTGCTCCTACATCTGCCTCTGGCTGTGCAGCTGGCGGTGCGTCACGGTCTGCTTCGTCATCTGCCGCCGGTTCCTCACCGAACACGTCGACCTCTCCGACAAGGAGATCGAGGCGTTCGCACAGGCCAGCGGCCGGCTGGCCGCCCAACCCGGCCTGCTGCAGCGCCTGGCCGCGGCGGTGGCCAGAGCCGACGAGAAGCGCTTCGACGAGCTGGTGAACCAGCTCGGCCTCGGCCGGTTCTGCTTCCAGCTCTGCCACTGGTTCTGTTCCCTCCGGTGCCGGTGGTTCTGCTTCTGCGTCTGCCCCCCGCTCGTCGCCACCATCGACACCCCGGCCGAGGGCGACTGCGCGGCGACGACGCTCGTCGCCGGCTGCCTCACCGACGGCGCGCCGTTGATCGGGATCGAGATCAAGGGCACCGCTGCCGGCGCGGGGTTCGACCACTACGAGCTGCGCTACAGCTGGGGGGCCAACCCGCCGGTGGTCACAGCCGTCGTCTACCCGGATTGCGGGCGGCCCCCGGCGACGACCAGCTCGACGACGCCCGTCGTGAACGGCACGCTCGGGTACCTCGACGTCTTCCTCCTGCCGCCCGGTGTGACCGCGTTCACCGTCTACCTCGACGTGTTCGACTCGGCCGCCGGCACCGCATCGGACACCGCCACCTTCGAGGTCAAGACCAAGGCGGTCGAGATCACCGAGGTGGCCAAGGTGGAGGCGCTGACCGCGCCCGACCCGTTCCACCCGGCCACCACCATCAAGCTGATCAAGGCCGTGAACGACCCGAGCGTCCTGGTGCCCGAGCAGTCGGTGGGCGGCTCGTTCAGCGTCGACGGGAGCGCCTACGTGATCGGCTGCGACCGGATCCTGAGCCAGTTCGTGCTGGTCCGGTTCGCGGCGCCTCCCGCCGCTCCCGTGCCGACGCCGCCGGACGCCACCGGGGGCGCATTGCTGATGCCCGCGCCGGTGCCCTACGAGGACACCCCGTCGCACCCGTGGCAGTCCGGCTGCCTCGTCCCCACCCCGAACACCATCCTCAACGGCAACCTGGTGGCGGTGTGGGGCACGATCAACTGCCCGTTCCCCTTCCCCCACACCCGGCCCAAGGTCAAGGGCCAGTTCTGGGCGAGCGGTCCGAGCGGCCGTTCCATCATCCTGCTCGAGGCGCGCGACCGGGCCCTGCCCGCCGGTGCCTTCCCCGGCACCGTGGCCGCCACCGACCAGGTGGCGGTCTGGATCGACAACGAGCTGCCGACCGGTGTCATCACCTCGATCGGGGGCATCACGGGCTGTGGCGACCTCCGGCTGAGCGACTTCGTGGGAGGGTCGGCGTCGATCATGGGCCAGGCCTACGACCCGCCGTGCGACCCGTCGGCGCCCCAGCAGCGACCGAACGACAACTTCGGCTCCTACAGCCTGACGTTCAAGAAGGACGGGGAGGTGGCGGCGTTCCCAATCCCCGCGCTCACGCCCAACACGAGAGTGCCCAACGTGTGGCCGGGCCCGCCGGTGGGAGACGGGACGCTCGCCGACTGGGACATCGTGGGCGCCATCGACCACAACGGCCCCCCGCCGGTGCCTCCCGGGAAGCTGGCCCGGGGCACCCGCTGCGCCTACGTGATCAGCCTCGTGGTGACCGACACGACCCATGTCGGCGACAGCGGGAGCAACCACTCCACGGGCCCGTTCACCTACGCCATCAACGTCATCAACGACCTGTAGCCATTCGACAACGCGCCGGCAGGCTCGTCGCCTCCGCCGGCGTTGTCGGCTGCGGCGTCCGTCCGTTCACTTGGCGGCTGAGGGCGTTCAGCGACGCCGACGCCCGGAGAAGCCGACCGCGCCGTACCGGCCCTTCGTCAGCCGAGCGCCTGCGGCGCCTGGCCGCTCCTGGTCCACGCCTGGAATCCCCCGGCGAGGTCGGCGGCACGGTGGAGCCCGAGCTCTCGCAGCGTCGCCGCCGCGAGGCTAGAGCTGTAGCCCTCGTTGCACACGACGATGATCCGCCGGTCGTACCCGGTGGCTTCGATGCGGTCTGGGCTCGCAGGATCGAGCCGCCACTCGAGCACGTTGCGGTCGATGCAGACCGCCCCGGGGAGGTCGCCGTCGCGCTCACGCTGCTCACTGGGCCGGGTGTCGACGACGAGGGCGCCGGCGGCCTGCTCGGCGGCGAGATCGCCGGGCTCCACCCGTTCGATCCGGGCCCTGGCTTCGGCGAGCAGCTGGTCGATCGACTTCGGCATGACCCCCTCGTCCTCCATTCTCGCGCCGGGCGGCCGAGAGGGCGCCTCCCCTTCCGCCTACGCTGCCGCCCGTGACAGAGGCCCGCCCGGGGGAGCGGCACCACGGACCGGGGCCGATCCTCGAGCTGGCCGACCTGCACGTCACCTACGACGCTGGTGCTGCGCCGGTCCGAGCCCTCCGCGGGGTCACCCTGCGCGTCAACCCCGGCGACGCGCTGGGGGTCGTGGGGGAGTCCGGCAGCGGCAAGACGACCCTGGCGCTGTCCACGCTGCGCCTGCTGCCGGACGGGGCGTCGATCGTCGGCAGCGTCCGCCTGGGCGGTGAGGAGCTGGTCGGGGCGCCGGCCGAAGCCGTCCGGCGCCACCGCGGCAGGACGGCCGCGTACGTCATCCAGGCTCCCGGCCGGGGCTTCAACCCGGTGCGGACGATCGGTTCCCAGATCACCGAGCCCATGCGCCTGCACCTCGGCATGGGCAAGCCGGACGCACGGGAGAAGGCGGCCCGGCTGGCGCGCCTGGTGGAGCTCGATCCTGACCTGCTCGAGGGGTACGCCCACGAGCTGTCGGGAGGGGAGCGCCAGCGGGCGATGCTGGCCATGGCCCTGGCCTGCGATCCGCCGCTCCTCATCCTCGACGAACCCACGTCGGGGCTCGACAGCACGACGAAGGCCGCCGTCGCCGAGACGCTCGCCGGGCTCCGGCGGGAGCAGGGCCTCGCCCTCCTCGTCATCTCCCACGACCTCAGCCTCATGGCCGACCTGACCGACGAGCTCGCCGTCCTCTACGGCGGCATGATCGTCGAGCACGGGCCGACCCGGACCATCCTCGACGACCCTCGCCAGCCCTACAGCCGCGACCTCCTGGGTGCGTACCCGTCGATGACCACCCAGAAGGACCTCCGCGGCATCCGAGGGTCCGCTCCCGACCCCGCCGACCCGCCAGCGGGCTGCCCGTACCATCCGCGGTGCACCCAGGCCGTCGACGAGTGCGCGACCTGGTCGCCCGAGCTCTCGGCCGTCGCCGGCCGGCACATCGTGTGCCTGCGTGGCGGCGTGCTGACCCGCCTGGCCGCCGCCGGCCTCACCAAGACGTACCGCACGGGCCTTCGGCGCACGGTGCAGGCGCTGAGGGCGGTCAGCCTCGACGTCCGCGAGGGTGAGGTGGTGGGGGTCGTCGGCGAGTCCGGATCGGGGAAGTCCACCCTCGTACGGGCCCTGGTCGGCGTGGAGGAGCCCGACGCCGGGACCGTGGAGTGGGAGGGTCGCGGGCTGGCGACCTTCGCCAAGCAGGACTGGGCGGACTTCCGCCGCCGGGTGGCCGTGGTCTTCCAGGACCCGTTCGAGGCGGTCAGCCCCCTGCTGTCGGTGGCCGAGGTCGTCCGGGAGCCGCTCGACGTCCAGCACATCGGGAAGGGGCCCGGTGCCGCGCAGCGGGTCACCGCGGCACTGGCCGATGTGGGGCTGCCGCAGACCGAGGCCTTCCAGTCCCGCCGGGCCCACGAGCTCTCCGGCGGCCAGCTACAACGGGTGGCGGTGGCCCGGGCGCTGGTGCTCGGCCCTCGCCTCCTGCTCGCCGACGAGCCCACCTCGATGCTCGACGCGTCCGAGCAGGCCAAGCTGCTGGTCCTGCTCAAGGACCAGCAGGTGGCCCGGGGCATGGCCATGGTGCTGGTGTCCCACGACCTGGCCCTCGTGCGCAAGGTGGCCGACCGCCTCGTCGTGCTGCACGCGGGAGAGGTGGTCGAGACCGGACCCGGCGCCGAGGTCATCGCCGCGCCGCAGCACCCGGTCACCCGGGCCTTGGTCCGCGCCGCGGCGACGCTGGGAACGCGCTAGACCATTCCAGACGGCGCCCGAGGACGCGGCGACGGCAGGGGGGGTCGAACATGAGACGGAAGCTGATCGCGCTCTTCATCGGGCTGGGCCTCGTTGCCTCCGCATGCTCGTCGGACGACGGGGACAGCGCGGAGCCCACGCCGGGCGCCACCACCACGATCCCGCAGGTCGCGACGCTGCGGTTCGCCAACACGTCGGCGGAGAAGAACATCACCCCGTGGACCCAGGGCTCGGGGTACCCCGGGTACTACATGATGACCCTGGTTTACGACACGCTGGCGTGGCTCGACCCCGACGGCAAGCCCCAGCCCTGGCTGGCCAGGGAGTACAACGCGGACTCGGCCGGCCTGCGCTGGACCGTCCGCCTCCACGAGGGGGTCACCTTCCACGACGGCCGTCCCCTCACGTCCGCCGACGTGAAGTTCACCGTCGAGTACCTCCAGAAGAACGCCCGGCCCCGGTGGGTGCTGACCAACATCGACCGGGTGGAGACGCCCGACCCGCTCACCGCCATCTTCGTGCTCAAGGAGCCGAAGGCGTCGTTCGTGCTGAACCCGCTGGCCGACCTGCCGATCATCCCCCAGCACATCTGGTCGTCGATCGAGAAGCCCCTCGAGCAGACGACCCAGCTCCCCATCGGGAGCGGGCCGTACAAGCTCGTGGAGTACGTGGAGAACCAGGTCCACCGCTTCCAGGCCAACCCCGACTACTTCAAGGGGCGGCCGGTCGTCAACGAGATCGTGATGCCCTACATCGCCACGACGCAGGCCGCGTTCACCGCCGTCCAGAGCGGGCAGGCTGACGCCGCGTCCGCCTCGCTCACCCCGGAGCTGAAGGCGCAGTTCAACCAGGGCGGGCTCAAGACCGCCGGGGGCTCCGGCTACCGCGGCTGGTACCTCTACATGAACACGGGCCGGGCCCCCTTCGACAAGGCCGAGTTCCGCCAGGCGATGGCGGCAGCGGTGAACAACGACGACATCGTCGCCACCGCGCTGCTCGGCGCCGGCGCCACCGGCAGCCCCGGCTTCGTCCACCGCTCGACACCGTGGGCGAACCCGGCGACGCGCGACGGTCGCCACGACCCCAACCGGGCGCGCTCCTTGCTCGACGGGCTCGGCTACCGCGACACCGACAACGACGGGGTCCGCGAGATGGGCACGACCAAGCTGGAGTTCGACCTCATCACCCGCAACAACGACCCCGTGGCCGTGCGCGCCGCCGAGCTCATCAGCCAGTCCGTCGCCCAGGTGGGCGTCAAGCTCAACGTCACCGCCCTCGACCAGACGACGGCCGGCAGCCGCACCTGGCCCGACTACGCCATCGGGGCGACGCCGAAGGGCGACTACACCATCGCCCTGTTCTCGTGGGCGGCTGCCGTCCAGCAGGATCCCGACTTCCTCCGGTCCCTGTTCCACTCGAGCACCGCGCTGGGGACGTTAAACCGCTCCGGGTACAAGAACCCCCAGTACGACGACCTGGCCGACCAGCAGACCAAGGCCGTCGATGAGGCGGCCCGCAACCGAATCCTCGGGCAGATGCAGGACATCCTGGCCAGGGACATGCCCGCCTACCCGCTCTTCTATCCGGACGACATCTTCCCCTACCAGGCCTCGGCCTTCGACCGCTGGGTGTACTACAAGGGCGTCGGCATCCTGAACAAGGCGACCCTCCTGGCGCCCAGGTAGGCGGCCGCCGGCCGTGAGCGACGGGGCGGCCGGCCGCGGCCGGCCGATCCACGGGCACCGGACCTTGCGGCGCCTGGCCGTGAAGGTGCCGCAGTACGTCCTCATCGTCCTCGTGGCCGCCTCGGCCAACTTCGCGCTGCCGCGCCTCATGCGCGGCGATCCCGTGCTGGTGCTCCTGGGCGAGGATGCGGGCCGCCTGCCACCCGAGGCGATCGCCAAGGAGAAGGAGGACCTCGGGCTCGACCGGCCCCTCGTCGTCCAGTACGGCCGCTATCTGTCCGGGTTGGTCGAGGGCGACCTCGGCTACTCGTTCCGGCACCGGCGGCCGGTGTCGACGCTGTTGCGGGAGCGCCTGCCGTGGACGATCCTGCTGGTGGGCAGCGCCCTCCTCGTGAGCACGCTCCTCGGCGTGGCCCTGGCCGCGCTGGCCGTGTGGCGCAGGGGTCGCCGGCGGGACGTGGCATCGCTCGCGGTGTGCACTTTCCTGGAGTCGACACCGCCGTTCTGGATCGGGTTGCTCCTGCTCATCTGGTTCGGCGCCAACCTGAATTGGCTGCCGCTGTTCGGATCGGTCTCGGTCGACCGCTCCACCGGGCTGGAGCGCGTGGGGGACATCCTCCTCCACCTCGTGCTGCCGGGGGCGACGCTGGTGTTGTCGAGCGTCGGCGCCACGTTCCTCCTGGCCCGGGCGTCGCTGCTCGGGGTCGTCCGGGACGACTACGTGCTGGTGGCCCGGGCCAAGGGGCTGCGCGAGCGAACCATTGCCTTCCGCCACGCGCTGCCCGCGGCGTCGCTGCCGATCGCCACGAGCGTGCTCCTGCGGGTCGGTGCCCTGGCCGGCGGGGCGGTGATCGTCGAGCGGGTGTTCTCCTACCGCGGGGTCGGCACGCTGTTGCTGGAGGCGTCGTTCGGTCGCGACTACCCGGTGCTCCAGGGTGGCCTGTTCGTGCTCACCCTCCTGGTGGTCGGGGTCAACCTCCTCGGCGACCTCCTGTACCCGCGGCTCGACCCCCGGGTCCGGCGATGAGAAGGCGGCACCGGAGCGGACGCAACCTGGCCGTCGCCGGGGGCGTGGTGCTGGTGCTGTTCGGGCTGCTTGCCGTCTTCGGCTCCGACATCGCCCCGTACGACGCCGGTGAGCGGGCGGGGAGACCCTTCCTCGAACCGAGCCGGGCCCACCCCCTCGGCACCGACGACGTGGGCCACGACATCCTGAGCGAGCTGATCGGCGGCGCCCGTGTGTCGTTGATGATCGGCCTGGCGGCGGCGGCCATCGCCGTGGTGGCCGGCGGCCTGCTGGGTGTCGTCGCCGGGTTCCGCCGGGGGGCCGTCGACGCCGCCCTCATGCGGACGGTCGACTTCGCCCTGGTGGTGCCGACCATCCCGTTGCTCATCGTGGTGGCCTCCTACCTGGAGCGGGGGATGCGCAGCCAGGTCGTGGTGGTCGCCGTTCTCCTCTGGGCCGAGCCGGCTCGGATCGTCAGGAGCCAGGTGCTGTCGGTCCGGGAGCGGACGCACGTGCTGGCCGCCCGCACCTTCGGTGCCCGGGGCCCCTACCTGGTCCGCCGCCACATCGTGCCGGCCGTCGCCCCGCTCCTCATCGCCCAGTTCGTGAGGGTCGTGAGCATCGCCATCCTGTTCGAGGTGGCGCTCAGCTTCGTGGGGCTCGGCGACCCCGTGCGGCGAAGCTGGGGGAGCATGATCCAGTTCGCGACCGATCGGGGCGCGTTCCTCACCGGCGCCTGGAAGTGGTGGATCGTCCCGCCCGGGCTGTGCGTGGCCGTCGTCGTCTGCAGCTTCGCGTTCGTCGGCATGGGCATCGAGGAACGGGTGGACCGCCGCCTCGCCCGGGGCGCCGCGGGCTAGCCCCAACGGTCGCCCGGGAGCGCTCAGGCCGGCGGGCGGTACTCGCTCAGGGTGAGGGTGCCGCCCTGGGGGTCGCGCACGGTGCCCATCCGGGTGTAGTCGGTGTCGAAGAGCGGCGTGACGGCGGTGGCGCCCAGGCCGAGGGCCCGGGCGAACGCGGCGTCGGCGTCGGCCACCGCGAAGATGACGCTCCACCGGGCCACGTCGCCGGGGCCTTCGTCGGGGGTCGGGTTGAGGATGGCGACGGCGTCGGCGAACCCGTCCGGCGCCTGGGCGGCCGCCTGTCGCTCGCGCAGGGCAGGGTCGCGCTCGGCGAGGAACTCGCCGTACCCGGGCAGGCGCCAGATGGAGCCCTTCTCGCCGGCGCTCATTTCGAAGGGTTCGCACTCCCAGCCGAAGACCGCCGCGTAGAACGCCTCGGCCTGGCTGGCGTCGGACGTGGTGAGGTCGCTGAAGTTCCACGACCCGGGCGCGTTGACGAGCTCGGCGCCGTGGTTCTCGCCCGGCTGCCACAACCCGAACCGGGCCCCCGCCGGATCTGCGCACAGCGCCACGCGGCCGGCGCGAGGGACGTCGAGGGGACCGGTGATCACCCGCCCGCCGTGGGTGGTGACCGTGGCAGCCGTCTCGTCGGCGGAGTCGACGGCGACATAGGTGGTCCAGTCCGACGGGTCCCCACCGCCGCCCACGCCGGCGACGAGCAACCCGTCCTTGCGGGCGTACGCGTAGCTGTTGGCCGCGCCGGGCGGCGTGCGGACCTCGAACTGCCAGTCGAACAAGCCACCGTAGAACGCCATGGTGGCGTCGAGGTCGGGCTGGGTGATGTCGACCCAGCACGGCACTCCTGCGGGGTACTCGTCGCGCGTGAGCATGCGTCCCTCCTCCTGTCCGGGGCACTTCGTCGACCTCGAACCTAGGATCCGAAGCCGGTCACCCTCTGTCCGGTTTTCCGAGTTTCCGGAGCGAGGCCGCTTGTTCAGCCGGCCGGTCGGCCCGGCGGGTCCGCCGGCTTCGGGTCGCGGTCGGGCCGCCGCCGGCGGGGCTGCGGGCGGCGCTCGGGTCGGGCCCGGATGGAGATGTCGGCCGGGGTGCACCCGTGTTTGCAGGAGCCCGTCGCGCCGCTGCGCACCACCGCCAGCGGCACGTTCACGATCTCGGCCTCGCACCAGCAGCGCACGTCGACCGTGCCGTTGTCGTAGACACCCAGCGGCGTCTCCTTCGGACCCGTCATGGCGCCGCCGGGCGCGGGCCCCTCAGACTCGGGGGAACCCGTGGGCGGCGGCGCAGGCGTCGGCGGCGGGCTCCCGGAGCGGGCGGCGGGCCTCGACATCGACGGCGTGGCAGATCTCATGGGCCACGACGTAGCGAAGGCGAGCCTCGCTCGGGCCGATGCGATCCAGGTTGACGGCCACGTAGGCGCCCCCCGGGCAGAGGGACGCGTAGGAGCAGGTGACGCCCCAGTGCTGCCGGCCGCCGCGAGACAGCTCGGTATTGCCGGGGCAGCGGAACTCGAAGCGGTCCGGCAGCACGAGCCCGGTGGCCTCGACGTCCTGGCGGGCTGCGGCACACCTCGTGTTCACCGGACCGGGCGCCGGCGCCCGGTCCGGTGCGGGCGGCGCGGTGGTCGGCCCGGGAGGCGTGGCCGGCCGCGGCGGGGCGACCAAGGGGGCGACCACTCCGAGGACCGATCCGAGCGCCGTGGCCACCGGGCTCGTCGCCGCCCGGTGGCCCGGTTGGGGCGCGGCGGTGGCGGTGACCGCGAGGGCCGCCCCCCAGTGGGCCAGGACGGCGCCGGATACCGCCAGGACTGCGGTACCGGTCCGACGCCGGCAGTAGGGGGAGCGGGCGTGCTGAGCAGGCATGTGGGGTGTCCGATCGCCGGGGAACAATCGGTATATTACTCCTAAACCAGTTAAACCGGACACAATTGACAAATTGTTGCCACATCGGTCGTGTGCGCGTACAATCCACTTGAACCAGACAAACCGCCCGGCAAGGTGCAACCGCCGGCGGACCGGTCCCAACCTTCTCCGGGAGAAGTCAGCGATGGCGCAGCTCTCGCCTGCCGGCGGTCGTCGACGCGTCGAACCGCAGATAAGTGTCAGCCGTGCGCGCCGCTTCGACGCCCTCTGGGCCGGCGGCGGCCCGGCGCGGGGGCGGCGAACGGCGGAAGGCGACTGCCTGGCCGCCGTCACCCGCTACGTCGCCGAGATGGCGGCCGCCCGCCGGCATCCCGGGGTCCGGGGGTACCGGGCCTTGGCACCGAGCCGGGGCTGGCCGGCGGTGCCCACGGTCACCGCGCAGCTGGGCCCGTGGCCGACGGCGCTGCAACGGGCCGGGTTCCGGGGACCGGGACGGATCGGCCGCCCGAACGTCGGGCGGGAGGAGTGCGCCGCCGCCGTACGGGCCTACGTCGACGAGGCGTTGGCCGCCGGCCGGCACCCCGGCGTGGCGGGGTACGACGCGCTGCACCGGGAGCGGGGTTGGCCGCAGCGCCAGAGCACGGTCATGGCCAGGTTCGGGTCGTGGTCGGCGGCGTTGGCGGCGGCGGGGTACACCGACCCGAGACACCAGCGCCGGCATCGCGTCAGCCGGTCCGAGTGCGTTGCCGCCGTGCGCACCTATCTCGCGCAGGTCGCGGCCGAGGGTGGGGCACCGTCGCTGTCCGGGTACGGGGCCGTGGCCCGCGGCGGCGGGTGGCCGGCGGTGGCCACCGTGCTCGCCCGGCTGGGCTCGTGGCGCGACGCGGTCAGCCTCGCCCGGGCGACCGCTGCCGACCGCCCCGCGGCGGGCCGGAGACGGCGCGACCTGGTGTCAGCAGGCGGTCAGACCCAGTAGGTGTCGTGGCGGCGGTAGAAGTCCGCCCACTCATCCTCGGTGATCAGGCGGCCCGACGTCCCCATCTCGACGAGGCCCTCGAAGTAGCCCTCGCGCGGCGCTCCCGGTGCGAACAGGATCAGCATCGACGCCGGCTCCCCGGAGGAGTTCCGGAAGGCGTGGAGGCCGCCCTCGGGCACGAACAGGAAGTCGCCCGCGCTCGCCGCGACCCACCGCTCGCCGTCGAAGAGCTGGACGGTGCCAGACAGCACGAAGAACGACTCGGAGATCGTGCGGTGGAAGTGGGTGCCCGGACCGCCGCCCTCGGGTCCCATGTCCCACCGGTACAGGCCGAACTGGCCACCCGTGGAGGCGCCGGTGGCCAGGTAGCTGGCGCCGCCGGAGGCCCCGACCTTCAGCTCGGGTGGTGCGCCGGCCGGCCTGAACCTGGCGCTGATCTCGCCGGTGTCGCCGGCGTATCGAATATCCGGGTACGACATGGGGTCAATGATCGCGTCGATCCCGAGCCCGCCCGACAACGCCCTCGACCTCGGGCCGCTCGAGCTGCGGGCCTACGGGCTCATGATCGCCCTGGGCGTGCTGGCCGCCCTGTGGATCACCCGGCGCCGGTGGGCCGCCGCCGGCCACGCCCCCGACGACGTCTCCACCATCGCCGTCTGGGCCGTGCCCGCCGGCCTGGTCGGCGCCCGGCTGTACCACGTCGTCACCGACTTTTCCCGCTTCCGGGGCCGGTGGTCGCACATCCCGGCCATCTGGGAGGGCGGCCTCGGGATCCCCGGCGGCATCCTCGCCGGCGTGCTGTGCGGCGTGGTCATCGCCCGGCGGCGGGGGCTCGACGTGCCGGCCCTGCTCGACGCGGTGGCCCCGGCCCTCCCTGTCGCCCAGGCCATCGGGCGGCTGGGGAACTGGTTCAACCAGGAGCTCTACGGCCGGCCCACCGACCTGCCGTGGGCGCTGCGGATCGACCCGGACCACCGCCCGGACGGCATGGCCGGCGTCGCCACCTACCACCCGACGTTCCTCTACGAGGCGCTCTGGAACCTGGCCCTGGCCGCCCTCCTCGTGTGGGCCGGCCGGCGCTGGCGGCTGCGGCCTGGCCAGCTCTTCGCCGGCTACGTGGCCGGCTACGCCGCCGGGCGCCTCTGGGTCGAGGCCCTCCGCATCGACCCGGCCACCGAGGTGCTCGGCCTCCGGGTGAACATCGTGGTCAGCGCGGTGGTCCTCGCCGGCGCAGTGGCGGTGCTCATCGCCCGCCGCGGTCGGGAGCCGGAGGCGGCCGCCCGCTGACGGTCAGATCGGCACCCACGCGGATGCTGTCCACCAGCCGCTCGCCGGCCCGGACGACGCCGCCAGGCCACACCACCGACCGGACCAGCTCGCCCTCCACCCTGGCGCCGGCGCCGACCACGCTCGCCCCGCCCGAGGCCGCGAGGTTGGCCGCCAGGTACTCCGCCGGCGTCCCACAGTCGAAGTACGGCCCGGCGACCGCCACCAGCTCCAGGCGACCCTCCGCCCACCGCCGGGCCCAGCACGTCTCGTAGAGCCCGGCCGGTGTGGCGGGCAGCCGGGCCACCTCGGCCCACGGCATGATCGAGGCCCCGCAGTACCGCCACCGCCCGAAGTCGCCCCGGTCGGGGTCCTCCACGACGAGAAGGCGGACCCGCGCGCCGTCCCATCCCTCGACCAGGGCGGCGAGGTCGAAACGGTGCCACGCGTCGGCGTTCACCACCACCGCCGGCCGCCCGCCGATCCAGTCCCGCAGGTTACCGAGGGCGCCGGCGGTGCCGAGGGCCCGCGGCTCCTCGACGGACACGTGGACCCTCCCCGCCAGGTGTGCCTCCAGGAGCTCGCGCTTGTGGTGCACGTTCACCGCGATGCTGGTGCTCAGCGGGCGCACGCGGTCGATGGCCAGGTCGACGAGGGCGACGTTGCCCACCGGGCAGAGCGCCTTGGGCAGGATGTCGGTCAGGGGTCGCAGCCGGGTCCCCTCGCCGGCGGCCAGGACCACCGCCGCCGGGGCGGGGGAGTCGCTCAGTGCGCGCTATGCGTCAGCGGACGGTCCTCGTCGGCCGGCTGCCACTCGGTCACGAAGGCCTCGTCGCACAGGTTCGGGTCGAAGCGCGGAAGGCTGGCGACCGAACGCTGCTCCTCCTGCTCCTGGCGCAGCCTGTGCGCCTCCGCCACCGCCCACAGGAGGTAGTCCACCTGCTTGTCGGTACCCATGTGCTGTTGACCCCCTCGTCGGTCAGAGCCGGCGAAAAACCGGCCTTCGTCCATTCTGCGGTCGCGACGTCCGGTAGACCAGGGCCGAAAGTCCCATTTGCCAGCGGTACCGTCAGGAATATGAGGGCCGAGATCGGCTTCGAGGACTGGGTGGTGGCCGTTTTCGACCCCCGACGTCGAGGATCCCTGGCCGCCCCCGGCCCAGGAGCTGGCCCACCTGACCCGGCTCTCCTCGACTCGGGCGGCGCCGGCGGTCATGGCCCTCAACGACGCCAGCCTGCCGTTCGAAGGAGGGCGGCCGCCTGGAGATGGCCCGCTACATGCCTTCGGCGGCGCACCGGGCGGGTGCCGGCGATCCTCCGGCGCTGGCTGAAGGACGGCGCCGTGCGGGACGAGCGGCTGCGGGACCACGCCCGGGCCGCCCAGACCGGCTGCATCCAGTAGCCGCACTACAGGCCGCCCTGCCGCCACGGGCCGGTGATGGCGAAGGTGATGCCGGGGCTCTGCAGGTTGGCGAAGAGCCAGTTTCCGGCCCTGGGCTCGAAGCAGGCTCCCGCCCACTCCGACGACCGGAAGTCGCCGGCGTAGCCCTTGGTGGCGGCGAAGGAGGGCGGGAGCACGACGTTGTTCTGGGCGAACGGGAAGATCTCGCCGCCGGTCGTGAGCCCGTGCATGTACTCCAGCCCGCTGCCGTCCTCGCAGAGCACGAGGCCGCCCCGGGGGCTCACACAGATGTTGTCGGGGGCGTTCAGCACGTTGGACCCGGGGGACGCGAACACGCAGGTGAACGTGTCGTCGGACGGGTCGTAGGCGAAGACCTGGCCCTGACCGGCGCGCCCGCCGTTGGTCGAGACCACGTAGACGACGCCGTTGCCGTACCAGGCGCCCTCCCCCCGGCTGATGCGCGCCGCCCCGCCGGCGCTGGCCTGGGCCCAGCAGCTCGCCTCGCCCGGGGCCCAGTCCGGGTTGTCCACCGCGACCCAACCCTCCACGGGCGCCGACGTGCCGGTGCCCCAGAGCCGCGTGTCGGCCGTCCCAGTCAGCTTCATCGCCTCCAGGACGCCCCCGGCGGCGAGGTCGGCCGCCGCGTTGGGGCGGAACCGGTACAGGGCAGAGCTGCCGGCGTCCTCCGTCAGGTACACGAACCCGGTCCCCGGATCGGTGGCCGTGGCCTCGTGCGAGAACCGGCCCATGGCCTTGAGGGGCACGCCGGTCGACGGGCCGCCGGCCGGCACCTCGAACACGTACCCGTGCCGCACCCCGCCGGCGGAGACATCGGTCGTCTCCTCGCAGCTGAGCCACGTGCCGGCGGGGGTCGTCCCGCCCGCGCAGTTGCGGATCGTCCCGCTCAGGCTGGCGTAGCTCTCGACCAGGGCCCCGGCGTCGGGGTCGAACACCAGCGTCGTCGTGCCGCCGGCCGCAGCCGCGTCGTAGGTGCGGTCCGCCGGTGCGAACGGCGCCCCCGCTCCCTTCTCGTGGTTCCGCACGAGGCGGACCAGGTCGCCGGAACGGAAGGCCCCCATGCCGTCGTGGTTGCTGGGGGTCGGCCGCCCGTCGGCCATGGCCTCGTTCGTCCACCCGAAGCTGAGGTACTCGAAGCCCCGGGGCAGGAGGAGCAGCTCGAGGCCGGTGGTCTGGTCCCGAGCCGGCAGGAGCGGGCCGTAGCCGGCGGTGGCCGAGGGGCCCGCGCCCCGGGCGCCGGCTCCCGCCGTCCTGGCCGCGAGCGCGGCGAACGGGCCCGACAGGGCAACGCCGGCACCGGCCGCCAGCGCCCCTTGCAGGAGGGCGCGCCGGCCTATGGGAAGCGTCATCTCGGTCATCGTCGATCTCCCGTCTTTCCGGCCTCCCGCGAGGCTCCTGAGCAAGACCGTAGGGAGCGGACCTGAACCCGAGGTGGCCGCCGGGTGAGCCATGGCCGAACTGTTGGCGAGCATTCAGCGGCGCCCGCGGCGGGGGCGCGGCGAGGGCCGCCCCGCCATCCGGGCGGGCCGCATCCGGTAAGGTCGTTCGATCGGGACGCCGTCCGGCGCCCTGCAGGTCGAGTGCAGACGGGCGCGATCGCCCGGGTTCCCCGCTCCTGGAGCGTGTGGCCAGCATCAACGGCCACCGCCAACCAACCGAAGGAACCTCTTGCCCGGTACCCAGTACGACGCGGGT
>Ga0247719_1000411_pt1 | contig 26566 bp, 23 predicted proteins | sample 41E_DmetaG_FD_189046 | JGI IMG/M metagenome (GOLD analysis project Ga0247719, IMG submission 189046) | Soil microbial communities from hillslope of Landscape Evolution Observatory, University of Arizona, Oracle, AZ, United States - 4-1-E_D | ecosystem: Engineered > Artificial ecosystem >...
CGATGCGTCGTTCCTGATCGGAGCGCAGCTGGGTCAGCGCACTCTCGATGCTGCGCAGTCGGTTGCCGTTCTCCTCGCTCTGGCGGACGAGCTCGGAAAGCTGCCGTTCGAGCGCGTCGACGCGCTGCGCAATGCTGATCACCGACGACTGCGTCGCGGCAGGCTCATCCAGAAAACCGGCGGTGTCCGCCGGGCGGCCCTTGGGGAAGACCTGGCGCTGCATTTGCTGGATCTGCCGCTCGAGCCGGTCGATCCGCTGTTCGGGCGTCGGGGGCGCCTGGCGCTGGGCGAAGGCCGAAGAGGAAACCAGCGCGACCAGCGCGCTGCCCGCAAGTGCGGTGATCAGTCGAGATTTCACGAATATATTCCCCACGCTTCCGAGGTTCGAACCCATTGTGCTCCGGCGCGGCTTTCGCGCGGATGAATCCTATTGCGGCGGCCGGCCTGCCGCGGCCGCAGGAGCCGCCGCGGCAGCGGGCCCGCGCATCAGGTCGGCGGGCTTCAGACTGACATTCGAGGTCACCTTGCCGGCTGGCCCGACCTGCGGGGCGGTGGCGTTCCCAACGTTGATTCTGAGGGCCTCCGGCGCGCCTGCACGCAGCAATGGGGCAACGGCGGTCTCGGGGACGGTGTAGCTCTGACCTGGCTGGAGCACGCCTTCGTAGAGCGATTTGCCCTGGTCGGTCACCCGAATCCATGCGGGCGCGGTCGCAGTCAGCACGACCGGTCCCTGGGCCGCAGCCGGCTGCGGCGCCGGTGCCGGTTGCTCCGCGGCAGCGGGTTCAGCGGGAGCCGCGGCATTTATCGCGGGCTCGGGCGCCGGTTCGAGCGAGCGTTTGTTCAGCCAACTCATTATCGCGATCAGAAGAACGACTGCGAGAGCGGCGCCGATAACCAGCCATTTGGGCATGGTCCGCGCCGGATCGGCGGCTTCGAACACTTCGGCCTGGGTGTTGGCGAAGCGCTGCCCGCCCATTTCCTCGCGCAGCTGGTCGCCGATCTCGGTCCGGTCGAGGTCGACCGCACCGGCATAGCTCTTGGCAAAACCGACCGTGTAGGTCGGTGCCGGGAGCCTGTCCCAGTCACTGTTTTCGATGCTTTCGAGATGCCGCAGCGGGATACGCGTCTGGGCCGCAATGTCCTCGAGCGTCAGGCCCTTTGCCTCGCGGGCCGAGCGGAGCCGCTCGCCGACCGTCGCTACTTCCGCTTCGACCAACTCTTCATCCATCGCGCATCCAGCTCCCGCGGCGTTGGGACCTGTTTGGAGCCTCGTGCGGCAGTGTCAACCGATTGTGACGGAATGGCGCCGGGCCCAATCGGTCAGGGCCTTGCGCATGTCCTTTGGCGGCCGGGCGAGCAAATATTCCACCCGCGCCCGCACCTCCGCTGCGTCGATCGAGCGGACCATCGCCTTGAGCGGTCCCACCCCGGCTGGAGTGATCGAAAAGTTCACTGCGCCGATGCCGATCAGTGCCATCGCTTCGAGCGGCCTGCCCGCCATTTCCCCGCAGATCCTGACCGGCACCTGCGCCGCGGCGGCGCTGTCGAGGATGCGCTTCAAGAAGCGCAGTACCGCCGGGCTGAGCCAGTCGTAGCGCTGAGCGAGGCGCGGATCGGACCGATCGGCCGCAAACAGGAATTGCGTGAGATCGTTGGTGCCGATCGACAGGAAGTCGACGCGGGGGAGCAATTGATCGAGCATTTCGGCCAAACTGGGCACTTCGAGCATGGCCCCGAACTCGATGCGCCGCGGAAGCTTGCGATGTCCCTTGCGGGCCCATTCCACCTGCTCCTCGAACAACGCGCGCGCTTCCTCATACTCCCACGGCTCGGACACCATCGGGAACATCACCCGCAACACCTTGCCGGCCGAGGCTTCGACGAGCGCCCGCGCCTGCGCCTTCATCAGGGTCGAGCGGTCGAGCGACAGGCGCAGCGCGCGCCAGCCCATCGCCGGATTCTCGGCCTGCTCGTCGCTGTGGTCGGTCAGATAGGGCAGCGCCTTGTCACCGCCGATGTCCACGGTGCGAAAGACGACCGGTCGCTCGCCTGCTGCGTCCAGCACCTTGGAATAGAGCTTGAGCTGCCGATCCCGCCCTGGAAGGGTCGCCGACACCAGGAACTGGAACTCCGTGCGGAACAGGCCGATGCCGTCCGCGCCCGTCATCGACAGCGATGCCGCATCCTCCGCAAGCCCGGCATTGACCATCACGCTGACGTGGACACCGTCGCGGGTGCGCGCGGCGAGATTTCTTGCCGCCGCGAATTCGGCACGCCGCTTCTGGCTGAGCGACATGCGGTGTTCGAAGCCGGTCAGCAGACTGCGGTTGGGCCGGATGATGATGCTGCCATTGTCGCCGTCGACCAGGATGGTTTCGCCTTCGTCGACGCTGTGCCGGATGTCGTGCAGCCGGCCGATGACGGGTACCCCGATGGCGCGGGCGACGATCACCATGTGCGAGGTCAGCGAGCCTTCCTCGAGCAGCACCGCCTTCAGCCTGCGACGGTCGTATTCGAGCAGCTCGGCCGGGCCGAGGTTGCGCGCGATCAGGACGGCGTCGCGGGCGAGGCCGGTCTGTGCGGCAGTTCCCATGCGGCCCGAAACGATGCGCAGCAACCGGTTCGACAGATCCTCGAGGTCGTGCATCCGCTCCTGCAGCAGCGGATCGTCGATCTCGCGCATGCGCGCTCGGGTGCGTTGCTGGACCCGCTCGATCGCTGCCTCGGCGGTGAGGCCGCTGTCGATCGCCGCATTGATGCGCCGCGACCAGCCCTCGTCGTAGGCGAACATCCGGTATGTCTCGAGGATTTCCTGATGCTCGCCGGCGGTGCCGAACTCGGCCTCCTTGGCCATATTGTCGATCTGCTCGCGCATCTTGCGGAAGGCGGCGTAGACCCGCTCGCGCTCCGCCTCGATGTCCTCGGCAACGGTGTGCTCGACGACCACGCGCGGCTCGTGGAACACGGCCTCGCCCTTGGCCATGCCGGCGACCAGCTTGAGGCCGGAGAGGCGCAGCGGACCGGCGCTGCGCAGGCGGCTGCGCCGGGCGCCGTCGACCAGCCGCGCGCCGGCGATCATCTCCGAGAGAACCATCGCGACCGTCTGCAGCGCCTCAATCTCGACATCCTCGTAACCGCGCGGCTCGGCATGCTGCACGGCGAGCACTCCGATCGGCGTTTCGAGCCGGACGATCGGAACTCCGGCGAAGCTGTGAAAACGCTCTTCCCCCGTTTCGGGCCGGTAAGCGAAGGCGGGGTGCTCGGCGGCTTCGGCCAGGTTGAGCACGCGGCCCTCGGCGGCGATCGTGCCGACCAGGCCCTCGCCCATTCTCAGCCGGGTGACGTGGACCGCCTCTTTCCTGAGGCCATGAGTCGCGAACAGCTCGAGATAATTGTCGCGCAGCAGGTAGATCGAGCACACTTCGCTGTTCATCGCCTCGGCGATGAGATCGACGACCCGATCGAGCTTCGTCTGCGCCGAGCCGCGCTTGGCCATGACCGCATGAAGGCCGGTCAGGATCTCGCGAGCTGAGGCGGCGGCAGTGCTGGCCATGGGCGGAGCGCTAACAGATGGTCAGCGCGGGCGCCATTGTCAGCCGCGATTGCCGAGCGCGGCGGCGGCCTCGTCGATCAGTTCCTGGATAATCGCCGCGACCGGCTCCTCGCGCGTCACCATTCCGACCGACTGACCGGCCATGACCGAACCGGTTTCCACGTCCCCGTCGATCACCGCCCTGCGAAGCGCGCCGGCCCAATAATGTTCGATCTGCAGCTGCGCCTCGGCCATCTCGATATCGCCCTTGTCGAGCAAATCCGCGACTTCGCGCTGCTTGGCGGCAAAGCGCTCCATCTCGCGGTTCTTGAGGGCGCGGACGGGGATGACCGGCAGGCGTGGGTCGATCTGCACGGAGGGAATGGCATCGCGCGCGGACGCCCGGATGAAGGCCTTCTTGAAGCTCGGATGGGCGATGCATTCGTGCGCGCAGACGAACCTGGTGCCGAGCTGGACGCCGACTGCGCCCATTTCGAGATAAGCGGCAATCGCTTCGCCGCGGCCGATGCCGCCAGCGACGAATACCGGAATGTCCTTGGCGACGACCGGCAGGATCTCCTGCGCGAGGACCGAGGTCGAGACCGGGCCGATATGGCCGCCCGCCTCCATTCCCTCGATCACCAGCGCGTCCGCGCCCGAGCGGATCAGTTTCTTCGCCAGCGCAAGGGCCGGCGCGAAGACGACCAGCTTCGCGCCGCTGCCCTTGATCCGCTCGATCGCGCCGCCGGGAGGCAGGCCGCCGGCCAGCACGACATGGCCGACGCCGTGGCGCGCGCAAACGTCGATCAGCTCGGAAAGCTGCGGGTGCATGGTGATGAGATTGACACCGAACGGGCGGTCGGTGCGCGCCTTGGTTTCGGCAATTTCGGTGTCGAGCAGATCCGGGCCCATCGCTCCGCAGGCGATCACACCGAAGCCGCCGGAATTGGAGATTGCGGAAACCAGGTTGCGCTCGGAAATCCAGCTCATGGCACCGCCCATGATCGCGACGTCGCAGCCGAGGAATTTGCTGCCTCGCCGCATCAGTTCGCGCAGCCGAGCGTGACCGGCCGGCGGGTGCACCGGGCGCGGGTCGGAAATCAGGCCTTCACCGCTCATGCCGCGGCTTCCGCATCGAGCCCGAACGCCGAGTGCAGGACCCGGACCGCGAGCTCGGTATATTCCTCGGGCAGCAGTACGGACACTTTGATCTCCGATGTCGAGATCGCGAGGATGTTGATGCCCCGTTCGGCGAGCGTTTCGAACATCCGCGCCGCGATGCCTGCATTGGAACGCATGCCGATGCCGACCGCACTGACCTTCACGACATTGGTGTCGGTCCGGACCTCGTCAAAACCGATGTCTGCCTTCGCCTTTTCGAGCTCGGCAACGGCGTGAGCGAGCGAGGACGTCGGAATGGTGAAGGTCAGATCGCTCGTGCCGCCCATGCCAGCGCCGCTCTGCACGATCATGTCGACATTGATGTTGGCCTTCGCCAGCGGCGCGAAGATCGCCGCGACCGTCCCTGGCTTGTCGGGAAGACCGGTGAGGGTCACCCGTGCCTCGTTCTTGTCATGGGCGATGCCCGTGACCAGCTGCCGTTCCATCTTGAGCTCCTCGATCTTGTCATCGCCGACGATCATCGTGCCGGGCTTGTCTTCGAAGGACGAAAGGACCTGCAGCGCCATTCCATAGCGCATGGCAAGGCCCACCGAGCGCGTCTGCAGGACCTTGGCGCCGACCGAGGCCAGCTCGAGCATTTCCTCATAGGTGATCGCGCTTAGCTTCCTTGCGCGCGGAACGATGCGCGGGTCGGTCGTGAACACGCCCTCGACGTCGGTATAAATGTCGCAGCGATCGGCCTTCACGGCGACCGCCAGCGCCACGGCGGAGGTATCGGAGCCGCCGCGGCCCAGCGTCGCGAGGTCGCCTTCCTGCGTTACGCCCTGGAAGCCCGGGATGACGGCAATGCCACCCTTCGCGAAGACGCCTTCGAGGATGTCCGCTTCGATATGATCGATCAGCGCCGAACTGTGGCCGGACGCGCGGATCGGCAATTGCCAGCCCATGTACGAGCGCGCGTTGACACCCATGCCCGACAGAGTGATCGCCAGGAGGCCGGCGGTGACCTGCTCGCCGCTGGCGACGACGACGTCATATTCGCGCGGGTCGTAAAGCGGCGCGGCTTCCTTGCAGAGCTGGACCAGCCGATCGGTCTCGCCGGCCATCGCCGAAACCACCACCGCGACCTCATTGTCGCGGTCTGCCTCGCGCTTGACCAGTCCGGCGACGTGCCGGATCCGCTCGATCCCGGCCATCGACGTCCCGCCGAATTTCATCACGATGCGGTGTTTCGCGCGGGCCATTGCGGCGCGGCTTTAGCTGCTCGCCGGGCCGGCGCAACCGCCAAGCCAATCGGGAATCCGGTCCATCGCGATCAGCTGCTCGACATGGATCCGGGGGCGCACAACCGAAAAGCGGTCGCCGTTCACCAGCACCTCGGGGGTCAGCGGACGGGTGTTGTAGGTGCTGGACATGGCCGCCGCATAAGCGCCCGCGGTGCGGAAGACGACGAGGTCGCCGGCATCCACGCAATCCATTTCGCGGCCGGTCGCGAACGTGTCGCCGGTCTCGCACACGGGCCCCACGACATTGGCGACGCAGCGTTCGCCGGCAGGCCGCACCGCCTCGATCCTGTGCCAGGCATCGTAGAGCGCCGGGCGCATCAAATCGTTCATCGCCGCATCCAGAACGACGAACGGATCGGTCGCCCCGGGCTTCACCCGGATCACGCGCGACAGCAACACGCCGGCATTGCCGACGATCAGCCGTCCCGGCTCGAAAATCAGCCGCGCTTCCCAGTCGGCAGTCACTCGGCGGACCATGTCGCCATATTCGGCCGGGCTTGGTGGCGGCGGATGTCCAGGATCGTAGGGAACGCCGAGGCCGCCGCCGAGGTCGGCGACGCGAATGTCGTGCCCGGCCTCTCGCAACGCGCGCAACAATTCGCCGACCCGGGTGAAGGCGCGCTCGAGCGGGTCGAGGCTGGTCAGCTGGCTGCCGATATGGACCGCGACGCCCTGCAATTCGAGCGCGGGCAACCGCGCGGCATGAGCATAGGCCTCGACCGCCTCGCCGAAGGCAATCCCGAACTTGTTCTCGGCCGAGCCCGTGGTGATCTTGGCATGGCCACCGGCGCCGACGTCGGGATTGATCCGGAAACCGACTGGCGCGATGCGGCCCATGGAGGCGGCGACGGCCGAGAGCAGCTCGGCCTCGGCGATGGATTCGACGTTGAATTGATAGACCCCGCCCACAAGCGCGAGCCGCATCTCCTCCGCCGTCTTGCCGACGCCGGCGAAGACGATCTTGTCGGATGGAACTCCGGCGGCCTCGGCGCGGCGGTATTCCCCGCCCGAAACGACATCAGCGCCAAGACCGGCGCCGGCAAGCGTTGCGATCACCGCGCTGTTCGGGTTCGCCTTGACCGCATAGGCGATCAGCGGATCGGGCAACGGAGCAAGGGCGGAGCGCAGCGTCTCGACGTGGCGAAGCATCGTCGCCGTCGAATAGACGTAAACGGGGGTCCCGACCGCCTCGGCGATCGCTGCCAGCGCAACGTCCTCGCAATAGAGCTCGCCATTTTTGAACAGGAAATGGTCCATCGCCGCGCCTCAACGCACAGCTGCCTTCCACTTTGCAAGCCTTGGGTGCATGGGTGCGGCGATGGCGAGGAGCAGCATCATCGCAGGCGAGGTCGAGCAGTTCGGCAAGCTCGCGGCGGACTGGTGGGACCCTCAGGGGTCATCGGCGATGCTGCACAAGCTCAATCCCGTGCGGCTCAAATACGTCCGCGACCAGATCGATCGCCATTGGCAATGCGATGAGCACGACCGGCAACCGCTCGTGGGCAGAAGCGCGCTCGACGTCGGCTGCGGCGCCGGGCTGCTCGCCGAACCGCTGGCGCGGCTAGGCGCCGCGGTCACCGGGATCGATGGGTCGCCCGAGGTCATCGCGGTCGCGCGCGAACATGCGGCGGCCATGGAACTGGCGATCGATTATCGCGTCGGTGACGTGCACGAGCTTGAAGGCCAGTTCGACCTCATCACCTGCATGGAAGTGGTCGAACATGTCGCTGACCCTGCCGATTTCGTGAAGGCGCTGGCGAGGAGGTTGGCGCCGGAGGGTTTGCTGATCCTCTCGACCCCCAATGCCACCGGCTGGTCGAAGCTGCTGATGATCACGATCGGCGAAGGGCTCGGCCGGATCCCGAAGGGCACGCACGACTTCGGCAAGTTCGTCAGTCCCGAGCGAATAAAGGCGCTGCTCGCCGACGCTGGGCTGACGTGCATCGACGTCGAAGGCATCGCCTGGTCGCCGACGCGCGGACTGCACCTCAGCGATGATGTGCGGCTCAATTACCTCGTCACCGCGATCCGGGGTCAACCGGCGCCGATTTAACGACCTCGATTCGTCGCAGCGCGCCAACGCCCGGGGCTTAACGTGGTTAACGCCACTTCCGCCTCGCCGCACCGGGCCTAAGCCTTTGCAAGTCAGATTCTGTCGAGGCCGGGGGGTCAGTCCATGCGTTATCCGTTCAGCTTTTCGTCGCGCGGGGTCGCCATCGACCTCGGCACCGCGAACACGGTCGTTTACGTCAGCGGCGCCGGCATCGTGACCAGCGAACCCTCGGTCGTCGCGCTCGAGACGGTCGATGGCGTTCGCCGCGTCCGCGCGGTGGGCGACGATGCCAAGCTGATGATGGGCAAGACGCCGGAGAATGTCCGCACCGTCCGGCCGTTGCGCAGCGGGGTGATTGCCGACCTCGAGGTCGCGGAGGAGATGATCAAGCATTTCATCCGCAAGGCCAGCGGCGGGCCGAGCCGATTCTCGCGCGGTCCGGAGGTCGTCATCTGCATCCCCTCGGGGGCGACCTCGGTCGAGCGGCGCGCGATCCGCGACGCGGTCAGCAATGCCGGCGCGGACCGGGTCTCGCTGATCGAAGAGCCGATGGCCGCGGCAATCGGCGCCGGTCTGCCGGTGGCCGATCCGATCGGCTCGATGGTTGTCGATATCGGCGGCGGAACCAGCGAGGTCGGCGTGATCTCGCTCCAGGGCCTGGCATTCTGCCGCTCATCGCGCGTCGGCGGCGACCGGCTCGACGAGGCGATCATTTCCTACGTGCGCCGCAACTTCAACCTGCTGATCGGCGAAGGCACTGCCGAGCGGGTCAAGCTGGAGATCGGAGCGGCGGTTCGACCGGGCGACGGTACAGGCCTGACGACGCGGGTGCGCGGGCGCGACATTACCCGCGGCATGCCCGCCGAAATCATCCTTTCCCAGGCGCAGGTCGCGGAAGCCCTGGCGGAGCCCGTCAACCAGATCGTCGAAGTGGTGCGCAGCGCGCTCGAGCACACGCAGCCAGAGATCGCCGCCGACGTGATCGACCAGGGGATCACCCTGACAGGCGGCGGAGCGCTGCTGCGCGGCATCGACACCGTGCTGCAGGATTCGACCGGGCTTCCGGTGCACATCGCCGAAAATCCGATGAGCTGCGTCGCGCTCGGCGCCGGCCAGACCCTCGAGGACAAGATCCTGAGGGGCGCGCTGATCGCCGCCTAGGGCCGCCCTTTGGGCGACCGCTCACCGGCCATGAGCCGCTCATAGAAGCCGATGGCGCGCATGTAGTCGCCAACGCTGACCCGCTCGTCATTGCCGTGAAAGCGAGCGAGGTCCTCTTTGCCCAGCGTCAAGGGAAGGAAGCGGAGAACGGTGCGGGCGACACCCGCATAGTGACGGCCGTCGGTGGCCCCGAGCACCAGGCTGCGCGCGACTGCGGCATGAGGGTAATGCGATCGCACTAGAGCGGCGAAGCGGGTGTAATCCTCGCCGCGCGCGTCGGCGACCGGGGTCGGGTCAGTCGCGCCCCCCAGCGGGCGGACCTTCACCTGGGGATCGTCGACCACGGCGCGGTCGCGGGCGAGGACGCTATCCACCGTATCGCCGGGGAGCAGTCGATGGTTGACCGCCGCGCGTGCGGTTTGCGGCAGAACATTGTCCTTGGTTCCAGCGGCGAGAATGCTCGGCGCCGTCGTGGTCCGGATCGCCGCAGCGCTTTGTGGGCTGGCAAGCAGCTGCCGCCTGACGAGCGGGGCGCTCAGCCACCGGTTGGCGAGCGCGATGCGCAGCGGCCAATCGGTATAAGGGGCGATGTCGTCGAGCATCGCGCCGGTCGGACCGTCGAGCCGCGCCGGGAACGGCTGCGAAGCGAGCCGGTCGACCGCGCGAGCGATACGCACCGCCGCATTATCGTCACCCGGCATGGAGCTGTGCCCCGCGCTACCGGAGGCCGAAAGCTCGACCGACAAATAGCCCTTTTCGGCAATGCCGATCAGCGCGACCGGGACTGTCACGCCGGCCACGACACCGTCGGTGACGGCCGAACCTTCGTCGAGCGCGAAACCGATGTTTGCGCGGCGAGCACGAAGCGCCGCAGCCATGGCCCGCGCTCCATTGCCGCCGATTTCCTCATCGTGGCCGAACGCGAGGTAGATCGTCTGGCGCGGCTGGAATCCGCGCTCCAGCAGCCGCTCAACCGCCTCGAGGATTGCCATCAGCGAGGCCTTGTCGTCGATCGCTCCGCGGCCCCAGACAAAGCCGCCGGCAATGGCTCCGGAAAACGGCGGGTGAGCCCATTTTCCCTCGCTGCCGGCTTCTACGGGAACGACGTCTTGGTGCGCCGCGAGAAGCAAAGCCGGCACAGCGCCGTCGCTGCCGGCCCAGGTGTAGAGCAAGCTGTGCCCCGCGATCACTTCCCGAGCGAGTCGGGCATGGACCAGCGGGAAGCTGGCCCTGAGGTGGTCGTGGAAGGCGGCCAGCGATTCCGCCGATGGCGGACCGGCCTCGCTGGAAATCGTCGGAATCCGGATCGCGCCCGCGAGTCGATCGAGCGCGCGCTCATCCACAGCCGGCGCAGGCGGCGCCGCATCCGCAAGCGGCTGGCGCTCGAGCCGGAGCGTGTTGAACGCCAGCACCGCGACGAGGGCCAGCACGACCAGCCCGGCGGCAAGCGCAACCCGCTTCATCCAGCCCCTCAGAAATCCACCTTGTCGTAGTGGCTCGGCGGGACAATCACTTCCATCCGCTCGCCGAGAAGAGGCCGAAAGCAGGGCCGCGACTTCATCACCGCATACCAATCCTTGGTCTGCTTGTGGCCGCGCCAGTCGAGCGCGCCGAGATAGTCGATCACGCTCAAATGCGCGGCCGCGGTGAAGTCGGCGAGGCTGAGCCCCGGTCCGGCAAGCCAGCGGCGGTGGTCGAGCAGATAGTCGAGATAGTCGAGATGTTCCGAGGCAATTCGCATCGCCTCGCGCAGAACCCGCGTGTCCGGGCTTTCGTGGCTGACCAGCCGCTTCCTCATCCGCTCGTTCATCAGCGGCGCGACCGCTTCCCGATAGAGCTTGATGTCGAACCATTCGGTCATCCGGCGGATTTCCGCGCGGAGCTGGGCATTGCCGTGGATCATCGGCATGCGATCCACGGTCTCATCGAAATATTCGACGATCGGCTGCGAGCCGATCAGCGTCACGCCCTGGTCGGGCTCGACCATCACCGGGGTTTCGCCGGCCGGGTTCAAATCGATGAACTCGTCGCGCTTGTCCCACGGGCTTTCCCGGACCAGCTCATGGCCGATGCCCTTCTCGGCGAGGACCAGACGGACCTTGCGCGAAAAGGGGCATAAGGGGAACTGGAACAGCTGCCACATGGCGCGGCAGCTTTAGCGGCTGCGCGTTGGCCGTCTAGCGCTTCGGATAATTGGGATCGGGCATGTTGGCGATCGCCCGGTCCATCGACTGCTGCATCTGCGCCAGCCCCTGCATCACTGCAGGCAAGGCGGCGGACAGCGCCTTCATGCTGTGCTGGAGCAGGGGTCCGGCATTGGCGATCTGCCGCTGCACATCACGCTCGAAATTGGGATCGTCCTTGCGGCCGAGGTCGCGCACGGTCATCCGCTTCTCGTTCGGCGTCGCCTGGCGGCCCTCGAGCGCGGCCTGAACCTCGCCGACCTTGAGGTCCATCATGGCCTTCGACAATGCCTGGACCGCCCGGGCCAGCTTCTCGGTCGTCTCGGGGCTGGTCAGCTCCGGCGGGATCGCGGGCAGCGGGGCAGGCGCCGACTGGGCCGCGGCAGGCGCGGCAACCAGCAGCAGCGGAAGAGCCAGGATCGCGGTACGCATCACGTCCTCCGTTCGGACAAGTCGCTGAATATTCGGCAAGTTCAGCTTAGCCGAAGCTGAACCGCAGATAAATCAGCGCAGCGTCAACCAGACTAGAGCAGCCGTGCCGGCGGCGATCCTGTACCAGGCGAAGGGCGCAAAGCCGTAGCGGGTGATGATCGCGAGAAAGGCTTTGACCACGATCCAGGCAACGACGAACGATACGAGGCTGCCAAGGCCGATCCATTGCAGCTGGGCGGCCGGGATCTGATCCCAATGTTTGAACAGCTGGAGGACGGTCGCGCCGGTCAGCGTCGGAACGGCGAGAAAAAAGCTGAACTCGGCGGCGGTCTTGCGGTCGATGCCGATGCTCATCGCGCCGAGGATGGTCGCGCCCGAGCGGCTGACGCCCGGGATCATCGCCAGGCACTGGACGATGCCGATGATCGCCGATTGCCGGAGCGAAAGGTTGGCGACGCCACCGGAATCGGTCGTGCGGATGACCCGTTCGAGGACCAGGATGGCAATGCCGCCGATAATCAGCGCCCAGGCGACGATCACCGCATTGGCAAGCATCAGCTCGATGCTGTCGCCAAAGGCGAGGCCGAGAATGACGGCCGGCACGAATGCGACGGTGACATTGCGAACGAAGGCCCAGGCGCTGGGGCTGCGCTCGAACATGCCGACGATCACTTCCCAGAAGGTCCGCCAGTATAGGACCACCACGGCGAGGATCGCGCCGGGCTGGATGGCAATGTTGAATACCGCCCATTCGTCGGCCTTGAAGCCGAGCAACTCGGTGGCGAGGATCAGATGCCCGGTCGAGGAGACCGGGAGATATTCGGTGACCCCCTCGACGATGCCGAGGATGATGACGAGCCAAAGGATCGGCACGGGCTAGGACGTCGCCGTGAGGTTGATCCGCCGGCCGGCGAACTTGCCGCCCCTGTTAAACCGGCCGAGCCATTCATGGCCGACCGCGGCGAGCGGGGTCGGTTGGATGCCGAATGCTTCGAGCCCGGGAGCGTCGTTGGCCGGCACGTTGTCGCGCTGGAGCATCAGCCATTGATCGCGGGTCAGCGGCGCGCCCGGCACCCAGCCGAACCACGACAGCAATCTCCCGGCAAGGTCGGGGAGCGGCAGCAGATCGGGCTTCTGACCCGTGATCTCGAAGATCGCCTCGTGCAGCTCGACCATGCTCATCCGCGTCGGACCGCCGATTTCATAGGTCTTGCCGCCGAACCTCAGTGGATCGAGCGCGGCCATGGCAATCGCCTGCGCAAGGTCACGGACGAACACCGGCTGAAAATTCGTCTTGCAGGCGATCACCGGCAAGATCGGCAGCCGGGCCATGGCCGCGAAGCGGTTGGTGAGCTGATCTTCGGGACCGAACACCAGTGACGGGCGGATGATGGTCGACGCCGGGAAAGCCTGGCGAAGCGCCTGCTCGCCCTCTCCCTTGGTCTTGCCATAGATGGATTCGGACGCGGGGTCGGCGCCGATCGCTGATACATGGACCAGGCTCTCCAGGCCCAGGTCTCGCGCCGCCTCGCCGATGTTGCGGGCGCCGTCGACGTGAACCGCGCGCACCTTTCGTCCGAAGACGCCGCACAGGTTGATCACGGAGCTTGCGCCGTCGAGCGCGCTGGCGACACTTGCGGGATCGGCGATGTCCGCCCGGACGAAGCCGAACTGGCCGACTTGGCCGAGGGGCTGGATGATGTGGGCCCGCCTAGGGTCGCGCTGCGCAACGCGCACGCGAACGCTCTGCTTCATCAGGAACTCGCAGACGTAGCGGCCGATGAAGCCGCCACCGCCAAACACCGTCACCAGTCGTTCCGCGCGCTCGATCATGGGTGGCGGCCTAAGCATTTGATTCCTACATTGACAAGGCAGGCGGGCGCCCCTTAAGCGCCGCGGCCTGCCAAACAGCTTGCACGTGCCCAGGTGGCGGAATTGGTAGACGCACCAGCTTCAGGTGCTGGCGCTCGCAAGGGCGTGGAGGTTCGAGTCCTCTCCTGGGCACCATCGCCACCCGGAGAATGTCCGGGTGACATCCAAGGATCTTTGGGCGCTTAAGCGTGCCGCGTCGGCCACAGCTGCTGGCAATGTCGCCGTTAGGCCCTTGCCTTATTGACAGATTTCCAGGCGTCGGCTGGATTGCGCCGTGGCAGCGTCCGCTGCCGCCTTTGGGGGAATTCATGACCAGCACTGCGTTTCGCACCGGTCTCGGTGCTTTTTTCTGTTCGGCTGCGCTCGCGCTGGCGCTGCCTGCGCAGGCCCAGCCTGCACCGGAGAACAAGGACAGCCCGGAAGAGATCGCCAAGGACGCCGCGCGCGACCTCAAGGACAATCGGTTTTACAACAAGCCGGGAGCGACCCGCGCACAGTACGACGCCGACTGGCAGGAGTGCCGCCTGATCGCTCGCGGCTCGCAGCTCGCGAACGGAAGCGCCAGCTATTACAATCCGGCGCTCTACAACCCGTCGATCTCGCCGCTCGCGGCGGGAATCGGCGGCGGCATCGGCGGTGCGATTGCCGCGGCGATCGCCGAGGGCGTCCAGCGGCGCGAGAACCGCAAGCGCTGCCTGCTGATCAAAGGTTGGCAGATGGTCCGCCTGACGCCCGAAAAGGCCGCCCAGGTTGGGGCCATGAATGACGTCCAGAAGCAGGCGTATTTCAACGAGATTGTCGGCGCCCAAAATGTCGAAGGGGAGATCGAGCGGATGGACCGCTTCTCGCCGCCGGCCGACCCCGCGCTGGTGGTCGGGCCTGAACTGGCGGGGGCACCGACCCTTTTCATCCACAAGGATCCCGCAAAGGCGGTGCTTCCGGCGCTCGAGCCCGGACAAGGGGCCATCGTGATGGCGTTTCGGCGCAACCATCCGGCAGCCAAGGACCGGTTCGCGCGGGTCGAGCTGTTCCGCTACGACCGCAAGAAGGGCGACCTCGAATACCAACCGCGTGACTGGAAGAAGAAGGGCGACACCACGGCCTATGTCGTCAGCATCCCCGCCGGTGATCGCCGTGCAGGATACGAGCTGAGAGTGATCCCGGTCACGGCCGGGGACTATGTGCTTGGCGGATGGTCGCTCGGCGTCAACATGCCGCCGCAGACCAGCAACTGCTTCGGAGCGCCGATGCTGCGGGTCGAGCCGGGGCAATATGCCTATCTCGGCGACGCCACTCCGATCATGGGCGCCAGGCTCGCCAACGGCGACAAGACCTCGGCACTGGTATTCACCCGCAACCTCGCTGTCGCGCAGCAGGCGCTCTCCTCGCTGCGACCCGAGCTGGCGGGCAAGCTTGTCGAAGTTCCGCTGTACAACCGCGCGACCTACAGCTGCGCGGCTGTGACGATGGATCGGTTCGACTGGCCGGGTGCCGCTGAGTTGCCTGCCGCCGAGGAGGTTTCGACGGCGTCCAACTAGCACGCCGGCGCCTGCTGGCACCGGAGAGTTGCCCAGGCAGGAGAAGTGCGGGAAAGCGGCATGTCGGGAGGAAACTTCATGCCGCTTTACTCGCTCGATGAACTCGCGCCTCGCCTCGGAGAGGGTGCCTGGGCGGCGCCGTCCGCCGACCTCATCGGCGACGTCCGCCTCGGCGCGCGCGCCAGCGTCTGGTTCGGCGCCGTGCTGCGCGGCGACAACACGCGGCTCATTCTCGGCGAGGATACGAACTTCCAGGACGGGGCCATCGGCCACAGCGACGCCGGCTTCCCCCTGAGCATCGGCGCGCGCGTAACCGTCGGCCACCAGGCGATCCTCCACGGCTGCACGGTCGAGGACGATTGCCTGATCGGCATGGGAGCGAAGATCCTGAACGGCGCGGTGATCGCGAGCGAGTGCATCGTCGGCGCCGGCGCGCTGGTGACCGAGGGCAAGAGGTTCGAGCCGGGAAGCCTTATCGTCGGCTCGCCGGCGCGGGTGGTGCGGCAGGTGACCGAAGAGGAGAAGCAGATGCTCCGCCTGTCGGCCGCGCATTATGCGGAGAAGGCGGCGCGATATGCTGCGGAGCTCAGCGCTGCTTAGTACACCCTTTTCTTGGGCTTGATGTAGTCGATGTCGCTGGTCAGCGTGAATTCGTGCACCGGCCGGTAGTCGATGTGCACGCCGGCTTGCGGGACCTGCCCGCCCCAGCCTGAGAACCAAGCGACCGTGTGCTTCATCCAGTTCTTGTCGTCGCGCTCGGGGTAATCCTCCTGCATATGCGCGCCGCGGCTTTCCTTGCGGTTGGCGGCGCAATGCATCGTGACCACCGCCTGGCCGAGCAGATTGTCGAGCTCGAGCGTCTCAACGAGGTCGCTGTTCCAGATCAGGCTGCGGTCGGACACGCGCACGTCGGCCATGCGCATGAAGACCTTGTCGATCTTGGCGACGCCCTCGGCCAGCGTTCGGTCGGTGCGGAACACGCCGCAATCGGCCTGCATGGTGCGCTGCATGTCGAGCCGGATCTCCGCGGTCGGGCTGCCGCCCTCGGCGTGGCGGAACTTGTCGAGCCGGCCGAGCGCGAGGTCCGCGCCATCCTTGGGCAGCTCGTCCTGGAGCGCGCTTGGCTTGAGGATTTCGGCCAGCCGGAGCCCGGTGGCGCGGCCGAACACAACGAGGTCGATCAGGCTGTTCGAGCCGAGGCGGTTGGCGCCGTGGACGGAAACGCAGGCTGCTTCCCCGATCGCGAACAGGCCGGGCACCACCGCGTCGGGGTTGCCGTCCTTCAGAGTGACGACCTCGCCATGATAGTTGGTCGGGATGCCGCCCATATTGTAATGGACCGTTGGGACGACGGGGATCGGCTGGCGGGTCAAATCGACCCCGGCGAAGGTCTTGGCGGTCTCGGTGATTCCCGGCAGCCGCTCAGCCAGAATCTTGGGATCGATATGGTCGAGATGAAGGTAGATATGATCCTTATGCTCGCCGACGCCGCGCCCTTCGCGGATTTCCATCGCCATCGAGCGTGAGACGACGTCGCGGCTGGCGAGGTCCTTGGCCGAGGGCGCGTAGCGCTCCATGAAACGCTCGCCGTTGGCGTTGGTCAGATAACCACCCTCGCCGCGCGCGCCCTCGGTGATCAGGACGCCGGCACCGTAAATGCCGGTCGGGTGGAACTGGACGAACTCCATGTCCTGAAGGGGCAGGCCGGCGCGAAGCACCATGGCATTGCCGTCGCCGGTGCAGGTGTGGGCGCTGGTCGCGGAGAAATAGACGCGGCCATAGCCGCCGGTCGCCAGCACCACCGCCTGGGCGCGGAACCGGTGAATCGATCCGTCGTCGAGACACAAAGCGACGACGCCGCGGCAGGCGCCATCCTGCATGATGAGGTCGATCGCGAAATATTCGATGAAGAAGTCGGCGTCGTACTTGAGGCTCTGCTGGTAGAGCGTGTGGAGCATCGCATGCCCCGTTCGGTCGGCAGCGGCGCAGGTGCGCTGCGCGGCCGGGCCCTCGCCCATGTTCTGGGTCATTCCGCCGAACGCGCGCTGGTAGATCCTGCCGTCGGCGGTACGGCTGAACGGCAGGCCGGCATGTTCGAGCTCGATCACCGCCGCCGGCGCTTCGCGGCAGAGATATTCAATCGCGTCCTGGTCGCCGAGCCAGTCCGATCCCTTGACCGTGTCGTACATGTGCCAGGTCCAATGGTCGGGGCCCATGTTGCCGAGGCTGGCCGCGATCCCGCCCTGCGCCGCGACGGTGTGGCTGCGGGTCGGGAAGACCTTAGTCACGCAGGCGGTTTTGAGACCCGCCCCCGCCGCACCCATGGTCGCGCGGAGGCCTGCGCCACCCGCCCCAACAACGACGACGTCATATGTGTGATCGACGATCTTGTAGGCGCTCACGCGGCGGCTCCGAAGGCGATCCTGCCGAGCGAAAACAGCGCGAGCGCGCCGCCGCCGACGGCGAGGAACAGGAGCAAAGCATTGAGTGCGAAGCGATTGCCCTCGTCATGGACGTAATCGTCGACGATCACCTTCATGCCGTCGAGCGCGTGACGGAAGCCCACGACGATTAACAGCGCCATCGGCACCGCGGCGCTAGGCGCGCGCAGCCATTCGACGAGCGTTTGCTGGTCGAGCTTGGGAAGCAGAAGGAGCGAAGCCAGCAGCCAGATGCCAAGGAACAGCAGCGCGATGCTGGTCATCCGTTCGGTCAACCAATGCTCGCCGCCTTGCTGCGCCGAGCCGAGGCCGCGGACCTTGCCGAGCGGGGTGGAACTATCGCCAAGGCTCATGCGCGCACTCCGAACAAATAGAGCCAGACCAGCGCGGTCAGGAGGACCGAGCCGACGATGGTCAGAATGGCGAAGGTCTTGTTCACGCCAAGCTCGAATGCCGCGCCGCTGTCCATGACCAGGTGCCGGATGCCGGACAGCAGGTGCTGGAAGAAGGCCCATGTCAGGCCGATCAGGACGAACAGGCCGACCGGGTGGCCCGCCGCCTTGGTGAAGGTGGCGTAGGCATCCGACCCGTCGGCGAGGGCCAACAGCCACCAAGTGAGGATTGCGAGCCCGGCGATCGCGAGCGCCGCGCCGGTCATGCGGTGAAGGATCGAAACGAGCATGTGGGGACCCCATCGCCAGATGGTGAGGTGGGGCGAAAGCGGTCGGGAGCGGTTGGTGGCCATGTTGTGGGCGCTTAGGGCCCGCCCCCCCTCGAAGCAAGATTCGCGGCTCTCGCCTAACCCGGTCTTAACCATTGTCGGCGCAAGAGCAGGCAGGAACCGCCCGCAATGGCGGCAAGCTGGAATACGGAGAGCGGACGAATGAGCGACACTGGACAGCTGCAGCGGCTGACCGACGAGCAGGTGAGCGCGCGCCTCGCGGCCTATAATGCGGGCAAGTCGCTCGAGCGCGACGCCGCGCTGGTGCGCGAGCATGCCCACGACATCCTCGCCGCTGAGGTCCGCGCGCAGTTCGGGGCCGAGCGGGCCGAGCGCTACTCCCAGCTCTATTCCGGCAAGATTGATGCGACGTGGATCCAGGCTGTCGCCGAATACGGTCGCCAGATCTACCGCGAGCGCATCTCCGTCCCCGAGTATATGGCGGCGCGCAATCAGATCGCGAGCCGCGTCGTCGGCGCGCTCTTCGATCGGCTCGGCAAGGATCCACAGACGCTGACCGAATGCGTCGGCGCTTTCTACCGCCTGGGTATCATCGAGACCGACATCGTTCTCGCGCAGGTGTCGCTGCTCGAGGCAAATGAGGCCGCCGACATGCGCGGCCGCGAAAGCGCCGAGTTCGAGCGGCGGGTGGCCGACCTGGTGCGTGCCAGCACCGACCAGTCGAAGGCGTTGACCGAACGCACGCGGGCGACCGCAGCCTCCGCCCGCGGGATGCTTGGCAAGACCAGCGAAGTCGCCGCCGCCGCCGAGCAGTCGGCGGTTGCCATGCGCGAAGCCGCCCAGACCGCCGCCGGCCTGATCCGGGCGATCGAGGATGCCCGCGCCGAAGTCGAGGTCGCCGCAGACGTCGCGACCCGCGCCGGCGACCAGGCGAGCCAGGCCGTCAAGGTCAGCCAGGCGCTTTCGGCGCACGTCGAGGCAATCGAATCGATTCTCAGCCTGATCCGCGACATCGCCGGGCAGACCAATCTTCTCGCGCTCAATGCGACGATCGAGGCGGCACGGGCGGGCGACGCCGGGCGCGGCTTCGCGGTCGTGGCGCAGGAGGTCAAGAGCCTCGCGTCCCAGACCGCGCGAGCGACCGACGACATCACGGCCAAGATCACTGCGATCCAGCAGGCGACCAAGCAGACGGTGGAAGCCAATGGATCGATCCAGGGCACCGTCGAGGAAGTCCAGACTTCGGCCGACCGCATCCGCGAAGCGATGGAGGTCCAGGCGCAGACGGTGACGATGATCACCGCGGCGGTCGACGAGACTGCCCTTGCCGCGGACTCGATGAGCTCGACGATCGCAGCGATCCGCACCGATACCGAGAATGTCGCCAAGGACATTGACGAGGTCGAGCAGGGCTTCGGCCGCTTCTCCGAGCAGATCTCCAACTTCAAGTCGACCGCCAAGGCATTCGTCAGCGGGATCGCCGCTTAACAAGGCCCGCGTCATTGCGAGCCCTTCGGCGCCGCCTGCGGCGTCGCTCAGGATAAACTACGCGAAGCAATCCAGCCCTTCTGGATTGCTTCGTCGCATTCGCTCCTCGCAATGACGGCAGGGCTGCATTATTCGGCAGCACCATGAACATCCTCCTCACCGGCGCCAGCCGCGGCATCGGCGCGGCGACATTTGCGTTGCTCAGGAAGCGCGGTCACGCCGTCGTCGGCCATTCGAGCCGCGGCAGCGACCTGCTCGTCGCCGGCGATCTCGAGCAGGCGGGCGCGCCGCGTGACATCTGGGATACGGCGCTGGATGAGCTCGGCGGCCACATCGACGTCCTCATCAACAATGCCGGCATCTACGAAGGCGTGCCCGACAATGCGTCGGACGAGGAGTGGCACGCCGCCTGGGCCCGCACGCTGACCATCAACCTCCAGGCCGCGGCCGACCTCAGCAGGCTAGCGGTATCGCATTTCCTCGACCGCGGCGGCGGCGGGCGCATTGTCAATGTCGCGAGCCGCGCCGCGTTCCGCGGCGATTCCCCGCAGCATTGGCATTATGCCGCGTCGAAGGGCGCCTTGGTGTCGATGACCAAGACCATCGCCCGCGGCTACGCCAGCGAGGGCATTCTTTGCTTCGCCGTCGCTCCGGGCTTCACCGTGTCGGAGATGACCAGCGAATATCTGGAAGGGCGCGGCGGCGCGAAGATCCTCGCCGACATCCCGCTCGGCCGCGTCGCGTCCGCCGACGAGGTCGCCGAGGTGATCCGCTGGCTCGCTACGGAAGCTCCGGCGTCTGCCACGGGAAGCATCGTCGATGTGAATGGCGCAAGCTATGTTCGCTAGCTTCGCCCTTGCCGCCGCAGCGCAGATCCTGCCGATTGTCGTCCCGCTCGGCAAACCCGCGCAGCTGCCGCCAAAGCCGATCCGCCCCGCGGCAATCTATGGTCCGCAATGGGCCGAAGCGTGCAAGGGCTCGACCGACTGGGACAAACCGGCGCCGCCGGTCGGCATATTCGGCAATACCTATCTGGTCGGCACCTGCGGCATTTCCTCGATCCTCATCACTGGGCCGCAAGGACACATTCTTATCGATGGGGGCACCGAGCAGGGCGCGGACCTGATCGCCGAAAACATCCGCAGCCTCGGCTTTCGCCTGTCCGACATTCGCTATCTGCTCTTCAGCCATGAGCATCTCGACCATGTCGGCGGAATTGCGCGGCTGCAGCGGCTCACCGGAGCGCAGCTCGTGTCCTCGCCAGCTGCTGCGGCCGTGCTCAACAGCGGCACCGCCCGCGGCGGCGATCCCCAGGCGGGAATGCATCCGCCCTTCCCGCCGGCGCAGGTCGACCGGATCATCAATGACGGCGAAGAGGTGCGGCTCGGCAATTCGGTCGTGATCGCGGTGGCCACCCCGGGTCATACGCCGGGGGCGATGAGCTGGCGCTGGGGAAGCTGCGAAGCCGGGCGCTGCCGCCAGTTCGTCTATGCCGATAGCCTGACCGCGATCAGCCGCGACGATTATCGCTTCAGCGCGCATCCCCAATATCTCGCGCAGTTCCGCGCCAGCATCGCCAAGATCGCCGCTTTGCCGTGCGATATTCTGCTCACCCCGCACACCGGCGCGAGCAACATGGAAAAGCGGTTGGCCGGCGATGCGCCCCTCGAGGATGCAAATGCCTGCCGTAATCATGCCGCGCGCCTGACCACCCAGCTCGACGAGCGGCTGGCGAAGGAAGCTGCCGGCAAGTGAGCTTTCGAGTGACGATCGCCTGCACGCGCGCGCAGGGCGAGGCGATTGGCAGTGGCGACGATCTTTTGCCGGACGCGGTCCTCGTCGCCGACGAGCCCGATCCAGCGGAGCCCGACCGCTGGCTGATCCATGCCTATTTCGAACGCGCCCCGGGCGAGCGCGAGCTGGAAACGCTCGCCGGCCTTGGCGTCGGCGAGCCTTATGTCGAGGAGCTTGGCGAAGCCGATTGGGTGACGATGAGCCAGGCCGGCCTGCAGCCAATCCGCGCAGGCCGCTTCTATGTTCACACGCCAATGTATCGCGCGCGGCCGCCGGGGACGATCGCGTTCGAAATCGATGCCGGGCTCGCCTTTGGCACTGGCCAGCATGCAACGACCGCCGGATGCCTCGAGGCGCTCGACAGGCTGGAGCGCGAGGGCGGGCGCTTCGCCAACGTCGCCGACATCGGCACCGGCACCGGCCTCCTCGCCTTTGCCGCGCTGGCGTTGTGGCCGCAGGCGAAATGCATCGCGACCGACGTTGACGCGCAAGCGATCGAGGTTGCGCGCGACAATGCGGCCATCAACGGCGTGAGACTCGGACACGGCGCGGGGGAATTGCTGCTCGCCGTCGCCGACGGCATGGATTCGCCCATGCTCGAGGCGCGGGCGCCGTTCGACCTGATCATCGCCAACATCCTCGCCGGGCCGCTGATCAACCTCGCGCCACAATTCGCCGAGGCGCTCGCGCCGCGAGGGATGATCATCCTGGCTGGCCTGCTCGACACGCAAGCAGAAACCGTTGTCGAAGCCTATAAAGGGCGGGGCTTGTCACTCGGGGACAGCGGGCGCGGCGAATGGCCGGTGCTGGTGCTACGCGCTTAAGCCCCCGCGACGATCTTCGCCCATTCCTCTTCGCCGACGACGCGGATGCCGAGTTCCTCGGCCTTCTTCAGCTTCGAACCCGCGCCGGGGCCAGCGACGACAAGATCGGTCTTGGCCGAGACGGAGCCCGCCGCGCGCGCGCCGAGACGCTCGGCCTGCGCCTTGGCCTCATCGCGGCTCATCGTCTCCAAACTCCCCGTGAACACGATCGTCTTGCCGGTCCATTCGGTCTGTTTCGCATCGCTGACGAACGGTTTTGGCCGGACCTCCGACAAGAGATCGTCGAGCGCCTCTCGGTTGTGAGGCTCATGAAAGAAGTCGACCAACGCTTCCGCGACAACGGGCCCGACGCCCTCGACCGACGACAGTTCGGACCGCGCTTCAGGGCCTGTGGCGGCGCGCCGCAACTCGCCGATCGTGCCAAAGCATTTCAGCAGGTCGCGCGCGGTGACGATGCCGACATGGCGGATCCCCAGGCCGAACAGGAAGCGGGGTCCGTCAGGATCCCGCTTCGCCTCAATCGCGGCGAGGAGGTTGTCGACCGATTTCTCCTTCCACCCGTCGCGACCGAGCAGCTCGGCCCGATGCTTGTGAAGGCGGAAGATGTCGGCCGGCGAGCTCAGCCAGCCGAGCGTAATGAATTCGGCGATCGATTTCTCTCCGAGCCCCTCGATGTCGAGCGCGCCGCGCGACACAAAATGGCGCAGCCGCTCGAAGCGCTGCGCCGGGCAGATCAGGCCGCCGGTGCAGCGCACGTCGACCTCGCCCTCCTCGGCGACCGCCTCGCTCCCGCACTCAGGGCAATGGTCGGGAAACGCGTAAGGCGCGCGCGGCTCGTCGCGCGTCAGGTTGTCGACGACCTGCGGAATGACGTCGCCGGCGCGCTGGACGCGGATGCGATCGCCGACCCGCAGCCCCAGCCTCGAGATCTCGTCGCGGTTGTGGAGCGTGACGTTGGCGACGATCACGCCGCCGACGCCGACAGGCGTGAGGCGGCCAACGGGCGTCAGCTTGCCGGTGCGGCCAACCTGGATATCGATCGCCTCCAGTGTCGTCTCGGCCTGCTCGGCGGGGAATTTGTGGGCGAGGCCCCAGCGCGGCGCACGAGCGACGAAGCCGAGCCGCTCCTGCAGGTCGAGCCGGTCAACCTTGTAGACCACGCCGTCGATGTCGAAGGGGAGGTCGGCACGGGCTTTCTCGATCGCGCGATAATGGGCCAGCATCTCGTCCAGCGAATTGCAGCGGACGAGCAGTTCGGTCACGGGAATGCCGAAACTCTCGATCCGCTTCATCGCCTCATACTGGCTATCGGCGAGCGGCTGGGAAAGCTCGCCCCAGCCGTGCGCCAGGAAACGCAGCGGGCGAGCCGCGGTGATGCTCGGGTCCTTCTGGCGCAGTGAGCCGGCGGCGGCGTTGCGCGGATTGGCGAAGATCTTGCCGCCCGAAGCTTCCTGGCGCGCGTTCAAGGCCTCGAAGTCGGCCTTCGACATATAGACCTCACCGCGCACTTCGAGGACGTCCGGGGCGTTCGCGATCCGCTGCGGGATGTCGGCAATGGTGCGGGCATTGTCGGTCACGTCCTCGCCCACCGCGCCGTCGCCGCGCGTCGCCGCCAGCACCAGTTCGCCCTGCTCGTAGCGCAGGGAGCAGCTCAGGCCGTCGATCTTGGGTTCGGCGGTCATCGCCACGAAGGCGTCGGCGGGCAGCGCCAGGAAGCGTTTCACGCGGGCGACGAACTCTCCGACCTCCTCGGCCGCAAAGGCGTTCTCGAGGCTGAGCATCGGCCGCGCATGCGCGACCTTGGCGAGTGCTCCGGTCGGCGCGGCGCCGAGCCGCTTCGACGGCGAGTCCGAGCGCACCAAATGCGGGAAGCGCGCTTCCAGTTCGCGATTTTCCCGGACCAGCGCGTCATATTCGGCGTCGCTGATCTCCGGCGCGTCCTGATCGTGGTAGAGCCGGTCGTGTCGGGCGATTTCCTTCGCCAGACGCATCAGCCGGTTGGCGGCGTCCGCCTCGCTCGGCTCGTCGGCAGCGCCGTCAGCCATTATCGCCGAACAGTTCCTCGAGCAGGCTGATGAAGCTGGTCCAGCTGCGCTCGGCGGCGAGCGCATTGTAGCGAACACCCTCGATTCCGATCTGATGCGCATTGGGGTTGGTGAAGCCGTGCGCGACATGGCCGTAGGCATGGATTTGCCAGTCGGCCCCGGCCTCTGTCAGCTCCTTGCCCAGCGCCACGACCGCTTCGGGCGGAACCATTGGATCGTCCCAGCCGTGGAAAGCGACGACCTTGGCCTTGATCTTCTCGGGTTCGAGGCCGGGCGGATCGAACAGGCCATGGAAGCTGACGGCGGCCGCGATGTCGGCTCCGCTACGGGCGAGATCGAGCGCGCACATCCCGCCGAAGCAATAGCCGGCGACGACGACCTGCTCTGCCGACACCTCGCGCTCCTCGCGAGCAAGGTCGAGCACATGCTGCAGCCGCCGGCGGAGCGCGGCCCGGTCGCTCTTCAGCCGGCCCATTTCGCCGAACATCACGTCGCGCTCGGCACCCCGGAACTTCTTGCCGAAGAGGTCGGCGACCAGAGCATTGTAGCCAAGCTCGACCAGCTGCTGCCCAAAGCCGATCTCGAGGTCGGAGACCCCCATCACGGTCGGTATCAGGATGACCGTTGGGCGCTGCTGCCCGTCGCGCCTGCCGACGAACACGCTTTCAAGGCTCTCGCCTTCGAACTCGTGCGGAATTTGCCGTTCCCTGCTCATGCTGCCTCCAATAGTTTCGCTGCCTGGGCCCTTGCTTCCTCGGTGATCGACGCGCCTGACAGCATCCGCGCTATCTCTTCGCGCCGTTCGTCCGCCGAGAGCTTGCGCACCGAGGTGCGGGTGCCGTCGGGCCCGTGGACCTTCTCGATGCGATAATGGTGCGAGGCGCGCGCGGCGACCTGCGGGCTGTGGGTCACCACCAGCACCTGGCTGCGCTCGGCGAGACGCGCGAGCCGTTCGCCGATCGCGCTTGCGACCGCACCGCCGACCCCGCGATCAACCTCGTCGAAAATCATCGTGCCGGCACTGCCCGCCTCCGCCAGCGCGACCTTCAGCGCCAGGATGAACCGCGAAAGCTCGCCGCCCGAGGCGAGTCGAGTAAGTGGCCCAAAGGGCGCGCCGGGATTGGTGGAGACGAGAAACTCGACGCGGTCGGTACCCGAGGGACCCGGCTCGGCGGTTCCGATAGCGGTCCGGAATTTCGCCGAATCGAGCTTGAGCGGCGCAAGTTCACCGGCCACTGCTGCGTCCAGTCGGGCTGCCGCATCATGGCGCTCCGCGCTCAGCGCCTGCGCGGCACACGCATAGACTTGCCGGGCGGCGACCAGCTGGCGGTCAAGCCCGGCCAGATGCGCGCCGCCGGCCTCGATCGCGGCAAGCTGCGTGCGCATCTCGGCGCCGAGCGCGGCCAGCCGATCCGGCTCGACCCGATGCTTGCGGGCGAGGCCGCGGATATCGAACAGCCGCGCCTCGACGGCCTCCAACCGGGCCGGGTCGAAGGCGAGCGCATCGGCGGCGCGGGCGATCTTTTCTTCCGCCTCGCTCGCTTCGATCAAGGCGCGGTCGAGGCCGGCGAGGGCGTCGGCGAGCATCGGGTGGTCGGCCGCGCTGCGTTCGATGCGCCGCGCCGCCTGCCGCAGCAGCGACAGCGCGCCTTCGGATCCGCCGAGGAGCTGGTCGAGCCCGACCAGGGATTCTCCCGCCTTCAGCCCAGCCTGCATCGCCGCGCGTTCCTCGGCGAGCCGCGTCTCTTCCCCCTCTTCCGGCGCAAGCTGCTCGATCTCCGCGCACGCATGTTCGAGGTAATCGCGATCCCGTTCCGCAGCAGCAGCATCAGCCCGCGCCCTGCCCAGCTCCGCCTCGATCCGCGTCACTTCGCTCCACGCGTTTTCGACACTTTTAGTGTCGAGCCGGCCGAACGCGTCGAGCAGCGCGCGGTGGCCCTTGGGATTGAGCAGCCCGCGATCGTCGTGCTGGCCGTGAACCTCGACGGTCAGCGCAGCGATTTCGCGCAGCAAGGCGGCCGGGGCGCTCGCTCCCGCGACGAACGCGCGGCTGCCGCCGTCGCTCTTCAGCGTGCGCCGCAGGATCAGCGGTTCGCCCGCATCAATCTCGAAA
>Ga0247719_1000413_pt1 | contig 26483 bp, 27 predicted proteins | sample 41E_DmetaG_FD_189046 | JGI IMG/M metagenome (GOLD analysis project Ga0247719, IMG submission 189046) | Soil microbial communities from hillslope of Landscape Evolution Observatory, University of Arizona, Oracle, AZ, United States - 4-1-E_D | ecosystem: Engineered > Artificial ecosystem >...
ACACCAGCGGGCACCGTCGTCGGGGTCACCGCGGAGCTCTACGACAAGGCGGCCGGTGCGTCGTCGGCGGAAGATCTCGTCGAGCGTCTCGGCGGGCGCATCGGCACCGGCATCATGCGCTGGACGGTCGCCCCGACGCCGATGGAGCCGCTCGGCACGTGGGTGCCGGCCGACGACCCGTCGGTTCCGGAGTGGCTGCATCCGTTCGGGGGAGACGTGCTCATCGAGCGCGACGACGACGGCGCGTACATGGCCGGTGTCGGGTTGAAGCGCCACGACGACAACGTCTGGGAGATCTCTGTGGGCACGGAGGAGGCGGCACGCGGGAAGGGTCTCGCGCGGCGTCTCGTCGTCACCGCGGCGCAGTCGGTGATCGATGCGGGCCGAACGCCGACCTACCTGCACGACCCGTCGAACCACGCGTCGGCCAAGGTCGCCGAGGCATCCGGCTTCGTCGAGCGCGGGTGGCGCATCCTCTTCCACTCGCCGTCGTGAGGCTGGAGGCACTCGAGCTCCGCCTCCTCCGTCTCCCTCTGGTGACGCCGTTCCGCACCGCTGCCGGCGTCCAGAGCGACCGCGAGGTGCTGCTGCTGCGGGCGGTCACGTCGGTGGGTGACGGGTGGAGCGAGTGCGCAGCCCTGGCCGAGCCCACGTACACCGCCGAGTACGTCGACGGCGCCCGCGACGTGATCGTGCGCCACCTGCTCCCGCTGCTCGCAGCCGTCGAGCTCCGTGGGGGAGACGTCGCATCGCTGCTCGCGCCGGTGAAGGGTCATCGCATGGCGAAATGCGCTCTCGAGCTCGCCGTCCTCGACGCGGAGCTGCGGAGCGCCGAGCAGAGCCTGGCGTCGTTCCTCGGCGCCACCCGGGACGCGGTCGACCCCGGCGTCAGTGTGGGCATGAGCTCGACCACCGACGAGCTGCTCGAGCAGGTGGCCGCGTACGTCGACGCCGGCTATCGCCGGGTGAAGCTCAAGATCGCTCCGCGGCACGACATCGAGCCGCTGCGGGCCGTGCGCGAGGCGTTCGGTGACGCACTGCTGCTGCAGGCCGACGCCAACGGTGCGTACGCGGATGATGTCGACGCGGCTGCAGCGGCCCTTGCGGCGCTCGACGACCTGGAGCTGCTGCTCATCGAACAACCCCTCGGCGACGACGACCTGACCGGCCACGCCGAGCTGGCCCGGCGGATCGCGACTCCCATCTGCCTCGACGAGTCGATCGAGTCGCTCGGCGACCTCGACACCGCGCTCGCCCTCGGTGCCTGCTCGGTCGTCAACCTCAAGCCGGGCCGCGTCGGGGGCTACGTGGAAGCGGTACGCATCCACGACCGGTGCGTGGACGAAGGGGTCGGGCTGTGGTGCGGGGGGATGCTCGAGTCGGGCATCGGGCGCGCCGCGAACCTCGCGCTCGCTGCGCTGCCGGGCTTCACGTTGCCGCCCGACCTGTCGGCGTCCGACCGCTACTACCGCCTCGACGTGACGCCGCCGTTCGTGCTCGACGGCGGGCGCCTCCACGTGCCGAAGGGGGCCGGCATCGGTGTGACGCCGGACCCCTCAGCGCTCGAAGAACTGACGATCTCGACGGAGGTCGTCCAGGTTCAGGCGTAGCCCTCGCCGTTCGCCCGCTTGACCTCACCAGGGTCGGGCTCGGCGCCCTCCGACTGGCTCTCGAAGGCCTGCTCGGCTGCAGCCTCGTCGCCGCCCTTCTCCTGCAACAGGCGGTCGGCCAGCTCGGCGTCCTTGTTCACCTCCTGGCCCATCCAGTTGTCGACGGTGCTGTTCTCCGGTTCCTTGTGCGGGTCGTTGCTCACGGACGAGACGTACCCACAACTGACCGGTCTTCATGCTCAGCGGGTCGCCGGCAAGAGCACGTTCGGATTGAGGATGCCGGCGGGATCGAGAGCGCCCTTGATGCGCCGGAACGCTTCGATCTCGGCATCCGATCGCCCGAGGTGGAGGTGGCGGCGCTTCGCCGTCCCGATCCCGTGCTCGGCGCTGATGCTCCCGCCTCTGGCCGTGACGAGCCCGAGCACGGCGTCGTCGAGTGCGTCGACCGCGGCGTCGTCGATCCCGACGACGTTGACGTGGACGTTGCCGTCGCCGACATGGCCGAAGAGGAACGTCTCTGCCGCGGGCGCGACCGATCGCACCACGTCGCGCACCTCCTCGCAGAACGATGCCAGCGCGGCCAGCGGCAGCGTCACGTCGAGCTTGCGGGGGACGCCTCGCGCGTTGATCGCCTCGGTGTGGGCCTCGCGATGGCGCCACAGCTCGGCGCGCGCGGTCGACGACGTCGCCACCGCGGTGTCACGCACGAGGTCGCCCACCGGTTCGAGCGCTGGCAGGAGCTCGTCGAGCGGGTCGTTCGTGCTCGCTGCCTCGAGCAGGACGAACGCCGCGTGGCGGGCGCCGAACGGGGCTGGGAGGTCGAGGTGCTCGGTGACCAAGTCGAGCCCGTCGGCGAAGAACAGCTCGGCTGCCTGGAGCGCAGGAGACGATCGAGCTGCGCCGGCGACCGCGACTGCCGATCGGGCGTCGTCGAGGGCCAGCAGCACCGTCGCCACCTGGGGCAGCGTCGGCACGAGCCTCAGTCGCACGGCGGTCACGATCCCGAGCGTGCCTTCGCTGCCGCACAGCAGGCCGGCGAGGTCGTAGCCGGTGTTGTCCTTGAGGAGACCTCCAAGGTGCGAGATGACGGAGCCGTCGCCGAGCACCGCTTCCACTCCGAGCACCTGCGCTCGCATCGGCCCGTGTCGCAGGACCCTCGTCCCACCGGCGTTGGTGGCCACCATGCCGCCGATCGTCGCCGAGCCCCGCGCGCCGAGATCGACCGCCACCTCGAGCCCGCTCGGCGCGACGTGGGTCTGCACCGCCTCGAGCGTCGCGCCGGCGCCGACCGTCACCTGACCCGCGACGACGTCGACCTCGCCGAGCATCCGCAGCCGAGACGTCGTCAGCGCCACCTCACCCGACAGCGGCACGCCGCCGCCGACGAGGCCGGTGTTGCCACCTTGCGGGACGAGGGCGACGCGGTGGCGCGCGCACCACTCGACAACCGTCGCGACCTCGACGGTGCTCCCCGGGCGGACCACTGCCGGCGTGGCCCCACGGAAGCGTCCGGTCCAGTCGACGCAGTACCCCGCCACCGCGTCGGCGTCGGCGAGAACGTGCTCAGGGCCCACCAGCTGCTGAAGCTCGAACACGAGCGTCGACGGGTCCACGCCCGGAGTCTCGCGTTTGTCTCCTGATAGCGGTCCGATCCGGGTAAGACTGTCCTGCGGAGCGCCGGGAAGCCTGGTCGGCACGTTGCATACGCACACGAGCAATCGATGATCCTCCTTCTCAGCCTCCATGCCGCGGTCGCGCTCGGCGCGTCGTTCGCGGGGCGCCGCCTCGGGTCGCGCGTCCTGTACCTCGGCGCGGTCGCACCGCTGGTGACGCTCGTGTGGCTGGTGACCCAAGCCTCCACCGTCATCGACGGGGGGTCACCGGTCGAGCGGGTCGACTGGCTCCCCGAGATCGGTCTCGGCTTCGACCTGCGCCTCGACGCCTTCTCGTTGCTGATGGCCGGCCTCGTCTCCGGCATCGGCTTCGGGATCTTCGTCTACAGCCGTTCGTACTTCGGCAACCGCTCAGACCTCGGCCCGTTCACCGCGCTGCTGGTGGCCTTCGCCGGATCGATGCTCGGCGTTGTCGTCGCCGACAACCTGCTCCTGCTGTACGTGTTCTGGGAGCTCACGTCGATCACGTCGTACCTGCTGATCGGCTTCTCGCACGAGAAGGGCGCATCCCGAGCCGCCGCCCTGCAGGCGATCCTCGTCACCGGTGGCGGCGGGCTTGCGATGCTCGGAGGCTTCGTGCTCCTCGGTCAGGCGGCGGGCACGTACTCGTTGAGCGGCATCGTCGCTGCGCCTCCGGAGGCTCCGTACGTCGCCGCTGCCGCGGCGCTGATCCTCGTCGGCGCAGTGACGAAGTCGGCTCAGGTGCCGTTCCACTTCTGGCTGCCCGGCGCCATGGCCGCGCCGACCCCGGTCTCGGCGTTCCTCCACTCGGCGACGCTGGTGAAGGCCGGCGTCTACCTCATCGCCCGGATGGCGCCGGTGTTCGTGGCGACCGTCGGTTGGTGGCGAGCGGCAGTGGTCGTGATCGGCGGAGCGACGATGATCCTCGGGGGCTACCGCGCGCTCCGCCAGCACGATCTGAAGCTGCTCCTCGCCTACGGCACCGTGAGCCAGCTCGGCTTCCTCGTGCTCCTCGTCGGATCGGGCGTGCCGAAGCTGACGTTCGCAGGCATCGCGCTGCTCCTCGCACACGGACTGTTCAAGGCGACGCTCTTCATGGTCGTCGGCATCATCGACCACGAGACCGGAACGCGCGACCTTCGGCGCCTCGACGGCCTCGCACGGCAGATGCCGGTCGTGTTCGGCGTTGCGGCGATCGCTGCTGCGTCGATGGCCGGCCTGCCGCTCCTGCTCGGCTTCCTCGCCAAGGAGGCTGCGTACGAAGCGCTCATCGAATATGGCGGCGCTGCGGCCACCGCCGTCGTCGTCATCGGCTCGGCCATCACGTTCGCGTACGGCGCACGCTTCCTGTGGGGAGGCTTCGCTTCGAAGGCGGCCGTGGCGTCGCCGGCCGACACGCCCGACGGGCCGCCGCCCGTGATCCGCCTGCCGTTGCCGTTCGTCGCCCCGCCGATCGTGCTCGCCGTGCTCACCGTCGTCCTGGGGCTGGCCGCACCGGCCGCGACCACGCTGGTGCGAGCCGCGGCGCGATCAGTCGACCTGCGGGTGACGGAGCCGAAGCTCGTGCTCTGGCACGGGTTCACCGTCGCGCTCGGGCTGTCCGTCGTCAGCGTGGCGGGAGGCCTCGTGCTGTTCCGCGCTCGCGCCGCGGTCGAACGAGCCCAGGCCGTCACCGATCGGGCACCGAGCGCGCAGAACTCGTACGAACGCTCGGTGGTAGGGCTCAACCGGATCGCCGACCGCGTCACCGGCACCCTCCAGAACGGCTCCCTGCCGATCTACATCGGGGTGATCCTGCTCACCGTGCTGGCGCTGCCCGGGTCGGTCCTCCTCACCCGAGCGAGCCTGCCGAGCGACGTCACCATCGCCGAGTCGCCCCTTCAGGCGGGCGTCGCGGGAGCCATCGTCGCAGCGTCGATCGCCACCGCTGTCGCGACGCGCCGGTTCGTCGCGGTGCTCCTGCTCGGAGCGGTCGGCTTCGGCGTGGCGGTGCTCTTCGTGCTGCAGGGCGCGCCCGACCTCGCCCTCACCCAGCTGCTCGTCGAGACCCTCGTGCTCGTGATCTTCGTGCTCGTGCTGCGTCACCTCCCGGAGCGGTTCGAGAAGGCGGAGTGGAGGCTCGGCCGCGGTCTGCGGCTCGCCGTGGCGCTGGGCATCGGCGCGTTCATGTCGAGCTTCGCGCTCGTCGCCGCAGGGTCGCGCCGAGCGGAGCCGGTGTCGAACGAGCTCGTCGAGCGAGCACTGCCCGACGGTGGAGGGCGCAACGTCGTCAACGTGATCCTCACCGACTTCCGCGCCTTCGACACGATGGGCGAGATCACGGTGCTCGTCGTCGCCGCGCTGGGCATCGCCAGCCTCGTCACCGCATCGCGTCGCTCGACGGGCGCCGCCGACGGAGACGCGTCGTGAAGGTCGACCGCTCCGTCATCCTCGGGGTCTCCGTCGGGCCGCTGGTCCACATCGCGCTCCTGTTCTCCGTCTTCCTCCTGTTCGCGGGGCACAACGCTCCCGGCGGCGGCTTCGTCGGCGGGCTCGTCGCAGGGGCCGCGTTGATCCTGCGGTTCGTCGACGGTGGCGCGAAGGCGGTGGAGCGCACGGTCGCGTTCGCACCCCAGCAGGTGCTCGGCGCAGGCCTCCTGATCGCGCTCGCGACGGGCATCGCCCCGTGGCTCAGCGGTGGCGACTTCCTCGAGAGCGCCAAGCTGTCGCTCGACGTGCCGGTGATCGGCACGATGAAGACGACGTCCGCGCTGCCGTTCGACATCGGCGTGTACCTCGTGGTCGTCGGGCTCATGCAATTCGTCCTGCTGACCCTCGGCGCCGAAGACGAGGAGGACGCCGGATGATCCTCGTCCTCGCGTTGTGCGTCGGCGTGCTCTACGCCGCCGGGACGTACCTGATCCTGCAGCGGGCGCTCACCCGCGTCGTCCTGGGCCTGGCGATGCTCGGCCACGGCGCGAACCTCCTCCTGCTCCTCGCGGGCGGAAGGGCAGGGCGAGCCCCGATCGTCGGCGCGAGCCCCGACGCGGTCGCCGATCCGTTGCCGCAGGCGCTCGCCCTCACCGCGATCGTCATCACGTTCGGCATCACCGCGTTCCTGCTCGCCCTCGCCTACCGGAGCTGGGTGCTCCGCCACGACGACGAGGTGGAGGACGACGTCGAAGACCGACGCATCGCGCGCCTCGGCCGGAACGGAGACGCTGCGGCGTGAACGTCCTCATCCCCCTCCCCGTCGTTCTGCCACTCGTGGGCGCTGCGCTCTCGCTCGCTGCGCACCGGCGCGTCGCCCTCCAGCGCGTGCTGGGTCTCGTCGTGATGACGGCGACCGTCGCGGCTTCGGCCCTGCTCCTGTCACGCGTGAGCTCCGAGCCGGCAGCCGTCGTCGTCGGCGGGTGGCCCGCGCGGATCGGCATCGCGCTCGTGGCCGACGCGTTCGCCGGGATCATGCTCGTGGTGTCGTCGGCGATGGTGCTGGCGGTGCTCGTCTACGCCATCGGCAACCCGACCACGGCCGACAACAGCGAGTTCTTCCACCCGGTGTACCTGGTGCTCGCAGCCGGCGTCTCCGCGTCGTTTCTCACCGGCGACCTGTTCAACCTGTTCGTCGCGTTCGAGATCACGCTGTCGGCCAGCTACGTCCTGATCACCCTCGGCGGAAGGGCAGACCAGGTCCGTAGCGGCATGACGTACGTCGTCATCAGCCTGCTGGCGTCGGTGCTGTTCATCAGCGCGGTCGCGCTGATCTACGCAGCCACCGGCACGGTCAACATGGCGCAGCTCTCGGTCCGCATCGCCGATCTCCCCGACGCGGTCCGCACGCCACTCGGTCTGCTGCTGCTGGTCGTGTTCGGGGTGAAGGCGGCGATCTTCCCGCTCTTCTTCTGGTTGCCCGACTCGTATCCGACGGCGCCCTCGCCGATCACCGCGATCTTCGCCGGGCTCCTCACGAAGGTCGGCGTCTACGCCATCATCCGCACGCAGACGCTCCTGTTCCCGAGCGACGGCGCCTCGACGCTGCTGCTGTTCCTCGCCGGAGCGACGATGGTCGTCGGCGTGCTCGGTGCGATCGCGCAGAACGACATCAAGCGGATCCTGAGCTTCCACATCATCAGCCAGATCGGCTACATGATCCTCGGGCTCGGCCTCTTCAGCGTCGCCGGGCTCGCCGGCGCGATCTTCTACATCGTCCACCACATCGTCGTGAAGACCGCGCTGTTCCTCGTCGGCGGCCTGGTCGAGCACACCGCGGGCACCGGCGCGCTGCGACGGTTGAGCGGCCTCGTCCGGAGCACCCCGGTGGTAGGCGTGCTGTTCCTCATCCCCGCGCTCAGCCTCGCCGGTCTGCCACCGTTCTCCGGGTTCGTCGCGAAGCTCGCGCTCGTCGAGGCGGGGCTCGACCAGGGCGAGCACGTGATCGTGGGCGTGAGCCTCGCCGTCAGCCTGCTCACCCTGTTCTCGATGACGAAGATCTGGGCCGGCGCGTTCTGGGGCGGCGTTCCGTCGGCCGAGGGGACGACCGCGGAGGAAGACGCGCTCGTACGTCCTGAGGCTCCGCTGCCGCGGATGATGGTCGGCTCCACCGCTGCTCTCGTCGCGGTCAGCCTCGTGATCGCCGTCGCTGCCGCGCCGATCTACGACCTCAGCCGGCGTGCTGCCGAGGGCCTCACGTCGAGCGACGCGTACGTCGAGGTGGTGAACGGCGAGTGAGGCGCGACATCCCCTACGGGCTCGGTCTGCTCGCGATCTGGGTCGCGCTCTGGCAGGACATCAGCGTGGCCAACGTCGCGTCCGGCGCGATCCTCGCCGTGGTCATCGTGCGTCTCTTCCGTCTGGAGCGGGCCCAGCATCCGTGGCCGTTCCGCCCGATGCCGGCGGTGCGCTTCGCGCTGTACTTCTGCTGGAAGTTGCTCGAGGCGAGCGCGGTCGTCGCGTGGGAGGTGGTCACGCCCCGCAACAAGATCAACGAAGGGATCGTGGCGGTCCCGATCCGCGGCTGGTCGGACGGGTTCATCACCCTGGTGGCGAACGCGATCTCGTTGACGCCCGGCACGCTCACGATCGAGGCGCGGCGGAACCCGGCGGTCCTGTACGTGCACGTCCTGCACCTGCGCGACGTCGAGGCGCTGCGAGCCGACGTGCTCCGGTTGGAGGAACTGGCCATGCAGGCGTTCGGTCCTGAGGAGGCACTCGCGTCATGACGACCGTCACCACGATCGCCCTCGCCGCACTGGCCTTCGCTGGCCTGCTCTGCGTGGTCCGCCTGTTGCGCCCCGGCTCCCTCGCCGACCGCGTCGTCGCGCTCGACTCGCTGCTCGTCGTCATCGTGAGCGGGATCGCGGTGCTGGCGGCTCGCACGAAGGAGGGCATCTTCCTCGACGCGCTCGTCATCGCGTCGCTGCTCGGCTTCGTCGGCACGGTGACGGTCGCCCGCTTCATCGAGCGTCGGGGCGCGTGATGGTCGACGTCATCGCAGCTGCGCTGCTGCTGTCGGGAACGTCGCTGGCCGTCATCGCCGGCATCGGGCTCCACCGCTTCCCTGACGTGTTCGCCCGGATGCATGCCGCAACGAAACCGGCGACGCTCGGCCTCGTGCTCGTCCTGGCCGGCGCGGCGCTCCAGGTCGACCGGCCCGGCGCGGTCGCGAAGCTGCTCCTCGTGCTCGCGTTCCAGTTCATCACCGCGCCGGTCGGCGCGCACATGGTCGGACGGGCCGCCTACCGCGCCGGCACCGAGCTCAGCCCCGACACCGTGGTCGACGAGCTCGCCGACGCCGACGGGTCCCCCCGACGGAAGGGATGAGGCGGAGATGGCGAAGGTGCTCGTGCTGGTCGACGACGACTGCGTCGATCTCGGCGTCCGTGTTCGGAGGCTCCTCGGCGAGGGGCATCAGTACAAGCTCGTCGCCGTGACCCCTGATCACCACTCGCCGTTCCTGAACGAGACGGCCAAGGCCGCGCAGGACGACGATCAGCGCACGTACGCCGACGCCGCTCGCCGGGCCGCCGAGGCGATCGGTGCCGAGGTCGAGGTGCGGATGGGGAACCCGGCCGTCGAGATGATCGCTGCGGCGCAGGCCGACGGCGCCGACATCGTGGTCGTCGAGACCGACCGCCCGGGCTGGTGGGCCCGGCTCACGCAGCACAGCGCGGCCGAGTACGCGCTCACCCATGCCACCTGCGCGGTCCTGTTCCTCCCGAAAGTGGCGAACGCGCACAGCTGACTTTCGAGTTGCGGCCGGGGCGGTGCGACGATCGGTCGAGATGGTCCCGTCCTCTTCGTCGCTTCCATGATCATCACGGTCGGTCCGGTCAGCAGCCACGCGGCCCGCCTGTGGACGTCGCACCTCCTGGCGAACCTCGTCGCCGTCCGCGGCGCGTCCGACAAGCTGCCGTTCCGCCTGCCGCTCGAGGTGGCCGATGCGTTCGAGGCGCTGCTCCAAGAGTGGCACGAGGTGGCCCGCACACTGCCGACCTTCGTGTGGAGCGAGGACCTCGATCCCGACTGGGTTCGCCTGCTCGTCCGGTACTGGGCGAACCTCGACTCGCTCACCGACGAGCACCTCTCCCAGGTGGGCATCTCCTGGTCGCCGCCCGACGCCCGGCCGTTCTTCGTCGCCCTCGCAGATGGCGTCGCCCAGGCGTTCCGAGGGATCGGCCAGGACGACCCGTTCTCGGAGCTGCTGGCCCGCCGCGCCGACGGCGGCTAGCTCTACGCGTCGATGCTCGCCGCGCTCTCCCGCCTCAGGTAGCCGGCCTGCGGCACCTCGTCCGCCTCCATGAGACTGCCGACGAGCGACTTCGCGTGCTCGAGCGTCCGCTCGATCGCTGCGTACGCCTGCTCGTGGTCGCCGAACTCCGATGCCATCTTCGCGATCACCAGGCCCTGCACCACCGTGTCGTTGAGCTCGAGGGCCTCGCGCTGGCGGATCTCCCGGTCGTAGAGGCGGACCGCCGCCGCCTCCGCCGCCTCCCGCTCGACCTCGGCATGCTTCCAGGCACGTAGTCCGGCGAGGCTGGCGGCACCGATGAAGAGCGCGTGGATGGCGGCCCAGCGCGCCGGGTTCTCGATGGCCGGCTCGTGGTTGAAGACCGAGTCGGGTTGGAGGATCCCGACGAGGCTGTGGTGCACCGCGACGTACAGCACGGCGAGCAGGAACGGGATCCAGCTCTGATAGAGCGTGATCACGCCGATCATCACGAAGAAGTGGAAGTGCGCCTCGATGAGCCCGTCGGAGAAGTGCACGAGGAGCGCCGACGACGTCACGAGACCGAGCGTGCCCGCGCTCGCCGCGAGCGACCTCGGCAACCCACGGATCGCAGCCATCGCGGCGAAGGTGGCCACCGCCAGCACCTCGAGGACGAGGTGCACCGGGGGCACATCTCGCAGCAGCCCGTAGATGGCGAGCCCCGGCACGTGTGCGGCGAGGAGCACCACGATCAGCCGGTGCCGCGACCGCCAGGTGCTGTCGTCGACCGGGCGGCCACGCGGGAGCGCTGCCAGCACCGACGACACCACCGCCTTCGCACCATTGGCCACGGTCTGAAGGTAGATGACGCAGCGTTCAGGCGCGAACGGACGTGACCCGCCCACCGTCGAGCTCGATCACGCGGTCGGCGGTGTCGAGAACGTGCGGCCGGTGGCTCACCAGGAGCGCCGTGCGCGATCCCGACCGCCGGAATCGCTCCCACAGCCGGATCTCGGTCTCGACGTCGAGCGCGCTCGACAGATCGTCGACGACGAGGAGCTCCGGTCGGCGAACCAGCGCGCGGGCCGCGGCAGTTCGTTGGACCTGCCCGCCCGACAGTCGGAGCCCGCGCGGGCCGATCAGCGTCGCCGGTCCGTCGGGCATGCGCCCAAGGTCGTCGTCCATGCACGCGATCCAGAGCGCCTCGTCGAGCTCGTCGTCGGGAAGTCCGAGCAGCACCGTCTCCGCCAAGGTCTCGCTGAACAGCCTCGGTACCTGCGGCAGGTAGGCGACGAGAGGCGGCACCAGCGTGGTCGACGGATCCGCGACCACGTGCCCGTTCACCCGGATCTCGCCCGCCTCCCGGGCGACGAGGCCGAGGATGCCGCGGAGCAGGGTCGACTTCCCTGCACCGACCTTGCCGGTGATGACCACCAGCTCGCCTCGGGCCACGGTCAGGTCGACGTCGTCGATGCCGCGGCCGGAGCTCGGATGCCGCACGGTGAGCCCGCGCACCGCCAGCTCCTGGAACGGCTCGTCGGGCGTGTTCCTCGGCTGGAGGGGCGGCGGGCCGTGCCGCAGGTGCGTCGTGACTCGACGCACCGGCGACGAGCGGTCGCCGTCGATCAGCACGGCCAGCCGGTCGACCGACACGTCGGCCTGGCGGATGTACGCGCCGGCCCGCCCGGCCCACTTCGGAAGACCGGCGACGACGCTGACGTAGCTCGCGAAGAGCCCGATGTCGCCGACGCTCAGCTCGCCGCGGCGGAACGCGCCCGCGACGAGGAGGAGGACGATGCCGATGGTGATCTCGCCCGTGCCGTAGCCGAGCGACCTGATCAGCTCGCTCCCGATCTGATCCCGCCTCGCCACCGTGGCTCGTCGCGCGTTGAGGTCCCGGAACCGTCCGTCGACCGCCGCCTCCGCACCGCCGGTCTTGACCGCGAGGATGCTCCCGAACGTGTCGCCGATGAACCCGGTGACCGCGCCGGTCGCCTCGCGCGCGGCGCGTCGCCACTGGCGCAACCTCGGGCCAAGCTTCGCCGACAGCAGCAGCGCCAGCCCGACGGGCACGAGCACGGCGACGGCCGCGACGGGGTCGATCGTCGCGATGACCATGATCGCGACCGCTGCCGCGATCGCGGCTCCGGAGATGTCGAGCCACACGTCGAGCACGAGCGCGAGGTCCTGGGAGTCGTCACGGAAGCGGCTGACCGCTTCGCCGGCCGAGCCGGGCAGCCGCCCGGCCGCAGGACCAGGGGCGGTCGCGAGCGACTCGAGCGCGTTCACGCGCGGCGTCGTGTTCCACCCGACCCACGCGCCGTGCCACTGCACCACCGCGATGACGAACACCGCCCACCGGGCCACCTCGGTTCCGAGGAGCACCGCCAGGATCAACCACGGCGTCGTGATCGTGTCACCCGTGAGCCGGTCGAGGGCGAGCTTGAGGAGCCAGCCGACCGCAAGCGGTGCCGAGTGGAAGAGCACCCAGATCGACCACGAAGCTGCGTACGCCCTCGGGTCGTTGCGCAGCAGTCGCCACGCGACCTTCGACGTCGACGGCGAACGGTCGGCCATCAGGCCACCTCCTCCGCGAGCAGGCCGTCGTGCGACACCTGGAGCATGTGCGAGTACCGGCTGTCTGGGTCGGCGGCGAGGGCCGCCCTCGGACCGTGCTCGACGACGTGCCCGTCGTGCACCACCGCGATCTCGTCGACCTCGTCGAGGGTGCTGAGGCGGTGGGCGACGATGATCGCGGTGCGCCCCTCGAGGAGCGCGTGCATGGCCTCGGTGATGTGAGCCTCGGTGACGGGATCGAGCCGGCTCGACGCCTCGTCGAGGATCACGACGGCCGGATCGGCGAGGAAGGCCCGGGCGAACGCCAGCAGCTGCGCCTCGCCGGCCGACAGGCTCTGTCCGCCGTGGAGCTCGGTGTCGAGCCCGTCAGGCTGCGCCGTCAGCCAGTCGTCGAGGCCGACCCGGTGCAGGATCCCGATCAGGTCGTCGTCGCTGACGGCGCGGGCGCCGAAGAGCGTGAGGTTGTCGCGCAACGTCGCCCGGAACAGCTCGACGTCCTGCGTCACCACGGCGACGCGCGAGCGCAGCGCCTCGAGGCGGTAGTCGCGGACATCGATGCCGCCGACGGTGACGCGCCCGTCGGTGACGTCCCACAGGCGGAGGACGAGCCGGCCGAGCGTCGTCTTCCCGCTGCCGGTGCGTCCGATGACGCCGAGATGGGTGCCGGCGGCGACGGCGAGGTCGATGTGCTCGACGGCCGCGTCGGCGCCCGGCGCGTAGGCGAACGTGACGTTCTCGAACACGACAGGAAGGGCTCCCGTAGTCGCCGGTGGGTCGAGCGGGCCGTCAGCGATCGTCGGCTCGGTGTTGAGGATGGCGGACGCGCGGCGCGCACCCGCGATCGCCTTCTGGAACTCCTTCATCTGCTCGGCGATCGCTTCGAGCGGCTGGCGCAGCATCTCGCTGTAGCGGAACAGCGCGAGTACCTGGCCGACGGTCATCGCACCTCGGCCGTGGAGGACGAAGCCGAGCGCGAGCGTCGCTACGGACCCGCTGGCGAAGGTGACCGCCGCCAGCGCGTACGACCCGTCGCCGAGCAGCGCCGCGCGCCGCGCGGCGTGCCACGACCTCGAACTGTTCCGGTGCAGCCGGTGGACCGCGTAGGCGCCTGCGCCGTTCGCGCGGAGGTCTTCCAGTCCGCCGAGGCGCTCCTCGAGGTCGCCGTAGAGGATCGCGTTCGCCTCCCGTTCGGCCTCGCGCGCCGGCACGGCTGCCATTCGCAAGCGGACGAGCACGGTGCCGCCGGCGATGGCGGCGACGATCAGCAGGAGCCCGGCGCGCGGATCGATCAGGAACGCCACGATCAGCATCCCGATCATCAGCACGACGTTGCCGAGAACGTGCACGACGACGTTGGTGAAGAAGACGACCAGCGCCTCGACGTCGCCGTCGATGCGCTCGATCAGCTGGCCGGGGCTGTGCTTGCCGTGCCACGCCATCTCGAGCCGCACCGCGTGCCGAGCCAATCGCTCACGAAGGCGGTTGCCTGCTCGCCACGAGAGCTGGACCGACCCCCACATCACGCCCAGCTGGAGCGCCTCGGCGACGAGGGCCGCTACGACATACGCGCCCGCCACCTGGAGCAACGCTCCGAGCGGATCGCGCTGGATGGCGTGATCGACGAACCGTCCGAGCAGCGCGGGCATGGCGAGCCGGAGGAGCAGCGCGACGATGAGCACGCCGAGGACGCCCGCGGTCCACCGGCGCTCGGGGCGAAGCGTCTCGAGGAGCAGGGCGGCTTCCGGCCGGCGACGCTGCGACATGGCCCGGCGACGCTACGACTCGTGCTCCGCGCCCGTCTCGCGAATTTCGCGTCAGTCAGCCGAGGAGGCGCTTCGCCATCACGACGCGCTGGATCTGGTTGGTCCCCTCGTAGATCTGCGTGATCTTCGCGTCGCGCATGAAGCGCTCCATCGGGAAGTCCTTGGTGTAGCCGTAGCCACCGAGGAGCTGGACGCCATTGGTCGTCACTTCCATCGCGGTGTCAGACGCGAAGCACTTCGCCATGGCCCCCGCCATCGTGAGCTCGCCTCGGGGATCACCCTCGTCGACCAGAGCGCACGCCTTGTAGACGAGCTGACGCGCAGCCTCCGTCTTCATCGCCATGTCGGCCAGCATGAACTGGAGCGCCTGGAGCTCGGCGATCGGACGGCCGAACTGCTGGCGCTCCTTCATGTACCGCGCGGCGTGGTCGATGGCGCCCTGCGCGATGCCCACCGCCTGCGCGCCGATGGTCGGGCGGCTGCGGTCGAGCGTCGCCATCGCGATGTAGAAGCCCTGCCCTTCTTCGCCGATGCGGTTCTCGGCCGGCACCCGCACGCCGTCGAAGAGCACCTCCCCCGTGGGCGACCCGCGCACGCCGAGCTTCTTCTCGAGTTTCGGCACCTGCACGCCCCAGTCGGCCTCGACGAGGAAGCAGGAGATGCCGCGATGCCCGGCGTCGGGATCGGTCTTGGCGAAGACGGTGTAGGTGTTCGAGATGCCGGCGTTGGTGATCCAGTACTTCGTGCCGGTCAGCACGTAGGAGTCACCGTCTCGGACGGCGCGCGTCTTCATCGCGGCGACATCGCTGCCGGCGTCCGGCTCCGACAGGCAGTACGACGCCTGCCACTCGCCGCTCGCGATCTTCGGGACGTAGCGGGCCTTGAGCTCCTCGCTCCCCCACTGCATCACCGGGATCATCCCGAGCTTCGAGATGATGATCGTCAGACAGGTCGAGGCACACGCACGAGCGAGCTCCTCGACCATGATCGCCTGCGTCACCGAGTCGGCACCGGACCCGCCGTACTCGACGGGGATCCCGAGTGCCGGGAGATCCATCGACCGGCACGCTTCGAACGTCTGCCACGGGAACTCTGCCCGTTCGTCGATCTCGGCTGCGTACGGCGCGATCTTGTCGTCGGCGAACTGGCGCAGCACCGCCCGGAACTCGCGCTGCTCGTCGGAGAGGGTCAGTGGCTGCACGTCTCTAGTGTTGCAGCGTGCTCGGGATCCCCCTGATCGTCGCCCAGTGCACCGGTGCGCTGGACGACTGCGACCTCCCCCGCACGCTGCCGTGGTACTTCGGTCTCGCGATCGCCGCCGCGTGGCTGGCGACCGTCGTCGGCGCCGTTCTCCTGCTTCGCCGGCGCCTGCTCGCTCGACGCGCCGAGCGACGCGACCGCAACCGCCACAAGGCGATCGAGGCGCACAAGGGCTCAGACGTCGAGATCTGGTGACCTCGGGAACCACTCGTCACCGTCGTGCGTCGTGGCGGGTGTATGGCTGCCCCTGAGCTCGTGACGGACGACGAGGTCGCGCCGGTGACCGCGAGGTCGTTCGACGAGGTCTTCGCCGATGAGTACGACCGGATGGTTCGGCTCGCGTTCCTCCTGGTCGACTCGAACGCGCTGGCCGAGGAGATCGTGCAGGACGCGTTCGTGCGCCTCCACCAGCGGTGGGAGACGACGGCGAACCCCGGCGGCTACGTCCGCACGAGCGTCGTCAACGGCGCGCGTTCGACGCTTCGCCGGCGGCGCCTCGAGCGTGCTGTTCGCAACCGCGGCGACGACCCCCGCGACCAGGCCGTCGAGCTGCAGGCGGACGAGCTCTCCGACGCCTTGCGGCGGTTGGCTCCGACACGTCGGGCCGCGCTGGTCCTCCGCTACTACGACGACCTGTCGGAGGCGGAGATCGCCGCGACCCTCGGGGTGAAGCCAGGAACCGTGAAGTCGATGGTGCACCGCGCCCTCGCAGAGCTCCGAGAGGTGATCGAACGATGAAGACCTTCGACGAAGACGAGCTGCGCGACGCGCTCGAGGAGCGAGCGGCGTTGGCCTCGCCCAGCCCGCGGGCCCGCACCCGTGTCGATGCCGCCGTGAAGCAACGGGCGAAGCGCCGGGTCGTGCTCCGTTCTGCGACGGTCGCCGCCGGCGTCGTCGCGATCGGCGGCGTGCTCACGACGCAGCTCGGTACGACGTCCGACGACGGCCGCCGCGTGGCGACGACGCCGGCCGACGGTGCGACAGCCTCGCAACCTGACACCAGCGCCCCGACACCCGCACAGGCGCACACACCGGCGTTCGTCCTCGAGGCCGACGGGTTCACGCCCGCGCACGCATCCGACGACGCCGTTCGACAGGTCGACCGCCGGACGTACCTGCAGACGTTCCGATCGGGTCCTTCGACCGAGGCGATCCTCTTCGTGCTCGCCACGACGGCCGATTACGGGTTGGGCGACGACGCGCCCGGCACCGAGCGAGTGGTCGTGCGCGGCCACGAGGCGATCCTGTTCGTGCCGGCGTCGTCGGGGATGGCAAGGCTCGGCTGGCGCGAGGCGGACCGCACGGTCGTCCTCCGCTCATGGGGGCTCGATCGGGAGCAGCTCCTCGCTGCCGCCGAGACCCTCCTGCCCCGTGCCGGACGCCCGGGCTTCGACTCCGCATCAGGGTTCCCCAGAGGCCTCGCCCCGTCGGTCGAAGGTCCGCTCGTCCAGGAGGAGGGCTCCTACCTCGAGCTGCAGTACGACGGATCGACGTCCGTGACGGTCCGCCAGTACCCGGGCGATCAGGTCGCGCTGTACGACCGTCTCGACGACCGCCTCGACAGCGCAGACCGGTTCGACCTGCGCATGGTGGCCGGACGCACGGCGTTCGAGGTCATCGCAGGGCGTCGCACGAACCTCCTCTGGCTCTCGGACGGCCTGGTGGTGGAGGTCGTCATCGAGGGCAACCACCGCCCAGGCATCGTCGACGCCGTTGCGAACGGCATCCGACAGGTCGATCTCGACCGGTGGAAGCAGGAGGCGGGGGCTACGCGTTCGAGCTGAAGTGCTCGAGGAGGAGCTGGTTCACCCGCTCCGGCGCCTTCTCCGGCACCCAGTGGTCGACGCCCTCGATGACCTCGAACCGGTACGGGCCCTTCACCCACCGCTCGGTCGCCTCCGCGGCCTCGCGTCCGAGGAAGAGGTCACCGTCCGACCAGATGAAGAGGGTCGGCACCTCGATCTCGGGGACGTCCATCGTCTCGATGTGGTTCGCCCGGTACCAGTTCAGTCCGCCGGTCAGTCCCTCACGGGTACCGACGATGCGGGCGTGCGCGTCGGCGACCTCGTCGCCGAGGCCGGAGCCGATGAACATGTCGCGCATCCCTGGAAGCATGGCGTCCTCCGCCGTGCCCTCCTGGCGGAAAAAGTCCATGTACGCGGACTTCTCCTTCTGGTCGCCGGGGATGTCGCCGTTGTAGACCGCGCCGAACGCCTTCGGGTGCGGCACCGACACGGACGTCACGGTCTTCAGTCGCTCGGGCCAGCGCCCCGCGATGTACCACGCCGGACCCGAACCCCAGTCGTGGCCGACGAGGTGGAAACGGTGGGCGTTGAGGGTGTCGGCGATAGCGAGCACATCGGCCGACAGATGGTCGATCCGGTACGCCTCCACGGCAGCCGGCCGCGCCCTCGGCGAGTACCCACGCTGGTCGGGCGCCACCGCGCGGTAGCCCGCCTCGGCGAGGGCATCGAGCTGGTGCCGCCACTCGTACGACGTCTCGGGGAAGCCGTGGAGGAGGATGACGACGTCGCCCTCGTCCGGTCCGGCCGCGAGGGCGTCGAAGGTGAAGTCGCCGACGACGAACTCGAGCTTCTCGTAGTCGCTGAGCGCCGTCATGGTCGTCAGCCGTCGGATGCGTCGATCAGCGATCGCCAATCCGCCGGCACGCGTGACGCGACCTCCGCGGGCGTGAGACGCAGCGTCTCCTCGGGCACGAGGTCGACGATCTCCCGCTGGTCCCAGTAGTGGTGGGACGCGGCATCGAACAACTCGCGCCGCCACGTCACGAGCTCGCGTGGGGCCTCGCCGAGGAAGCCGAACAGGGTGAACGCCAGCTCGAGGTCGTAGATCACCGGCGCCCGCCCGAAGATCGACGCCCGCTTCAACGCAACGCCGAGGCAGCCGGCGATGGCGTCTTCCGCGTGCTCTCCCGCGTCGAGTTCGAGGCGATCCTTCAGCTGGCGGGCCAGCTTGAGCGCATAGCCCTGGTCGGGACCGGGATGCCCGAACGCGTCCCCCTCCGGCGGCCGCAGACCCCGGAGCTCGCCGGGGCGGGTCGCGGTCCACCGCTTGGGCGGCGGCAGCGCCTCCGACTCGCGGACGCGGTCACCTGGGTTCACGGGGACGTAATCGGGCTGCGCCATGGCTCAGGAATCCTGCCCCTGGGCCGCCGCTCGCAACAACCCGTAGACGATCGAGTCGAAGAGGGCCTGCCATGACGCCTCGATGATGTTCTCGCTGACGCCGATCGTCGACCACGAGGTCTCGCCGTCGGTGGAGTCGATGAGCACCCGAGTGACGGCGCCGGTGCCCTGGCCGGTGTCGAGCACGCGGACCTTGTAGTCGGTCAGGTGGAGCGCGGCGAGCGACGGGTACGCCTGGCCGATCGCGCTGCGCAGCGCGCCGTCGAGGGCGTTGACCGGACCGTTCCCCTCGGCCGTCGCCACCAGGCGTTGGTCGCCGACGTGGACCTTGATCGTCGCCTCGGTGCTGAACGTGCCGTTCTCGCGGTGCTCGCTGATGATCCGGAACGACTCGATCTCGAAGAAGTCCTGCCTCCACCCCGACGCCGACCGCATCAGGAGCTCGAGAGACCCGTCGGCCGCCTCGAAGTGGAAGCCGCGGTGCTCGAGCGCCTTGAGGTCGTCGAGGAGACGGGCCATGGCAGGGCCGTCGAGGTCGAGGCCGACCTCCCTCGCCTTGAGCTCGACCGTCGAGCGGCCGGCCTGCTCGCTCAACACGAAGCGGGTGCCGTTGCCGACGAGGTCGGGATCGATGTGCTCGTAGGCGTCCTTGGCGCGCGCGATGGCAGAGGTGTGGATGCCCGACTTGTGGGCGAACGCCGACACCCCTACGTACGGCGACTGCGGGTCGGGCGCGATGTTCACCAGCTCGCTGATGTGGTGGGCGACCGGCGTCAGCAGCTCGAACCGCTCCCGCGCGATCGTCTCGATCCCCATCTTGAGGGTGAGGTCGGGGATGATCGAGCACAGGTTGGCGTTGCCGGTCCGCTCGCCGTAGCCGTTCACGCATCCCTGCACCTGAGTCGCTCCTGCGAGCACGCCGGCGAGGGAGTTGGCGACCGCGGTGCCGCCGTCGTCGTGGAAGTGGACGCCGATCTGCGCCGTCGTCGCGGCGCGTACCTCTCGCACGATCCGGTCGACCTCGTGGGGCAACGTGCCGCCGTTCGTGTCGCACAGGACGAGCACCTCGGCTCCCGCTTCCTCGGCCGCGTGGAGGACGGCGAGCGCGAACTCGGGGTTGCGCTTGTAGCCGTCGAAGAAGTGCTCGGCGTCGAGGAACACCCGCTTGCCCTGACCGACGAGCCACTCGACGGAGTCCCGCACCATGGCGATCCCCTCTTCGAGCGTCGTCTGCAGCGCCTGCGTGACGTGGTAGTCCCATGACTTCCCGACGATGCACACCACGTCGGTGCCTGCCTCGACGAGCGCCCCCATGATGGGGTCGTCCGCTGCCGTCGATCCGGCACGTCGGGTCATGGCGAAGGCCACGAGCGTCGAGTTCTTGAGCTTCGCCTCACCGTCGCGGAAGCGCCGGAAGAACTCGTCGTCCTTCGGGTTCGATCCTGCGAAGCCACCCTCGATGTACTGGACGCCGAGCGTGTCGAGCTGCTCGGCGATGCGGACCTTGTCCTCGACCGTCAACGACATCCCACCCTGCTGCGAGCCATCCCTGAGAGTGGTGTCGTATACGTCGACTCGCTCCGCAGCGCTGCGCTCGTCAGGCATTGACGTACTCGTTCCAGTCCTTGTAGCGGTCGACCTCGCCCTTCACCACGGAGAAGTAGGTGTCCTGGATCCTGCGGGTGACGGGCCCCGGCTCGCCGAGGTCACGGTCGTCGACCGAGCGGATCGGTACGACCTCGGCTGCGGTGCCCGACAGGAACGCCTCGTCGGCCGTGTACAGATCGGAGCGGAGGATGTTGCCGGTCGTGTACTCGATCCCGAGGTCACGGGCGATCGTCGCCACCGAGTCCTGCGTGATGCCTTCGAGGGCACCCGCCGACACCGGCGGCGTGATGATCCGGCCGTTCTTGACGATGAAGATGTTCTCGCCGGTGCACTCGCTCACGTAGCCCTGCGGTGACAGCAGCACCGCCTCGTCGTAGCCGGCCTTGAGGGCCTCGACCTTGGCGAGCGAGGAGTTGATGTACATGCCGGTCGCCTTCGCCGCGGGCGGGATGGCGTTGGGATCGTGGCGCTGCCACGAGCTGATCTTGAGGCGGATCCCGTTCTTGATGCCCTCGTCGCCGAGGTAGGTGCCCCATGGCCACACCGCGATCGTCGTGCTGATCGGGCACGGCAGCGGGTTCAGGCCCATCTCGCCGTAGCCGGTGTAGACGATCGGGCGGATGTAGCACGACGGGATCTCGTTGACCCGCACCGTCTCCTTCACCGCCTCGACGAGCTCGTCGACGGAGTAGGTCAGGTCGATCATCATGATCCGCGCCGAGTTGTGGAGCCGCTCGATGTGCTCACGCAGGCGGAACACCGCAGGGCCACGCGCCGTCTCGTACGCGCGGATGCCCTCGAAGACACCGAAGCCGTAGTGGAGCGCGTGGGTCAGGACGTGCACCTTCGCCTCGTCCCAGTCGACGAGCTCGCCGTCCATCCAGATCTTCGAAACCTTCTCCAGGGGCATGCCCGCTACAGCCTTTCCGTGACGAGGTCGCCGATGGTCTTCGGCGTGGGGTTGGTGGCGAGGACGTCGGCGACCGCCTTGCGGATGCGAGCGCCGGCGTCGGCCTCACCGAGGAACTCGACCATGTGCGCGGCGGCGAGGATCGTCGCCGTCGGGTTCACGCCGTCGGTACCGAGGGCGTCGTGGGCTGCACCGTGCACCGGCTCGAACATCGACGGTGCAGTGCGGTCGGGATTGAGGTTGGCGCTCGCCGCGAGACCGACACCGCCGGTCACCGCACCGGCGAGGTCGGTGATGATGTCGCCGAAGAGGTTGTCGGTGACGATCACGTCGTAGCGACCCGGGTCGTCGTGCAGGTAGATCGTCGACGCGTCGACGTGGTTGTACGCAGTCGTGACGTCCGGGTACTCGCGAGCGACGTCGTTGAACGTCCGGTTCCAGAGGTCGCCGGCGTACGTGAGCACGTTGGTCTTGTGGACCATCGTCAGATGTCGACGGGGTCGAGACATCGCGAGCTCGAACGCGAACCGGACGCAGCGCTCGACGCCGTGCCGGGTGTTGACGCTTCCCTGCGTCGCGATCTCCTGCGGCGTGCCCTTCCGGAGGAACCCGCCCTCTCCCGCGTACGGACCCTCGGTGTTCTCGCGGACGACGACGAAGTCGAGCGTCGAACCGTCGGCGCGGGGCGCGGTGAACGGACGGAGGTTGATGTACTGGTCGAGCTCGAACCGCAGGCGGAGGATGATGCCCCGCTCGATCGTGCCGCCCGGGATCGACGTGTCGCCGACGGGCGGGCCCAGCGGGCCCTTGAGGATCGCGTCATGGCTCTTGATGTCGGCGAGCATCTCGTCGCTGAGGACGAAGCCGTCCTTCATGTAGCGGGCCGCGCCGACGTCGAACTCGGTCTCGGAGATGTCGATCCCCGTGGCGCGCACGACCTTCATGGCGTCCGCGACGATCTGGGGGCCGATCCCGTCGCCTCCGATGACTGCGATCCTGTGGCTCAAACCTGCTCCTGGGAAACAGAAACGCCGCCCTGTTGGGCGGCGTCGACAAGAGCACACGCGGCTGCGTGTGCTCTCAGGGAATGATTACCTCGACCAGAGACGTGGCCGTGAAGGCGGACATCGCTGCAAAGGATAGCTTGATTTCCATGCCCGAGACCCATCTCTCGCAGGAGACCTACGAGCGACTCAGTGCGGAGCTCGAGCACCTCACGACGGTCGGGCGGATCGACATCGCTCGGAGGATCGAGGAAGCCCGCAACCTCGGCGACCTGTCGGAGAACGGCGACTACCACGCAGCCAAGGACGAGCAGGGCCGGATGGAGGCTCGGATCCGCCAGCTGCAGGCGATGCTCAAGGACGTCACCATCGTCGAGAACGAAGGTCCGTCCGACGTCGTCAAGATCGGCTCCCTCGTCACGCTCGACTTCGGGTTCGGCGACGGCGGAGAGCGCTACCTCGTCGGCTCGATGGAGGAAGCGAAGGGTCGGGACGACGTCGACGAAGTGGTCACTCCCGAGTCGCCGCTCGGGCAAGCGCTCGTGGGCAGCGGCCCCGGCGACGTCTCCTACGAGGCGAACGGCCGCGAGCTCACCGTCAAGATCCTCGAGATCTCCTGACTCGCGCACCCTTCTGGGGCGGCGGCGAGGCCGTCCCGCTGCACGCCCGCAGCTTCGTGAGCGATGGTGAGACGTCTGCGCTGGTAGCGGCCGACGGGACGATCGACTGGTGGTGTCCCGGGCGCTTCGACGCCGACGCCGCGTTCTATCGACTGCTCGATCCTCGTGGGGGCGCGCTGCGAGTCGGGCCTGCTCGTCCGGCGAGTGGCGGACCTCCGGCGCTCGGGACGCAGTCGTACGACGTCGACACGAACGTGGTGCGCACCCGGCTGGCCGCGGGCGAAGGCGAGCTCGAGGTCGTCGACTTCCTCCCGTGGCGAGGGATCGGACATCGCGCCGACGGCCGGGTGGTGCGGATCGTCACCGCGCTCCGCGGGCCGATCGACGTAGAGGTCGCGGTGCAACCGGCGGCGCGCTGGCGTGAGGCGCGTGACGTCCACCCGTGGTCGGGTGGTGTCGCCTTCGACGGGATCGTCGTGCGAAGCGGCTGCGAGATGACCGACGGCCGCACCGGGCGGCGCCGCCTCGAGTCCGGTGAGCGGATGGTGGTCACCGTCGGGGTGCAGCCCGACGACGGGTCACCGCTGGCGGAGCCGCTGTCGGTCGACCGCGCGCTCGACCTCCTCGACCGCACGCAGACTGCGTGGTCGACGCGGCTCGACCCGCTGACCTACGACGGTCCCTATCGGGAAGCCGTTCGACGGTCGATCCTCGTGTTGCTGGGGCTCACGTACGCCCCTTCGGGGACGGTGGTGGCCGCTGCGACGACGTCGTTGCCGGAGCGCATCGGCGGCGACCGCAACTGGGACTACCGCTTCGCCTGGCTCCGCGACTCCAGCCTCGCGATCGACGCCTGCTACGACGCGGGTCTCACCGACGAGGGCGAGCACTTCCTCTCGTGGATGACGCAGGTCTGCCACTGGACCGAGTTCCCCATGCGACCCTTTTACGACGTCACCGGCACGGGGCTGGAGCCCGACGAGCGGGAGCTCTCGCTGGCCGGGTGGCGCGGGTCGCAGCCGGTGAGGGTCGGCAACGGCGCGGCAGACCACCTCCAGCTCGACTTCTACGCCGACATCGTCTCGGTGCTCCACGAGGAGCAGTTGCTCGCCGGCGAGAGCCTCGTGCAGGCGATGTGGCCCGACATCGTCCGCATGGGCGAGTGGCTCACGGACGCATGGCGCCGGCGAGATCGGGGCATCTGGGAGATCCGATGCGAACCGCGTCATCTCGTGTCGTCGAAGCTCGCGTGCTGGGCCGCGCTCGACCGCATCGCTCGGTTGGAGCAGCGGCGGAACCCACTGAGCCTCGACGCCGTGGCGTTGCGGGTCGGTGCTCGAGAGGTGCTGGCGTGGCTCGAGGCGCACGCGCTGGCCGCGGACGGTGGGTTGCGTTCCGATCCGTCCGACGCCGACGTCGTCGACGCGTCGCTGCTCACCGTCGCGTGGCGCAACCCGTGGCCCGACGAGCCATGGCGGGCTGAGCGCACTGTCGACCGCGTGCTCCGCCGGTTGGGTCAAGGGCCGTTCGTCCACCGGTACGACAGCTCGTTCCCCGATGGCTTCGAACCAGGGGAAGGAGCGTTCCTCCCTTGCTCGTTCTGGGCGGTCGAGGCGCTCGCCAGGTTGGGACGTTGCGACGAGGCGCACGAGCGGATGGAGCAGCTGCTCGCTGTCGCCTCGCCGACCGGGTTGCTCCCGGAGGAGATCGACCCCACGTCCGGCGAATGGCTGGGGAACATGCCGCAGGCGTTCTCCCACCTGACGCTTGTGCAGGCCGCGCTCGCCTTGGAGGAAGGTCCCCGCTAGCCGTCCGCCTTGGCGCCGAGGATGACCTCGTGCGTGCCGGTGACGAAGAGGCCGGGCTTGTCGCCGCCCGAGATGATGTGGAGGCGATCCCCGATCGCGATCACTGCGAGGCCATGACGGGCCTGGCGCATCGACGTGATCGTCCGCCATGCACGTTCGCCGCCGTCGCGATCCGGCCCCAGGCACTCGATCGTGCCGATCGTGCCGGTCGGTTCCTCTCCTCCTGCGACACAACGTCCGGCGGCGGCGATCCCGCCGCGCGCCTCGACCAGGTGCGGTTCGCGCCGCCAGGAACCTTCCCGTCCCGAGGGATCCCACGACTCGACCGTGCGCTTGTTCGACTCGAGCGAACCGGCGCGTCCGGCGATGGCGAAGATGCGTCCATCGATGTTCGTCGCGGCCAAGTGCTCGCGGGGCTCGCTCATGTCGGGCCCCTTCTCCCACGTCGTCGCTTGCGGGCGGAGCACCTCGGTCGTCGCTGTCACCGTGCCGCGCGACACGCCGCCGAACGCGACGATCGTCCCATCCTCGGTTGCCGCCGCTCCCAGGGCACCTCGGGGTGACGTGAGCGGAGGCTCTGGCCGCCACTCGGTGTCGTTGCGGCCGATGCTCCAGACGGCGGCGCTCTCCACCCACTCGTTCCCCTCCGCCGCGGCGAACCCGCCGACGACGTACACGCGGCCGCGGGCGGCGACGACCTGAGTGTGGTGGACGGGCGCGGGGAGGCGGGGGCCTTCCGTCCACTCGTCGGCGTCGCCGTCATGGAGGTGCACGAGGTCGGACGCCTTGCCGTCGGCAGTGAGTCCGCCGACCACGATGATCGTGCCGTCGTCGAACGCCGCGCCGGCGACCTCCGTTCTCGGCGTCGGGAGCTCCGCTCGGACGACCCGGGAGATTTCGTCGGTGCTGCGCTCGACCTTCCGCACCGCGTCATCCGTGCTCGAGCACCCCGAAACGGCGCCGAGCACGGCGACGACGGCCACGACCGGAACGAGTAGGCGGCGCACGGCTCGTATCCTGCCGCTCGTGGCGCCGATCGAGCCGCGACTTCCCCACGGCGAGTTCGTCGACCTCCCCCGCCGCGGGCGGACGTTCGCCCGCGTCGCGCCGGGGCCTGGACCCGCAGCGCCGACCGTCCTCCTCCTCCACGGTTGGACGGCGACGGCCGACCTCAACTGGTTCCCGTCGTACCAGCCGCTGAGCCGGTCGTTCCGCGTGGTCGCGCTCGACCACCGCGGACACGGGCGCGGCATCCGCAGCCGGCGCCCCTTCCGGTTGGAGGACTGCGCCGACGACGCCGCAGCCGTCCTCGATCACTTCGGCGTCGAGCGGGCCATCCCGGTCGGGTACTCGATGGGTGGACCGATCGCGCAGCTGATGTGGAAGCGCCACCGCCACCGCGTCGACGGACTGGTGCTGTGCGCGACGTCGCGGAACTTCGGACGGAGCGCGGGCGAGCGGGCGATGTTCGCGTCGCTCCTCGGGCTGTCGGTCGGGGCGCGAGTGACGCCGGGCGTCGTGCGACGCCAGGTCGCGGACCGGATCTTCGAGCGGCGGCTGACGAACACGCCGCTCGGGCCGTGGGCGTCGAACGAGCTGCGCCGCCACGATCCCGCCACGATCCTCCAGGCCGGATGGGCCATCGGCTCGTACTCGTCGGCCGAGTGGATCGGCGACGTCGACGTCCCCACGTCCGTCGTCGTCACGATGCAGGACTCCGTCGTCCATCCGAGCCGCCAGATCAAGCTGGCGGAAGCCATCCCCGGCGCGCAGGTCTTCCCTGTCGCCGGCGACCACGCCGTCTGCGTCGCCAACCCGCACCGCTTCGTGCCCGCCCTCGTCGACGCCTGCCGCTCCG
>Ga0247719_1000414_pt1 | contig 26479 bp, 26 predicted proteins | sample 41E_DmetaG_FD_189046 | JGI IMG/M metagenome (GOLD analysis project Ga0247719, IMG submission 189046) | Soil microbial communities from hillslope of Landscape Evolution Observatory, University of Arizona, Oracle, AZ, United States - 4-1-E_D | ecosystem: Engineered > Artificial ecosystem >...
GAGCCGTCGTGACGCCGCCGGACCCGCCGGGCGGGGCGCCGCCGCGGCCACCTCGGCGCGGCGGGCCTCGGCGGCGTCACGACGGCTCTGCTCGGCGGCGACGAGCGTCAGCAGCTCACCGTTGGCCCGGGCCAACAGGCCACGTTGGGCGTCCATGGCCTTCTCCAGCCCGGCCAGGTCGGCGGCCGCGGCCTCGTGCTGCACCGCGGCGGCGCGGCGGGCCTGGGCCAGGCTCCGCTGGCGGATCTCGAGGTCCTCCCGAGCGGCCTGGAGGCGGCCGATGGCCTGCAGGTCCTCGCCGGCCACGATGCGCAGGTACGTGCGCCGGGCGCCGGCATCGAGCACGTTGGAGCGGGCCATCTGGGCCAGGAACGTCACCGTCCCACCGCCGACGTAGGCGGCCTGGGCGTGGGCGGCGAGCAGCTGGCGGGCCTCGTCCTGGCGGCGGGCGGCGGCGGCGAGGTCGGCTTCGGCTCGAGCCACGGCCGCGTCGGCGCTCACGAGCTCGGCGCGCGCCCTGCGGTGCTCCTTGTCGAGGGCGACGATGTCCTTGGCCAGGTCCTGGAGCCCGGACGCGATGGCCGCCGCCTCCGCCCTCTTGGCCTCGATCTCCGCGGCCCCCGCACCAACGGCGCCGGCCGAGAGGGCGACCAGGACCAGTACGGCGGCGGTGATGCTCCTCGGAGGTGGTCCGGCCATCAGCCTCCCTGGCTGGGCTCGCGGGGCCCGCCGGGATTCCGCCACCCGGCACGGGTCCCGTCACCCTACCGGGACGGCGGGCTGTCCGCGCAACCATGCCCGCCCGCGTTGGGGTCCCGTTCACCTCGTGTTCACCCGACGTCCATGGTCCGGACGACTCACGTCGGTACGTTGCTCTCATGAGGGGTCGGCTGGCCGCCATGCTGGTTGTGCTCGCCGTGGCCGGGGCGGCCTGCGGCACGGACGACAACAGCGCCCGGCTGGGGCGCGGACGGGGGCCGCGGACCGCCGTCGCCGGCGCCAACGACCAGGCCACTCTCTCCGGCGCGGGCGCCACCTTCCCGGCGACGCTGGTCCAGGAGTGGATCAAGGAGTACCGCCAACTCGCGCCCCGGGTGACCGTCAACTACCAGCCCATCGGCTCGGGCGCCGGCATCCAGCAGCTGACCTCGCGGACCGTCGACTTCGCCGGCTCCGACGTGCCGCTGAAGCCGAGCGAGGTGGCGGCCACCGGTGGCCCGGGGGCGGTCGTGCAGATCCCGTGGACGGCCGGGGGCGTCGCCGTCGAGTACAACCTGCCGGGCGTGAACGGGCTGCGACTTCGCCCCGCCACCCTCGCCGGCATCTTCGCCGGACGTATCACCAGGTGGGACGACCCCGCCATCGCCGCCGACAACCCCCGGGCGGCGCTGCCCGGCTCCGGCATCCAGGTCGTCCATCGCTCCGACGGCTCGGGCACGACGCAGGTGTTCACGGACTACCTCGCCGCCGCCGCCCCCCAGGTGTGGACGTTCCCGTCCGGCAAGGACTGGCCGGCAGGGACCCCGGGCACCGGCGCCAAGGGCTCCGACGGTGTCACGGCCGCGGTCAAGCAGGCAGTGGGCGCCATCGGCTACGCCGAGCCGAGCTACCCCAAGCAGGCCGGACTGGGCATCGCCAGCATCCGGAACCCGGCCGGGCGCTTCGTGACGCCGGAGGCACACGCGGTGAGCGCGGCGCTGGCGGAAGCGACCGTCAAGCCCGACGGCTCGCTCTCACTCGAGTTCACACCGGCCGACCCCGACGCGTATCCCATCAGCAGCGCCAGCTACGTCATGTTCTACCGGTCCTACGGCGACCCGGCGAAGGAAACGGCGCTGAAGCACTTCACGGCATGGGCCCTCACCGAGGGGCAGTCTCTGGCCGAGGGCCTCGATTACGCCCCCCTCCCCGACGCGGTGCAGGCGAGGGCGCTCGGCGCGGTGAAGCTCTGACCACGACCGTCGATCCCCCGGTCACCGCCGTCGGCCGAGCCGGCGGCCAGGCGGGCGACCGAGCGTTCAAGTCGCTCGCCACCGCGGTGGCTGCCGCGGTGGTGATCGTCCTCCTGGCCATGACCGCGTTCCTTCTGGCCCGGGCCTGGCCCGCGGTGCGCACAGCAGGCGGCGCCTTCCTCACCGAACAGGAGTGGTTCCCGGACGCCACCCCGCCGCGCTTCGGCATCGCCGCCCTGGTGTGGGGCACGGTGGTCTCCAGCGTCCTCGCCCTGGCCGTCGCCGTGCCCGTCGCCCTCGGGTCGGCCCTCTACGTCACCGAGTACGCCAGGCCGGTGGTGGGGCGGTGGATCGGGTACCTGGTGGACGTGCTCGCCGCGGTGCCGAGCGTGGTCTACGGCCTGTGGGGCCTGCTGTTCCTGGTCCCCCGCCTGGTGCCTCTGCAGCGGTTCCTGGCCGACCATCTCGGCTTCTTGCCCTTCTTCCGCAATCCGGACGACGTGTACGGCAAGTCGGTGTTCGCCGCGGCCGTGGTGCTGGCCCTGATGATCCTGCCCATCATCGCCGCCGTGTCCCGAGAGGTCTTCCGCCAGGTGCCTGGAGACTTGCGGGAGGCGGCACTGGCCCTGGGCGCGACGCCATGGGAGGTCATACGCACCTCCGTGCTGCCGTCGAGCCGGAGCGGGGTCGTGGGGGCGGTGATGCTGGGCCTCGGCCGGGCGCTCGGGGAGACCATTGCCGTCGCCCTCGTCCTGGCCTCCACCTACGAGATCGACCTCCGCATCCTCGAGCCCGGCGGCAACACCATCGCCGCCAACATCGCCACCAAGTTCGGTGAGGCGGGCGAGATCGGGCGCTCGGCCCTGATCGCCAGCGGTCTGGTGCTCTTCGCCATCACCCTGGCGGCGACCGTCAGCGCGCGCGGCGTCATCCGCCGCACGGCCGTGGTCGGTCGCCCGTGAGCGCGGGTGCCAGCCTGTTGCGGTCCGGGCGGCTGACGCCCGTCCAGGCCGTCGCCACCGCCGGCGTCGGCGTGGCCGTCGCCGCGGTCGCCTTCGCAGTGACGCCGCTGCAGGGACGGGCCGGCTTCCTGCTCGTCGCCTACCTGGCAGGGACCACCGCCTACCTGGTGGCCGCCGGCCGGCTCGAGAGCCGGCGATCGGTCGTCGACCGCCTCGCCGCGGTGCTGATGGTCTCGACCGTCGGCATCTGCCTGCTGGCCCTCGGCTCGGTCCTGATCTACACCGCGGCCCGTGGGGTCAAGGCGATCGACTGGTACTTCTTCACCCACTCGATGAACGGCGTCGGTCCCCGTGACGACGCCGGCGGCGTCTACCACTCCATCGTGGGCACGCTGCAGCAGGTCCTGCTGGCGGCCCTCCTGTCGGTGCCCTCGGGCCTGCTGGTCGCCATCTATCTGACCGAGTACGGCCGGGGCCGGCTGGCCTCGCTGGTCCGCACCATCGTCGACGTGATGGTCGGGATCCCGTCGATCGTCGCCGGCCTGTTCATCTACGCCTTCTGGGTGCTCGGCCTGAACCGGGGGTTCTCCGGCTTCGCCGCAGCCATGGCCCTGTCCATCCTGATGCTCCCGATCGTCGTGCGCTCGGCCGAGGAGATGATCAAGCTCGTACCCGCCTCTTTGCGGGAGGCGGCCTACGCCCTCGGCGTCCCGCGGTGGAGGGCCATCATCAGGGTGGTCCTCCCGACTGCATCGGCGGGCATCACCACGGGCGTGATGCTGGCCGTGGCGCGCGTCACCGGCGAGACGGCGCCCCTCCTGCTCACCGCCTTCGGCTTCGACTCGATCAACAACGACCCGTTCTCGGGCGCGCAGTCCTCCCTGCCGTTGTTCGTGTTCAACCAGGCGTCGTCGGCGTTCGAGACCGCGGTGGACCGGGCGTGGGCCGGCGCGCTTACGCTCATCGCCGTGGTCCTGCTGCTCACCGTCGCCGCCAGGCTCGTCACCCGACGAGGCCGGCTGACGTGACGCCGTGAAGCGCATCGAGGCCAACCACGTCAGCGCCTGGTACGGCGGCTTCAAGGCCGTGGAGGACGTGACACTGGCCATCGAGGCCAACCAGGTGACCGCCCTCATCGGGCCGTCGGGCTGCGGGAAGTCGACGTTCATCCGCACGATCAACCGCATGCACGAGGTGGTGCCCGGCGCCCGGATCGAAGGCGAGGTCCTCCTCGACGGCGAGGACATCTACGCGCCCGCCATCGACGCGGTGTCGGTACGGCGAACGATCGGGATGGTCTTCCAGCGTCCCAACCCCTTCCCGACGATGTCCATCCGCGACAACGTGTCCGCCGGCCTGCGACTCAACGGCATCCGCAAGCGCTCCGAGCTCGAGCCGATCGTCGAACGGGCCCTGCAGGGCGCCGGCCTCTGGAAGGAGGTACGGGACCGCCTCGAGCGACCGGGCGCCAGCCTCTCCGGCGGCCAGCAGCAGCGCTTGTGCATCGCCCGAGCCATCGCCGTCCAGCCCCAGGTGCTCCTCATGGACGAGCCGTGCTCGGCCCTCGACCCGGTGTCCACGCTGCGGATCGAGGACCTCATCGCCGAGCTGAAAGACGAGTACACCATCGTCATCGTCACCCACAACATGCAGCAGGCCGCCCGGGTGAGCGACTCCACCGCCTTCTTCACCCTGGAGGTGGCCGGCGACCCCGGTCGGTTGGTCGAGGTGGGGCCGACGTCGAAGATCTTCACCCGACCCCAGGACGAGCGGACCGAGGCCTACATCACCGGCCGGTTCGGATGACCGACGGGGGCACGACCGTCCTCGTGACCAACGACGACGGTGTGAAGTCGCCGGGACTGGCCGCGCTGGTCCGGGCCGTCGCCGGCCCCGGCCGGCGGGTGGTCGTCGCCGCCCCGGCCGACGACCAGAGCGGCACGTCGGCCGCCGTCGCCCCCCGGCCGGCGGAGGGCGTCCGCATCGAGCGGGTCTCCGTCGCCGGCCTCGACGAGCCCGGTTTCGAGGATCTGGTCGCCTACGCGGTCGACGGCCCGCCGGCGCTCTCCGTGCTGGGCGCCCGGCTCGGTGAGCTGGGCCGGCCCGCGGCCTCGGCGTCGCTGGTCGCCTCGGGCGTCAACCTCGGCCCGAACACCGGCGTGGCCGTGCTCTTCTCGGGCACGGTCGGCGCGGCCATGGCCGCGGCCAACCTCGGGCTGTCCGCCGTGGCCGTCAGCATCGACGCCTTCGAGCCCGCCCACCTGGCCACGGCCACGAACGTGGCCGCGGCCGCCCTCGACTGGCTCGTCGACGCCCCTGCCGGCACCGTGCTGAACCTGAACGTCCCCGACCGGCCGCTCGACCGCCTCGCCGGGGTCCGCCAGGCCCCGCTGGCCACGCTGGGCACCTTCGAGGCCGCGGTGCAGGACCGGGGCTCGGAGCCCTTCGTCGCCCAGTTCGAGATAGGCCGCCAAGACCCCCAGCCGGGAACCGATGCCGCCCTCCTGCGCGAAGGCTGGGTCACCGTCACCGCCCTTCTCGGCATCCACGCCGACACCGGCGTGGACATGGCATCGGTGATCGAGCGGGGGATATCCCGGGCGGCATGACGACCGTCATGGAGCCGGCCACCACCATCCTCGTGGTCGAGGACGAGGAATCCTTCGTCGAGGCCCTTACCGTCGGGCTCAAGCGCGAGGGGTTCCGGGTCCGTGTCGCCCGCGACGGTGTGCAGGCGCTCGAGATGTTCGACCTCGTGCAACCCGATCTCGTGCTCCTCGACGTCATGCTCCCCCTCATCTCGGGCGTCGACGTGTGCCGGGAGATCCGCACCCGTTCACGGGTGCCGATCATCATGGTCACGGCCAAGACGTCGGAGATCGACACGGTCGTCGGGCTGGAGGTCGGCGCCGACGACTACGTCTCCAAGCCGTACCGCCTCCGGGAGCTCGTGGCCCGGATGCGGGCCGCGCTGCGCCGGGCGCCTCCGCCGACGCCGTTCGCGTCCGGGCCGGGCACGCTGGAGATCGGCGACGTCCGCCTCGACGCGCAGAGCCACGAGGTCTCCGTCCGCGGCGAGCCGGTGACCATGCCGCTCAAGGAGTTCGAGCTGCTCGCCTTCCTGCTGGACAACGCCGGACGGGTGTTGACTCGAGAGGTGCTCATCGACCGGATCTGGGGCGCCGATTACGTGGGTGACACCAAGACCCTCGACGTCCACATCAAGCGCCTGCGGGCCAAGATCGAGGTCGACCCCTCCAAGCCGCGCAGCATCGTCACCATCCGAGGCCTGGGCTACAAGTTCGAGACCCCCCCCCGCTGAGCGCACCTCCGTGGTTTCACGGGTCCTCGAGCTGGAAACGCTCATCGCACGTCATCGACGTACCCGGCCCGCCGCCCCCACGACGCGACGGGCCGGGTCCGAGAATTCCGCGATATCCCCAGGTTGCGCCCCTTCCAATGCACACCGGTTCCGGTCCATACTGCTCACGTCCGGGACGGACCGGCGGTCGCGCAAGCGGCTGCGGGGACGTGACGGGCAGCGCTTCACACACACGCCGGTGTTCCTCCCGGGGAATGTCGGGCCGGCCGGTGCCCGCCCTCGGGCGGCGCCGAACGGTTGTGGGAAGCGGTGAGGCCGGTCCCGAGAAGTTCGCCAGCTTCGGCTGCAGGGCTGCTCGGGGCCGCTTCGCGTCCGCATTCGGTCACCGGTAGCATGAGGCCGGCGTGACCGACCTGGACCAGGCCGCAGCGGAGACGGCGGACGCCGAGCAGCCCGACCACCCGTCGGGCCCCCCGAGATACATCAACCGAGAGCTGTCGTGGCTCGACTTCAACGCCCGGGTCCTCGCCCTGGCCGAGAACACCGACACGCCGGTGCTCGAACGGGCCAAGTTCCTCGCCATCTTCAGCAGCAACCTCGACGAGTTCTTCCAGGTGCGGGTGGCCGCCCTCCACGACAAGGTGGCTGCCGGTCTCGGCACCCCGTCCCCCGACGGGCTCACGCCGGCCGACCAGCTACGCGCCATCCGCGCCAGGGTGAACGAGCTGATCGAGCGGCAGGCCCACATCTTCCTGAAGGAGGTGGCGCCGGCGCTCGGCGACGCCGGCATCGTCCTGTCGGACTGGGCGTCGCTCGACGACGACGACCGCGACTACCTCGTCGACGTGTTCCAGCGCCGCATCTTCCCGGTGCTGACGCCGCTCGCCGTGGACCCCGGCCACCCGTTCCCCTACATCTCCAACCTCTCGTTCAACCTGGCCGTCAGGGTGCACGACCCCACCAACGGGGCCCGCCGATTCGCCCGCCTGAAGGTCCCGCCGCTGCTGCCGAGGTTCGTCGTCATGCCCGACGGCGAGCGCTTCGTCGCCGTCGAGCAGCTGATCGCCGCCCACCTGGGGACGCTGTTCCCGGGGATGGAGATCGAGGAGCACGACACCTTCCGCGTCACCCGCAACGCCGACGTGACGCTCGAGGACGACGAGGAGATCGACGACCTGCTCGCCGCCGTCGAGCTGGAGCTGCGCCGGCGCCGGTTCGGTCGTGCCGTCCGCCTCGAGGTCTCGACCACGATGTCGGAGGAGACACGCGAGCTCCTGCTCCGGGAGCTCGAGCTCACGCCCGACGACGCCTACATCGTCGACGGGCCGCTCGAGCTCAGCGGCCTCATGGCTGTCTACGACCTCGACCGCCGCGACCTCAAGGATCCGTCGTGGGTGGGCGTGACGCAGCCGAGGCTCGTCGACGAGGACGGCGACGCCAACGACATCTTCTCGGTGCTCCGCGAGCGCGAGGTGCTGGTCCATCACCCCTACGACTCCTTCTCCACCTCGGTGGTGGCCTTCATCGAGCAGGCCGCGTCCGATCCCCACGTCCTCGCCATAAAGCAGACGCTGTACAGGACGTCGGGTGACAGCCCGATCGTCAAGGCGCTGATCCGAGCGGCAGAGAGCGGCAAGCAGGTGGCGGCGCTCGTGGAGCTCAAGGCCCGCTTCGACGAGCAGGCCAACATCGCCTGGGCGCGCGCCCTGGAAGAGGCGGGCGTCCATGTCGTCTACGGCCTCGTCGGGCTGAAGACCCACACGAAGACGGCGCTCGTGGTGCGGGAGGAAGGCGACAGGATCCACCACTACTGCCACGTCGGCACGGGCAACTACAACCCCAAGACGGCCCGCATCTACGAGGACATCGGGCTGCTCTCGGCCAACCCCGAGCTCGGCGCCGACCTGGCCGAGCTCTTCAACTACCTCACCGGCTACAGCCGCCAGACCGCGTACCGCCGTCTCCTCGTGGCGCCCGCCGGGCTCCGCCAGGCCGTGCTCGACCTGATCGCCGAGGAACGCGACGACGCGGACGGCCGCGGGCGCATCGTCTTGAAGATGAACAACCTGGTCGACACCGCGATCATCGACGCCCTCTACGACGCCTCGGCGGCGGGGGCGAACATCGACCTGATCGTCAGGGGCATCTGCTGCCTTCGCCCGGGCGTGCCGGGACTGTCCGACAACATCCGGGTGCGGTCGGTCGTCGGCCGCTACCTCGAGCACTCGAGGATCTTCGCCTTCGGCGAGCGCGGCGAGGAACGTCGCTACATCATCGGCTCCGCCGACCTCATGCCCCGCAACCTCGACCGGCGGGTCGAGGCCATGGCGCCCGTGGACGACCCCGAGCTCCAGAGCCGCCTGCAGGAGATCCTCGACGTCAACCTGGCCGACGACACCCTGGCGTGGCAGCTCGCAGGTGACGGCAGTTGGAGCAGGGTGCCCGCCGGCGATGGCGTCAACACCCATCTCCGGCTTCAGGAGCTGGCCTTCGAGCGGGCCCGGCGCCGGCGGAAGCCCGAGCCCGAAGCAGGCAGCTCTGGCGACTGAGACCGAGGTCAAGCTGGCGGCCTCGGCCGGCTTCGAGCTGCCCGCCCTCGACGGGGTGGCCGAGGACGTCACCGCCGTCGCCCGTGTCCCCCGGACGCTCATGGCGGTCTACTACGACACCGCCGACCTGCGTCTGGCCCGGTGGGGCGTGACCGTGCGCCACCGGACCGGCGACGGTACCGGTTGGACGGTGAAGCTGCCCGAGGGCGAGGAGGGGCCGGCGCTCGTCCGTCGCGAGCTCACCTTCGAGGGACCGGCCGGGCGGATGCCCGACGACGCGGCGTCGCTCATCCTGACCTACGCCCGGGGCACCCCCCTTGTGCCGGTGGCCCGCATCCGGACGGTGCGCTCCGGAGTCGACCTCCTCGACCGGGAGGGGGCCGTGGTGGCCGAGGTGGTGGACGACGAGGTGTCGGTCCTCCACGGCGGGCGGGTGGGCACCCGCTTCCGCGAGGTCGAGGTCGAGCTCGGCGAGCGACCCCCCGCGGGACTGCTCGAGGCCCTGGTCGGCCGCCTCCGCGGCGCCGGCGCCGGCGCCCCGGACTCCACCCCGAAAGTCATCCGGGCCCTGGGCGGCCGGGCGCTGGAACCGCCCGAGGTGGCGCCGGTGACCCTGGGCAAGAAGCCGACCGGAGCGGACGTGGTGCGCCAGGCGATCAGCGCCTCAGTGGAGCGCATCATGCGCCACGACCCCGGTGTGCGGATCGGCGACGACCCGGAGGACGTCCACCGGGCGCGGGTGGGTACTCGCCGGCTGCGGTCGGACCTGGGGACCTTCGCCCCCCTGCTCGACGAGGAGTGGCTGTCACCGCTTCGCGACGAGCTGCGGTGGCTGGCCGAGGCCCTGGGAGCGGTGCGCGACGCCGACGTCATGATCGAGCGGCTCCGCCGCCAGGCGGCGTCGCTCCCCGAGCCCGACACCGCAGCCCTGTCGCCGATCTTCCGCCGGCTGACCAAGGAGCGCGACGAGGCCCGAGGCGCCCTGCTCGACGCCATGTGCACCCCGCGCTACCTCGCCCTCGTCGAGCGCCTGGTCGAAGCCGCCCGCCGGCCGGCGTGCCGGAAAAAGGCCAAGGCGCCGGCGGCCGACGTGGTTCCCGGCCTGGTGGCCCGCCCCTGGCGCAAGCTGCGGAAGACGGTCGAAGCGCTTCCGGACGATCCCCCGGACGCCGACCTGCACCGCGTGCGCATCCTGGCCAAGCGGACGCGCTACGCGGCCGAGGCCGCGGCGCCGCTCTTCGGCAAGAAGGCCACTGCCTTCGCCGCCGCCGTCGCCGGCCTCCAGGAGGTGCTGGGAGACCACCAGGACGCGGTGGTGGCCGAGGCGTGGCTGCGCCACGCCGTCGACGGCGCCGACGCCGCGGTGAGCCTGGCCGCCGGCGAGCTGATCGCGGTCCAGATGGCGGAGGCGGCCGGGGGCCGCAAGCGCTGGCCCAAGGCGTGGAAGGTGGCGTCGGACGCAAAGCTGCGGTCATGGATGTGACCGAGACCGTCGTGCACGCCGCCGGCGGTGTCGTCTGGCGCCGGTCGCCCCTCGGGGGGGTGGAGGTGCTGCTCGTGCACCGCCCCCGCTACGACGACTGGACCGTGCCCAAAGGCAAGCTCGACCTCGGCGAGGACCACGCCGGCGCCGCCCTCCGGGAGGTGGAGGAGGAGACCGGTCTCCGCTGCATCCTCGGGCCGGAGCTGGTCTCTACCGCATACGTCGACCGGAAGGGCCGGCCGAAGGAGGTGCGCTACTGGGCCATGACTGCCGTCGGTGGGCACTTCACCGCCACCGACGAGGTGGACGACGTGCGCTGGGTGCCCGTCGACGCCGCCGGGTCGCTCCTCAGCTACCCACGGGACGACGACGTCGTCGCTGCGCTGCGCCGGGTGGTGAGGTGAGCGTTCTCCTCGTTCGCCACGCCGAGGCCGGCGACCGCGACAAGTGGGGACCGCGCGACGACCTCCGCCCGATCACGGCCACAGGTGAGGCCCAGGCCGAGGCGCTCGTCGACCAGCTGGCCGAGTTCCACATCGAAACGGTGCTGTCGAGCCCGTACCTGCGCTGCACCCAGACCGTCGCGCCGCTGGCCGCGGCACGAGGACTCGTCGTCGAGCCCACCGACGACCTGGCCGAGGGCCAAGGGACGAGCGCGCTGGCGCTCGTCCGGAGCCTGCTCGACGAGACCGGTGACACCGTGGTCTGCAGCCACGGCGACGTCGTGGAGGAGGTGCTCGACGGCCTCGGCGTCGAACGCGACGACATCACCCGCAAAGGGGCCACGTGGGTGCTCGACGCCGACCGGGCCGGAGCCCTTCCCCCGCCGGTGTGATCAGGCCGCCGGGTGCTCCACGAGGGCGAGCACGCGGCTGGCCATGAACCGGGCGGTCCGCACCGCGGTCCCGCCCCTCGTCAGCTCGCTGACCTCGACGACGCCACGGCCGGTACGGACGTCCACCCGCCGGCCGGCACGTGTGGCCGTGACCTCGTAGGTCTTGGCCTCGCCGCCGGCGTCGATGACGATCTCGACACGGTCACCTCTCACACCGGGTACAACGCCTGTCCGGGTCTGATTCATCCCACCTAACCTCGGGCAGATGCGCATCGCCGCCCTCGACCTGGGGTCGAACTCCTTCCACCTCCTCGTGGTCGACGCCCACCCCGACGGCACGTTCGTCCCCCTCATCCGCGAGAAGGACATGCTGCGCTTGGGTGACGCCGTCGGGCGCGACGGTCGCATTCCCGACGCCCTGGCCGACCGGGCCGTCGCCACTGTCGACCGGTTCCGCAAACTCGCCATCGGCGCCGGCACCGAGGAGATCCACGCCCGGGCCACCTCGGCCCTCCGTGAGGCGGACAACGGTGGCGAGGTGGTCGACCGCATGTCCGCCGAGGCCGGCGTCAAGGTACGGGTCATCAACGGCCAGGAGGAGGCCCGGCTGATCTTCGAGGCGGTCAGAGCCGCGGTCGTGATCGACCCCGGCCCCGGGCTGTGCCTCGACCTCGGAGGCGGCAGCCTCGAGGTCATGGTGGGCGACCGGTCGGGCCTCGCCTTCGCGGCCAGCGTCCGGCTCGGGGTCGCCCGCCTGTCGGCCGAGCTGGTCACCGGCGACCCCTACACCGCGGATGACGTCCGGCGCGTCGAGAAACGGGTGGCCAGCGTGCTGGCGCCGCTCGCCGACGACGTGGCCCGGTTGCGGCCGGCGATGGCCGTCGGCAGCAGCGGCACGTTCTGTGACCTCGCCCGCATGGTGGCCGCCCGCCGCACCGGCTCGGTACCCAGGGCGATCAACCAGTTCAGCTTCAGCCGCGACGAGCTGCTCCCGCTCCACGAGGAGCTCCTGGCCCGATCGTCGTCCGAGCGGGCCAGCGTTCCGGGCCTGGAGGCGAAGCGGGCCGACATCATCCCCACCGGTTCGATCGTCTTGCTGACGGCCATGGAGCTGTTCGGGTTCGACCGCATGACGGTGAGCGAGTGGGCCCTGCGTGAGGGCATCGTGCTCGACGTCATCCCCCGCCACGAGGCCGCCGACTGGTCGGGTGACCCCCGCGCCATCCGGACGACCTCGGTCCTGCAACTGGCTCGCCGGTGCAACTGGGACGAAGGCCACGGACGCCAGACGGCGAGCCTGGCCCTGGACCTGTTCGACCGGACGGAGTCGCTGCACGGTCTGGGGTCCCAGGACCGTGAGCTCCTGGAGCACGCCGGTCTCCTCCACGACATCGGCGAGCACGTTTCCACCGAGTCACACCACAAGCACTCGGCGTACCTCATCCAACACGGCCGTCTTCGTGGGTTCGACCCCGGCGAGGTGGACTTCGTCGCCGCTCTGGCCCGAGCTCACCGGGGTGGCGGGCCGAAGCCGTCGCACGAGCCGTTCGCCTCCCTCGATCGCGAGGCACGCGAGCGGGTGACCCGCCTGGCCGCCCTCCTGCGGATCGCCGACGGCCTCGACAGGGGCCGCTCGGGCAACGTCGAGGGGATCGACGTGGTGCTCGACGGCGCCCGGGCCCGACTGGTCGTTCGCCCGACCGCCGGCGCCGACATCGCCATCGAGCTGTGGGGCGCCCGCCGCAAGCGCGAGCTGTTCGAGCGCCTGTTCCGTCGGCGCCTGGACGTGGTGCCCGCGTAGGCCTCGGTGCCCTGCTTCGGGGCCGGTGCCGCTGGCGAGTCCACGTCGACACGTGACGGGTCGTGCCTTGCGGCCGGTCCGGCCGGCCGGTACCGTCATCAACTCGTGTTGATGAGTGAGAGGGCGGGATGACAGATACGGAACTGAGCCGACGGAGGTTCCTCGGGCTTGCCGCCGGCGGGGCCGCGGCCGCCTTCGCGCTCTCCGCGTGCGGCGGCGACGGCGACGACACCGCGAGCACCGCCACGTCGGCGCCCGCTGCCGGCCAGGCGCCGGCCAAGGACTTCGGCGGCAAGACCATCACCACCGCGGTGTACGCCAAGAACCACGCGTCTTCGATGCTGGAGTGGCAGCGTTTCGCCCCGCCGGGTCTGACGGTGAAGCCGGTGATCGTCACGAGTGCCGCGGAGATCAGCCGGCTGTTGGCCGCCGGCGAGCTCGATTTCGGCCTCATGGGTTACTACAACACCATCATCGAGGCGGCCACGACGGGGATGAGGTCCAAAGTCATCTCCATGTGCTCGAGGCAGGGCATCGGCCTCATCGCCCGCTCCGACCGCGGCATCAGGACGGTTGCCGACCTCAAGGGCAAGAAGGTGGCGCTGCCGCCCCCGGGCGTCCAGGTGCTGGCCATCAACGCCGCCCTCGACAAGGTGGGGCTCAAGTTCGACCGCGACGTGACCGCCGTCCCCGTCGCCTTCGCCGACCACCCGGCGGTCCTCGAGCGGGGCGACGTCGACGCCTACATGGGCACCGAGCCGCTCTGCACCCAGAGCGTCGTCTCCGGCCGCGGCGTCCGCATCAACGAGGTCTACGGCACGCCCGCCGGGGACATCAACACGGCCATGTGGGCCGCGCCCAAGAACCTGAACGACGCCGACCTGCTGACCGCGGTGGCCAAGATGCAGCGCGATGCTGCGGAGTACTTCACCCCCAACGGCGTGAACGCCCCCGAACCGTGGCGCAAGCTCCTCGTGGAGCAGTTCGAGTACCCCGAAGCCGTCTACAAGGCGGTGCTCGACAACGTGGGGGCCGTGTGGCGCTTCGACCAGACCCGCAAGGCGCAGTTCGACGGTGCCGCGGAGATGATGCTGTCCCAGGGGATCATCACCACGAAGCCGAAGCTGGACGACCTGTACCTGCTCGACTACCTGCCGAAGAGCTAAGGACGACGGTGCTGCGGGAGGCGGAGGACGACGCCGGGGTCGATCTCGGCGACGTGCTCGGCCCCAGCAGCGACATCGCCACCCGCCGGCGGCTGTCGGGTTGGCGTCGGATGGCGGTCGGGTTGGCGTTCCCGGTCCTGCTCGTCGGGTTGTGGTCGGTGCTGAGCGCCACCGGGGCCCTCTCCGAGCGTCTGCTGCCCGCGCCGGCCGACGTGCTCGAGAGCGGACGCGACTTCCTGATTGCCCCGGAACGAGCGGCGGTGCCGGGTGTGGTCCCCTTCCGTGGGGCGGCCGCGGAGCACATCCGGGCGAGCGTGGGCCGTTGGGCAGCCGGATACAGCATCGCCCTCTGCGTCGGCCTGCCCCTGGGGCTCGGGTTGGGGCTGTCGCGCTGGGTGTCCGCAGCCGTCGACCCCCTGTTCCAGGCCCTCCGTTCCGTACCGATCACCGCGTGGCTCCCCATCTCCCTCGTCTGGTTCGGCCTGGGCGACGGGGCGGCCCGGTTCATGATCTTCGTGGGGGCGGTGGCGCCGATCGTCGTGGCCACCGCCGACAGCGCGGCCCGGGTCCCCCACCAGCTGGTGGACACCGCCCGGATGCTCGGCACCCCGCCGAGGGAGCTGGCCCGGCGGGTGTACGTGCCCTTCGCCCTTCCCGGCATCGTCACCGGGCTCCGCCTGGGGCTGACGCTGGGCTGGACGACGGTCATCGTGGCCGAGCTCACCGGTGCCAGCCGGGGCCTCGGGGCGATGATGTTCTCCGCCCGTGAGGTGAGCCGTCTCGACCAGATCATCGTGGGCATGGCCGCCTTCGCAGTCATCGGGCTCACGGGCGACCTCTTGCTCCGCGCCGTCACCCGGCCCTTCGTCCGGTGGGCCGACGCATGAGCGGGGCGCCGGCCATCGCCGCCATCGGGGTGGCCAAGTCCTACGGCGAGCTGTCGGTCCTCGACGACATCCACCTGTCGGTCGCACCGGGCGAGGTGGTCGCCGTCCTGGGGCCCAGCGGGTGCGGCAAGTCGACGCTGCTGCGCGTGCTGGCCGGCCTCGAGCCGCCCGATCGCGGTCGGGTGGAGGAAGGCGGGCAGCCGGTCCGCGGGCCCTCGCCCGAGCGGCCGATGGTCGTGCAGGGCGCGACCTTGTTTCCCTGGCTCTCGCTGCGGGCCAACCTCGAGTGGGGCCCACGCGCACTGGGCAAGCGCGACGCGCCGACCATCGCCGAGGAGCTCCTGGAAGCCACCGGCCTCAGCGGGTCCGGTGACCTTCTGCCCCGGCAACTGTCGGGCGGCATGCGCCAACGGGCGGCGATCGCCCAGGTGCTGGCCAACAGCCCGCCACTGCTCCTGCTCGACGAGCCTTTCGGCGCCCTCGACGCCCAGACCCGCCTGCGCATGCAGGAGTGGCTCATCGGCCTGCTGGGCGAGCGGCGGACGGCGACCCTGCTGGTCACCCACGACGTGGAGGAGGCGCTGCTCATCGGCCACCGCCTGCTGCGGCTGTCCCACCGTCCCGCCACGGTGGTGGAGGAGGTCCCGCTGGAGCTCCCCGAACCGAGGGGCCGGACCATCCTCGCCGACTCCCGCTTCGTCGAGCTCAAGGCCCGGGTCCTCGCCGGGGTGCTCGATGCCTGAGCCGTGGGACAGCTACCTGGTCACCTACCACGACGACAACCCCGGGATCACCGAGGACTGCCTCTCGAATGCGAGGGACGGCGCCGGCCGGTCGCCGTACGACTGGCTGGCCGACGCCGTGCCCGCCGATGCGTCGACGGTCGTGGACCTGGCGTGCGGCAGTGCGCCGCTGGCCCCGCTCCTGGCCGGCGCCGACGTGATCGGCGTCGACCAGTCCGCCGGCGAGCTGGCCCGGGCGCGCGGGCCGAGGGTGCGCGCCCTCGCCTCGGCGGTGCCCCTCGCCGGCGAGTGCGCCGACGTCGTGATGACCTCGATGGCGTTGATGCTCCTGCAGCCGCTGGAAGCGGTGCTGGCCGAGGTGGCCCGACTGCTGCGACCGGGGGGCACGTTCGTCGCCACCGTACCGAGGCGGTCGGCGGGCTCACCGGTGTTCGCGGCCATCCTCCGTGACCTCGACCAGGTCGGCCTGGGGTACCCCGAGCCGCTCGACGACGACGTGGCCGAGCGGTTCGCGGCGTCCGGCCTGCAGCTCGAAGCCGACGAGAGCGCCGTTTTCGCCCGGACCGTCCGCGACCCCGAGGATGCGGCCCACGTCGTTCGTTCCTTCTACGCGCCGGGTGCGGGCGACCGCCAGCTGAAGGCGGCGGTCGCCACCCTCCAGCGGTCGACGCCCGTAGTGGTCGGGTACCGGATCCGCCGGCTGGTGGCGCGGCGATGACGGGCGCGGTCGACGCCGCCCGCCGGATGGCCCGTCCGCTGGCCGCCCGCTCGGCGGCCATCGAGGCCGCCCGCCGGCTTCCCGACGACGTCGTCAGCGACCTACGCGCCAGCGGCATACCGGCGCTGTGGCTGCCCACCGAGCTGGGAGGCGCCGAGGCCGCTCCGGCCGAGGTGGTCGACGCCATCGCCGCCCTTGCCGCCGCCGACGGATCGACGGGATGGTGCGCGGCGGTGGCCGTGGGCACGGCCGCGGCGGCGGCCTACCTCCCCGAGGCCGGCGCCCGGGAGGTCTTCTCCTCGCCGTCCACCCTCAGCGCCGGCTCGTTCAACGCCGCCGGCCGGGCCACCGTCGACGGCGCCGGCAACCTCCGCCTGAGCGGGCGCTGGGGCTTCGGCAGCGCCGGGTCGCACTCCGACTGGCTGTCCGGGGCCTGCGTGCTCGTCGACGAAGCCGGGGAGCCGCTGACCGATGACGAGGGCCGCCCCCAGGCCCGCCTCGCCTTCTTCGCCGTCGCCGACACCACCATCCACGACACCTGGCACGTCTCCGGCCTGCGGGGCACGGCCAGCCACGACTACGAGGTGGAGGCACTCGCCGTCCCCGCGTCCCACACGATGGCGTTCGCCTTCTCGCCGTGGCCCGAAGGGGCCATGTGGCGTACGCCGCCGATGCCGTTGTTCTTCGCCCCTCTGGCCGCCGTGGCGGTGGGGATCGCCCGGGGCGCCATCGACGACCTCGTGGAGCTGGCCCAGACGAAGACGCCCTACCGCAGCGCCCGCCGGCTGGCCGAGCGCGACGTCGTGCAGGCCATGGTGGCCCGGGCCGAGGCGGCCACCCGCTCCGCGCGTGCCTTCCTCGTGGAGGCGCTCGAAGGCTTGCTGGCGAGGGGCGCGGACGCCACCCTGCAGGAGCGGGCCCTTGCTCGCCTGGCCGTCGTCAACGCCGCCTCGGCGGCGACCGATGCCGTGAACCTGTGCTTCCAGGCCGCCGGCACCACCGCGCTGTTCGAGGACCACCCGCTGTCGCGCCGCCACCGTGACATCCACGCTCTCGGCCAGCACGTGGTGCTGGCCTTCCCCGGCTTCGAGACGGTGGGGCGGGTCCTCTTCGGCCTCGAGCCCGACACCCCCCTGGTGTAGGCATCAGGAGGCCGGCCAGCCCGTCCTCTCCGCCACCCGCTCACCCACGAGGGTCACCACGTCGCCGTAGGTGCGGACGCAGCCGAGCACCTCCTCGGGGAGGGCGATGTCGAACTCGTCCTCCAGCACCATGGCCAGCTCGATGGCGGCCAGGGAGTCGACGCAGAGGTCCTCGCCCAGCCGGGCCTCGGGCTTGAGGCGGTTGGGATCGACGTCGAGGTGGACGGCGACGATCGACCGCACCCGCGGCTCCATCTCGACCGTCTCGCTCATCTGACAGCCTTCGCCGACTGGAGTTCCAGTTCCATCGTCTCCCTCAGAGCCAACTTGTCGATCTTGCCGGTGCGATTGCGGGGGATGGCGTCGACGATCCGCACGTGCCGGGGCACGGCGAAGGCCGCCATGTGGGTCGCGACCCAGTTCTGGATGGTCTCCGGCTCCAGAGTGCGTCCCGTGGCGGGGACCACGTAGGTGGCCACGGACTCATAGGCCAACCGGTCGGGCACGCCGAAGACGGCGGCCTCGGCGATGTCGGGGTGGCTGACCAGGAGGTACTCCAGCTCGACGGAGTACACCTTGTTCCCGCCGCGCATGATCATGTCCTTCTTGCGGTCGAGGATGAAGACGTAGCCCTCCTCGTCGACCCGGGCGTAGTCGCCGGTGTGCAGCCACCCGTCGGTGAAGGACGCCTCGGTGGCTGCGGCGTCCCCGAAGTAGCCGGTGGTCACCATCGGTCCCCTGATCCACAGCTCGCCTGCCTCGCCCGTGGGGACGTCACGGCCGTCGTCGTCGACGACGCGTACCTCTGCGCACGGCAGCGGCCGTCCGACCGAGCCGGGCTTCCGGCGGAACTCCGAGTCGAGCAGGACGGTGGCCGGCGAGTGGGTCTCGGTGAGCCCGTAGGCGTCGTAGAGCCGCAGCTGGGGCATCCGGGCCCGCAGGGCGCCGACGGTGGAGATCGGCACCGGGGAGCCGCCGAAGGCGCCGATCTCGACGTGGGCCAGCTCCGGCCACCCGAAGTTCGGGTCGCGCAGGAGCAGAGGCCAGATCGACGGGACCACCATCAGGTAGGTGATACGGCGCTGGGCGATGAGCTGGACGAACTCCCGGGGAACAATCTCGGCGACCGTCACCGACGTGCCGCCGACCAGCATCATGGGCGTGACCTGGGCCACATGGCCGGTGATGTAGTAGAGCGGGAAGACGATGGCGGTGCGATCGCCGGCGGTGAGGGCGAGCGTGCGCACGTAGGCGATGGCCGAGTGCATCGTGCCCCGGTGGACGACCCGGCTGGCCTTTGGCCGGCCCGTGGTGCCCGAGGTGTAGATGACGGCGTAGGTGGCGTCCTCGTCCGGGAAGTCGACGGCCTCGCCTCGCCACGGGCGCAGGCGGCCGGTGAGGTGGTCGCCGACCTCGCGCAGGCGGTCGGGCGCGAGGCCGGCCTCGGCGCCAGCCCGGCGCAAGCCGTCGACGAACTCGGGATGGGCGAGGGCCAGCGACGCACCGGAGTGGGCCAGCATGTACGCCCACTGCGCGGGGGCCAGCTTGGTGGACAGGCCGACGAAGATCAGTCCCGTGCGGGCCGCGGCCCAGATGGCCACGACGATGTCGAGCCCGTTGCGGAGGGCGACGGCGAAGCGGTCGCCCGGAACCAGTCCCTCTTCGAGGAGCCTCTCCGCCGCGCCCTCGACCAGCTCGGCCAGCTCGCCGTAGGTGACGTCGCCCTCCGCCGTCTCGAGGGCGACGACCTCGGGGTAGAGGCGGACGGCCCGGTCGAGGGCCTCGACGATGGTCCGGACGCGGTCGGGATAGCAGCGCACCCCGTTCTCGACGACGAGGGCGCCGGGGGTGGTCGCCTCTTCGGTCAGCACGGGTCGTCGGCGGCCGACCGGGCGTCGGCGACCGCGCCCGATGCCCCGACGAGCCGGCCCATGGTGCGGTGCAGCTCCTTGACGCGCCCGTGGTCGGCCGCGTAGCAGGTGAAGCGGCCGTTGCGGCGCTTGGTGATGAGCCCGGCCTGGAGCAGCACGGACAGGTGGTAGGCGGCCAGCGGCTGGGGCAGCCCGAGCGCCTTGGCCAGATAGCCGGCGCTGCGGGGGCCCCGCCGGAGGTGGCGGAGCATGAGGAGCCGATGGGGCTCGGCGATGACGGCCAGGTCCTCGGAGAGCCGGCCGGCCTCCTGTTGTGTCACGGCGCTCACCATGGCGCCCAACTCTAGACCTGGCCATCAAGGGGCGCTGATATCGTCGTCGGGCTGTGAGCGACGCCGGCCCCGCCATCGCGGTGACCGGCATCGGCGCGGTGACGCCCCTCGGCGACGCGGCGCGGACGTGGGAGAGGCTGCTGGCCGGCCAGTCGGGACTGGAGGCCGCGCCGGCGGCCATCCGCCAGGCGGGGTGCGGTGTGGTCGGACCCGCGGCATGGTTCGACGCGGGCGACTTCATGGACCGCAACACCGCCCGGCGCATGGGCCGCTTCAGCCAGTTCTCCGTGGCTGCGGCGACCATGGCCATGGCCGACGCCGGCCTCGAGGGCTACACCGGCGACGGCCTCGGTGTGGTCGTCCACACCGGCGCCGGTGGCCTGCTGGAGGCCGAGGCGACGGCGGGCGTCGCTGCGGCCCGGCCGACGCGCGTGAGCCCGGTGTTCACCTCGGTCTACGGAGCGAACATGGCGGCCTGCCAGCCGTCGATCGTGCTCGGTGCGACGGGGCCGGTGCTCGGCGGAGTCGGCGCGTGCGCGGCCGGCGTCCAGGCCGTGATCGACGGCATGCGGGTGCTCGAGCGGGGCGACGCCGACGTCGTGCTGGCCGGGGGGACGGACAGCGCGCTGTCGCCCATGCTGCTCGGCTCGCTGGCCAACGCCGGCGCCCTGGCGCCGGCGGGCGAACGCCCGTCGTCGGCCTGCCGGCCGTACCACGTCCGCCGCAACGGCATGGTGGCCTCCGAGGGGGCGGCGATCTTCGTGCTGGAGCCGCTGGCTGCCGCTCGGGCCCGTGGCGCCCGCGTCCTGGCGGTGGTCGCCGGCGGCGGCAGCGCGGGCGACGCCTACCACATCACCGCGCCGCACCCCGAAGGCAGAGGGGCCGCCGAGGCCATGCGCCGGGCCCTCGACGACGCCGGCGCCGGCCCCGCCGAGGTGGACGCCGTGGTCGCCCACGCCACGGCGACGGTGCAGGGCGACGCCGCCGAGGCCCGGGCCCTACGGGCGGTGTTCGGGCTCGCGCCTGGAGTGGCCGTCACCGCGCCCAAGGCCGCCCTCGGCCACGGGCTCGGTGCCGCCGGCGCCTTCGGCGTGCTGGTCGCGACCCTCGCCGTTCACCACGGCGCCCTGCCCGCGACCCGAGGCCTGACGCCGGACACCGTCGACCCCGGATGCCGGTTGGACCATGTGTGCGGGTCGACCCGCGTGGGCCCGTTCGGGTCGGTGCTGGTCAACGCCGCGGGCTTCGGCGGCCAGAACGCGGCGCTGCTTCTCCGCTCCGCGTCCTGATGTCATGGTCGGGTACTCCGGCACTCCCCTCGCCCGGAAGCTGGGCATCAAGGAAGGCTCCCGGCTGGCGCTGCTCGACGCGCCGGAAGGCTTCGACGAGGTGCTGGCGCCGCTGCCCGAGGGCGTCGAGGTGCTGCGCGGCCTCCAACCCCATCTCGACGTAGCCGTGCTGTTCGTCACCGATCACGCCGAGCTGGAGCGGCGGTTCGACGCGGTGGCCAGCGCGGTGTTCCCCGCCGGCGGGTTCTGGGTGGCGTGGCCGAAGCGGGCGTCGAAGATGGCGACCGACCTCACCGAGGACGTCCTTCGCGAGGTGGCACTGCCTCGGGGCCTGGTGGACAACAAGGTGTGCGCCGTCACCGACGTGTGGTCGGGGCTGCGCCTCGTGTGGCGCAAGGACAACCGTTAGGGCTCGAGGGCGGCCCGCAGCAGCGACCGCAGGTGCTCCAACCGGGCCATGACCACCTCGAGGGCGAGAGGATCGCCACCCAGCAACCCCTCGAGCAGGGGGATGTCGCTGAAGTAGCTGACCAGTGCCCCGTAGATGGTGAAGAAGAGCTGGGCCGGGTCGTGGCGGCGCAGGCGCCCGGCGGCCATCTCCCTCTCGAAGAAGGCCACCGCCGTCTCGAAGTAGGGCCGCAAGCCCTCGCCGAGCTCCACGCCGAGGCGGCTGCCGCCTTCCAACGCCTCCCGGCGCACCAGGCGCACGAACTCGGGATTGTCCATGAAGAACCGGAAGCCGGCGGTGAGGATCTTGTCGACCTGGGGCCAGCCCTCTTCGGGGACCTCCGTGGCCGCGTCGACCTCCAGGTACCAGTCGGCCAGTGCCCGCTCGAAGACCTGGCGGTAGAGCGCCTCCTTCGAGGGGAAGTGGTGGAGCAGGCTCGGCCGGCGGATGCCCACGCCGGCGGCGATGTCGTTGAGCGACGTGCCCTCGTAGCCGTGCTCGGCGAAGCAGCGCAGAGCCTCGGCCAGGATCGCGTCGCGGGTGGACAGCGCCGGATGGGGTGGTTCGAGGCCGGTCGTAGGGGCTGGCCTCATGGCAGGAGGGTACCCGCCCGGTTCGCGCCGGACGGGTACGACCTCGGGGTCAGCCGGCCAGCTTGCGGGCCGCTCCGGCGATCGACTCGGCGTCGAGGCCGGCGGCGGCGATGCACTCGTCGGGCTTGGCCGACCCCGGCATGGCGGTGACCGCGACCTTCACCAACCGCAGTGGGATGTCGAGGTGGGCCTCGGCCAATGCCGCGGCCACGGCGTCGCCGATCCCGCCCTCGGCCCAGTGGTCCTCGACGGTGAGGACCCGCCCGCCGGTGGCCCGGGCCGCCTCGACGAGGGTGGCGGCGTCGATGGGCTTGACCGAGTACAGGTCGATGACCCGGGCGTTGATGCCGTCGGCCGCCAGGGCGTCGGCCGCCTTCAGCGACTCGTGGAGGGTGATGCCGGCCGCGACGATCGTGACCTTGTCGTCGTCGGAGGACCGCAGCACCTTGGAACCACCGATCTCGAAGGTCTCGTCGGGGCCGTAGAGCACCGGCGTGGCGCCGCGGGTCGTGCGCAGGTAGGCGATGCCGGAGTCGAGGTCGGCCATCAGGGCGACGAGCTGGGCGGTCTGCACCCCGTCGCTCGGGTAGAGCACGGTGCTGTCGTGCACGGCCCGGAAGCAGGCCAGGTCCTCGAGGCCCATCTGCGAGGGACCGTCCTCGCCGATGGACACGCCGGCGTGGGAACCGCAGATGTTGATGCGGGCCTGACTGACGGCGGCCATGCGGATGAAGTCGTAGGCACGGGCGAGGAAGGCGGCGAAGGTGGAGGCGAAGGGGTTCCACTGCTGGACCTGCAGGCCGACCGCGGTGGCGATCATCTGCTGCTCGGCGATGTAGCACTCGAAGTACCGGTCGGGATGGGCCTCGCGGAAGATCTCCGAGTAGGTGGAGTTGGAGACCTCGCCGTCGAGGGCGACGATGTCACCCCGGGCCGATCCCAGGGCGGCCAGCGCCTCGCCGTAGGCCTTGCGGGTGGCCACCTTGTCGCCGATCTCGTAGGTCGGCATCTCCAGCGTGCCGGTCTCGAACGTGCGCCGCTTGACGTCGGCGGGCGGCTTGGGGACTTCGATGACGATGTTGCGGTCGCCACCCAGCTCCTCGATGGCCTCCTCGTAGTCGGGGACGGCCTTGCCGTGGGCGTTGAGCTGGTCCTCGACCGACTTCACCCCGGCGCCCTTCTTGGTCTTGGCGATGATCACCGTGGGCTGGCCCTTGGTGGCGACCGCCTCGGCAAAGGCCGCGTCGATGGCCTCGACGTCGTGGCCGTCGATCTCGATGGCGTGCCAGCCGAAGGCCTCGGCCCGCTTGCGGTAGGCGTCGAGGTTCCAGCCGTGGCGGGTCTCGCGGCTCTGGCCGAGACGGTTCACGTCGATGATGGCGGTGAGGTTGTCGAGGCCGCTGTAGCTGGCCTCCTCGAACGCCTCCCACATCGAGCCCTCGGCCATCTCGGAGTCGCCGCACAGCACCCAGGTCTGGAAGTCGAGCTGGTCGAGCTTCTTGCCGGCGAGGGCGACGCCCACGGCGATGGGCAGGCCCTGGCCGAGGGATCCCGTGGCCACGTCGACCCACGGGATGTCGGGGGTGGGGTGGCCCTCCAGCCGGCTCCCGAGCTGGCGGTAGGTCTTCATCTCCTCCTCGGTCACCGCTCCGCACGCCTTGTAGATGGCGTACAGCAGCGGCGACGCGTGCCCCTTGGAGAAGATGAGGTGGTCGTTCGCCGGGTTCTCGGGGTCATCGAAGTCGTAGTGGAGGTACTTGCTGATCAGCACCGCCATCAGGTCGGCCGCCGACATCGAGCTGGTCGGGTGGCCCGACCCGGCGGCACCGCTGATCTGCACCGCATCCACTCGAAGCTGCTGCCCGAGCTCCTGCCACTGCCGCTTCTCGTCGTCCATGGCGACAATCCTATGCCTCTCCCCCGGCGGGCCCCCAACCCGCCTCCTCGCCGAAGCGGGGCCCCTTCCCCGCCGGCGCAGTGGCCTCTCCCCCGGCGGGCCCCCAACCCGGGCGGCAACTAGCGTTCAGGCCATGGACATCGTTGCCGCGCTCTTCGTGGAGGGCATCAACCAGCGCTCGGTTCCGGGCCCCTCGACCCGCTTCGACCTGACGGGGGTCATGTTCTCGCTGCAGGCCCACGGGGATCTGCCGGTGCACCTCGATCCCCATCTCGTGGTCTTCGTCCGCTGTCCTCCGGACGAGCCGGGCACCGGCACCCTCGAGGTGGAGTTCCTCGACGCCGCCGGCAACGAGGTGGCCCGCAACGCCCAGCCGGTCACGGTCCAGCCGGGCAAGTTCGGCCGGCTGCTGGTCAAAGGGGAGCTGACGTGGGAGGACTACGGCACCATCGAGGCCCACGTGAAGCTCACCGGCGGCGCTCCCGTAGTGGTGCCCCTCACCCTGCTCGCCCCGGCCTGAGATGAGCCGCTCCTTCGCCGCCGCCCTCTCCCAGCACCCCGACTTCGCACTGGCCACCGGCGACGTGGTGGGCCGAGTCCTGGAAGGCCTCGGCGACCCGGACAGGCCACCGGACCTGGCCATGGTCTTCGTCACACCGGTGCACGCCCCGGTGATCAGCGAGATCGTCGAGACGGTCAACGCCACGCTTCGGCCGGCGTCCATGCTCGGCTGCGCAGCGGTCTCCGTGGTCGGAGGCGAGCGAGAGGTGGAGCGGGGGCCGGGGATCTCGCTGTGGGCCGGCCGCACCGGCCCGGTGACCCCGTTCCACCTCACCGTGGCGCAGTCCCCGGACGGGCTGACCTTCACCGGCTGGCCGGAGTCGATCCCCGACGACGCCAGTGCCCTGCTGCTCCTGCCCGACCCCTTCACCTTCCCCACCGACGACCTCCTGCGGCGGATGGAGGAGGACCGCCCCGGTCTGCCGGTGGTCGGCGGGATGGCCTCGGCCGCCCGGGCGCCCGGCGGGAACCGCCTCGTCATCGACGACCGCGTCGTCACCGCGGGGGCCGTCGGCGCCTTCCTGGGCCCGGCCGTGGAGGTCACCACCGTGGTGTCACAGGGCTGCAGGCCTGTGGGCAGTCCGTTCGTCGTGACCCGCGCCGAGCACAACATCGTCTACGAGCTGGCCGGCCGCTCGGCGGTCGAGCGCCTCCAGGAGGTCGCCGCCGGTCTGAGCGACGAGGACCGCGAGCTCCTGGCAGACCTGGTGCAGATCGGCCGGGTGATCGACGAGAAGAAGCTGGACTTCGGCCCGGGCGACTTCCTCGTGCGCGGCGTGGTGGGCGCCGACCCCAACAGCGGGGCCCTGCGGGTGGGCGACATCGTCGACGTGGGCTCGACCGCCCAGTTCCAGGTGCGCGATGCCACCACCGCCGACCAGGAGCTCCGGCGGATGGTCGACGGCCGCTCGGCGGACTCCGCCCTCGTCTTCACCTGCAACGGCCGGGGCACCCACCTCTTCCCGCAACCCGACCACGACGCAATGGTCGTCTCCGAGGGGTTGGCCGGCGCGCCGGTGGCCGGCATGTTCTGCGCCGGCGAGCTCGGCCCGATCGGGGGCCACAACTTCATGCACGGCTTCACCGCGTCGGTGGTCCTGCTCTCGGTCCGGAGCTGAGCCCGCCCCTCAGTTGCCGTGGCCGTGGGCGCAGCCGCCCCCGTGACCCTCGATCCCGGCGAACGGCCCACACGGGTGATCCGCCAGCCAGACATGGAGCATCGGCGGGGTGGCGCGGAGCGTCCCTCCGGGAAAGCACTTCCCGTTCACGTGCAGGCCGGCCAGTCGGACCCCGGACCGGTCCCAGCAAAGGTTCTGGTGGTCGTGCCAGACGGTCAGGTCGCCGGCCACGTCGGGCGCGTCGGCCATGGTCTTCCCGGCTTCGAGGATGTACATGGCCGACGCCACGCGCCACCCGGCCGGCGTGCGCTCGAGCACGACTGACTCCACCCGTTCGGGGTCGAGCTCGCGGCCGTCCTGGAGGTACTCGGGCTTGATGAAGTGGTCGAACGGCGTGACCAGCCCGTCGCCGATCGACCGGTAGCCCGCGGCCAGCAGCGCGGCCTGGTCGGGGAACTTGGCGGCCACGGCGGCCCGCGTCGTCTCGATCAGCTGCTTCGCCCGCTGCAGCTCCGCCGGCGAGGCGTGCGAGGTGTCGACGCCGGAGAACAAGGGGTCAGCAGCGAGACGCGATGCCGGGAGGTGGCCGTGGCCGTCATCGACATGCGGATGGCGGGCGGCCACCTCGCCCACTGCACCGTGATGGTGGGTGGACGGAGCCGCCATCCCTACCAATGCCGGCACCGCGGCGAGGACGAGGACCGGCGACAATCGAGCACGGCCGAGCTCGGGGACACGGAGCGCCACCACCGCGGCCGCCACGGCGACGATCTGGGCCACGGTGGTCGCCACATCGGCGGCGCCCACCGC
>Ga0247719_1000416_pt1 | contig 26437 bp, 25 predicted proteins | sample 41E_DmetaG_FD_189046 | JGI IMG/M metagenome (GOLD analysis project Ga0247719, IMG submission 189046) | Soil microbial communities from hillslope of Landscape Evolution Observatory, University of Arizona, Oracle, AZ, United States - 4-1-E_D | ecosystem: Engineered > Artificial ecosystem >...
GCAACGGCGCACCCGGCCGCCACGACGAGGACCGCGGCAACGCAATCCTCTCGAACCTGCCGCTCGACCAGCTCGCGGCGATCGAACTGCCCTTCGAGCGGCAGCGCCGCGTCGCGGTGGCGGCGCGCGTCCGCGGGACGACGCGCGACGGGCGGCCGTGGAGCCTGCGGCTCGCGAGCGTGCATCTCGACAATCTCGCCGGTGCCGGCCGTGCGTGGATCGGCGGCGAGCTCGCGCGGGTGCGGCAGGCACGCGGCCTGCGCGAGGTCTTCCGCGGCGAAGAGCCGACGGTGCTTGCCGGCGACTTCAACACCTGGTTCGGCTTCTCGGATCAGGTGTACGTCGAGACGGCGCGCGACTTCCCGCAGACACGGGTGACCGACACGCGGCGGACCTTCCGCGGCATGCTGCGGCTCGACCACGTGTTCTACCGCCTGCCCGACGGCTGGAAGGCGGAGGTCCGCCGCGCGGACTCGGCAGCCGGATCCGACCATCACCCCCTGATCGCGACGATCACGTTCTGACCGGTCGCGCGATCGCGAGCCGGCCGACCGCCCACTTGGACTATCGTGGTGCTCTCGAGCGGGCGCCGCCCCGCACACGGGCCATGCAGCGACGCGAGATCACCATCCGCGGGATCGTGCAGGGGGTCGGCTTCCGCCCCTTCGTCCATGCCCTTGCGTCGCGCCTGTCGCTGAACGGCTTCGTGCGCAACACGCCTGCCGGTGTGCTCATCCAGATCGAGGGATCTCCGGCATCCCTGGCCACGTTCGAGCGCGAACTGCTCGCGCAGCCCCCGCCGCTCTCGTCGATCGAAGAGGTGCGCGCCGCCACCCTTCCGCCGGTCGGCGACACCGCATTTCGCATCGAGCCGAGCGAGGTGCCCCTTGCCACCCGCGACCGCATCGCGGTGTCGCCCGATGCCGGCGTCTGCGAGGCGTGCCTCGGCGAGCTCGAGGATCCGGCGAACCGCCGCTACCGCCATCCCTTCATCACGTGCGCGACCTGCGGGCCGCGCCTGACGATCGTCAACGCCGCGCCGTACGACCGCGAGCGTACGACGATGGCGCCGTTCACGATGTGCGGAAGGTGCCGGCAGGAGTACGAGAATCCGCGCGACCGGCGCTTTCACGCCGAGACGATCGCCTGCCCCTCGTGCGGACCGAGACTCCGGCTCCTCGACCCGCGCGGCGGCGAGCTGCATGGCGACCCGATCGCCTGCGCCGCCGCGCGCCTGCGGCAGGGAGGCATCGCCGCGGTCAAGGGCATGGGCGGGTATCACCTGGCCTGCGACGCCCGAAACGCGGCAGCCGTGGCCGAACTGCGCCGCCGCAAGCAGCGCGACGAGCGGCCGTTCGCCGTCATGTTCGACACGATCGGCACGATCGAGGCCGTCTGCCATGTCGACACGCTCGAACGGCGGCTGCTCACCGGCGCATCGCGCCCCATCGTGCTCCTGCGCCGTCGTGAGACGCCGGCGCGGCCGGCGATGGTGCCCGACGCATCGGTCGCACCCGGCCTTCCCCACATCGGCGCCATGCTCCCCTCGACACCGCTCCATCACCTGCTGCTCGCCGCAGCCGGACGGCCGCTCGTGATGACCAGCGGCAATCGATCCCACGAGCCGATCGTCACACGCGACGAGGAACTGCTGCCGAGGCTCGGCGAGATTGCCGACGTGTTCCTGGTGCACGACCGCGCGATCAGCGTCCGATGCGACGACGGCGTGGTGCGCGGCGTCGAGGGCGCGCCGCTCCCGATCCGGCGGTCGCGCGGGGACGCGCCGCGGCCGGTGCGGATCCCGCTCGCGTGCGACGAGGCCGTGCTCGCCGTCGGGGGGCACCTGAAGAACACCTTCGCGGTGGCGGTGGACGACGCCGCGTATGTCAGTCATCATGTCGGCGACCTCGACGACTACGAGGCGCGCGAGGCGTTCCGCCGCGACATCGCGTTGTACGAGCAGTTGCTCCGCGCCGAGCCGCGGGTCGTTGCGCACGATCTGCACCCCGACTACGAGTCCACCCGGTACGCGATGGAACGCGCCGCCGCAGGTCTCGAGGCGGCCGGCGTCCAGCACCATCACGCGCACGTCGCGAGCTGCATGGCGGAGCACGGGATCTCCGGCCCGGTCATCGGCATCGCGTTCGACGGCAGCGGCTTCGGCCTCGACGGCACGGTGTGGGGCGGCGAGGTCCTGGCTGGCGATCTCGCGGACATGACCCGCGTCGCGCACCTTCGCCAGGTCGCCTTGCCGGGCGGCGAACAGGCCGTGCGCGAGCCGTGGCGAATGGCCGTCGCCCACCTGCTGGACGCCGGCTGCAGCGTGGATGCGTTTGCCGCCCGGCACCGGCAGGCGTTTCCGGTGATCGTCCGGATGATCGAGCGCCGGCTGAACACGCCGCTGACGTCGAGCGCCGGCCGCCTCTTCGATGCCGTCGCGGCGATCGCCGGCCTTCGTGACACCGTCAGTTTCGAAGGACAAGCGGCGATGCAGCTCGAGGCGGCCGCCGGGGCGGCCCCCGGCGGCGGGGACGACGGGTACCCGGTCGATCTCCTCGACGGCGCGGGTACGCTCGAGATGGATACCCGTCCGCTGATCGCCGCGGCCGCGTTCGATGCGCAGAGGGGCCGCGATGCCGGTATGATCGCCCGGCGGTTTCATGCGGGGCTCGCCGACGCGGCGGCGCGCACCTGCGAGCGGCTGCGGACCGCGCTCGGGCACGACACCGTCGTTCTGAGCGGCGGCGTCTTCCTGAATGCCCTGCTCACGCGCGAATGCGAGCGCCGGCTGATCGCCCGTGGATTCCGGGTGCTTCGCCACGAGCGCGTGCCGCCGAACGACGGCGGGCTCAGTCTCGGACAGGCTGCGGTGGCCGCGGCGCGGTTCAGGCGCCGCGCCGGCTCGGCCGCGTGATGCGCGGCGGAAAGGATCGGTCGACTCTCATGTGTCTCGGCATCCCCGGGCGCGTCGTCGAAACCTGGCTGGAGCACGGGATCCTGATGGGGAAGGTGGATTTCGACGGCGTGTCGAAACGGGTCTGCCTCGCCCACGTACCAGCGGTGAAGCCTGGAGACTACGTCGTCGTGCACGTGGGCTTCGCGCTGTCGCAGATCGACGAGGTCGAGGCGAAGCGCGTGTTCGCGTTTCTCGAGCGCATGGAGCAGCTCGACGAGCTCGCCGTGGAGAGTGCCGACGAGCCGGGCGGCGACGGGAGCGGCGTATGAAGTACCTCGACGAGTACCGCGACCCCGTGGCGGCCGAGAAGCTGGTGCAGGCGATCACGCGCACCGCGACACGCCCCTGGACGATCATGGAGGTCTGCGGCGGCCAGACACACACGATCGTGAAATACGGGATCGACGAGATGCTGCCGCGCGGCATCGACCTGGTGCACGGCCCGGGCTGCCCCGTCTGCGTGACGTCGCTCGAGACGATCGACCGCGCCCACGCGATCGCGTCGCGGCCCGACGTCGTCTTCTGCTCGTTCGGCGACATGCTGCGCGTGCCGGGCTCGCGCGGTGACCTGCTGCAGTTGAAATCGCACGGGAGCCAGGTGCGCGTCGTGTACTCGCCGCTCGACGCCGTCCAGATCGCCGCGGCCAATCCCGACCGGCAGGTCGTCTTCTTCGCGATCGGCTTCGAGACGACGGCGCCGCCGAATGCGATGGCGGTCTGGCTGGCGGCGGAGCGGCGGCTGACGAACTTCAGTGTGCTCGTGTCGCACGTGCTCGTGCCGCCGGCGATCACCGCGATCCTCGAGGCGCCCGACAACCGCGTGCAGGCGTTTCTCGGCCCCGGCCACGTCTGCACGGTGGTGGGCTACGAGGAGTACGAGCCGATCGCGGCTCGCCACGGCGTGCCGATCGTGATCACCGGCTTCGAGCCCGTCGACATGCTCGAAGGGCTGCTGATGGCGGTCACGCGCCTGGAGCAGGGACGCGCCGGCGTCGACAACGCCTACGGCCGCGTGGTGCGGCGCGAGGGGAATCCGGCGTCGCGCGCGCTGATCGAGGAGGTGTTCGAGGTCTGCGACCGCAAGTGGCGCGGCGTCGGCACCATCCCGGCGAGCGGCCTGCGGCTGCGCGAGCGCTACCGCTCCTTCGATGCGGAGCTCCGGTTCGACGTGGACGCCATCGAGACGCAGGAGTCGGCGGTCTGCATCAGCGGCGAGATCCTGCGCGGCGTGCGCAAGCCGCGCGAGTGCCCCGCCTTCGCGACGACCTGTACGCCGATGACGCCGCTCGGCGCGACGATGGTGTCGGCCGAGGGGGCGTGCGCGGCGTATTACGCGTACGGACGGCACCTCGAAACCGCGCCGGTGACCTTGCATGGCGTCTGACGTCCCACGCGTCAGCGTCGCCGACCTGCTCGGCACCTGCCCCGCCCCGTTCACGCAGTACGACCGGGTGCTGCTCGGGCACGGGAGCGGCGGACGGCTCTCGGCGGACCTGATCCACCGCCTGTTCCTGCCCGCCTTCGACAACGAAGCGCTGCGCCGGCTCGACGACCAGGCGGTATGTGATCTCGCGCCGCACGCCGACGCCCGCGTCGCCTTCACCACCGACAGCTACGTCGTCCAGCCGATCTTCTTCCCCGGAGGGGACATCGGCCGCCTGGCGGTGCACGGCACGGTGAACGACCTCGCGGTTGGAGGCGCCACGCCGTTGTTCCTGAGCGCCGCGTTCATCCTGGAGGAAGGGCTGCCCATCGCGGACCTGACACGCGTCGTGACCTCGATGCGGGAGGCCTGCGATGCCGCCGGCGTCGTGCTGGTGACCGGCGATACGAAGGTGGTCGATCGCGGCAAGGGGGACCAGCTCTTCATCACCACGTCGGGCGTCGGGGTCGTGCCGCGCGGGCGGTCGCTGTCGGCCTCGGCGTGCCGCCCCGGCGACCGGATCGTCGTCTCGGGGACGATCGGCGACCACGGCATCGCGATCATGTCGGTGCGCGAGGGGCTGGAGTTCGAGACGACGCTCGAGAGCGACACGGCGCCGCTCGCGGATCTCACGCGCGCGATGCTCGAGGCGTGCCCCGGCATCCGCTGCATGCGCGACCCGACGCGCGGGGGCCTGTCGAGCGCCCTCCACGAGCTCGCCGCCGCATCCAACGTGGGCGTGCGGCTGTCCGAAGCCGCCATCCCGGTGCGGCCCGAAGTCCGCGGCGCGTGCGAACTGCTCGGCCTCGACCCCCTCTACGTCGCCAACGAGGGCAAGCTCGTAGCGGTCGTCCCGCCCGCGGAAGCGGACGCGCTGCTGGCGGCGATGCAGGCGCATCCCCTCGGCGTCAACGCCGCAGTCATAGGCGAAATCGTCGACGAGCATCGCGGCATGGTGACGATGCGCTCGGTCGTCGGCGGCACGAGGGTCGTGACGATGCTCGCCGGGGAACAGCTTCCGCGGATCTGCTGACGCATGGCACCCGACGCGGATGACGCCTCGGCGCTCGCGGCGCAGGACGAGATCCTGCAGGTCCTCTTCTGGCTCCGCGGCGAGCGGCTCGCCGACGACGCGACGGCCGCCGAGCTCCTGCGATTCACCGCAGCGCCCCAGCCGCTCGTCGAACGAACGCTCGAGCGGCTGTGCGCGATCGCTCTCCTTCAGCGCGTCGCCGGCGACGGCGCGGCGCGGTACGCGCTGACGCCGGAGGGGGAACGCGAGGCCGGACGGCGATTCAAGGACGAGTTCGCCGACCTGACGAGACCCGGGCACGGCGAGTGCGGCGACCCCGAGTGCGATTGCCGCACGACCGGACGTCTCGAAGATTGCAGCCATCGACACTGATATATGCCGACCATCGCCATCGCAGGTAAGGGAGGAACGGGCAAGACGACGATCGCGGGGACCCTCGCGCGCGCCATCGCGCGGCAGGGGCGCGAGGTCTGGGCGATCGATGCGGATTCGACGCCGAATCTCGGGATCACGCTCGGGCTGTCACGGGAGCAGACCGACGCCGTCCGCCCCATCCCGCGCAGCATTCTCGACGAGAGCCGCGACGCCGAGGGGCGGCGCGTGTTGACGCTCAACACGCCTCCGGCCGGCGTCGTCGACACGTTCGGAACCGTCACGCCGGACGCCGTGCGCCTGCTGGTCATGGGGCGCGTCGATCATGCCGGCGCCGGTTGACTGTGCGGCGCGCATGCCGCGGTGCGGCATCTGCTCGGCGGAATGATGCAGGCGGCTCACCCGGTGACGATCGTCGACATGGAGGCGGGCCTCGAGCACCTGAGCCGCGGCACCGCGCGGCACGTCGACACGCTGCTGGTGGTCGTCGAGCCGTACTTCAAGGCGCTCGAGATCGGCGGCCGGGCGGCGGATCTCGCGCGCGAACTGGGCATCCGGCGGGTGCTCGCCGTGGCCAACAAGCTGCGCGACGCCGAGGATGCCGCCGCCGTGCGCGCCTGCGTCGACGCGCGGAACCTGCCGCTCGCCGCGCAGGTGCCGCTCGACGAGGGGATCCGGCGGGCGGATCTCGCCGGGCGCGCCCCCATCGACGTCGCCGACTCTCCCGCCGTTGCGGCGATCGCCGCACTGGCACGGCAACTCGTCGAACCGGCGTGAGCCGTCAGGGGATCGGCTGCGGCCGATCCGTGCGATGGCCGACCGAATCCGCCAGCAGGTTGCAGCCGAGCACCGTGAGGGCGATCGCGAGGCCCGGGAACACCGACGTCCACCACGCCTCGCGCACCATCTGCTGCGCGAATCCGAGCTGCGTCCCCCAGCTCATGACCGAGGGATCGCCGAGTCCGAGAAAGCTCAGGCCGGCCTCCGCCAGGATCGCGCCTCCCGCCTGGTAGGACGCATGCGCGACGGCGACCGAGATGGTGAGCGGAACGACGTGACGCCGGAGGATCCAGCGTTCGGGCGCGCCCGCCGCCTGCGAGGCCAGCACGAACTCGCGGCGGCGCGTGCTCACGACCAGCGAACGGAACACGCGGGCGGTTCCGGGCCAGGCCGTGAGCGCGATCACCAGCATGATCAGCGACAGCCCGCCGCCGAACAGGCTGACCGCCGTGATCGCCAGGAAGAACCGGGGCATCGCCTGCACGAAGTCGGCCGCGCGCATGAGCGCCTGATCGATCCAGCCGCCGCGCATCCCGGCGATGCCGCCGACGAGGACGCCGAGCAGCAGGGCGCCGGCCGCGCCGACCGCGCCGACGCGCAGTGACGTCGCGGCGCCGTGCACCACGCCGGCGAACACGTCGCGGCCGAGGTCGTCGGTGCCGAACGGGTGCGTCCACGACGGCGCGGTGAGGGCCGGGCCCGTCAGCCGGTACGGATCTCCAGGTGCGACGAGCGGGGCGGCGGCAGCGACGGCGCCGAGCACCGCCAGGATCGCCGCGCCCATCCACCGGGCCGCCGGATCCTGCCGTCTCACGTCTGCCTCACCCGGGGATCCAGCCACGCGCACACCGCGTCGGCCGCGGCGTTGAAGAACACCACGCTCGCCGAGATGCCGATGAACGCCCCGACCACCAGCGGGTAATCGCGATGCAGCGACGCCTGCAGCACCAGGTGACCGACACCGGGCCAGCCGAAGAGCGCCTCGATCAGCGCCGCGCCCGCCGCGAGCTGCGCGGCGTGAAGGCCGACGAGCGTCACAACCGGCGGGAGGACGTTCGGCACGGCATGGCCGAGCAGCACCCGCGCGCGGCTGAATCCGCGTGCCGACGTGGCGAGGACGAACGGCTCGCGGGCGATCTCCACGAGGGCGGCGCGGACCACCCGCGCGATGATGGCGGCAAACGGCAGCGAGAGCGTCAGCGCCGGCAGCAGGAGATGGCGCAGCACGTCGCCGCCGGCGGCGAGCCCCGTAAGGGTCTCTCGGGCCGTCGTGATGCCGGCGGCGGGCAGGATCCCCAGCCGAACCGCGAAGACGTATACGAAGATCTGCCCCGTCCAGAAGACGGGTGACGCATACGTGATCGACGCGCCCCACCGCACGACGCGATCGACGGCGAGCGAGCGCGTGAGCGCAGGCAGCACCCCGGCGAACAGGCCGGCAGCCGTCGCGAGCGCCAGCGCGGCGCCGCCGAGCAGCAGCGACGCCGGCGCGTGAGCGAGGAGCACCCGCGACACCGGGGCCTGGTGCACGAAGGAGTAGCCGAAGTCGAGCGTCAGTACTGCCGCCAGGTAGGTCGCCAGTTGCGCCGGCAGCGGCCGGTCGAGTCCGTACCTCGCGCGCATGTCGGCGTAGTACGCAGGGCTCCCGCCGTCACCGGCCAGCAGGTAGATCGGATCCCCCGGCGCGAGGTGGATCAGCACGAAGGTGACCACCGCCACGCCCGCGACGACGGCCGCGGCGACCGCCAGGCGGCGGACCACCCACGCGGCAAACGTCCGGGAGGTCAAGGCGTCTCGGCGGCGACCGCGGCGACGGTCTCGAGGAAGGCGCCGGTCCACGGCCGGAATCCGGTGAAGGTGGAGCGGTGCGCGCGCAGCGCCTCGGTGTCGACGAGCCAGAAGTACGGCACGTCGGCGGCGAGGATCCGCTGAATCTCCACGTACAGGTCGCGGCGGCGCGCGCGGTCCTGCTGCCGGCTCGCCTCCTCGAAGAGCGCGTCGATGCGCGGGTTGCGATAGCCGGCGCCGTTCGAGAACGGGTACGGGCCGATGTTCGACGACACGTAGGCGCGGCGCACGCCGATGTCGGGGTCCACGCCGTTGCAGTACGACGCGACGCCGAGATCGAAGGCCTTCTTCACGAACACCTGCTCCACCGCGGCGTTGAAGTCGCGCGTCTCGAGCGCCAGGTCGATCCCCGCCAGCTTCAAGCCCTCGCGCAGCGCCTGCCCGAGCCGCTGGTGGGTCGCCGCGTGCGTGAACGTCAGGCGCATCCGCACGCCGTCGCGGCCTCTCGGGTGCCCGGCGGCGTCCAGCAGACGGTTCGCCTCGGCCGGATCGTGCCGGTACTGCGGAACATCCGCGGTATAGGCCCACGTCATGAGGTGGCTGATCGGGCCCGTGGCGACACGGCCGAGCCCGTAGTACACCCGCTCGTGGATGAACGCGCGGTCGATCGCGTGCGCGAACGCACGCCGCACGCGCGGGTCGTTGAACGGCCGGCGCGCGAGGTTCGGGATCAGCACGTCCTGGCAGAGCGCGCCGCCGGGGCCGGCCGTGCCCGGTACCACCGTCACCGCCGGAGACGCGCGCAGCCGCGGGATCGCCGGCCCCGGCACCCCCGACACGTAATCCACCTCGCCCGCCTCGAGCGCCGCGACCGCGGCGGCGGCATTCGGCAGGATGCGGAAGACGACACGGTCGACACGCGGCAGCCCCGGGCGGAAGTACTGCGTGTTCCGCTCGAGGACGATCCGGTCGGACGGCGTGTGGCTCACGATGCGGAACGGGCCGGTGCCGATCGGCCGCCGTGTCGGCTCGCCGGTCAGCAGGTCGTGTCCGTCGTACTGATGCCGAGGGATGATCGAGGCCTCGACGACGTCGAGCCGCTGGAGCAGGGGGGAGTACGGACGCGTGAGCCGGAAGATGACGGTCAGGTCGTCCGGTGTCTCGATCGCCTCGATCACCCCCTCGAGGGCCGCGCGGGTCCGCGAGTGATAGCGCAGCAGGGCCGCCTCGAACGTGAACCTCACGTCGGCCGACGTGAACGGCGTGCCGTCGTGCCAGCGCACGCCCGGCCGCAGAAAGAATCTGTACGTGCGCCCGTCGTCCTCGATACTCCACCGCTCGGCCAGCTCGGGAACGGGATTGAACGCCTCGTCGAGCCCCACGAGACCGTTGAACAGCTGATCGGTGACCGGGTGCGTGTTGCCGGAGGTGGTGACGGCGGGGTTCAGGGCCCCCGGATCGCTCGCCAGCGCCACGACGAGCGTGACCGGCCGCGACTGACCCGCGTTCGACGCCGACGAGCACGCCGCGGCGGACGCGGACGCCAGCAGGCAGGCCGACACGAGGAGGCGTCTCATCTCTCGCGCTCGACGCGGAACGTCCGCTCGCCCGCCGGCTGGCCGTTCAGAAAGACCTCCGCCTTGTAGTCCCCCGGTGGAAACCCGCCCGCGTTCTGCAGATGGAACTCGGTGACGGCGGCGCCGCGATACGACACGCGCTGCTCCGGTTCTCCCACGACGCGTTCGCCATAGCTCCAGCGCACGCGGATCGTTCCCGACCCGCCGCCGGCGGTGAGCACGGAGAGGTAGACCGTGTCGCTGGGGCCGAAGGTCGTGGTGTGGCTGGCGACGGTGTTGTCGGCGTTCAGCGAGCGCCCGAGCTGGATCGAGGTGACGCGGAGGTCCGACCCGCACCCGCCCACGCAGAGGGCGAGGACCGCCACGACCATGACGAAGGGCAGGCCCCGCCCCTGCAGGATGCGATCACTGCGACGGATGTCCATCAGACCTCAATCATCTCCCATGACCTGGATGACGATCTCGCGCTCCCGCGGCCCCGTGTCCATCTCGAGCAGCATGATCTGCTGCCACGTGCCGAGCGTCAGCTCGCCATCGACGACGGGGATCGTGAGGGACGGCCCGAGGAGCGACGCGCGCACATGGCTCGACCCGTTGTCGTCGCCCCAGCGCTCGTGATGGGCATACGGCCCATGGCGCGGCGCGAGCGTCTCGAACACGCGGTTGAGGTCGGCGACCGCGCCGGGCTCGAACTCGATGGTGGTGACGGCCGCCGTGGATCCGACGACGAAGACGGTGACGAGGCCGGAGCGGACGCCGCGCACGGCGGCGGCGACCGGGGCGGTGATGTCGTGAGCATCCCCCTGCCCTGCCGTGCGGAGCCGGTGTCGGTGGGTGCGACTCATGGTCGTGGTAGAATAGCCGCTTCGGGTGAGCACGCCGTGCGCGCCCGGGCCCCACCGCCATGCCGGCGTAGCTCAGTTGGTAGAGCAGCTGATTCGTAATCAGCAGGTCATCGGTTCAAGTCCGATCGCCGGCTCCAGTCTTAGTCGGGGCTGCGCCCCGAACCCCTCACGGGCACTCGCTCGGCCGCAGGCCTCGCTCCGGCCCCGTGGGGCGCTTCGCTGCGCTCGCGCCCGTCTTCCTTCGTACAGCCGCTGCTCACTTGCAGCGACGGTCCTTCGGGATGGCTCTGTCGCCCCGAATCCCACATGCGGTGGAACAACGACCGCCGGTACTCGACGCTATCGTCACGCATGCCGAGTGGCAGTCCCGCATCCTGCACGCGGGGTGCGGGGACATCATTTCCGGCGATCCGAGCGCCGGTGACGGCGAGCTTCCCACCGCCTCATCAGGTTTTAGATAACGTCTCACTAATGGCACCTTAAGCGATATAAGGTATCATTTACAGGACGTTCCATGAAGACCAGCCGAACATCTGCCGTCCTTCCGGTTCCCGTCCGTCGCGCCCTGCGCAAGCTTGGCAGCGATATCCGTGACGCACGCCTGCGCCGACGAATCCCGGTCGCCATCGCGGCCGAACGTGCGTCGATCGGCCGGTCGACTCTCCACCGCGTGGAAAAGGGCGACCCCAACGTCGCGCTGGGAATTTACGCCACCGTCCTCTTCGTCCTGGGGCTCGTCGATCGGATCGCCGAAGTCGCGGACGCACGGAATGACGCGACCGGCCTGCAGTTACAAGAGGAACAGCTCCCGAAGCGAATTCGCACGCCGAAGCCGCAGACAAACTCCACGGAACATTGATGGACCGCGAAGTTCTTGTGTACGTCGACCTGGCTGGCGTGCCGCATCTCGTCGGCCGTCTCTGGGCACGTACGCGCAAGAACAAGGAAGGCGCGACCTTCGAGTATGACCCGCGTTGGCTCGAACATCGAGAGCGTTTCTCGCTCGAGCCCGCGCTGAAGCTTGGTCCAGGTCCGTTTCATACGCCGGCGGACACGCCGATGTTCGGCGCCATCGGCGATTCGGCCCCTGACCGATGGGGGCGGGCGCTGATGCGGCGCATGGAACGCCGCCGCGCCGAACGCGAAAAGCAAACACCCCGCACCCTGCAGGAAATCGATTACCTGCTGCTGGTCGATGACGAGGCGCGCCAGGGTGCGCTGCGCTTCGCCGAGATCGAGGGCGGTCCGTTCCTGCGCGAGGAGGGCACGAAGCGAACGCCTCCGTTGCTCGAATTGCCCCAGTTGTTGTCCGCCGCCGAGCGGGTTGCCGATGACAAGGACACCGAAGAGGATCTGCGCTTGCTTCTCGCGCCCGGTTCCTCGCTCGGCGGTGCGCGGCCAAAGGCGTCGGTGCGCGATAAAGACGGTCATCTCGCGATCGCGAAATTCCCGCGCCGCGACGACGACTACAACATGGTTGTCTGGGAGGCGGTCGCGCTGACCCTTGCGCACAAGGCCGGCATTCCCGTTCCGGACGCGCGGATCGAAACTGTCGGCGACAGACCGGTGCTGGTGCTGCGCCGCTTTGACCGCCGCGACGGGCGCCGCGTCCCGTTTCTTTCGTCGATGAGCATGCTCGATGCGCGGGACAACCAGACGCGGAGCTACATGGAAATCGCTGACGCGCTGCGGCAGCATGGTGCCGTTGCGCAGCACGACATCCGTGCACTGTGGCGGCGCCTCGTGTTCAACGTCCTGATTTCCAATACGGACGATCACCTGCGCAATCACGGTTTCCTGTACGAGGGTCCCGCGGGCTGGCGGCTGTCCCCGGCGTATGACCTCAATCCCGTGCCGGTGGACATCAAGCCGCGAATTCTCACGACCGCCATCAACGAAGACGACAACACGGCGTCACTCGATGTGGCGATGAGCGTCGCGCCCTATTTCGAGCTGGACGATGCGCGCGCGCGCGCCGACGCCGGCGCCGTCGCACGCGCTGTCGCGACGTGGCGTGATGAGGCCACGCGCCGTGGCCTCACGAAGGAAGAGTGCGCTCGGATGGCGTCGGCCTTCGAACACGACGACCTGAAGGCGGCTCTGGCATTTGCGTCGTAGGGCACGTCGGAGGATGTTCCCGAGCCCCGAGCCCCGAGCCCCGAATTCGACAGCCGTCGAACGAACGCGATCGCAGACTCGTATCTAGCCGAGTGATCAGCTACCTCACCGATCTCCGCCACGCGGCGCGGACCCTCCTGCGCGCACGCGCGTTCACCGCCGTCTGCGTCGTTTCGCTCGGTCTCGGCATGGGCGTCGTCATCGCCATCCTCATCTTCATGCGAGCGGTTCTCGGCACGCCTCCGCGCGTGGTCGAGGATGGGCTCGCCGAGCTCGTGGTCCGGCCCAGCGGGCAGCTGCAGGCGCAGGCAGGCGGCGCCATCGTCGACACCTGGTCGTATCCCGATTACCTGGACGTGCGTGAGGCGGCGCGCGGGATGGTCATCACGGGCTGGAGCCGCGCGGAGGAGCTCTTTCAGCCGGACGGCGCCGCCGCGGTGCCGGTCGCCACGATGTACGCCTCGACCAATTACTTCTCGACGATCGGTGTGACGCTGCCGCTCGGCCGCGGGTTCAAGCCCGTTGACGACGTGTCGCGGGCGGAAGCGGAGGCGGTGATCAGCCATCGGTGGTGGCAGGTGCGTTTCGCGGCCGACCCCGACATCATCGGCCGGACGATCACGGTCAACCGCACCGAGTACGTGGTCGTGGGCGTCGCGCCTGAAGGCTTCCGCGGGCATGTCGCCGGACTCAACGAGCCGTACTACCAGCTCTGGCTGCCCCTGTCGCATCATCCGCGTCTCACCGGGACGGACGATGCCCGCCTGCAGCGCGACGCGGGGTGGGTCCGCATCGTGGCGCGGCTGGAGGCGGGAACGACGGTGGCGCAGGCGGACGCGGCGGTTCAGGCCGCGATGGCTGCGCTCGCCTCGCGGTATCCCGCGACCAACGCGGAGAAGGGCGGCGGCGTCGAGCCCTACATCCCCACCGGGGCGCGGCTGCGCTCGCAGATCAACTTCGCCCGGATGATGATCCTCGGTCTCTCGGGCATCGTTCTGCTCGTCGTCGGGTTGAACATCTCGGGGATGATGCTGGTCCGCAGCGCCATCCGGGAACGGGACCTCGCGATCCGGGCGGCGCTCGGCGCGAGCCGCTGGCGGCTGATGCGGCACCATCTCACCGAGGCGCTGGTCGTTGCGCTCCTCGGCGGCGCGTTCGCGTCGGCGGTGGTCTTCGGCGGGCCGCTCGTCGTGGCGTGGGCGCTGGACACGTGGGGGCCGATGCTCGACCTGTTCCGGCCCGATCTCTGGCTGGTGCTGCAGTGTGTCGCGCTCTGCTTCGTGACGAGCCTCGTGCTGGGTTTCCTGCCGGCGATCCGCTTCAGCCGCACGTCGGTCACCGACACGCTCAAGAACGACTCCAGCGGCAGCGGCCGCCGGGTCGGGCGCCTGCAGCGGCTCACGGCGGCCGCGCAGGCGGGGATCGCGGTCCCGTTTCTCGTGATGTGCGGCGTGCAGTTCGACCAGGCGCGCGTGGCGGCGCTCACCGACGTCGGGTTCGAGCCACAGGGGCTGTACGGCGTGCGGCTGAATCTCGCGGCGATCGCGAAGACGGACGAAGAACGGCGCCTCTTCCTGCGCACCGCGCGCGAGAACCTGTCGCGCACGCCCGGCGTCGCCGCGGCGAGCGTGGGCGACGGCGTGCCGCTCGATTTCATCTACCGCAACGCGCGCGTCGCTCTCGAGGGTGAGGGGGCGTTCATGACGGTGCATACGACGCGCGTCGGGCCGGGGTACCTCGACACCATCGGCACGCGGCTTCTCGCCGGCCGCATGATCGACGCGAACGACCGCGAAGGGGCCGAACGTGTGGTGGTGCTCTCGGCGCCGCTCGCGAATACGCTCTATCCGTCGGGTGACCCGCTGGGCAAGCGGATCACGGTGGCCGCGAACGGCGGCGAGACGCAGACCTACACCGTCGTGGGCGTGACGGCGGATCTCGTCTCGACGCAGATGGGGAACCCGCGTCCGCAGCTCTTTCTCTCGCTCGACCAGGAGCCGGCGGCATCGGTGCTCCTGATCGCGCGCGGGGCGCCGTCTGACCCGTCCATGCGCGCGGCGTTCGACAACGCCCTCGCCGACGCTCTCCGCGTCACCTCGACGCAGCAGCCGCAGGGGGCGGGGCCGGAGGCCGTCCTCTTCCGCGAGTTGCTGACGGGGGAAGGGCTCATCGAGAACAGCCGCACGGATCTGCTGACCAGCTCCGGCGTCGGGGGCGCCGCCGCGGCGGTGGCGCTGGTGCTCGCGGCGCTCGGCGTCTATGGCGTCATCGCGTTCATGGTGGCGACGCGCACGCGTGAGATCGGCGTCCGCGTCGCGCTGGGCGCGTCACCGTCGCGCGTGCTGCGCGACGTGCTCGGCGACGCCCTCAAGCTCGTCGTGCCGGGGATCGGCGTCGGCCTGCTGCTGGCGGTCGCCTGGGTGCGTCTCGGTGATCCGGCGTGGTACCCGCTCGGCGGGGTGGAGCCGCTGGTGTACTCGGTCGCTGCCGGGACGGCCTTCCTGGTCGCGGTGCTCGCCGGCATCCCGTCCGCCCGGCGTGCCGCCGCGGTGCAGCCGATCGTGGCGATGCGCGCCGAGTAGCGGGCGGGGGCTCACACTTCTTCAGCCTTCCTCAGGAGGCGCTCACGACGGCGGGCTCCCGCGTCAGGCACTCTTGGCGGCGTTACGGAGGTGCCCGATGAAGCCGATCCTGCTCGCCCTGCTCGCGTGTCCCATGCTCGTTCTCGACGCCGCGGCGCAATCCGCCGCCCCCTTCGTCGCGGCCGAGGGGCTGCCTACGGTCTGGGTCAGCGTCGCCGACGGGGCCGAGTACCGGGGGAAGCTGCTCCGGGTGGACGCCGACGAACTCGTCCTCCTGACCGCCACCGAAGAGCGCCGCTTCACGCGCGCGTCGATCCTGCAGATCCACAAGCGGGGAGATTCGCTGAAGAACGGCGCGATCATCGGCGCCGTCATCGGCACCGCGCTCGGACTGCTCGCGGCGGGGATCGCGGATTGTCCTGGTCTTCATCAGGACCGGTGCACCGGCACGCGGATCGGCGTCGCACTGACGAGCATCGGCATCTACACGGCCGTCGGCACCGGCATCGACGCCGCCGTCCAGGGACGCACACTGATCTACGCGGCGCCGTCTGCGGGAACCGGGACGCCGCGCCGCGCCGGCGCGGGGGTGCGTTTCAGCCTCCGCTGGTGACATCCCCGCGGCGACCGTTCATGCCGAGGGGCGCCCGCCTGCGGCAACGCACCGGCAAAGTCGCAATCTGGCTGCTCCTCACCGCAGGGCGCCGGCGCCCCAGGCAACCGCCGCGTACCGCGCGGCCTTGCCGATCGAGACCCAGACGACGAACGGCAGCAGCGGGGTGCGCACGGCGCCGGCAGCCGCCACGAGCGCGTCGCCGATCAGCGGCACCCACGACAAGAGCAGCGCGGGCTGCCCGTACCGTCGAAGCAGGCGTCCCGCCCGCGAGTCGTCCGCGCGCGTGAAGCCGCGCGCCTCGAGCGCGGCGGCCGCACGATGCCCCAGCCAGTACGTCGTGCAGGCGCCGAGGACGTTCCCCGTCGTCGCCACTCCGACCGCCGTCCAGAACGGATAGCCGCCAAACACGACGGCGAAGAGCGCCGGCTCGGAGCCCAGCGGCACGACCGTCGCCGCCAGGAAGCTCCACGCGAACAGCGTGGCGTACGCGGCGAGTGCCCCGTCCATCCCCCGTGGTCAGTTCCCTCCGGCCGGACGACGCGGACGGCTCGACGTGTGGCTGTGCCGGATCTTCCACACCCCATCGGCGCCGCGCACCAGCACGAGCGTCTCCAGGCCAGTCGAATCGATCGTCCGCTCCCCCATCTTCGCCTTCAGCGTGTAGGTCGAGACGACGTACGCGGCGTTGTCGCCGAGCAGATGGATGCGGCGGTCGCTGTGACCGAACTCCAGGTTCTCGAAGGCTTTCAGCTCGGGGCCGAGATGGTGGTCGCGATACGCGGCCCAGCCGTTGTCGATGCCGCCACCCTCGTAGATGGTGACGTCGGGATGGTAGTAGGTGCCGAGCCTCTCGATGTCCTTCGCGTTGAACGCCTCGTCGTAGCCCTTCAGCCACGCCTCGATCTTCGCCGCGTCACCCGAGGCGGACGCGGCCTGCGCCTCGACCTCGACCGCAGGGGTGCGCCGGTCCTCGATGGACGGAACGGCCTGGCGGGGCGGCGCCGCGAGCGCAAGCGACAGCAGCGGCGCGACCGCTGCGCACGATAGTGTTCCTCTCATCGGCGTCTCCTTTCGAAACAGCCAATCGTGGATCCATGACGAGGTGCGTCGCCCGGTCTGTGTGGACGATGCGTCACGAGCCGGCGTGCTCGAGGCGTCGATCGCCTCTCGCGCCGTCCGCGCGGGCGCTGGCGGAGGGACGGTGGCCAGCAAGGTGCAGCAGCATCCCCGCAAGGGCTCCATACAGCGCGGGCCGGGCGAACGGGCGCTCGAGATCCGTCAGCCACGGCTCGTAGACGAACGCGAGCAGCAGCAGCGCGGGGCCGGCCAGCACGAACACCGACCCGATCGCCTGGAGCAGCCGGCCGACCGGCCGAGACGAGCCAGCCAAGTAGAGGCCGAGCGCCAGGTTCAGCAGCCCCGACAGCAACAGGTAGATGTGCGCCGACCGGAACAGCATCCGGCGCACGTCGGGCATGCCGTGGAGGTGGTCGTGCACGCGGTCCATGTACTGCCCGGTGCCGATGAACACCACGATGGCGAGGAGCCCGACGGCCAGGTGCGTCCGCCGCAGCCACAGGAACGCGTTCGTGTGCACGGTGCGGAAGCTTACCGCATCCGCACGCCGAGCCACCGTGCTCCAGAAGGCGCCCGGTAAGCGTGGGCGACGCCGGGTGGGCGGCGACGGACTCAGATGATGCCGTGCAGCGAGGCGCCGCGCTCGCCGAGGCGGTCCACGCGGCGCTCCACCGCGGGATCGCGCTCGAGCGGCGGCGCGTGGTGCGGCTTGCGCCGCGCGTCGATGACGAGCGGCCCCCGGCACCCCCAGTGCTTGTGCTCGACGAAGCTCCCGATGCCGTGCACGTCGTGCGAGGGGTTGCTGCGCGTGAACGTGACCCACACGAAGTTGCTCACGGATGCCGCCGCGAAGCCGGCGTCATCGCACAGCACCAGCAGCGGCAGGCCCGAAAGATCCTGCGCGCCGAGTTCGGCGTCGAGCGCCGCGATCTCGCGCTGGACCGCCGCGTAGTCAACGAACGCCGGCGCCTCCACCGCGAGGATGCCCGGCATCACCAGCCGCGCGCCGCCGAAGGGCCGCGGCAGGCGCAGCCCCGCGGGCAGCTCGCGCCAGAGGGAGCGGCGCGGCGCGCCGACCGCGGCGATCGCCACCTTCGAGCCGGCATTCAGACCCGTGCCGCTGTAATCGAGCGTGTCGATCGTCGTGTTCGTCTGGAAGTGGAGATCGCGCGCGAGGTCCACGCGCGCGAGCATGTGCTGCAGGAAGACGTCCACCTCGTGGATGTCGAGGGCCGGGTCGTCTTCGCGCGCGCAGATGAACAGGTACTTCGCCAGGCTCAGCTGGTTCTTGCCGAAGATGTGGTTGGCGATCGTCAGCAGCTCCTGCGGCCGCTCGGCACGCTGATACGGCGTGTAGCGCTCGCTCCCGATGGCGAAGAGCAGCGGATGCACGCCGGCGGCGTCGACCGCGTGCACCGCGTGCAGCCCGGGGATTTCGCGCGGGATGGCCGCCCCCGTCATGTCGTGGATGAGCGCTCCGAAGCTCGTGTCCTCCTGCGGCGGCCGCCCGACCACGGTGAAGGGCCAGATCGCATCGCGCCGATGGTAGACGCGGTGCACGCGCATCACCGGAAAGGGATGCGCGAGCGAGTAGTACCCCAGGTGATCGCCGAAGGGACCCTCGGGCTTCACCTCGTGCGGGTGAACCGTTCCCGTGATCGCAAAGTCGGCGTCCGCAGACACGCAGAAACCTTCGTCGTCACGGAAATACCTGAAGGCGCGGTTGCCGAGCACCCCGGCGAACACCAGTTCCGGCAGCCCCTCGGGAAGCGGCATCACGGCGGCGAGCGTGTGCGCGGGCGGACCGCCGACGAAGATGCTGACCCGCAGCGGCACGCCCGCCTCGTTCGCCTTCGCCTGGTGCACACCGATCCCGCGGTGGATCTGGTAATGGAGCCCCACCTCGCGGTCGGCCTCGTAGTCGTTGCCGCCCAGTTGCACACGATACATGCCGACGTTCGCCTGCATGACGCCGGGGCGCTCGACGTCCTCCGTGTAGACCTGCGGCAGCGTGATGAACGGCCCGCCGTCGCGCGGCCAGTGGACGATCTGCGGCAGATCGCGGATGGCGACCGTGCCGTGCCGGACGGCCCCACCGGCGCGGCGCTGCGGCAGCGCGGCCGCGGCCGTCGGGGCGACCGCCGCGTAGCGGAGCGGCCGCCGCAGAACCCGCAGCGGGTCGTACTTCAGTTCCACCAGCGCCTGGACGCGCGCCAGCGTGTCTCGGAAGAGAAATCGCGCGCGCTCCAGCGTGCCGAAGATGTTCGAGGCGGCGCGGAAGCGGCAGCCGCGGACCCGTTCGAACAGCAGCGCCGGGCCGCCCCGTTCGTACACGCGCAGGTGGATCGCGGCCATCTCCAGGTGCGGATCCACCTCTTCGCGCACACGACGGAGCTGACCGTTCCGCTCCAGGTCCAGCAGGCACGCTTCGAGGCTCGTGTATCCCATCACTCCATCCGCCGGGGTCCGCCCCCGATCACCTTACAGCACCCGCCCCGCCCGCGCGGCGCGCTGATATAATTCCGCCCCGCACCGGCCGGAGCCCCCCCGCGGCCGGGACGTCCGTCAGGCCACTTCATGACCACCGGCACGACGCTCGGCCACTACATCATCATCGAGAAACTCGGCAGCGGCGGCATGGGTGAGGTGTATCGCGCCCAGGACACGCGGCTCGGACGCGACGTCGCGCTCAAGACGCTGCTGCCGGAGCTGGCGATCGACACCGAACGGCGCCTCCGCTTCGAGCGCGAAGCCCGCGCCGTCGCCGCGCTCAACCACCCGAACATCGTCACGCTCTACTCCATCGAGCAGCAGGAGGAGGTCCATTTCCTGACGATGGAGCTGGTGTCGGGCAGAACGCTGTCAAAGGTGATCCCCCCGGGAGGCATGCCGCTCGAGCAGTTCTTCGCCATCGCGCTGCCGCTCACCGACGCGGTGGCGACGGCGCACGAGCACGGCGTCACGCATCGTGACCTCAAGCCGGCGAACGTGATGGTCACCGACAGGGGGCGCGTCAAGGTACTCGACTTCGGCCTCGCCAAGCTCCTGCCGCTGGCCGTCGAGGAGACCGAGGACACCGCGTCGATCAGCGCGGCGCGGACGGTCCGCGGGCAGGTCCTCGGCACGCTCGCCTACATGTCGCCGGAGCAGGCGGAAGGCCGGGAGATCGATCACCGCACCGACATCTTCTCGCTGGGCATCCTGCTGCACGAGATGCTCACCGGGCGGCGGCCGTTCACCGGCGACTCGACGGCGTCGATCCTGTCGTCGCTGCTGAGAGACTCGCCACCGCTCGTCACCGAGCTCCGGCCCGACGTGCCGCCGCGGCTCGCGCGCATGGTGCAGCGCTGTCTCGAGAAGAATCCCGCGGAGCGGTACCAGAGCGTGGCGGACCTCCGGGTCGATCTCGCGGATCTTCACCGCGAGCTGCAATCCGGTGTCGTGACGCTGCCGGCGCCGCCGCCGGTGGGGCTGCGACGCCGCATGCTCCTGCCTGGCGCGATGGCTGCGCTCGTCGCCGCCGGCGCGCTCGTGTACTACTGGGCCGCGGGCGCGCGGCCGGAGCAGCCCGGCTCGCTCGGCGAGCTCGAATTCTCGCACCTGACACACGCGCCCGGCCAGGAGCTCTTTCCGAGTCTCTCGCCCGACGGCCGCACCATCGTCTACGCCAGCGCCGCCTCTGGAAACTTCGACATCTACTCGCAGCGCGTCGGCGGCGAGAACGCGGTGAACCTCACCCGCGACTCGCCCGACGACGACACGCACCCGGCATTCGCGCCCGACGGCGACCGCATCGCGTTCCGCTCGGAACGGGACGGCGGCGGCATCTGGGTGATCGGGGCCACCGGGGAGTCGGTGCGACGCCTCACCTCGTTCGGCTACCACCCGGCGTGGTCGCCGGACGGCCGGCGCCTCGCGGTCGTGACGCAGAGCGTGACCGACCCCGCACTGCGATTCACCGAGAGCGAGTTGTGGGTCGTCTCGATCGACACCGGGGAGCGCCGGCGGCTCACCACCGCCGACGCGGTGCAGCCGCACTGGTCCCCCTCGGGGAGGCGGATCGCGTACTGGGGGCGGAGCGGCCCCTCGGCCGCGGGCGACATCTGGACGATCCCGGCGGAAGGGGGCGAGCCGGTCGCCGTCACCACCGATCCGGCGATGGACTGGCACCCGGTGTGGGCGCACGATGGCCGGCACATCTACTTCACCAGCGACCGCGGCGGGAGCATGAACCTCTGGCGTGTCCCCGTCGACGAGGCGACGGGACGGCCGCTGGGGCGCCCGCAACCGGTGACCACCGGCGCGGGGGCGGCGAGCCAGCACGTGTCGGTGGCCGCCGACGGCCGCCGCATGGCCTACGTCGCGCGCGTGGAGTCGATGAACGTCCAGCGGATCGCCTTCGATCCGGTCGCCGGGGTCACGCGCGGCGACGGCGAATGGGTGACGACCGGCTCGCGCGCGGTCGCGCAGCCGCACCCCTCGCCCGACGGCCGCCGGGTGGCGTTCAACTCCACGGGCAGGCAGGAGGACATCTACGTCGCCAACGCGAACGGCACCGGCCTGCAGCAATTGACCGATGACCCGTCGCAGAAGCGCGCGGCACGCTGGTCGCCCGACGGCGAACGCATCGCGTTCTATTCGAATCGCACCGGCGCGTCGGAGATCTGGACGATCCGGCGGGACGGCAGCGATGCGCAACAGCTCACACGGAGTCCCGGCGCGCACTACCCCGTGTGGTCACCAGACGGCACGTCGATGGCGTACTCGACACACTCGCCGAACGGCGCCTTCATCTTCGACCTGACGAAACCCTGGGACCAGCAGACGCCGCGGCAGCTGCCCGCCATCCCGGATCCCACCCTCACCTACGAGATCTGGGGATGGTCGCCGGACGGCCGGCGGCTCGCGGGACAGAAACACCTCGCGGATCTCTCGCACGCCGGCATCGGCATCCACGAACTCGGCACCGATACCATCCGGTGGCTCACCGACTTCGGCGAATGGCCGGTCTGGCTCTCCGACAGCCGGCGCCTGCTCTTCTCGCATCTCGGCAAGCTGTTCCTGATCGACAGCGCGACCGGCAAGTACCGCGAAGTGCTGTCGCTGCCGCAGCAGAATCTGGGCAGCGTTGGGCTCTCGCGCGACGACCGCACGATCTACTACGCGGTGCAGAACGCGGAGGCCGACGTGTGGCTCATCACCGTGAAGTAGCGCGTCCCGTCCGCCCGTACCGCTGACGCGGATCAGATCACGGCGGCGCACTGCCGGTGGCATGCGACTGCGGTAAACTGTCGCCTTCCCGTGCAGTCATCCGACCCGGCGCCGCCGCCGCTGCCGCGTTTCGTCGCGTCTCTCCTGACGCTCGTCTTCCTGGCCGTCCTGGTCCGCACGGCGTGGATCAGCGACGACGCGCTGATCACGCTGCGGACGGTGCTGAACGTCACCAACGGTTTCGGCCTGACGTTCAACATCGCCGAACGCGTCCAGACGTTCACGCACCCGCTGTGGATGGCGCTCCTGACGCTGGCCTACCTGGTGATCGGCAACGTCTACCATGCCACCTTCGTGCTCGCGATGGGCTGCGCGGCGACTGCCTTCTGGCTGGCCATCCGCCACGCCGCCACCACGATGCAGGCCGTGCTGGTCGTGATCGTGCTGCTCTGGTCGCGCGCGTTCGTCGACTTCTCGACCTCCGGGCTCGAAAACCCGCTGGCGTACGTCCTCGTCGCGCTGTTCGCAGTGGTCTACACCCGCGGCGGCCCCGGTCGGCCCCGCTGGCTGACGGCGCTGTGGACGCTGACCGGGCTCATGTACCTGACGCGTCCCGACGGCATCCTGCTGATGCTTCCGCTGCTGGCGCTCGCGTGCTGGCGCACGCGGCGTCCGGCAGCGATTGCCGCGGCGGCCGCCGTGGGCCTCGCGGCGCCGCTCGCCTGGACCCTGTTCTCGCTCGTGTACTACGGCTTCCCCTTCCCGAACACGGCCTACGCGAAGCTGGCGATGGACATCAGCGGCGCGGAGCTGCGCGAACAGGGTCTTCTCTACCTGCTCGACTCGATCGATCGCGATCCGCTGACGCTGACCACGATCGCGTTCGCGGTGCTGCTGGCGGTGCGTGCGGCACGGCGCGTGCCGGCCGCCGGGGCGCTCGCGGCGGGCATCCTGCTGTATCTCGCGTACGTCGTGTCCATCGGCGGCGATTTCATGGCCGGCAGGTTCATGGCCGTGCCGCTTTTCTGCGCGGCGCTGCTCGCCGGCTGGTTCGTCACCGCGCCGCGCGCGCTCTGGGCGGCTGCCGCCGGGATTCTCCTCGTGATCGGCAGCGCCTCGCTCCAGGCGCCGCTCTGGAGCAACAGCCGGTTCGACGACAGCGCCGCCAAGCCGAACGGCATCGTCGACGAGCGCGGCGTGTATTTCAACGACCGGTCGCTGGTGCGCGCCAGGCGCGGCACGTTCCGCAATCCGAACTGGCCCAGCGCCGCGTGACAGCGTCCCGCGCCGCAGGTGTTCGAGACCTGCGGCCTGATGGGAACGGCCGGCCTCGAGCTCGGGCCGTACGCGCACCTGCTCGACGAGTGCGCCCTCGCCGATCCGCTGCTCGCGCGGCTGCCCGCGATCTATCACGAGGGCTGGCGCACGGGGCACTACCGCCGGATGATTCCGGCCGGTTACCGGGAAAGTCTCGAGGGAGACGAGAACCGCCTGCTCGATCCCCTGCTGCGCCGGTTCTACGACCCGTTGCGGACGATCACCAGGTCACCCGACCTGTTTTCGTCAGAGCGGCTCCGCACCATCCTGAGGATGAACCTCGGCACGTACGACGCCCTCGTCGACCGGCCGTTCTACCGGCATGCCGGCGCGCGTGTGCAGCTCGACGCCCTCGCCAGGGTGTACGCCGACGGAACGGGCACAGACGCGGCCGGTGTCACGAGGCTGACGATCCCTCTCGCGGTCCTGTGCGACGACCGGCCCGGACGGCGGTATCTGGACGTCTCGCTCGAGTCCGACGACCTCTACGAACTGACGTTTCTCAAGCAGGGGCGGCAGGTCGGCAAGATCGCGCTCGGCCCGGTGCCGGAGTACCGCCGCGCCGCCGGCCTCGCCTCGTACCTCTGGGACGTGCCGGCCGATGCCAGGCGCAGCGGCTTCGACACGATCCTCGTCACGCCGGTGAAGGGGGAGGGCACGTTCGCGATCGGCCACCTGCTGCTCGACGGGTACGCGCCGACCGATCCGATGCTGCAGCAGCGCCTGGAAGCGCGCCAGACCGGCGCCGCCCGGTGACGGGAGCGATTCCGCCGGCGGGGCGCGGCGGATCGGTGCGATAATCCCCCCAGCACCTGCTCCACGTCAGCTCCGGCGGAGTACCCCAACATGCGACATGCCCGTCCCGTCGTCGCGGCGCTGGCGATCGTTTTCTCGATCGCGTTCTCATCGGCCGCCTGCGGTGGCGCCCGCTACCTGACGGCGCCGGAAGGGGCGCCGCCGGCCCCGGCATGGTCGGCTTCGCGCCTGACTCCGCACGTGATGCTCATCTCGATCGACGGCCTGCGCCCCGACGCCATCGGCGCCGTCGCCGCGCCGACGTTTCAGCGCCTCATCCGCGAAGGCAGCTACACGCTGAAAGCGACGACGATCTCGCCCAGCAAGACGCTTCCCTCCCACACGTCGATGCTGACCGGGCAGCCGCCCGAGCGTCACCGCGTGCTGTGGAACACGCCGGCCACCGCCGACAAGGACCTCGTCGAACTGCCGACGGTGTTCGGCGTCGCGCGGTCGCGCGGCTATCGCACCGCCGCCTTCTTCAGCAAGTCGAAGTTCCAGCCGCTTCAGCAGCCGGGCTCGCTCGACTACTCGCAGGCGCCGGGGGGATGGTTCGGCCGGTGGAAGAGCACCCGCACCGTCTCGGACGTGGAGAAACACCTGCTCACCGCGCGTCCGAACCTCATGTTCGTCCATTTGTCGGAACCCGACCGGGCGGGCCACTCGTCGGGCTGGATGAGCCTCCCGTACCGGCGCGCCGTGGTCGCCGCCGACGCCGCCGTCGGACGCCTGATCGCCGCTGCCGAACGGGCCTACGGCGCCGGCAACTACACCGTCATCATCACGGCCGATCACGGCGGCCACGGCTACGACCATGGCTCCGACGACCCGCGGGACGTGACGATCCCCTGGATCGCGTGGGGACGCGGCGTGGCCGGCGGCGAGATCGGCGCCGCGGTGCGCACGATGGACACGGCGTCGACGGTGCTCTGGCTCCTGGGCGTCGACCAGCCCGCCGACTGGCGCGGCCAGCCCGTGCTCACCGCCTTTCAGCGGTAACATCCCGCCGCATGGACCTGCGGCAGCTCGAGATCGTCCGGCGTGTCGCCGAGCTCGGGTCCTTCACCGCCGCCGCGCGCGCGCTGCACGTCTCGCAGTCGGCCATCAGCCGCCAGGTGCTGCTCCTCGAGGACGAACTCGGCGAACCGGCGTTTCTGCGCCTCGGACGCACCGTGCGCCTCACCACCGCCGGCCAGGCGCTGCTCGACCTGAGCCACCGCGTCCTGTCGGACGTGCACGAGACGACCGCAAGCATCCGCGACCAGCAGCAGGCGCCCGCCGGCACGCTGCACCTCGGCGGAGGCATGACCGTGTGCCTCCACGTCTTCCCCGCCCTGCTCAAGGAGTTCCGCCGCACGCAGCCGCGGATCGACGTGAAGCTGACGACCGGGGCCACGCCGCAGCTCCTCGAGCGGCTGCGGAGCGGGGCGCTCGACGTGGGCCTGCTGACGCTGCCGGTCGCGGGCGCCGATCTCACCCAGGTGCCCGTCATGCGCGAGGAGCTCCTGCTCGTCATGCATCCGACGCACAGGCTCGCGCGCCGCCGCACGATAGCGCCGGGCGACCTGGTGAACCAGTCGTGGGTGCTCTTCGAGCGCGGCTCCAGCACCCGCCGCGTGATCGACGAGACGTTCGACCGGCACGGGATCCGGCCGCGGATCGTGATGGAAACGGAGAACGTCGAGATCCTGAAGGCGCTGACGACGATCGGGATGGGATTGACGATCCTGCCGTACCAGGCGCTGGCGCGCGAGGCGCGGAGCGGCGCGCTCCGGGTGCGCCGCATCGCCGGCGTCACGATGGTGCGCGAGACCGGATGGGTCTACGTCCGCGGCGCCCGCGTCCCGCGCGTCGTCCAGCACATGTTCGACGCGCTGAAACGCACCGTGCCGCGACTGAAGCTGGCGCCGCCGGCGCGGTAGCGCCCGAGCCCCGAACCCCGAGTCC
>Ga0247719_1000417_pt1 | contig 26421 bp, 20 predicted proteins | sample 41E_DmetaG_FD_189046 | JGI IMG/M metagenome (GOLD analysis project Ga0247719, IMG submission 189046) | Soil microbial communities from hillslope of Landscape Evolution Observatory, University of Arizona, Oracle, AZ, United States - 4-1-E_D | ecosystem: Engineered > Artificial ecosystem >...
CCCGTGGGGGGCTGGGCCGGGGGAGGCTCGAAGTGCACCGTGGACGGCGCCGTCTGCCAGGCCGGAGGCGGGGGGGTCGGTTGTGCGTCGGGGATCTCGAAGTCGACGGGCATGTCGCTCACCTCGTGGGATACCTGGTCGGACCAGGAGCGGTCGAAACCGAAGAGGACGGGCGCGACCGGCGACCAGTGGTACAAGGGTCGCTCCGCCGCGGCCACGGGTGGGGGGCCCCGGAGCCGAGGCGGGACGACAGGTCGCCGGTCGCGCTCATGTACGTAGTAAGCCACCCGCGCCTGTGAACACCCTGAGAACCACCGGAGAGGCCGGTGGGAAGGATCGCTCGCCGCCCGAGAGCGGCCTCTCGCGGTCCTGTGGCGACAACGACGTCTGCGAGCCCGTCGTCGGGACTCGGCCAGAAGGCGCTTCCCCCGCCGATGGTCCGACCGGCTGCCGGGCAACGACCCCCGATGCTCACCGATCGTGACCCAGGTCGCCGTCGGGGCGACGCCGGAAAGCCCGGCGTACTCGTTCCACATCGAGCGTCCCCTCGCAGAGCTGGTCCGCATGGACCTCATCGCCGCCCTGGCCTTCGGTGAAGGGCACTGAGGGAAGTTCCACCCAGAACCGGGCGCCGTGCCCGGGAACCGACTCCACATTGGCCCGCCCGCCGTGGGCCTCGGCGACGGCCGCCACGATCGAGAGGCCGAGTCCGGTGCCACCGAGGTTCCTGTTGCGTGACGGGTCGGCCCGGTAAAAGCGTTCGAAGACCTTGGCCGCCTCCTCCGGGAGCAGCCCCGGCCCCTCGTCGGCCACCTCCAGCACCACGGCACCGTTCTCCTGGCGGACCGCGACCCGCACGCCGGCGCTGGGGGGCGTGTGCTGGCGGGCGTTGGCCAGGAGGTTGGACGCCACCTGGCGCAGCCGGGGCTCGTCACCGAGGACGAGCGCCTCGTCGTGGCCCTCGAGGGCGATCGAGCGCTCGGGCTCGACCGCGCGGGCGTCGGCGACGGCGTCGGCCGCGACCTGGGTGAGGTCCACCGGCTGGCGCTCCAGCGGCCGGCCCTGGTCGAGGCGGGCGAGGAGCAGCAGGTCGTCGACGAGCACGCCCATGCGCTTCGACTCCTCCTCGATGCGACGCATGGAGGCGGCGAGGTCCTCGGGGCGGTCGGACGCGCCCCGCCGGAACATCTCGGCGTAGCCCCGAATGGAGGTCAGGGGCGTTCGCAGCTCGTGGGAGGCGTCGGCGACGAACCGCCGGAGCCGGTCCTCCGACGCCTGGCGGGCCTGGAATGCGCTTTGGATCTGCGCCAGCATGGCGTTGAGCGAGAGCCCGAGGCGTCCGACCTCGGTACGAGGCTCGGCCCGCTCCACCCGCCGGCTGAGGTCGCCATCGGCGATGGCGCCGGCGGTACGGCCGATGTCCTCCAGCGGGCGCAGTCCGGCGCGGACTACGACCAGGGCCAGCGCACCCACGCCGGCCAGCACGGCGCCGGTGGTGACCACCTCGATCACCACCAGCCGGCGGAGCGTCTGGACGACGTCGTTCATGGGCACGGCGACGACGAGGTTGCCGGCGTCGGAGGGCAGTGGGACGACCAGGACCCGGAACCCCGGGGCGCCGCGCTCGACCGCCGGGGTGGTGAACGGCTCCTGCCGGCGCAGGTCGGCGACGGTCAGGCGGGGTTGGGGCGGCGGCTCGAGGGCCTCGCCCTCGTAGCCGAAGGGCCTGCTGATGAGCACATTGCCGTCGTTGTCGACCACGGCCCCGTAGGTTCCGCCCGGGATGGGCGTGCGGTTCAGCGGAGGGCTGCGGCGTTCATCGGCGGAAAGCCGGCTGGCCACGGGGTTCACGGCGGCCTGCACCTGCTCGTCGAGGCGGTCCATGAGGAACGACTCGAGGAACCGATAGGTGATGAGGTCAGAGGCGATCAAGCCGATGGAGACGAGGCCGAGGAGGCCCAACAGGAGCCGGCTGCGCAGGGACACGGCGCCCTACCGGGTCGCGGGGACGCGCAGTGTGTAGCCCACCCCCCGGACAGTGTGGATCAGTCGAGGCTCCACCTTGTCCACCTTCTTGCGCAGGTAGCTGATGTAGGTCTCCACCACGTTGGCGTCGCCCCCGAAGTCGTACTGCCAGACGTGGTCGAGGATCTGCGCCTTCGACAGCACCCGGCGGGCGTTGAGCATCAGGTAGCGCAGCAGCTTGAACTCCGTGGCGGTCAGCTCGATCGCCTCGTCGCCGCGCCACACCTCACGGGTGTCCTCGTCGAGCTCGAGGTCGGCGAAGGTCAGCCGGCTGGAGCCGGCGCCGGGGCCGCCGCTGGTCCGCCGCAGCACGGCTCGAACCCGCGCCACCAGTTCCTCCACGCTGAAGGGCTTGGTGACGTAGTCGTCGCCTCCCAGGGTGAGGCCGTTGATCTTGTCCTCGGTGGCGTCCCGGGCGGTGAGGAAGACGACCGAGACCGGGTGCCCTTCGCCGCGAATGCGCTTGAGCACGCCGAAGCCGTCGACGTCGGGGAGCATCACGTCGAGCACCATCAGGTGGGGGCGAAATGTCGCGGCGCGGGCCAGGGCGGTGCGACCGTCGGAGGCGACGTCGACCTCGAAGCCCTCATAGCGCAGCGCCATGCTGACGAGCTCGGTGATGTTCGGCTCGTCGTCGACGACCAGGATGCGGGCCTTCTCGGTCATGGCCGTCATATTCTCGTCGATTCGGCTGTGAAAGGGCTGTGCTCGCGCTGTGGTTCAGCCGCGGCCCGGCCGAGGCCGCGCCCGCCCTCAGCCTCTGTGCTTTGCCGGGCTGCCCTGCTGGTCGGAGTCGCTCGAGGTCTTCAAGAACGAGAACTTGCCGTCGGGCTCCAGCACGCCGAGGGCGACCTCGGCCAGGTCGGTGATGCCCTGGTTGCGGGCCGCCTCGCACACCTCGGCCAGGGTCAGTCGCTCGATCTTCAGTACGTCGTCGAGCGGCCGGCCGTCGCGGATCACCACCACGGGCACGCCTTCGGTGACGGGCCGGAGGCGTTTGAACCGCCACGTCAGGTAGGAGAAGCCGAGGATCCACATGGCGAGAGTGCCGACGGCCATGGCGGCGCCCGTCAGTGACATGTCCTCCTGGGTGACCCCCTGCTGGATCAGGTCTCCCATGGTGACGAGCAGGATCAGCTCGAAGGCCGTCATCTCCGACAGCTCACGCTTGCCGACGCCGCGCGCCACCGCCCAGAGCAGGAAGAACATGATCGTGGCCCGGACGATCACCTCCATCAGGGCATCAACAAGGTCCCGAAGCCCACGGTGACAGCCGGGGGTCCTGTACGGCCGGTGAGGACGGCGAGCTGGCCCTTGACCCGAGTCAGCTGCACGCCGGGCTCGATGCGGGCGTCGAACGACACCGAGATCGTCTCCGACGTCGACGGCGCGAAGTGCCAGATCGTGCGCTCGTCGTCCACCAACTCCTGTTCGGGCTGCGGCGCGAACCCGTTCTCGTCGAACGCGTCGAAGTAGCTCGACGTGACGGCCACGGTGAGCCCGTCGGGGAAGCCGCCGGGCCGGCGGACCTGGAAGGACCATGGCGTGGCCAACCCCGGGCGAGAGATGGTGGCGTACCGGACCGAGAGCTCGTAGCCGCCGCCGGTCGCGGAAGCGGTCGCGGTTCGGACGCCGTAGAAGCCGAGCGCGCCGAGCAGCAGGAACAGGGCGAGGACGACCGTGAAGACGCGCCGCCCTGTTCGAGCCCGCACCTGCCGATCGATGTCCATCGGCTCGGGCACCGTGGGAATGCTCGGCCGAGCCTCCTGTGCGTCCACCGCGGCAACGCTAATGAGGCCGCTGGCGCGACTGGTGGACCCGGCCACCCGCCCCGTCGCGAAGGAGGCGCCCCTGCTGGGGCGCCTCCTTCGTCTCACCAGCCCGTGGAGGGGCTCAGGTCATGTCCTTCTTCTCGAGGGCGGAGCAGACCGTCTGGGTGATGGCCTTGGTGACCAGATAGGGGTCGCAGTTGGCATTGGGCCGGCGGTCCTCGATGTAGCCGCTCTTGTCCATCTCGACCTGCCACGGAATGCGCACAGAGGCCCCCCGATTCGACACGCCGTAGCTGAACTCGTTCCACGGCGCCGTCTCGTGAAGGCCGGTGAGCCGGGCCTCGATGCCGAAGCCGTAATGGCGGACGTGCTCCATGAAGTTCTCGCCGAGCGCCTCGCAGGCGGCGATGATCGGGTCGTAGCCGCTGCGCATGGCCTTGGTGGAGAAATTGGTGTGGGCGCCGGCGCCGTTCCAGTCGCCGTGGACCGGCTTGGGGTCGAGCGTGGCCGACACGTTGAAGTCCTCGGCCGTCCGGTAGAGCAGCCAGCGGGCCACCCACAGGTGATCGGAGACCTCGAGGGGCGACCCGGGGCCGATCTGGAACTCCCATTGACCGGGCATCACCTCGGCGTTGATGCCCGAGAAGAGCAGGCCGGCCTCGATGCAGCCCTCCATGTGCTTCTCGACGATGGGCCTGCCGAAGATCTCGTCGGACCCGACGCCGCAGTAGTAGCCGCCCTGGGGAGCCGGGAAGCCCGCCGGCGGGAAGCCGAGCGGACGGCTGCCCTCGAAGAAGGTGTACTCCTGCTCGATGCCGAACCACGGCTCCTGCTCGGCGTACCTCTCCGCCACCCCGCGCAGCGAAGCGCGGGTGTTGGTCGGGTGGGGGCTCATGTCGGTGAGGAGCACCTCGCAGAGCACGAGGACGTCCTTGCCCCCGCGGATGGGGTCGGGACAGCTGAACACAGGCTGCAGCACACAGTCCGACGCACTGCCGGGCGCCTGGTTGGTCGACGAGCCGTCGAAACCCCAGATGGGGAGCTCGGTCCCGTCGGTGAGGATCTTGGTCTTCGACCGCAGCTTGGCCGTCGGCTCGGTACCGTCGATCCAGATGTACTCAGCTTTGTAGACCACGTATCTCCTCGGGTAGCAGGGTGGGGCCGGGGGCGCCGCCGGCCCGACGACTTCGGACCCCAATAGTGAGCCTCATCGGCGTTGCTGGACCAAGTCTGCTTTGTGAACGCTCTGTGAACCAGCCCGGTCCTGGCCGGAGCCCGTCCCCGGGCGACCCCGCAGCTCCGCTCTAACGTGGCCGGCGGTACCGCCTGACACCGCCGGGAGCGCCCGTTGATCAACCACCCCTGGTACGAGCACGAGACCTGGTGCATCCACGAGGCCTCGCTCGATCTCGACGTGTTGGCCCAGTCCGAGTCGATCTTCGCCCTGGCCAACGGCCACCTCGGCCTGCGGGGCAACCTGGACGAGGGTGAGCCCTTCGGCCTGCCGGGCACGTACCTGAACGGCTACCACGAGCTCCGGCCGCTGCCCTACGCCGAGGCCGGCTACGGCTATCCCGAGTCGGGCCAGACGATGATCAACGTGACCAACGGCAAGCTGCTGCGGCTGCTGGTCGACGACGAGCCGTTCGACGTGCGCTACGGCCGCCTGGATGCCCACGAGCGAGTGCTCGACCTGCGGGCGGGCACGCTGACGCGTGACGTGCAGTGGGTGTCGCCGGCCGGCCAGCGGGCCCGCATCCGGTCCGTGCGCCTCGTCTCTTTCACCCATCGCGCCGTGGCCGCGATCTGCTACGAGGTCCAGGCGGTGGGCGAGCGGGCGCGCGTGGTCGTCCAGTCGGAGCTGGTCGCCAACGAGCCCCTGCCCCAGCCCAGCACCGATCCCCGGGTGGCGGCCGCCCTCTCGTCGCCCTTGGTGTCGGAGGACCACGGCACGCGCGGCCGTACCGCGGTCGAGCTGGCCCACCGAACGGCGGTCAGCGGCCTCCGCATGGCCGCGGCCATGGACCACGTGGTCGATGGCCCGGCCCTCACCGAGGTCATCGCCGAGTCCGGTCCCGACACCGGGCGGGTGACCTTCACCACCGTGCTCGAGCCGGGGGAGCGCCTACGCATCGTGAAGCTCATCGCCTACGGCTGGTCCAGCCTGCGCTCGCGCCAGGCCCTGCTCGACCAGGTGGTCGCCGCCATCACCGCAGCCAGGCAGGCGGGATGGAACGGCCTCGTCGCCGAGCAGCGCCGGTACCTCGACGCCTTCTGGGGCCGAAGCATGGTCGAGGTCGAAGGCGATCCCGAGATCGAGCAGGCGACTCGCTTCGCCCTGTTCCACATCCTCCAGGCCGGGGCCCGGGCCGAGGGCCGCGCCATTCCAGCCAAGGGCCTGACCGGCTCCGGCTACGACGGCCACGCGTTCTGGGACACCGAGTCCTTCGTCCTCCCGGTGCTCACCTACACCTTCCCGTCGGCGGCGGCCGACGCCCTGCGATGGCGCCACAGCACGCTCCCCATCGCCCGCCAGCGGGCCCAGACACTGGGCCACTCGGGCGCCGCCTTCCCATGGCGGTCGATCACCGGGCAGGAGTGCTCCGGGTACTGGCCTGCGGGGACGGCGGCCTTCCACGTCAACGCCGACATCGCCGATGCCGTGGTGCGCTACGTCGACGCCACCGGCGACGAGGAGTTCGAGCGCGACATCGGCCACGACATCCTGACCGACACGGCACGGCTGTGGCTCTCCCTGGGCCACTTCCACCGCGACGGGTCGTTCCGAATCCCGGGTGTCACCGGGCCTGACGAGTACAGCGCCCTGGCCGACGACAACGTCTACACCAACCTGATGGCCCAGCAGAACCTGGCTGCCGCCGCGGACGCGGCCGGCCGCCATCCCGCCCAGGCCGAGGCGCTCGGCATCACGGCCGAAGAGGCGGCGGTGTGGCGGACGGCGGCGGAGGCCATGTACGTCCCCTATGACGACGAGCTCGGGGTCCACCCCCAGTCCGCCAGCTTCACCGAGCACGAGGTCTGGGACTTCGAGAGCGTGCGCCCCGACCAGTACCCGCTGTTCCTGCACTTCCCCTACTTCGACATCTACCGCAAGCAGGTGGTCAAGCAGGCCGACCTGGTTCTGGCCATGCACCTGCGCCCCGACGCGTTCACCGACGATCAGAAGGCCCGCAACTTCGCCTATTACGAGGGCATCACGGTGCGTGATTCGTCGCTGTCGGCGGCCACCCAGGCCGTGCTGGCCGCCGAGATGGGACACCTGGAACTGGCCTACGACTACCTCGCCGAGTCCAGCCTCGTGGACCTCCACGACCTGCACAAGAACACCGGCGCCGGCCTTCACCTGGCCGCCCTCGCCGGCGGGTGGTCGGCGTTGGTCGCCGGCTTCGGCGGCTTCCGTGCCGTCGGTGGGACGGTGTCCTTTGCACCGCGCCTGCCGTCGGACATCACCCGGTTCGTGTTCCACCTCTGGTACCGGCAGCGCTGCGTACGGGTCGCGGCGACGCACGACGAGGCCACGTATGCCGTGACGCAGGGCGGGCCGCTGTCGCTCAGCCACCACGGTCAGCCCTTGCTCGTGGGTCGGGAGCCGGTAAGCCGCCCGATCCCGCCGCCCGTACCCCGTCCCCGCCCCACGCAGCCTCCGGGCCGGGCGCCGGCGAGCCGTCACGCATGAGCGCCGCTGCCTCCTACCCGAAGCTCGCCGGCACCTTCACCGGCTCAGAGCCACCCCCGCCGGCGGAAGAGCACGTACAACGCCCCGCAGAGGGCGGCCATCGACGCCAGCGCGAACGGGTAACCGTACGCCCACCCCAGTTCGGGCATGTGCTGGAAGTTCATCCCGTAGAGGCCGGCGATCATGGTGGGCACGGCCACGATCGCCACCCAGGCCGATATCCGACGCATGTCCTCGTTCTGGCGCACGCCCAGCTGGGCGAGGTTGGCGGTCAGCGCGCTGCTCAGGAGGTTGTCGATCGCCTCGACTCGCTGGGCGATCCGTAGCAGGTGATCGTGCACGTCCCGGAAGTAGTCGAGGAGGACCGTCTCCGCCTTCGCCACCTTGCCGTTGGCCAGGTCGTCCAGCGGATCCTCCAGACCGACGACCGCCTGCCGGAACTCCAGGGCCTCGACTTTCAGGCGGTAGATGCGCTGGGCGTGGTTCTGGCGCTCGTCGGAGAACACCTGGCGCTCGATCTCTTCGATGTCGGTGTTGAGCCCACGCACCACGACGGCGTAGTCGTCGACGACCCGGTCGACGATGGCGTGGAGGACGCCCAGCGGCCCGGCCTTCAGCCGGCCGGGGTCGGCCTCCAGCATCTTGCGGACGTCGGCCAGGACGCGACTCTCTCCGTGGCGGACGGTGATGAGGAAACCGTCGCCGATGAAGAGCATGATCTCTGTGAGGCTGACGATCTCGTCCGGGTCGACGTAGCGCGCCGCCTTGAGCACGATGAACAGGGTCTCTCCGTAGGTGTCGAGCTTGGGGCGCTGATGGGCGTGCACGGCGTCCTCGACGGCCAGGGGGTGCAGCTCGAACTCCTCGGTGACGGCCACGAACTCGTCCTCGGTCGGTTCGTGCAGCCCGATCCAGACAAAGGAGTCAGGTGACGAGCGCGCCTCCTCGAGCGCCTGTCCCATCGGCACCTCTTCCTGGCGCCGGACGCCGTTGTCGTACAGGGTGCAGTCGACGATCACAGCGCAAAGTCTCCCAGGTGCTGTGCGGATTTCTCGCGCTCGCCGTCGGTTCGATGCCGAGACCTCCTCGCGCTGTACGGTCAGGCATGGTTCGAAGACTTTTCCTCACTGGGTTGGCGGCGATCCTGCTGGTCGGCTGCAGCTCGGGGAAAGAGGGGTCGTCGCCGGCCTCGACGTTCCCGCTGTTCGACACCACGTCGACCTCCGTCCTGCCGTCGACGCCGGTGGTAGGCCGCGCCCTCTCCCCTGCCCCGGCGTCGGTGCAGGGCCGGGCCGGCCGCGGCATGCTGGTCCATCTGGTGTTCACCGCACGAGATGCCAGCGCCCTCCCTGCGGAGTTCCGTCTCGGGGGCGCGCTGCCGTCGCCGTCCCCCGCGGCCCGGCCCGGTCACAATCCCGCCTTTCCGGGGCTCGTGGTCCGGCTCAGCAGCACCGGGAGCGCTCTCGGCGGTCCGTCGGCCAACCTCGCCAACCTGTTCCAGGTGGTGAGCCCGTCCAGCCAGCTCGACGGGTCGGTACAGGTGTCCGCCGTCTGGACCAATGCGTCGGCCGACTTCGGCACGGACATCGACACCACGCTGACTGCCTTCGTCGTCTCGGGAACGGCCCCCGACACCGTCCCCGAGACCCAGGCGAACATCGACGTCATCTCCAACACGGTGGAGGTGACGTTCCGAATCGGCTCCGGCGATGCGGGGACGCCCGCCCTCGGCGCGGGGGCCGGTACGACGACGTCGACACCGTCGACGGCCGGGGGCCCGACGACGACGTCCGTGCGGCCGACGACGACAACGGTGCGCCCGACATCCACCACGGGGGCGCCGGCGCCCGCTACCACCCGTGCGACGACGACGACCGCCCCGGCGACGACCACCACCACGAGGTTCCTCGGCCTCCTCTGAGCGGGCCGCGCGTCGCGCCGGCCCGAACTGGACGGTTCGTCTCGGCGTCTAGGGCAGGCGGAGCGTGAGCTTGGGGCTCACCATGGCGGCAGTGCCGACGTTCTGAATGCGGACGGCCGCCTCGCCGGGGGGGCTGAGGGTGCCCTCGAGTCGGGCCTCCGTCCCGGTGCTGCTGGCTTGGTCGACCACGTTGCCGCCCTGCACGAGCTCGAGCCGGCATCTGCTGTCCGTGCCGCCGAATACCGGGATCACCGTCCAGTTGAGCGTCGCCCGGTACGCGCCGTTGGTACTGGCCGGCGTCAGGGCGAACGATGGGCGGGCGCCGCCCGAATCGCCGCCGGCGACCTGGGGGAGGCGGGCGCTCATCTCCCGCGACGACGCCGTGTAGCGGATCGTCACCTCACCCAGGGCGGTGGAGTTGCCCTCTGCCCCGGGGCCCGATACGCCCACCTGCACGATCTCCACCCCCGTCGCCGCCGACCCGAGCGTCACGTTGACCGCCTCGCCGCTCGCCGGCGCGCGGCACGCTGCGGTGCTCAGCCGGCGGTCGAGCTCGTTGGCCTGGCACACCCTGATCACCTGGTTCGGCGAGGGAACGCCGTTGAGGGTCACCGACGCGCTGGCCACGCCGGCGGGGAGCAGGATGCGCATACCGTTGTCGGACTCCTCGGAGTTGATCAGGCGCAGGTCGGTGAGCTTCAGCGTGAGGTTCGTCGCAGGCACCGTCGTGCCCGCGGTCGTGGTGGGCACCGGCGACGTCGTGGCCGGTCCCGCAGCCGTCGTCGGCGCACCGGCGTCGATGTCGTCGTCGGTACCCCCTCCACCGCCTCCGCAGGCTGCCGCCGTCGTCATCGCCAACACCATCGCGATCATGCCCAAACGGCGCATGGCGGCACGGTAGTCCGCTGACGACGGACCGAGGGAAACCAGTTGTCGGCCGGACGTGGAGAACTTCCTGCTCCCGGTTCGACCGCGCTGGGCACGCCCAGACGAGAGGCTGGAAAGCCGGCGTTCGTCCTCGGCCTCGCCTCCGTCACCGAAGGAGCAACCCGTTTCGACGCCCGGCGCCGGTTCGATCGTGCCCCCGGCGGTAGCACCCCACGACATCGTCGACCGTCTCGCCGGGGGCGAGCTCGACCGGTCACCTTCTCGTTCGACTCGGAAGGCGGGTCGCCCGCTCCAGGATGCGCCGGTACTGGCGGAGACCGGGAGAGAACTGGTCGCCGTGTCGGGCCAACCCGCCGTCCACGGTGACGGGTTGCAGTTCCTTGGCATGGGCCTCGCCCTTGGCCCTGGCTGCTGCCAGCCGGCGCTCGTCGCGCCGCGCCCACTTCTTGACCGCGACCAGCTCGGCGCCTTCGTGAAGCAGGAAGCTCACCAGATCGTTCACCCGCGTCATTCGGGTGATGCCCAGTTCCGGAATCTCCTGTGGGGCGGTCAGAGGCTCGAGCCGCTCGTCACCAGCGATGACATGCTCGAGCCTCCGGTCGAGCTCGTCTCGGTAGACGAAGTGGTCAGCACCGCCCTCCACCAGTCGACGGCGCACCACGTCCTCGTCGAACGCGCCGGGATCACCGGTCACGGCGATGATGATCGGACCTCCGTCCCGGCACGAGCTCCTGATATGGACGACGACATCGATCCCGGGCATCTCCGTGTCGGTCCGTGTGCGGTCGGCCACGTCCACGAGCACGTAGTTCACTCCGGACCAGTCCGCCCGCGCCAGGGCCTGCACAAAGTCCAGTGGCTCCTCGACGGCGACGCCCGGAAGTGTGCCGAGAACCGCTCGAGTTCCCTCCCGGTTGATGCGCAGGTCGTCGACGATGGCGACCCGGACGGGCGGCGGGTCAGGCGGCATGGAGGCGCTCCTCTGCTAGATGGTGGAGAGCTCTGAGCCGTCGTTCGACGGCTCGACGGGTGATGGGGCTCACGGAGTCGATCGATGCCAATGCCTCGGCGCAGGCCAGGCGGATCCGTTCCCACTCGGCCTGCTCGCCTCGACGGGCGGCAGCGTCGGCCTCCTGCGCCTGCCGGAGGTGCAGCTCGGCCCGAGCGCGCTGCACCTCTCGGTGACCGGCCACCGCGTACGCCAAGGACGGCACGAACAGCGCCGGCAACCAGAGCGAGTTGCGGATCAGGTCGCGCCGCCATCGCGGAGGCTCGAGGAGGGCGACACCGATCGTTCCGAGGACGGCGAAGTTCACCAAAGCGCGGCGCCGAGAACGAGCGTCGAGAGACGGCCAGCACAGCCCGGCGAGCACAGCTGAGGCGTTCAACGCCGTCTGCATGGGGGTCCGCTGGGTGCCATCAGGCCGGTCGGGCTCACCGCGAATCGCGGCATGGACGACGATCGCCTGGGTGAGCGCAGCCACAGACGACAGCGACAGCATGGAGGGATACGCGGCTTCGCCGCGCTCCCGAAGCGCCTTGCGCGACCATATGGCGAGACCCCCGAAAACCACCATGCCGGGAAGCACCGACCACAGTGGTGCGGCGTCGGCGGCGTCGGTGGCCTCGAGCAACGCCCACAACACACCGCCTTCGAGGATGGCCACCGGTGTCGGATCGGCTCGTACCACGACCAGCCCAGGCGGATCGGCGCTCAAGACCAGGCGGGCGCCGTTGACCTCCAACACCACCCGAGCGCCGGGGCGGGTCGCCTCCAAGACCCGCACCGACAGGGTTCCTGGCAGATCGAGTGCTTCGAGCGCTCGTCCCAACCGGGCCACCTGGTCGCCGCTGAGGAGGGTCATGCCGTCGCCCTCGGCAACGGCCGGGTCGAGCACCTGGGTCGACAAAGTGGATCGGCGGCGGTTCATGTCCCGCTTCCATGCCCGCAAGGCGGTGTCGAGCTGCACCGCCTGCTCGGTGGCCAGCGCCTCGAGGGCCCGTTTCCGGCCACCCCACGTGAGATCGTGCAAAGCGCTCGACTGCTCGCGCGCCGAAACGAAGTGCAGCCGGATGCCCGACAGCACATCGTGGGGGTTGAGCGGCTGACCATCGACCGGGTAGGTGCTGCGGGCCACCCTGTACTGACCGGCGATGACCGCCGCCGTCTCGGCGGCCCGGCGTTCGGCCTCGAACGTGGCTCCAACCCTTTCCGCCCCCGCCCGCTCCACTCGTCGCAATCCCAAGCCGAACAGCAGGGCCAGGACCTGGTGAGCGAGATTGGTCGGCTGCAGCGGCTTATGGGCCAGCCGTCGTGCACCACCCACTGCTGCGAGATGGGCGAGGACGATCGGCGCGGCAGCCCAGTGATAGCGCAGCGCCGTCTCTGTGATGAGCGGTACGCCGACGACGGGAACGACGGGGTAGGCGCGCCCGCATGCTGCGCTCCAGGCGGCCACGTCGGCCAGGTCGGCGAGCAGGCGCCGGCCCAGTCGAAGGCGGGGATCCCGTCGGAGTCGGACCGCCTCTGCCACATCCCAGAGGGCGCAGGCGGCCACGGCCGCCTGACGTCGCCTCGTCCGGCCCTCGGGCTCCATGCCGACCCAGATCCGGCATGCCCCCCGGAAGGCGGCGTGGAAGGGGACCCTGGCGCCAAGCAGCAAGGCTCGCTGGGGGCTGAACCCGATGGCGTCGACCTCGGCCTCCCGGGCCCGCGCCCACCGGTGAAGGCGCTCAGCCCACCGTTCGATCTCCTGCCACGCCGCGCCGATGCCACCAGTTAAACATCGCCGTGGGGAGCGCGGGTTTCCAGGGCGCGTATCCCGCGCCAACCGGATCCTTTACACCCACGTGCCTTTCAGCGAGTGTCCGACGTAGGGCCCCATTCGGCGGTGCCACGACTCATCGGGGGAGCTGATGGCTGATTTGATGTGTTTGAGGGGGGGTCCCCGGCCCTGGCCGTCCGTCGGCGCAGGACAGGGGGAATAGCCATGGCCCTCCGGATCTTCCTCACCACTCCCATGGCCATGTCGGGGGGTGCCGTCTCGATCGACTCCGTCGCTATCGGCTCGCCCCAGGTCCGTCTGGCCCTGGCCTTCCTCGTCATCGGGCGCGGGCGGGCTGTCCCTCGGACGGAGCTGGCCGACGTCCTGTGGGCCGACACCCTGCCTGGTTCTTGGGACGGGGCGCTGCGTGGCGTCGTCAGCAAGGTACGGGGAGCGCTGGGAGCGACGGGCCTCGCATCGGCCGACGTGGTGACCTCTGCCTTCGGGTGTTACCAGCTCCACCTTCCTCCTGACGCGGTGGTGGACGTGGAGGTGGCCGCAACCGCGGTGTCGGCGGCCGAAGGGTTCCTCGCCGCCGGCGATCCCGGGCGGGCGCTCGAGCAGGCCATGCTCGCCCGGAGCCTTGCCGCCCGGCCCTTCCTCCCGGAGGAGGGGGGCGAGTGGGTGGAACGGCAGCGGACGGAGCTGCGGAACGTCGTGCTGCGAGCCCTGGACGCGACGGCCGAGGCCCACCTCAGCCGGGCCGAGCCCGTGCTGGCGGCGGAGGCGGCGGAGGCGGCCATCGCTTTCGAGCCCTTCCGTGAGGCCGCCTACCGTCGGCTCATGGCCGCCCATGTGGCCGCGGGGAGCCGTGGCGAGGCGCTGGCGACCTACGAGCGTTGCCGGCGGATGCTGGCCGAGCAGCTGGGTGTGCGCCCGGCACCGGAGACCGAGGCGGCCTACCTCGAGATGTTGGGCGACGAGCCTGGTTCCAGGACCGATGCGCCAGGGCGGCGCGCCGCTCGGGTGCCGCTGCCGTCGCTGCCCACCCGGCTGAGCCGCCGCCTGGCCGACCGGGAGGCGGAGCACAAGGCGCTGTCCAGGGCGTGGGACCAGGCGCGGCGCGGGGACCGACAGGTCGTGGGGGTCGCTGGCGAGGCGGGCATGGGCAAGACCTCGCTGGTCGTGGCCTTCGCATCCGAGGTTGCCGAGGACGGCGCCACCGTCCTCTACGGGCGCTGTGATCGGGAGACGTGGACGCCCTACCAGCCGTTCGTCGAGGCCCTGGGTCGGTACGTCGACAGCACTCCCACCGACGAGCTGCGCGCCCAGATGGGCTGGGGGGCCCCTGAGCTGGTTCGGCTGTTCCCCCAATTGGCGCCCCGACTGCCGGAGATCGCCGCCCCTGGGGCCCTCGACGCCGAGACAGAGCGCCACCGGTTGTTCGTGGCCATCGCCTCGTTGCTGACGGCGGTGGCCTCCACCGCCCCCACAGTGCTGGTGGTCGACGACGGCCAATGGGCGGGGCCGGGGGCGATACTGCTCCTGCGCCACCTGGTGCGGGCCCTGACCGAGGCGCCGGTGCTCGTCGTTTTGACCTACCGCCCAGAAGAGGTCGGTCACAACCGTGCGTTGGCCGCCGCCCGGGCCGACCTTGGCCGGGAGGAGGGAGTCGATTGGCTCCGCCTCGCGGGACTGGACGAGGCGGCGGTGGCTGAACTGGTGGACCGGACGTTGGGTTCCGGGCCGCAGGGCATAGCGGGCGAGCTCGCCCGTCACCTGTGCGCGCACACCGGGGGCAACCCGTTCTTCCTCACCGAGCTGCTGGACCAGCTGCGTGACGCGCACATGGCCACCGACATCGAGAGACTCCTGGCCGCCGGCTTCGGGCCCGAGCTGGCTGTCCCCTCCCGGGTGTGGGACCTGATCGAGTTTCGTAGGGCGCGACTGAGCCAGCCGGCCAACCGCGTCCTCGAGGTGGCCTCGGTCATAGGCGCCGAGTTCCGCCTGGAGGTCCTGCAGGCCGCGGCGGCCGCCGAGGCCGACGTGCTGCTCGACGCCCTCGAAGAGGCGCGAGCGGCGGGGCTGATCTGTGAGGTGGCGGGGGCTGTCGGCCACTACCGCTTCGCCCAAGGACTGGTGGCGGACGCCATCCGCGATGGGCTGGGCGCCACTCGGCGGGCTCGCCTCCACGCGCAGGTCGGCCAGGCTCTGGCAGCAGGATCGCCGGTCGACCTCTCCCCGGCGGTCATCACCAAGGTCGCCCACCACCTGGTGCTCGCCGGCCCCTTCACCCCCGCGCCCAAGGCCCTCGATGCCACGCTGGCCGCGGCGGAGTCGGCCGCCGGCCAACTGGCCTACGAGCATGCGGCCGCCTTCTACGAGCGGGCCCTGGGGTTGGGTCTCGAGGAGCCCGGACAGGAGAGGCGCCGCTGTGCCGTGTTGATCGCGCTGGCCGGTGCCCGGCGCAAGGCGGGGCGGGTGACCGCCGCCCGGGACTCCTACCTCGAGGCGGTGGCCGTGGCCCGCCGCCTGGGCGACGCCGTGTCCCTCGCCGAGTGCGCCCTCGGGCTGGGCGGCGGAGGCCCCGGCGTGTCCGCGTGGATCGCCGAAGAGGTGCGTATCGGCCTGCTGGAGGAGTCCCTGGACGGGCTGGGGGCCGACCAGGCCGAGCTGCGGGCCAGGGTGCTGGCTGAGCTGGCGAAGGCGCTGCAGTTGTCCGGCGACCATGGTGACCGCCTGGCCACCGAGGCGACCCTCGCCGCCGGGCGAATCGACAGTCCCCAGGCGCTGGCCGCGTCCCTGAGCGCCACCCGGGTGCTGCGCCGGGGACCGGCCAACACCGAGCTCCGGCTGGCATGCGCCGAGGAGATGCTGGGGCTCGGCGAGCGGGCGGGCGACAAGGAGCTGGTGCTGCGGGCGCTTCTGGGCCGGGTGCCCGACCTGGTGGAGATGGGCGAGCGCGCTCTGGTCCACGCCGAGATGAGCCGGGTCACGTCGCTGGCCATCGAGCTCCGCCACCCCTACTACCTGTGGCGAGCCCGGGGGTGGGCGGCCACCTTGGCGTTGATCGACGGCGACCTGGGCGACGCCGAGCAGGGCGGCGCCAACGCCCTGGCCGTATGGCCGGACGAGATCCATCCCGACGCCCGGGCGTGGTCGCTGGTGCACTTGGCCAGCCGGCACCTCCTGCAGGACCGGCCCGAGGGAATCGGCGAAGCGGTGGGCCAGTTGGCCGAGGCCTATCCCATGGTGGCGGCCTACCGGTGCCTGGCCGGTGTGGTGGCCGCCCATCAGGGCCGGAGGGAGGAGGCGTGGGCCGTGTTCTCCCGCTTCGCCCATGACGGCTTCACCAGCCCCCCAGTCGACTCCAAGTGGCTGTTCGCGGTGGCGGCCCTGGCCGAGACCTGCGCCTTGCTCGACGAGGCGACTCGGGCCGAGGCGCTCCTCGAGCTGCTCGTGCCGTTCGCGGAGCGGATGGTGGTGCTCGACGCCTTCGGCGGAGGCGGCGGCTTCCTGGGTCCCGTCGCCTACCACCTCGGCCTGCTGGCCGCCACGCTGAGCCGCCACGCCGAGGCCGACGCCCGCTTCGCCGCCGCCGCCGAGACTGCCGCCCGCTTTGGTGCCGCGCCATGGGTGAGCCGGGCCGAAGCGGCCGCAGAGCGACTCGTGGTGCGGGATGTGATCTGAGCGCGAACGGCGAGCGGTGGCGCTCGCGCCTGCTCCCGCTCGCGCTCGCGCCCCGGAGGGCAGTGGGTCGACCTGCGCTGCCACCGCTCTGCGTGGGGGCCATGGACGTGATGGACGGTCGGCCCCGTTGCTATCGCGGTAATCCCCGCCGAGGAGGTCGTGGCGGTCTACGCCGACTTCGGGTTGGAGGCCACCGTCATCGAGGGCATGCCTCGGTCGGCGCGGCGATGGCCCAAGGGCCGACCGAGGGTGCTGGGATGCGCGGGGAGGCCGTGCTCAGGCCCCGGTGTTGAAGACGCAGGTCGAGGCGATGGTGACGGCGAGTCGGCCTGTAGGCGGGGTTCTGTCCGTCGCCCGGGGGCGGCGGGGTGGCCATCCATCTGTGCGGCCTACCTGGGGATTGCGCCTCGGAGGCGCTGGACGGGCATCCGTCCCCTGTTCGGCCTTGCTCCGGGTGGGGTTTGCCGAGCCGCCCGGGTCACCCCGGGCGCTGGTGCGCTCTTGCCGCACCGTTTCACCCTTACCTGTGCCCTTGCGGGCCATCGGCGGTCTCTTTTCTGTGGCACTTTCCTGCGGGTCACCCCGACTGGCCGCTAGCCAGCACCCTGCCCTATGGAGCCCCGACCTTCCTCGACCCGGTCGTTGCCGGGCCGCGGCCACCCGGCCGACTCACCGTCGTCGTCATTGTCGCGCAACTCCAGGCGGCGGCGGTCGTCAGAAGTCGAGTGCGGACAGCTCGGGAACCCAGCCCCGGGCGCGTTGGCACGCCTCGCCCCAGCGGCCGCGGTCGGTGGCGCGCGCGGGCTCGACGGTCGCCCGGGGCGACCAGGTGGCGGCGACGTCGTCCTCGCCGGCCCAGATGCCGACGGCCATGCCGGCGAGGAAGGCGGCGCCCAGCGTGGTGGCCTCGAGGACCGGCGAGACCTCGACCGGCCGCTGGCAGGCGTCGGCCAGCGCCTGAAGGAAGACGCGGTTGGCGCTCATGCCCCCGTCGACTCGCAGCGACGGGATCGAGCAGCCGCCGTCGGCTTCAGCGGCCTCGAGGAGGTCCGCGCCGCGGTGGGCCACGCCCTCGAGCACGGCCCGGACCACTTCCGCCCGACCCGTGCCACCGGTGAGCCCGAGCAGCGTGCCGCGGGCACCGAAGTCCCAGGCCGGCGTGGCCATGCCCAGCAGCGCGGGCACGAACCAGACGTCGCCGGTGGTCTCGCAGGCCGCCGCCACCGCCTCCGACTCGCTTGCGTCGGCGATGACGCCGAGGTCGTCGCGCAGCCACTCGACCGACTGGCCGGCGGTCAGCATGAAGGCCTCGATGCCCCACGTCACCCGGCCCTGTCGCTGCCACGCCACGATCGGGAACGTGCCGCAGGCACCCCGCTGGTCGAACGGTGGGCGGTCGGGGCCGAGGCAGAGGTCGAGCATGCCGCCGGTGCCGAAGGTCATCTTGGCCAGGCCGGGGCGGGTGCAGCCCTGGCCGATGAGCGAGGCCTGCTGGTCACCAGCGAGGCCGGCAATGGGCGGTGCCCCCCGAAGGGCGGCAGCTTCGCCGGCGACGCCCGAGGAGTCGACGATAGAGGGCATCACCGCCTCAGGGATGCCCAGGGCACCGAGGACGGCCTCGTCCCAGCCGGCGGCGTCGAGGCGCATCAGCCCGGTGACGCCGGCGTTGGAGAGGTCGGTGACGTGCATGCTGGCGGTGGACAACGTCCACGCCACCCAGCTGTCGACCGTCCCGAAGCACAGGTCGCGGGTGCGGTCGGGATCGAAGGTGTCGAGGAGGAACGCAAGCTTGGTTGCCGAGCTGCTCGGCGACAGGCGGAGCCCTTGCTCCCGGAGGGCGAGACACATCATCACCGTGCGCTGGTCCTGCCAGCCGATCGCCGGGCCCACGGGCTCGCCCGTGCGCCGGTCCCAGACGACGGTGGTCGCCCGCTGGTTGGCGATGCCCACGGCGTCGACCTCGCCGGCCTCGTCAAGGGCGGCACGGGCCACCTCGAGCACGGCGGTGGCCAGTGCGGCAGCGTCGAGCTCGACGAAGCCCGGCGCCGGCGTCGAGGGCAGGACGGAGCGGCGGTGGATCTGGGTGACGCAGGCGTCGGGGCGGACGATCGACGCTCGGACGCTGCTGGTGCCGACGTCGATGACCAGCACGCTCATGTCGACTTGGCCGGCTTGCGGAGCGCGAGGTAGCCGCCGAACATGCCTGCCGAGGCGGCCATGAGCCCGTTGAAGAGGAGGGAGATGGGGTCGGCCACCTCCTTGCCGAGCGCGAGACGGATCGCGGTGATCACCACGATCAGCACCACGTACGCGGCAATCGCCGCCAGTCCACCGTGGGTCAGCGGCGAGAGTGGCTGGCGGAGGGCAGCGAGCCGGCCACCGGCGACGAGGCCGCCGAGAAGGACCAGGTACAGCAGGAGGTTGGCGTCGCCGTGGGTGAGCGACGTGATGGCCTGGGCGGCGACGATGGCACCACCGCCGACGAGCACGGCCAGGCGGGCGCCCGCCAGCACGGCACCGCGGTCGACGTTCAGGGCCACGATGGCGCTCCGTAGGGGTCGGGGAGGCCGAGCTTGCCGGGGTTGAGGATGCCGCTGGGGTCGAGCGCCCGCTTGAGGTCGACGAGCACGCCGTGGGCCGGGCCGAGAGCGGCGGCGAGGAACCGGGCCTTGGCCAGTCCGATGCCGTGGTGGTGGCTGAGCGCGCCGCCCATGGCCAGGACGACGCCCGCCGCCGCGTCCCAGGCGGGGACGTACCAGTTCGCGCCCGTACCCGCGAAGGTGATGTAAACGCACGCACCGTCGCCGTAGGCGTGCGACAGGTGGCCGGAGGTCCACACCGTGCCCGCCACCGCAGCGACGGCCGCGGTGACCTCGTCGTACAGCCGGGCGACCGTCGACCACGGGGCGGCCACTTCCATGGTGTCGCCGACGATGCCCTGGCGGGCCAGCGCGTCGGTGTCGTAGACGTCGTCGCGGTGGGCGAGCCACCGGTCGACCGGCTCGACGCCCCGGGGCTCGTGGCATTCCTCGGCGACGATCGCCATGGTCGCCTCGACCAGCCGCTCGTCGCCCTCGTCGAGCACGACGAGCACGTTGGTGGGGAGGTCGAAGGTCCGCTCGGACTCGGCCTCGTCGTACAGGCGCACGACGGCCGGCGTGGCCCCCCGCCGCAGGATGCGCCGGCACGCGTCGACGCCGGCGGCGAAGGACTCGAAGGCGTAACTGGCCCGCAGCTCCGCCGGCGGGGCGGGGTGAAGCCGGAGCCGGGCGGAGGTGATGACGCCGAGCGTGCCCTCGCTCCCGACGAAGAGTTGCGTGAGGTCCGGCCCCGTGGCGGCCCGGGGCGCGCCGCCGGTCGTGATGCGGCGGCCGTCGGCCAGGGCGACGTCGAGGCCCACGACCATGTCCTCGATCTTGCCGTAGCGGGTCGAGTACTGCCCGGCAGAGCGACACGCCAGCCACCCGCCCACGGTCGAGATGGCGACGGACTGCGGTCGGTGGCCGAGCGTCAGCCCGTGGTCGGCCCGCAGCTCGGCTTCCAGGGCGTCGCCCATGGTGCCCGCGCCGATGTCGGCGACCAGCGACGTGTCGTCGACCGACCGCACGCCGGCGAGGCCGCGCAGGTCGAGCACCACGCCACCGTGTACCGGCACCGCTCCGCCGCACACGCCGCTGCGGGCCCCCGCCGGCGTGACGGGCACGCGGCGGTCCGAGCACACCCCCAGCACGCCGGCCACCTCCTCGGCTGTCGCCGGCGAGGCGACGGCCTCGGGCGTCCGGGCGACGCTGGCCGCCATGGCCCACTCGTCACCCGTCGCCGCGGCCAGGTCGGTTGGGTCGGTGATGACACGGTCGCACACCGACCGGAGTGCGTCGACGACGTCCACCGGCCCCTCAGGTGCCGGCCCGGTACGCATGCACCTGGGCGTCGATCTCCGCACCGTCCCATCCCAGCTCCGGCGCCAACAGCCGGGCGACGTCAGGGGCGGCGGCGACCGAGGCGTCCCGGGCCAGGATTCCTGAACGGGTCCGGCGGCTGAGCACGTCGTCGAGCGTACGAGCCATCTCGTACCGGGCGGCGTAGAGCGCCTCGGCCCGCACGTAGGGCAGCGTGGGCACGAGCGGCTCGGCCAGCGACGGGTCGGCGGCGATCATGGCACGCACCACGCGCGCCTCGCTCCCGTACCGGCTGCCGAGGTGATCGCCGGCGCCGGTGGCACCCCGGAGGGCGAGCTTCGCCGTCCGCGACCGCGTCCGGGCCCGTCCGAGCACCGACTCGACCTCGTCGACGGTGTCGGCGGCCATGGCCCGGTAGGTGGTGAGCTTGCCGCCGGAGATGGTGACCACGCCGTCGGGGCCTCTTGTGACGCGGTGGCGGCGGGAGAGGTCGGCGCTGCGCTGGGTCCCCGCGCCGGCGAGCAGGGGCCGCAGCCCGGCCCACGAGCCGACGACGTCGTCTGTGGTGAGCGTCGTCGCCAGCGCGGCATTGGCCGCGTCGAGGAGGTAGGAGGTGTCCTCGGCGGTGCAGGTGGGCCGGTCGAGGGGTCCGTCGTAGTCGGTGTCGGTCGTGCCGATGTAGACGCGTCCGGTGCCCGGCCAGGGCACGACGAAGATCGACCGCCCGTCGGCGGGCACGGGGAGCACCAGGGCGACGTCGGTCGGCACCACGGCAGCCGGCACGGTGACGTGCGCTCCTTTCGCCGGACGGATGGTCGCCCGACCTTCGCCGGCCAGGGTGTCTGCCCACACGCCTGTGGCGTTGACGACCACGGACGCCCGCACCCCGATGGCCCGACCGCCGGCATCGACCTCGGCGCCTCCGGGCACCACGGCGCGCACGGCAACGTGGTTGGCCGCCACGGCCCGGTGGTCGACCACGGCGGTCCGGACCAAGGCCAGGGTGAGGCGCGCGTCGTCGGCGTGGGCATCGAGGTAGAGGTGGGCCCCGACCAGCCCGTCGGCCCGCAGCACCGGCGTGCGGGCCAGAGCATCGGCGACCGACAACCGCCGGTGGAGCGAGCCGATGCGGAACCCGCCGGTCAGGTCGTAGAGCCAGAGCGCGGTGGAGACGGCCCGCATCCGCGACCGGCTCCCGTAGGACGGGTACAGGAAGGGGAGCGGCCGCACCAGGTGCGGGGCGTTGCGCAGCAGGCGCTGGCGCTCGGCGAGGGCCTGGGCTACCAGGCGGTAGTCGCCCTGGCTCAGGTACCGCAGCCCGCCGTGGACCAACTTGGACGAGCGCGACGACGTTCCTGCGCCGAAGTCGTCACGCTCGACGAGCGCGGTCCGCAGCCCGCGGGAGGCGGCGTCGAGGGCGACGCCGGCGCCGGTTATGCCGCCCCCGATCACCAGCACGTCGAAACGGTCGGCGGCCAGGCGCTCGAGGCCGGCGTCCCGGTCGAACGTCGTCACCGGCGCATCCTACGGGGGCGTCGGCCCGGGCCCGGGCGAAGAATTGTGTTCGGCAACGTTTTGGTTGGATAATTCGGTCGGTCGGTCCGGGCTCGACGGGAGCCAGGTTTGGAACCGAGCCGAGAGAGGAAGGTGATACCGCAATGGATCTGTCCTGGCGTCTTCGAGGCGCGTGCCGTGGGCTGGACCCCGAAATCTTCTACGCGTCGTCCGACGACGAGGGCGTCGACCGGGCGAAGGCCGTCTGCAACACGTGCGTGGTGCAGCAGCAGTGCTTGGAGTTCGCGCTGGCGAACCGCGAGTCCGAGGGCATCTGGGGCGGCGCCACCGAGAAGGAACGGCGCCGGATCCTGCGCCAGCGCCGCAAGACCGCAGCGGCGTAGTTCCGGAGCCGGGCGCACCGCGGCGCCTGGCCGCTACCGTTCCGCGCCGTGACGCTGACTGAACTCGGAGGCTGGCCGGCCGTGCTCGGCACGCTCACGTCGGGCCGTGACCTGGATGCCGCGCAGGTGACGGCGGCGGTCACCGACATCCTCGTGGGGGCGGCTTCACCGGCGCAGATCGCCGCCTTCGCCGTCGGCCTGCGCATGAAGGGCGAGACGGTCGAGGAGCTGGTCACCCTGCTGGGGGTCATGCGGGACTTCGGAGAGGCGGTGGAGCTGTCCGCCGGCACCGACGCCGTGGACACCTGCGGCACCGGCGGCGACCGGGCGTGCACCATCAACGCGTCGACCGTCGCCGCCCTCGTCGTCGCCGGCGCGGGCGCCAAGGTGTGCAAGCACGGCAACCGGTCGCAGTCGTCCCGGTGCGGCTCAGCCGACCTGCTCGAGGCCCTCGGCGTGCACATCGACCTCGGCCCGGCGGCGGTGGCCCGCTGCGTGGACCGGGCCGGGATGGGCTTCTGCTTCGCACCCCGGTACCACCCCGCGTTCCGCCACGTCGGCCCCACCCGCCGGGAGCTGGGCGTGCCCACGGTGTTCAACTTCCTCGGGCCGGTGGCCAACCCGGCCGGCGTCCGGCGCCAGGTCCTGGGCGTCAGCGATCCGGCGATGGCCGAGAAGCTGGTCGGCGTGCTGCAGGCCCAGGGGGCCGAGCGGGCGTTGGTCGTCTACGGCCACGACGGCCTCGACGAGCTGTCGACCGTCACCACGTCGACGGTCTTGGAGCTGCGCGACGGCGACGTGCGGACCTACGACGTCGACCCGGGGGCGCTCGGGCTCAAGGCGGCAACGCTGGAGGAGATCCAGGGCGGCGATCCCGCCGTGAACGCCGACCTGGCCCGCCGCATCCTCGCCGGCGAGCCGGGGCCTCGCCGGGAGTTCGTGCTGCTCAACGCGGCCGCCGGCCTCGTGGCCGCCGGCGTGGCCGACGACCTGGCCGAAGGGCTCGAGGCGGCGACCGCGTCGGTCGACGACGGCCGGGCCGCGGCCGCGCTCGACCGGCTGGTGGACGTGTCCGCCGAGGCCTAAGCCGGCGAACGGCTGCGCACCTTCACCGGCTCGAACCGCGGCAGCCGGGGTACGGGAAGGCTCCACGCCCCTTCACAGTGCAGCAACCGGACGGAGGGGGCCTCGCTCTCCAGCCACGAGGCAACGCACGTGAGCTCGTCGACGAGGTGGCGGGGGAGCGGCCCGTCGGGGCCGGGGTCGTCCTCGTCGCTGTCGCCGCCGAGGAGCGTCAGCTGGCCGGAGTCGTCGCCACACAACCTCCCGCCGCTGAGCACGAGTCGGCGGGCGTCGCCACCGCCTCTCACCTCGATCTCCATCCGCCCGGCCCGGCGCAGGGCGTCGAGCTGGCGTTGGCGGGCGAGCGCCCGGGCCAGGGCCGCGGCACGATCGCGCATGTCCGCTGCCTCCTCGTACCGGTCGGCGGCGGCCAACGCTGTCATCCGCCGGCGCAGCGGCTCGAGGAGGATGGAGGCGTCGACCGTGAGGCCGTCCACCAGGCGGTCGACGATGCCGGCGTACTCCGCCTTGGAGATGGCGCCGGCGCAGGGGCAGGTGGCCACACCGAGCTGGGCCGGCGCGCAGGCGCCGGCGACCGGCGTCTTCGGCACCTTCCCCGTGCACCGGCGGATGGGCACGGCGGACTCGATGGCGTCGGCCACCAGTCTCGCCGCCGCCGCCGACCCCATCGGGCCCAGGTACAGGCACCCGTCGCCGAACCGGGGCGAGCGCACGACCGACAGCCGCGGGAAGGCCTCGTCGAGGGTGAGCTTGAGGTAGGCGTACCTGCTCCACAGCTTCGACCGGTGGTTGAACGGCGGCTGATGGCGGTGGATCAGGCGGACCTCCAGCACCGACGCCTCGAGGGTGCCGGCGCAGACGACATGGTCGATCGTGACCGTCTCGCGCAGCAGTTGGGAAACCTTGCGCCGGTCGTCGCCTCCGAAATACGACCGCACCCGGGACCGCAGGTTGGTGGCCTTGCCGACGTAGAGGACCCGGCCGCCCATGCCCTTGAACAGGTACACCCCCGGTTTGCGGGGCAGGGCGGACGTGAGCCGCAGCTTCCCCATCTGCGGGTGGGCACGGATGGTGGGCAGCTCGTAGAGGTCGTCGAGGCCGAGCACGCCGAGGTTGCCGGCCCGCTCCAGCAGCGCGTGGAGGAGGTCGCCGGTGGCCAGGGCATCGGCGAGGGCCCGGTGGTTGGGCCGGTGGGCGAGGCGCAACCTCTCGGCCAGCGTGCCCAGCTGGCAGTTCGGCACCTCGTCGCGCACCAGCCGGCGGGCCAGGGCGCAGGTGTCGACGAAGCGGTTGGCCAGCAGCGCCCGGCCGGAGGAGGCCAGCGCCGACTGCAGGAACCGCATGTCGAACCGGACGTTGTGTCCGACGATCACCGCGTCGCCCAGGAACTGGAGGAACGACGGCAGGACCTCCTCGATCCAGGGCGCCGGGAGCACCATGGCCTCGGTGATCCCGGTGAGGACAGTGATCTCCGGCGGGATGCCGACGCCGGGGTTCACGAGCGTCTGGAACGTGCCGAGGCACTCGCCGCCGCGGAGTTTCACCGCCGCTACCTCGGTGATGGCGCACGCCGGCGGGGCGCCGCCGGTGGTCTCCACGTCGAGGACGCAGAAGGTGACCTGATGGAGAGGGACGCCCAGGTCGTCGAAGCTGCGCTGCACCGGGCCGCACGCTAGACGAACATATGTTCGAAAAGCAAGGCCCTCTGGGCCGGTTCCTCGTAGACTGGCACGTCGTGCCGACCGACCGCTACCGCTGTGCCGCCTGCGGCAACCTGACCCGCTTCGACGTCACCGTCACCCGGCGGACCCGGGCCTTCCACCACTACTCCCTGGGCGGGGAGCTCAACGTGGAGGACGAAGAAATCCTGAGCGAGACGGTGGAGGAGGTGGCCTGCCGCTGGTGCGGCTCGCCTCGGGCGGTGGAGACGCTCGCCCCTGCTTCGCCGCAGGGGTCGGAGAGCTGACGCCGGCGCTCGACCGCCTCCTCCGCCCCGCCCTGGAGGCCGCGGTCGCCGTGGCCCGCGACGGCGAGGAGGACACCCCGGCCATCACGCCGCCCAGCGGGCTGCGCCCCTTCCTCCACTTCGCCAGGCTCCCGGCTCGGGCCATGGTCGCCGCTCGCCGCGCCGTGGACGCCGACGACGAGTTCCGGGCCCGGGTGGCCGACGCCGTCTCCGAGGAGGACGTGGGCCGGGCCGGATGGCTGTGGCTGACCCGACCTGCGGGCTGGGAGGCCGAGCTCGACGCCATGGCCTCCGGAGTGGCCGAGGCCGGGGAGGCGGCCGCGGACCGGCGGGCGGAGAACGAGGCCCGGCGCCGGCTGGCCGGCGCCGAGGCGGCCACGCAGCGAGCCGAGGCCGCGGCGGCGTCGGCGCAGGCGGACTCGGCCCGGGCGGCCGCCGCGCTGGCCGAGGAGCGCCGAGCCCGGAGGGCGGCGGCCGAGGAGGCCGAGCAGCTGGCCCGACGGCTCGAGCATGCGACGGGCGAGCGCGACCAGGCGCGCGCCGAGCGCGACCGGGCCCGCCAAGAGGGCAGCCGCGCTCGCCGGCAGGTGGCCGAGCTGCGAGAGGAGCTGGAGGAGCTGCGGAACAGGCCACCGCCGGCGCCCGAGCCAGCCGTCGTGGTCCCCGACAGCGAGCCGGCGGACACCGTCGCCGCCGAGGAGCTGAGCCGGGCCGGCACCGCCCTGCAGGACGCGGCCGCCGCCGCCGCCGGCATGGCCGGTGCTCTACGCCTGGCCGCCGCCGCCCTGGGCGCCGCCCCGCCGGCCCCGGTCCCCGT
>Ga0247719_1000418_pt1 | contig 26366 bp, 27 predicted proteins | sample 41E_DmetaG_FD_189046 | JGI IMG/M metagenome (GOLD analysis project Ga0247719, IMG submission 189046) | Soil microbial communities from hillslope of Landscape Evolution Observatory, University of Arizona, Oracle, AZ, United States - 4-1-E_D | ecosystem: Engineered > Artificial ecosystem >...
GTCTAAGCGCGCGCCAGCAGCGGACTGCGGCGCGCGCTTAGACTCGCTCGACCGAACTCACCGGATCGGCGTCGCGCAATGCGGCGATGATGGCGTGAAGATGCGCAAGATCGTGCACTTCGACATCCAGCAGGAAGGTCTGGAAGCTGCCGTCGCGGTGGACCAGCTGCAGGTTGATGATGTTCGCATGCTTGTTGCCAAGGATGCCGGACATGGTACCGAGCGCGCCCGGAATGTCGCGCAGGATCACGCTGATCCGTGCCGCGCCGCCGTCCGACCCCTCGCCCCAGGCGAGGTCGAGCCAGTCGGCGTCGATTCCGCTCGCGAGCGTGTCGCAGCCGATCACATGGACCTCGATCTCCTCGTCCTCCCGCCTCAGCCCGACGATACGGTCCCCGGGGATGGGGTGGCAGCATTGGGCGAGATGATAAGCGACGCCCGCGGTCAGCCCCTTGATTGAGATTGCCTTGCGCTGGCCGAGCGGGCGGGGGGCGACATCGCCTCCCGCTGAGCCCGGCATCAGCGCCTCCATCAGCGCGTCGTCGCTCACGCGCTTGCGGGCGATGGCGATCATCAGCTCGTCGACATTCTCGATCTTGAGCTTCTTGAGCGCGCGTTTGAGCGCGTCCTTGTCGAGCTCGGCAGGCAGGCGCTGGATAATCTCGTCATAGATCTTGCGGCCGAGCTCGATCGTCTCTTCGCGCTCCTTGTGACGGACGAAACGGCGCACGCCCGCGCGAGCCTTGCCGGTTGCGACGAAGCGCAGCCAGCTCGGCTGCGGGTGCTGCGCCTCGGATGCGAGGATTTCGACCTGGTCGCCATTCTCGAGCATGGTCCGCAGTGGCACCACCCGGCCGTTGACCTTTGCGCCGACCGTGCGGTCGCCAAGGTCGGTGTGCACGGCATAAGCGAAATCCACGGGCGTCGCGCCCTTGGGCAGCTGGATCAGCTCCCCTTTCGGCGTGAAGGCGAAGATCCGGTCCTGGTACATCGCCATCCGGGTGTGCTCGAGCAGCTCTTCCGGGCTCTCGGCATGTTCGAGGATCTCGACCAGATCCTCGACCCACGGGACGTGGAGGTCGGCCTTAGGCTTGCCTTCCTTGTAGGCCCAGTGGGCGGCAAGCCCGCGCTCGGCCTGCTCATGCATTTCGCGGTCGCGGATCTGGATTTCGATCCGCATCTTGGAATCGTGGATGACCGAGGTGTGGAGCGAGCGGTAGCCGTTGCGCTTGGGCGTCGAAATATAGTCCTTGAAGCGGCCCGGGACCATCGGCCAGCGGCGATGGATCAGCCCCAGCGCGCGGTAGCAATCGCCGACGTCGGCGACGATGATCCGGAAAGCCATCACGTCCGACAATTGCTCGAAGCTGATGTGCCGTTCGGCCATCTTCTTCCAGATCGAGAAAGGATGCTTCTGGCGGCCGGTGACTTCCGCCTCGAGGCCGTTGTCGGCGAGATACAATTGCAGGCCGAGCCCGATCCGGTTGACCAGGTCTCCGCCCTGCTCGGTCAGCTGCTTCAGTCGGCGGGTGACCGAAGCATAAGCATCCGGCTCGAGCTCGCGGAACGCGAGCGTCTGCATCTCGGTCATCATCTCGTACATGCCGATCCGCTCGGCGAGCGGCGCGTAAATATCCATCGTCTCGCGTGCGATCCGGCGCCGCTTCTCTTCGTTGCCGATGTGATGGAGCGTGCGCATGTTGTGGAGCCGGTCGGCGAGCTTGACCAGGAGCACGCGAATGTCGTCGGATAGCGCGAGCAGGAACTTGCGCAAATTCTCGGCCGCGCGCTCGTTCTCCGACTGGGCTTCGATCTTGCTGAGCTTGGTCACGCCGTCGACCAGCCGGGCGACATCCTTGCCGAACAGCTTCTGGATTTCCTGGGGTGTCGCGAGTGTATCCTCGATCGTGTCGTGGAGGATCGCGGTGGCGATGGTCTGGTCGTCGAGCTTGAGGTCGGTGAGGATCCCCGCAACCTCGATCGGATGGCTGAAATAAGGGTCGCCGGAGGCCCGCTGCTGATCGCCATGCGCCTTCATCGAGAAGACGTAGGCGCGGTTGATCAGACCCTCATCCGCATCGGGGTCATAGGAACGAACCTTCTCGACGAGCTCATATTGGCGCAGCACGGCCCTAAGATGGGGGGAGCCGGCGCATTTGTGCAAGCGCGAAAGGAAGGGGAGCGCCCGTGAGGGAGTGGAGCGGGCGCTCCCCGGGGGAACTAATTGGCGGCGAGGCCCTGGTTGGGGGTTGCCTTGGCGGCCGAATTGCACCGATCCAGCTCGGCGGCCGTGAATGCGCGCCCATCGACGAGGAAGCTGTCGACCCGGCCCGCGCGCTTGGCGAGCGACTGGCACAGCACCAGGGGACGGCTTTCCTGGGTCGAACCCTGGCAGGCCTCGGCACCGCAGGTCCAGGTGATGTCCCGGGCGATCAGGCGCCCGCTCGTCGGTTGGCTGAGCTTGGCCGCGTAGTTGGCGGCTGCGGCCGGGCCGGCGACGAGGGCAAGAGCGGAGAAAGCGAAAATGGGGCGGAGCATCGCGTGATCCCTATAAAACAGTTGCGATGTAAAACCGAATAACGCACTAGGTTTCAAACGGCAACTATTTTTTGGAACCGTTGTATGCTCTTGTGTGATTCGTCAGGGGAGAGAAAGCGCGCGCCATGACGGCAGAGACGCTGACGAGCCATTTGCACCGGTTCAGGGAGGCCGCTCTGTCGTGCCCCATCCCGGCGGCGGTCGAGCTTATCGGCGAAAAATGGGCCTTCCTGATCTTGCGCGGCGCGCTCAACGGGCTGCAGCATTTCGAGGAGTTCCAGGGCGGGCTCGGGATTGCCCGCAACATCCTCTCCGACCGACTGTCCAAGCTCGTTGCCGGCGGCATCCTCGAACGGGCCTCCGATCCGTCCGACAAGCGCAAGGTGGTCTATTCGCTGACCGCCAAGGGGAAAGGCTTGCTCCCCGTCTTCATCACCTTGCGCCAATGGGGCGAGGAATGGGGCCATGGCTGCCCGCGGGTCGTGCTTGCCGATAATCGCGACGGAAAGCCGATCCGAAAGATTTGCGTCCACGCGCATGATGGCCGCGAGCTCACGCTTGAGGATTTGACGTGGATCGACCTCGAGGGCGATCGCGTCGATCTCGCGACCGCTGCCGAGTAATTATTCCATCGCCATCATGTGATCGCGCAGCGCACGCGCATCGTGGAGCGCGTTGTGCGGCACGTTGCTGTTCGCCGCCGTGCTGAATCCGGGGAGCTGCACCAGCCGAAAGGTGAGCGGAGGGACTTCGACCATCACGCCCCCGCCAATCAGGAGCAGGTTGCAAAACAGGCTGATGTCCTCGGGCCAGTCAGCCACGATCTCGAACTCGACGTCGTTCGGGTAGTGCGAAAGCGACTGGGCATTGTGCTCACGGATCAACCAGGCGGAAAGGGCGCGGGCGGCTTCCCCCCGGCTCATGCGCGGCGAGACGAGCGTCTCAGGAACAGTATCGAGGTAGGGAACGACGTTCTGCGCCACCCATGGCTCGATCGGCTGCGAACACTCGAGCGTGAGATAGAGCTCTTGCCCTCGATCCTCCGGGACCAGCGCGAGCGAAAGAAGCGCGCCGCCAAGCCCATTATATTCGGTGTCGAGAAAGTACCGCATCCTCTTCCCTCTGGACGAGCGCGGCGCAGGGTTCCAGTCTCCGCCGCGCAGCTTCTGGAGGGATTCGAGCGATGCGGATGGCGACAAGGTTCATGGTCGGAGCGGCGGCTGCGGCCGCGCTATTGGGTTCTGCCGCAACGAGTGCGCGAACGCCGGACCGGGATCGGATCGCGCGAATCGTCGCCGAGCGCCACGACGCGACCGTGAAGGCGCTGCAGGACTGGATCGCGATTCCGACCATCGCCGCCGAAAAGCGCAACGTCACCGAAGGCGCGGAATATATGCGGCGCCTGGCGCTCGACGCCGGCTTCCAGCAGGCGAAGATCATTCCGACGGACGGCGTGCCGGGCGTGTTCGCGACGCTCGATTCGGGCGCCAAGACCACGGTTGGCGTCTATTTCATGTACGACGTCAAACAGTTCGATCCCGGCGAATGGAGCAGCCCGCCGCTCGAAGGGCGGCTGGTCGATCGGCCCGGGGAGGGTCAGGCGATCGTCGGGCGCGGCGCGGTCAATCAAAAGGGGCCGGAAATGGCCTTTCTCGCTGCGGTCAAGGCGATCCGGGCGAGCGGCCGCAAGTTGCCGGTCAACGTCGTGCTGGTCGCCGAAGGCGAGGAGGAGATCGCTTCCCCGAACTTTCACCAGGTTGTCGCGCGTCCGGAAGTGCGTGCCGCGCTGTCCAAGGCCGTCGGCGTTTTCATCCCGGAGACCGGCCAGACGCGCGAGGGCAGCGCCAACATCACGCTGGGCGCGAAGGGCGCCGTCGAATTCCAGCTCGTCGTCGGCGGCGAGACGTCGGACAAATATCCCAAGGCGGAAATCCATTCCTCCAATCACGCGCGCGTCGAGAATCCCGCCTGGCGGCTGGTCAAGGCGCTCGACACATTGGTTGCCGACGATGGGCACACGCCCGCGATCGACGGCTGGTTCGAGAATGTGCGGCCGCTGACTGCGCGCCAGAAGCAGCTGATCGCCGAAGGCGCCGCCCGCAACCCCGAGGCGCAGGTGAAGAGGGACCTAGGCGTCGGCCGCTGGATTAACGACGAGCCTTATGTGACCAGCCTCGAACGCTTCCTGTCGCAGCCGACGGTCAACATCCAGGGCCTGATTGCCGGCTATACCGGGCCCGGGGGCAAGACCGTGCTGCCGAGCCGGGCCGAGGCCAAGCTCGAGTTCCGCCTGGTTCCGGCGATGACCAAGGAAGAAGCGGTCACCAAGCTCCACGCGCATCTTGCCAAGCGCGGCTTCGACGACGTCCGGGTGACCGTCTCGGGCGGCTACGGGCCCAACGAAAGCGACGAGAACAGCGTGCTGGTGCGCGCGCAAAAGCGCTTCTTCGAGCAGGCGGGCATCGCCTATTCGATCATTCCGCGGAGCGCTGGCAGCTGGCCGGGCGTGATTTTCAACGGCCCTCCGCTCGGCCTGCCCGTATCACGCTTCGGCACCGGCCGCGGCGGCGGCGCGCATGCGCCAAACGAATGGTTCCTGGTCCGCAGCAGCAACCCGAAGGTGCACGGGCTCGACGAGCAAACTCTGGCCTTCGTCGATTTCCTCTACGTGGTGGCCGAGGAGGCGGCGCGGGGCCGCTGAAGCCCTAGCGCCGCGGGAGCGCGGCGCAGTCGTCGGAAGGCAGCGCCTTGCCCTTGCGGCAGCGCTCCTGCGCCAGCCGCAATTGGCGGCCGCGTTCCTCTTCCTGCTTGCGCAGCTCGCGCCCGCGCTTCTGGTCGGCCTCGGCCTGGCTGGTGGTGACGGCATCGACTCCGGCCGAGACGGCCTTGACCGGCAGGGTTGCGACATCGACCGCGGTCTTTGCGACCGTGCCGACAACGCAGCCGGTCAGCAGGGGAGCGGCGGCGATGAACAAAGCGAAGCGGAGCATGCCGAGCAAAGTCGCAGATGATTCAAGGGATTACAACTGCATGGCAGTTTCGGCGAGCGCCTCGGCCTGGGTCAACAACGTCTCGTCCGCCTCGGCCCCGGGCGGCAGCGCCTCGCGCCCGACTATCACCATCAGGGGCACGGCCATCGGCGTGATCCGGTCCGGCCGGACGTGCACCATTGTCGCTGCCGCGCGGTCGACCAGCCGCACCAGCCGGCCCAATTCGGTCATCCGTCGGCGAGCGTCGTCCCACGCCGCGCGAAGCAGCAGGTGTTGCGGTTCGTAGCGGCGCAGCACATCGTAAATGAGGTCGGTCGAAAAGCTCACCTGCCGGCCGGTCTTCTTGCGGCCCGGATGCTGCCGCTCGACCAGCCCGCCGACGACAGCCACTTCGCGGAAAGCGGACTTCAGCAAATAGGAGCCTTCGACCCACTCGACGAACTCGCGCTCGAGGATATCGGCCGAGAACAGCGCCTTGGGGTCGGTGATCGGCTCGAGCCCGTAGCAGGCGAGCGCATAATCGTTGGCCACGAAGCCGAGCGGTTTCAGGCCCGCGCTTTCCATTCGGCGGGTGATCAGCATCCCCAGCGACTGGTGCGCATTCCAGCCTTCGAAGCTGTAGGCGACCATGAAATGCTGGCCCTCGTGGGGGAAGGTCTCGACCAGCAGCTGGTGGGGCTCGGGAAGCACCGAACGTTCCGACTGGACCTCGAGCCATTCGCGCACATCGTCGGGAAAGCGGTGCCAGTCGTTGCGGTCGCACAGCATGTGGCGGACTCGGTTGGCGAGGTGGGTGGACATGCTCATCCGCTGCCCGCCGTAGGTGACGATCCGCGCCCGCTTCGAGCTCGCGTGGACGATGATGTCCGTGTCCTTGAACTGCTCGACCTCGAGGCTGAGGCCGGAAAAATAGAAATTGTCGCCGGGCGCGAGGGTCGAGGCGTAGCCCTCCTCGATCGTGCCGAGCTTGCGGCCGTTGCGGAAGCGGACGGTGAGGAGCGGCTGCTCGACGATCACTCCGGCGTTGAGGCGGTGCTGCTGGGCGACCGCGGGCCTGGTAATGCGCCACATTCCGCCGGGCTCGGGCACCAGCCGGCGGAAGCGGTCGTACGCCTTGAGCGCATAGCCGCCGGTGGCGATGAAATTGAGGATCTCCTCGAACGTCTCGCGCTTCAGTCCCGCATAAGGTGCCGCGGAGCGGACTTCGGCGAGCAGCTCGTCCTGCTGGAACGGGGCGGCGACGGCCATGGCGAGGATGTGCTGGGCGAGGACGTCGAGCGCTCCCGGGCGGAAGACTTCGGGGTCGAGCTCGCCGTCGTCGATCGCGTCGAGCGCCGCGCGCGCTTCGAGATATTCGAAGCGGTTGCCGGGGACGATGGTGCCGAGGGACGGCTCGTCGAGGCGGTGATTGGCGCGGCCGATGCGCTGCAGCAGGCGCGATGAGCCCTTGGGCGCGCCCATCTGCACGACGAGGTCGACGTCGCCCCAGTCGATGCCAAGGTCGAGGCTGGCGGTGCAGACGAGGCCGCGGAGCCTGCCCTCGGCCATCGCCGCCTCGACCCTGCGCCGCGCCTCGACCGCGAGGCTGCCGTGGTGGATTCCGATCGGCAGTGCCTGGTCGTTCACCGCCCAAAGGTCCTGGAAGATCAGCTCGGCGAGGCTGCGGGTGTTGCAGAAGACGAGCGTCGTCTTGTGCCGCTCGATCAGCTGCATCACCTCGCGCGCGGCATGGCGGCCGCTGTGCCCGCCCCAGGGGATCTTGTTCTCTGGGATCAGGATCGAGAGCGCGGGCTCGGCGCCGGGGTCGCCGAGGACGAGGTCGACAAGCTCCATGTCCGCGTCGGGCGCGAGCCACGAGCGGTAGGCGTCGGGATCGCTGATCGTCGCCGAAAGGCCGACCCGCCTGAGGCCGGGCGCGAGCTTCTGCAGCCGAGCCATCGACAGCGCGAGAAGGTCGCCGCGCTTCTCCTTGGCGAAGCCGTGGAGCTCGTCGACCACGATCGCCTTGAGACCGGAGAACATCTGCGCGGATTCCGGGTAGCTGAGAAGCAGGCTCAGCGATTCGGGCGTGGTCAGCAGCACCTGGGGCGGCTTGACCCGCTGCCGCGCCTTGCGGTCCGACGGCGTGTCGCCGGTGCGGGTCTCGACGCGGATCGGCAGGCCCATTCCCTCGATCGGCCCGATCAGATTGCGCTGCACGTCGACCGCCAGCGCCTTCAGCGGCGACACGTACAGCGTGTGCAATCCTTCCGACGGCTCTTCCGCAAGCTCGCAGATGGTCGGCAGGAAGCCGGCAAGGGTCTTGCCCGCCCCGGTCGCAGCGACCAGCAGCGCGCTGCGCCCCGATCGGGCCAGTGCCAGCATGTCGAGCTGATGCCGCCGCGGCGCCCAGCCCTTCGATTCGAACCAGCTCTGGACGGCCGGAGGAAGATTCAGAGCTTGTCGGTCCCGTCGCGCCGGCGCTGCTCTTCCTCGGCATAGACGTCGCGCGCGCCGGCCTCGGTCTCGATCGTGCTGCGGTTGGAGCGGCGGCGCATCACCAGCCAGATCAGCGCCACCAGCAGAACCGCCGGAGCGACGATGTCGATCAGCCACCAGAGGGATTCGTCCATGCTCTTGCCTCCCGTTCCCGGGGAACCCTGCCCCGTTTCATGCCTATATAGCTCCAATGGCGCGATTGGGTTCCTGGATTAAGGCGAAACCGGAGGGCATTTACGTCGAGCCCGCCGACGCTTGGATCGACCCCAGCGAGCCCAAGCCGCGCGCGCTGATCACGCACGGCCATTCGGATCACGCGCGCGGCGGGCATGGAGCGGTGCTCGCGACCGCGGAAACGCTCGCCATCATGGAGGTGCGCTGCGGGCCGCAGACCGGCCAGGCGCTCGCTTATGACGAAGCCATTCGCCTCGGCGAGGTCGATCTACGTTTCGTCCCCGCCGGCCATGTGCTCGGCAGCGCGCAGATCGTGCTCGAACATAAGGGCGAACGGGTCGTGGTCTCGGGCGACTATAAGCGCCGCCCGGACCCGACCTGTCCGGCGTTCGTGCCGGTCCCGTGCGACATTTTCATTACCGAGGCGACGTTCGGTCTTCCGGTGTTCCGCCATCCCGATACCGGCAGCGAAATCGACCGGCTGCTCCACCGGCTCCATTCGGACCCGAGCCGCTGCGTTCTCGTCGGCGCCTATGCGCTGGGCAAGGCGCAGCGGATCATCACCGAGCTTCGCGCGCGCGGCCATGACCAGCCGATCTTTTATCACGGCGCGATCGAGCGGTTGAACCAGCTTTACGAAAGTTTCGGGGTCGAGCTCGGCGAGCTTCGCCACACCGCCAGGGCCACCAAGCAGGAGATGGGGGGCCATGTCGTGATCTGCCCCCCCGGTGCGCTCAACGACCGCTGGTCGCGGCGCCTGCCCGACCCGGTGACCGCCATGGCCTCGGGCTGGATGCGGATCCGCCAGCGCGCCCGACAGCGCAATGTCGAGCTGCCTTTGGTGATCTCCGATCATGCCGACTGGGACGAGCTGACCACGACCATCCGCGAGCTCGAGCCCACCGAAGTGTGGATCACCCACGGCCGCGAGGAAGCGCTCAAGCATTGGTGCATGACCCACCAGATCAACGCCTGCGAGCTCAACCTCGTCGGCTATGAAGACGAGGACGAATAGGCCGCTCGCTTAAGGCGTGGCCCTAGGAGTGCGGTTCCGGCAACGGTCCTATCACACGGCAGGTCAGTCCGTCGCCAGCAAAGTCGAGCTCTACTGTACCACGGAACTCCGCTGCGAGCGTGCGCTTGATCATCTTGGTGCCGAATCCGACCTTCGTCGGGGGCTTCACCGGCGGGCCGCCCCGTTCGCGCCACCATAATTCGAGGCGTCCTGAATCGGTGTTCCACTCAATCGACACTTGACCGGCGGGACTCGAAAGCGCGCCATATTTCGATGCGTTCGTCGCCAGCTCATGGATGGCGAGAGACAGGCTGACCGCGGTCTGGGGCGGCAATGAGATTTCAGGTCCGCCTACGTCGCACCGCCCGGGCGGGCAGAAAGGTGCCAGCGCAGCGCCAATCACCGCCTCGATGGAAGCGGCTTCCCAGTTTTGCGCCGTCAAAAGGTTATGCGCGGCCGCAAGCGCAGAGAGGCGGCCCTCAAATCCGCTGATCGCCTCTCGCGGAGGGGCTTCCTTACGGAATGTCTGGTGAGCAAGGCTCTGAACGATCGCGAGCGTGTTCTTCACTCGGTGGTTGAGTTCGGCGACAAGAATTTGCTGCTGGCGTTCCAGCCGCTTGCGCTCGGTGATGTCGCGCCCAACGACATGAAGTCCAACCGGCTCGCCCGCCCGGTCGAACGTCAGGCCCGAGTTGATTTCCCAGTAGCGCCACTCGCCGCTGGTGCTGTGGACCTGCAGTTCGTAGCGAGTCGTACCTCCTCGCTCGAGCTTTTCCCGGAGCATGCGACGGGTCAGCTCCAGATCGTCTGGCGAAATGAAATCCGCGATGCTGCGGCCGACTGCCTCCTCCTGAGCGAGCCCAATCGCCGCCGCCGCGGCGGGATTGCAGGCGGTAATCGCCTGGTTGAGATCGGCAGTGAAAATAAGATCGCTTGTTTGCTCGAAAATTCTGCGATGTTTTTCCTCGCTTTCCGCCAGTGCGGCCTCATCCCGCTTGCGAAGATCGATGTCGACGAGGACTCCGGGAAAGCGAAGTGGCGTGCCTGATTCGGCAAGTTCGCAGCGCCCGACCGCTTCCACCCAGCGGTATTGGCCGTCGGGCTGGCGAACCCGGTATTCGGCTCGGTAGTCGCCGCCGCTCTTCAAAACACCTTCGAGGATTTCGCGAACTCGCGATCGGTCCTCGGGGTGGATCTGCTCGAACGGCGCGCTGAGCGGAATTCCGTTGCGGCATTCATCCGGATCTAGGCCGAACGACCGTGCAAAGCGCTCGTCGCCTGTGAACTGATCGGTAGGGACGTGCCACACCCAAGTGCCGGCGATCGCTCCGGCATTCAGCGCCAATTCGACCCGCTCGGAAGCGTCCCGAATCGCTTCCTCCCAGCGCAGCCGGTCGCTGAGGTCGTAGAAATAACAGACGACGCCGTGGCGTCCGTCGGGCAGGACGATCCTTTGGATCCGCCAATCGTATGCCTCGACGTTGTCGATGCCGCTTCTGCGTTCGATGGTGCGCTGGGAAGCATAAGGCTCGCCGGTCTCGAGCGTGTGGTGGAAGCGCTCGATCGCCTCGCTGGCAAATGGCTCTTCCCAGATTGCGCGCAGCACTTCGGCGAAATCGCGTCCAATGAGCGGCTTGACCGTTTCGAAGACCTTTTCCGACCCGCGGCTGACCACGGCCAGCCTGAAATCGGCGTCGACGACGTAAACGCCGAACGGGTCGTTCTTTATGAGGTTGTAGAACGTTTCCTGATTGCGGCGTAGCTGCTCTTCGGCGGCCTTGCGATCCGACACGTCGATCGTAACGCAGACGGTATGGGCGACTCGGCCGTCTCGCTCGCGGATGGCGGTGACGCTGTTGTGGACCCAGACGATGGTCCCGTCGGGACGGACATAGCGCTTCTCGATATCGAAGCCGCGGCCATGCTCCAATGCGTCTAAGAAAAGCGGAATGTTGCCGGGCAGGTCGTCTGGATGCGTGATGTCCTGCATCCGCATCGACAAAAGCTCTTCCCGAGTGCGCCCGGTGATGGTGCAATAGCGATCGTTGACGCGAAGAAAGCGGCCGGTCGAGTCAGTCTCCGACATTCCTGCCGCAGCCTGGTCGAAGAAACCCGACAGCCGCGCTTCGCGCAGAGCTTCGTCCGCCTGCATATGGTTTTACTCCAGCCGCTGGCCCACCGTTAGATTGGCCAGTGATCGAGGCCAAGACTCAGTGCGCCGCCTCGGTGCGCTGAACGCCGGATTTCGCGAGTTCGTCGTCGATCTGGCCGACGAGGCGGTCGAGGCCGCTCTGATCGTTGGCCTCTGCGCGCGCGACCAGCACGTCCTGGGTATTCGAAGCGCGCAGCAGCCACCAGCCGTCGCCGGTGCTGACCCGGACGCCGTCGGTGGCGTCGACTTTCGCACCGTCGGCGGAAAGCCGGTCGCGGACTTCCTCGACGATGGCGAATTTGCGCACCTCATCGACCGGGAAGCGCATTTCGGGGGTCGCGGTGGTTGTGGGCATGGCGTCCATGATCTCGGTGAGGCTGCGCCCGCTCTGCGACACCGCCTCGATCAGCCGGATGGCCGCGTAAAGGGCGTCGTCGAAGCCGTACCAGCGATGCTTGAAGAAGATGTGGCCGCTCATCTCGCCGGCGAGCGGCGCGCCGGTCTCCTTCATCTTCGACTTGATCAGGCTGTGGCCGGTCTTCCACATCAAGGGTTGGCCGCCGAGGCGGGCGATGCCGTCGAACAGCACCTGGCTGGCCTTGACGTCGGCGATGATCGTCGCTCCGGGCTGCGCCTTCAGAACCGGCTCGGCGAGGATCAGCATCAGCTGGTCGCCCCAGATCACGCGGCCCCTGCCGTCAACGGCGCCGATGCGGTCGCCGTCGCCGTCGAAGGCGATGCCGAAGTCGAGCCCTTCGCTCGCGACCAGTTGCTTGAGGTCGGCAAGGTTCTTCTCGACTGTCGGGTCGGGGTGATGGTTGGGGAAGCTTCCGTCCACCTCGCTGAAGATCACATGGTGCTGCCCCGGCAGGCGATCGACAAGCATGTCGAGGACCGGCCCGGCCGCGCCATTGCCCGCGTCCCAGCCGACCCGGAACGGCTTGCCCGAAAAGTCCTGGAGCAGGCGCTCGACATACGCGGCGCGGACATCCACTTCTTCGGTGCGGCCCGAGCCCGTGCTCCACTCGCCCGCCGCGGCGCGGCGGCCGAGCGCCTGGATCTCCGCTCCAAAGACAGATCGGCCTTTGAGCAGCAGCTTAAAGCCGTTGTAGTCGGCGGGGTTGTGGCTGCCGGTCACCTGGATGCCGCCGTCGACGTCGAGATGGTAGGTCGCGAAATAGAGCATCGGCGAGGGGCCCATGCCGATCATCACAGCATCGCAGCCGCCTTCGGTGAGGCCGCGGACCAGCGCCGCCTCGAGCATTCCCGAATGGCTGCGGCCGTCGCGGCCGACGGCGATGCGCCGGGCGCCTTCATCGACCGCCAGCGCGGCATAGGTGCGGCCGAGCGCGTAAGCGTCCGCCTCGGTCAGCGTGTCTCCGACGATTCCACGGATGTCATACTCGCGGAGGATGGTGGGGTTGAATGCGTGGGTCATTACGCCGCCGAACACACGAAACGGCGGCTTTGTTCAATGGCCTTCAGGCCGCCTCGCGCTCGCTTGCGTCGGGAATCGCGAGGCCGGCGATCATCTCGCGCAATTCCTGGCGGGCGGTAATGTGCGCGATGCCGACTTCGCCGAGCTGCGGAAGGTCGATCAGCGTCAGGCCCTTGGGGAAGAGCTCGCGATAGATGACTCGCTCGCCAAGCCCCGGGATCACCCGGAAGCCGACGCGGCGGGCGAGCTCGTCGAGCGCCGCCCCGACCCGCTTCAGATTGTGGGACTCGATGTGCTGCAGGCGATTGCGCAGGACGACCCAGTCGACGCTCTTGCCGGTCTGCTTGGCGCGCGCAGTCCGGCTGTTCCAGATCAGCTCGGCATAGAAACTCGGCTTCGTCACCTTGTAATTTTCAGGGTGCACCTGGCCGATCAGGTCGAGATCGACGAAGCTGTCGTTCATCGGCGTGACAAGAGTGTCGGCGCGCAGGATCGCGGCCTTAGCGATGGCGTCGTCGCGGCCTGGCGTGTCGATGACGATCACGTCGGCCTGGCCCGAAAGCCGCGCAATCGCTGCGCCGAGCCCCTCTTCGCTATGGTCCTCGAGGACTTCATAAGCCGCCTGCGGCAGGGCCGTCTCGAGCCGGCGCATGGTTGCGTCCCGATTCTCGAGATAACGGGTCATGGTGCGCTGGCGGCTGTCGAGGTCGAGCGCGGCGACGCGGTGGCCCGAAGCGGCGAGAGCGACGGCGGTATGAACCGCGGTCGTCGACTTGCCGGTCCCGCCCTTTTCGTTGGCGAAGACGATGAAATGCGGCTGGCTCATGCTTGATCTTTCCCCCGGCGCCAGTGCAAGCGCCGCCCGTCGCCAAGTTTATCCGAGGCTTCCCACGCGTGCAAATCGTTCGATCGAGTGAAGAATTGGCGCGCGCGCGGGCCGAGATGCGGGGAAGGCTGGCGCTGGTGCCGACCATGGGCGCGCTTCACGCCGGGCACATGGCGCTGGTCGAAGCAGCGCGGGCGCACGCCGACAGCATCGCCGCGACGATCTTCGTCAACCCGGCGCAATTTGGCGAAGGCGAAGATTTTTCGCGCTACCCGCGGCGCGAGGAGCAGGACGCGCAGATGCTCGAACAGGCGGGCTGCGAGCTGCTGTGGATGCCGCGGGCCGAGGACATCTACCCCGACGGCTTTGCCACCACCGTGCACGTCGCGGCGGTGAGCGACCGCTGGGAAGGCGAAGCCCGGCCCGGCCATTTCGACGGCGTTGCGACGATCGTCGCGAAATTGCTCCTCGCGGTACGTCCGGACGTCGCCGTGTTCGGCGAAAAGGATTTCCAACAGCTGGCGGTGATCCACCGTCTGGTCGCCGACCTGGGGCTCGGGGTCGACATCGTCGCCGTGCCGACGGTGCGGGAAGACGACGGCCTCGCCCTTTCGTCCCGTAACGCCTATCTGTCGCCCGAGGAGCGCAGCCGCGCCGTCAATCTCTACCGCGCGCTGCGCAATGCCGGCAGCTCCATCTGTGCCGGCCAGCCGGTCGGCGCGGCGCTCGAGGAAGCGCGGGCCGCGCTGCTCGGTGGGGGATTTTCCTGCGTCGACTATCTCGCGTTGGTTGATGAGGCGACGCTCGAGCCAATCAACGACCTGGAACGGCCCGCAAGGCTCATCGGCGCCGCGGTGATCGGCACGACCCGCCTGATCGACAATCTGCCGATCATGGTTGAGCCGCGTTAACCATTTCTTTGCTGTTGGCGGACGAACCTCCCCTCGACCAGGATTGAGGGGGACGAACAATGGGTGCAATCAGCCAGAAAAGCGCGGAATTCCTGCTCCGCAGCCGGCTCACCGACGCCGAAGCGGGCGATGTCGACGCGCTGTTCGAGCTGGGGGTGACCTATTCGACCGGCCGCGGAGGCACTGCCGTGGACCTGATCGAAGCACATAAATGGTTTAACCTTGCGGCGCTGTCGGGCTGTACGCGCGGGCAGCAATGCCGCGCCGAAATCGCGCTCGAAATGACCGCCCGCGAGATCGCCGAAGCGCAGCGCCAGGCGCGCGCCTGGCTGGCGGCGACCGGCTACCAGCGCCGCGCGGCTTAACGCACCAGGACGGTGACGGCGCGGCCGGGGCCCGGACGCTCCTTGCCCCAGGTCGTCGCGCCGATTTGCGCCGCGGGCACTCCGAGCAGGATCAGATAATTCCGCACTTCCTCTGCGCGCCGGGCGCCGATCGCCAGCGCATGATCGCGCGTGTCGCCCGGATCCGCATACCCCTCTACCCGCACGACGACCTCCGGATGACGGCGCAGCCACGCGGCCTGCGCCGCTAGCACAGTCCTTGCCGGAGGACCGAGCACGCTGCTGTTGCCACCGAAATAGACGGTGGTGCCGCCGGACTGGGCCGCGAACTCGGCGCGGAGCAGGTCGATCAGGGGCACCGGCGGGGTCGCCGGCTGGCGCTGACCGACGACCGGAAGCCGCAGCTGGGCCGCGGCCGGCCCCGCGATCAGGGTAGCGGCGAGCAGGAGGATGAGGGTTTTGCGCATCCGCGTCACTCCGTCGCGCCCGACCAGTCGGGGTCCGAGCCCGGCTGGGGAATGGTCATTTGCCGAGGAGCGCTGCCGTCGAGGCCGATCCGGAACAGGCCGGGCCGGCCCGTCTGGTCGGGACGCTGAAACAACAGCTCGCGGCTGCTCGCGGCCCAACTCGCGCTATCGTCGTTGGGGCCGGTCGTCAGCAGCCGCTCTTCGCTGCCGTCGACCTTCATCACGCCGATCCGGCGGCCGTACGGGCCCCTATGGGTGAAGGCGATCCACTGCCCGTCGGGGCTCCATTCGGGAGCCGCGTAGACTCCGCCGCCAAAGCTGATCCGGCGCTGGCCCGATCCGTCCGCGTTCATCACATACAGCTGCTGCGTGCCCGATCGATCGCTCTCGAACACGATCTGGCGTCCGTCGGGGGAGAAGCTGCCGCCGGTGTCGATGCCGGGCGCAGTGGTCAGCCGCTGCGCCGGGCCGCCCGCCGCGTTGACGACGTAAATGTCGCAATTGGGGCCCTGCATCATTGAGAAGAGGATGCGGTTCCCGTCGGCCGAGAAGCGCGGCGCGAAACTGGTCGTCTGCGTCGGGATCAGCGCCGACTGCTGGTTCGTCGCGAGGTCGATCAAGCGCACCTGCGGCGAGCCTTCGCTGAAGCTGACGTAGGCGATGCGGTTCGCGCTCGGCGACAGCCGCGGCGTCAGCACCAATGTGTCGCCGGCCGTCAAATAGCTGTGATTGCGGCCATCGCTGTCCATCAGCGCGATGCGCTTGACGATATTGCCCGGCGTGCCTGTTTCGGCGACGTAGGCGATGCGCGTGTCGAAATTCGCCGGCGAGCCGGTGACCGCCTGATAGGCGAGCGACGAGCATCTGTGGGCCGCGCGGCGGACGTCGTTGGCAGCGACGACGAAGCCCCTTCGGGCAAGCTCGCGGCGCTTGTCGATGTCGTAGACGTAGCAGCCGAAGGTCAGGCGGCCGTCGGATCGCATCTGCACAAATCCGGTGACCAGGGCCCTGGCGCCCTTCGCCCGCCAAGTCGAGAAAGAGGGCGCGGTCACTTCGGGATAGGAATAATAGTCTTTCTGGTCGGGCTTCAGCGGGACAAGCTCCGACGTCTGGCGCAGGTCCGCCTCGATGATCTGCGTCGCCTGCCAGGCGATGGCGAGCATCTCGTTGCCGCGGGTGCCGGTGTCCGGAGTGGTCATCGGCGGAATGGCGATGACGGTCGCTGCGGGGACGCCCGGCTCCGCCTGCTGGGCGACGGCTGCCACCGCAGCGGACGCGAGCGCCGCGATCAGCGGAATCTTCAGAATATTTGCCCTCATTGTCCCGTCGTGATCTGCCTGAACTTCTCGACCCATTCGAGCGGCTGGCGCCGCGGCCTGCCCTCGCCGTCGAGAAAGGCCGCCGTCAACCGCGCATCGGTGAGCAGTTCCGTTCCGCGCATGACTCGCTGCTGAATGTGGACCGACGAGGCCCGGACTTCATCGACCGTGCTGACGACGAGGATGTCGTCGCCGAGTCGTGCCGGGCGGCGGTATTTGATCGCCACCTCGACCACTGCGTAAGCGCTGCCCGAGCGCGCGAGCTCGGCCACCTGGTCGACGCCGACGGCACGGATCATGTCCGAGCGCGCGCGCTCCATATACTTCAGATAATTGGCATAATAGACGATGCCGTAGGCGTCGGTGTCCTCGAAATAGACGCTGATCGCGAAGCGATGTTCGTTGCCGACGAAGCCGCCGCGATACGGGGTGTCGAACGCGGAACTCACCTCGCCGCGCCGAGGTCGCCGACCAGGCGGATCAGGTCCCCGTGCGCCGCGGGAACATCGGACAGGTGCATGCCCCAGCCGGGGACGAACATGCCGAGCATTCCGACTTCGCCGCCAACGCGGCTGGTCCATTTTTCGCCCGGCCGGTAGTTGGTCCGGATCGCCAGATAGCCGCGCGGGCCCTCATTAACGCATTTGCCCGAAACCAGCCCTTCGGTGCGGACGTAAGGAGTGGGGGGCTGGCCCTCGCTCGACCATTGGATCGGGCCACCGGGGACCGGAAGCGCCGAGCGAGTGAACCAATAGCTGTCGAGCCTCTCCCAATCCTTCGACCCCGGCCGCGCGGGATTAACGCAGCCGACGGTCATTCCGGGCGCGGAGGCAATGCCGAAGATCGCGCCCGGCGGAGGCAGATTCCGGTCGCGGAAGCTGACATAGCTGATCACGCAGCCGGTTTCGCCGGGACGGCTGCACAGCGGCGTCTTCTGGAACGTGCCGCCGACCAGCTTGCCCTGCGGGACGAGCACGTTGAAGCCGGGGATGATCGCGAGCCTCATGCGCGCGGCGACGGCGGAATTGGTCTCGATCTCCCGCGCGATCAACTGCTGCAACATGAGGCTGCCCTGGCTGTGGCCGATCAGCACGAACGGCCGTCCTCCATTGCGGGTGGCGAGATAGTTGCGCCAGGCAGCAGCGACGTCGCGATAGGCGAGCTCTCCCGCAGCGGTAATGTCCGCTCCGGCCGCAAAGGCGGCGATCGAAGCGACGGTCATTTGCCGGTAGATCGGCGCAAAGGTGCGGCAGACGCCTGCGAAGCGCGCGAACTGCCCTTCGGCCGCGGCCCGCTCCTCAGCGACGATGAGGTCGCTGTTCAGGCCCGGATCGCGCGACACGGTCGGATAGACGTAGAAGCAGTCCACCGGCGGGTTGGCCGCGACCGTGCTGAGGCCCGTCGAGCCATAGCCGTTGGGGCTGAGCGCAGTGGTCGGCAGCGGCGTCGAGCAGACGTCCTTGCGTCCTGGCAGGCAAAGCCAGGCGGAATCCTTCGAGTAATCGGGGGCTGCGACCGGGACCTGCGACGGCGCCGGGGCTTGTCCTCGCGGCTGTGCGGAGGCGGGGGCGGAGATGACCGCGATTGCCGCGGCGGCGGTCAGCATTAAGGCGCGCATTATTGGGACGTGGCTCCGTTGTCGAACAATGTGCTCTGGCTGCCTTGGGGCACCGGCAGCCCGAGGTGGGCATAGCCGCGGCCGTTGAGGCAACGCCCCCGTGCCGTCCGCGCGATGAGGCCCAGCTGAATGAGGAAGGGCTCGATCACGTCCTCGATCGTGTCGCGCGGTTCGCTGAGGCCGGCGGCGAGCGTTTCGACGCCGACCGGTCCGCCGCCGTAGAGATCGGCGATCATCGTCAGATAGCGCCGGTCCATCGCGTCCAGGCCCAGCGCATCGATTTCGAGCCGCGACAGCGCTTTGTCGGCGACCTCGGCGGTGATGCTGTCGGAGCCCGACGCAAAAGCAAAATCGCGCACGCGGCGCAGCAGCCGGCCGGCAATGCGGGGGGTCCCGCGCGAGCGGCGGGCGATTTCCGTTGCGCCGTCGTCGGTGAGATTGACGCCGAGCAGCCGCGCGGCGCGCCGCACGACCTGCTCGAGCTCTTCGACAGTGTAGAAGTTGAGCCGGACCGGAATCCCGAAGCGGTCGCGCAGCGGCGTGGTCAGGAGACCTTGCCGCGTCGTCGCGCCGATCAGCGTGAAGCGCGGAAGCTCAATCCGTACGGAGCGCGCTGACGGGCCTTCGCCGATCATCAGGTCGAGCGCGCGGTCCTCCATCGCCGGGTAGAGCACTTCCTCGACCGCGGGGTTGAGGCGGTGGATTTCGTCGATGAACAGGACGTCGCCGTCCTCGAGGTTGGTGAGCAAGGCGGCAAGATCGCCCGACTTGGCGATCACCGGCCCCGAGGTGGCGCGAAAGCCGACCCCCATTTCGCGAGCGAGAATGCCGGCGAGCGTGGTCTTGCCGAGGCCCGGCGGCCCGTGCAGCAGCACATGGTCCAGCGCCTCGCCGCGGCTTTTCGCGGCGCTGACGAACACGCGCAGATTTTCCCGTGCCGCCTGCTGGCCGATGAACTCGTCGAGGCTCTTCGGGCGCAGCGCGGCGTCGGCGTCCTCGCTTGTCCGTTCCGGCGTCGTGATGCGGGCGGGATCAGTCGCCATACGGTCCGCGAAAGTTGCCAATGTTGACAGTTCTACGCGCGCATGCACGCCCGCGTACGCGCGAGGAGCAAGGATCGGCTGGTGCCCGGGGGTGGACGGCGACGCGCATCGTGCCATGATGCATATCGACAGGCCTGTAGGACAGCAATTTCGAGGATTGGGGGTAGGGGCGGCGATGAAACTCGACAGAAGGGCCCTGCTGGCGGGCAGCGCGGCGGTGATAGCATCGGCGCCCGCGCTTGCTCAGCGCGGCACGACGGCCGGCTGGTACGACCGCGCGATCGTCATCGATGCGCTGGGCGGGATCGGCGATCCCTACGGGCCCCCAGGGCAATTGCGCCTGAGCGACCGCGCCTGGGCCGAGATGGTCGCGACCGGCGTGACGATGGTCCGCGACACGGTGATGCCGGTCGGCAATCTCCCCGACCCGTGGAGCGACTATCAAAAGGGGATTGGCCAGAAGAAGAATATCCTTGCCGCGAACCCCGACAGGCTGCTGCTGGTGCGAAGCGCCGCCGACATCCTGAAAGCCAAGCGCGCGCGCAAGATGGGCGTCGTTCTCGGGACGCAGGACACGTCGATGGTCGGGCCCGAGCTCGATCGCCTTGCGCAGATGAAAAAGGACGGGGTGATGACCGTCCAGCTGACCTACAACAACGCCAATCTCGCTGGCGACGGCGCGCTCGAGCCGCGCAACGGCGGCCTGACCAAGCTCGGCCGCGCGACGATCGAGCGGATCGAGGCGGAAAAGCTGCTGCTCGACCTCAGCCACGGCGGCGCGCGGACGATGGCCGAGGCGGCGGCGCAGGCAAAGCGCCCACTGGTGATCAGCCATACCGCGGCGCGGGCACTGACCGACCATCCGCGCAACACGGCCGACGAGACGATGAAGATGGTCGCCGACAAAGGCGGGGTCGTCGGCGTCTATTTCATGCCGTTCCTGACGCTCGACAGCCGGCCCCGGGGAGAGGACGTTCTGAGGCATGTCGAACATGTCGCCAACCTGGTCGGCGAAGATCATGTCGGAATCGGTACCGACAATGGCCCTCTGCCGACGACGCTCGACGAAGCGACCAAGAAGCGGCTGGAGACATGGCAGCTCGAGCGCATCCGCCAGGGCATCGCTGCGCCGGGCGAAGCGGTTGGCGTCTATCCTCTTGTCGCCGATTATAACAGCGTCGACCGCTATCGGCGCTTCGTCGGCGACCTTGCCCGGCGCGGCTGGAGCACGGGGCGGCTCGAGAAGCTGATGGGCGGCAATTTCCTGCGCGTCTACCGCGAGGCCTGGGGCGGCTGACGCTGCCTAGTGCGAGTGCTCGACCTCGCCTGAAATCTCGACCCAGTCGTGCTTGCGCTCCTCCCACACCGAGAAGCGCGGAGTGAGCGAATAAGGGTCGTGGAAGGCGCCCAGGGGGATCGCCACCAGCCCGTCGAACTTGCCGTCGATCTCATAATGCACGTCCGACCCGCATTCGGGGCAGAAGTGGAAGGTGATGCGATTGCCGCTGTCGGCAATGTTGACGAAGGTCTTGGCGCGGCCTTCGATGGTGACGTGCGCGCTTGGCCAGCGAGCCTGCACCGCGAACGCGCTGCCCGAGCGTTTCTTGCAATCGAGGCAATGGCAGACCGAGACTCGCACGGGTTCGCCGCTCGCCGTGGCGCGCAGCTGGCCGCATCGGCACGAGGCCGCGCGGGTGGTCACCGGACCCGCCCGTGGTGGCGATCGATCGTCGCCTGGGGCAGGCGGAGGAAGCGCGCGGCATTGTTGTAGAAAATATCGCGCTTCTGCTCACGCGTCAGGAAGGGCGCTTCCTCGATCGCCTGGACCGCGCGGCTGATGACACCGGGCCAGATCATCTGATCGGAGCCAAAAAGAATCCGATCGCCATAGCCAGCGTCAACGATCTCCTTGAGGAAGGCGTAAAAGGCCGGCCGCGGCTCGGTATAAACGATGCTGCCGATCTCGGCGTAGACGTGGGGATAATTGAACAGCAGCGCACGAAGGCGATCGGCATGGGGGTAGGCCGCGTGCATCAGCGAGACGCGCAGCTTGGGATATTTCTTCAGTACGCTTTCCAAGCGGAGTGGATCGCTCAAGGCGGCGAGGTATGCGCCACCGTTCGTATAAGGTTCTCCTGGCTCGCCTGGGCCCATGTGAATTGCGACAGGCACGTCCAGTTCGGCTGCAAGAGCCCATAATGGGTCCATGCGCGGATCGTCGACCGGCACTCCTTCATATTGAGCCATGATCTCGCCGATCACGGTCAGCTTGCCCGCACGGTGAAGGGCGCGGAGCTGATCGAGTGACTTAGGCGCGACATGCGCTTGGCTGGGCGTCCCGGGCAGGCGATAGTCGATCGCGGGCATGAAGCGCGGGCTCGCTGCCAGCCATTGCTCGACCAGCGCCGGCTCGCCGCTCAGCACGCCGAAAATGTTGTTCGCCTCGATTTCCCGAATGGTGCCTGCGAGCACTTCGGCGTCGGACTTGGCGGCGGGCACCGGCGCATCGCAGGGAGCGCCGTTCATCTCCATACCTTCGAGGACGCCGTTCTTCGGGTCGCTGCGCGGCATGATCCGAAACGGCGTGCACATCGGCATCGGGTCCGTGCCCGTATAACCGACGCGCCGGGCATGGAGGTGCATGTCGATGATCGGCGGCCCGGCGGCCTGCGCGGCCGCCAGCGCGAACAGGATGTCGATCATTTCGCGGCCTTTCTCAGGGCCAGCCGGACCAAAGCATCAAGGCCGACGTCCTCGCCGAGCTCGTCCTGGGCGGCGTTGACGGCGGCGCTGGCTTCGGCGGGCTTGAAGCCGAGGTTGGCGAGGGCGCTGAGCGCGTCGGCCGCGGCTCCGGCGCGCGGGGCGGGTGCTGCGGCGCCGAGGCCGGTGACGCCAAGCTTGCCCTGAAGCTCGTTGGCGATGCGCGCGGCGAGCTTGGGGCCAACGCCATTGGCGCGGCCGATCATCGCCTTGTCGCCCTGCGCGACAGCGCGGGCGAGCTCGTCGGGCGAGAGGATGGAGAGGATCGCGAGCGCGAGGCGGCCGCCAACGCCCTGGATGCCGGTCAAGGCGCGGAAGGCATCACGCTCTTGCGGATTGCCGAAGCCGAACAGGGTCCAGGCATCCTCGCGCACCTGAAGCTCGGTCAGCAGCATCACATCGCTGCCGATCGGGCCCAGCGCGGCGAGCGTCTTGCCGCTGAGCTGGACGAGGTAGCCGACGCCGCCGACGAGGATCACTGCGCCGTCGGCGCTGGTTTCGGCCAGGGTTCCGGAGAGGCGGGCGATCATCTTGGCTGCACCCTGTCATTGCGAGCGTAGCGAAGCAATCCAGCTGGATTGCCGCGGCTCCTCCGGAGCCTCGCAATGACGGATCAACGGATGCGCCGCGCGGTCGCCAGATGATGCGCGTGGGTGATCGCGACGGCGAGCGCGTCGGCGGCATCGGAGCCGGCGATGTTGATGCCGGGCAGCAGCCGCGAGACCATCGCATGGACCTGCGCCTTTTCGGCGCTTCCCGTGCCGACCACCGCTTTCTTGACCAGCGCCGGCGAATATTCGCCGACCTCGATGCCGCGGCGGGCGGCGCACATCAACGCCACTCCGCGCGCCTGGCCGAGCTTGAGCGTCGATTGCGGGTTCTTGTTGACGAACACTTCCTCGGCGGCGGCGGCATCCGGCCCGTGCTCGGCGATGAGCGCCTCGAGCTGGTCGGCGAGCGCGGCGAGGCGGCGCGGCAGGGCATCAGCAGGGTCGGTCTTGAGCTGCCCGTTGGCGATATGGGCGAGGCGGTTCCCCTCGGCTTCGATCAGTCCCCAGCCCGTGGTGCCGAGGCCGGGATCGAGGCCGAGGATCCTAGGCAAGCTTCTCCAGCTCTTCCTCGGGCACGTCGTAATTGCCCCAGACGGTCTGGACGTCGTCATCTTCTTCGAGCGCGTCGATCAGCTTCATGAGGCTCGCGGCGTCGTCGCCGCGGACCTCGACCTCGGTCGAAGGCTTCCACGCCAGCTTTGCCCCTTCCCCCTCGCCGAGCATCGTCTCGAGGCCGCGCGCGACCTCGTGCAAATTCTCGACGCTGGTCCAGATGCGGTGGCCGTCTTCGTCGCTCTCGACGTCCTCGGCGCCGGCCTCGATCGCGGCCTCCAGCACCTTGTCCGCATCGCCGGCCGAGGCCGGATATTCGATCAGGCCGAGGCGTTCGAAGCCGTGGCTGACGCTGCCGCTCGCGCCGAGATTTCCGCCATTTTTGGAGAAGATCGTGCGCACATTCGTGGCGGTGCGATTGCGGTTGTCCGTCAGTGCTTCGACGATCAGCGCGACGCCGCCGGGGCCAAAGCCTTCGTAGCGGATCTCCTCGTAATTTTCGGCATCGGAGCCGGATGCCTTGTCGATCGCGCGCTGGATATTGTCCTTCGGCATCGACTGGGCGCGAGCGGCGATCACTGCCGCGCGCAGCCGCGCGTTCGCGTCCGGGTCGGGCAGGCCCATCTTGGCCGCGACGGTGATTTCGCGGCTCAATTTGGAGAAGAGGGCCGAGCGCTTCTTATCCTGCGCCCCCTTGCGGTACATGATGTTCTTGAATTTGGAATGGCCCGCCATTGACCGTCCTTAGCTCAGCAGCCGATCGCCGCGCGATAGGTTTCGAGCACCGCATCCTGCTCCTGGCGCGTGTGCGTCTCCATCTTCCTCAGGCGCACGACCATGCGCATGATCTTGGGGTCGTAGCCGTTGGCCTTTGCCTCGGCATAGACGTCGCGAATGTCGTCCGCGATGCCCTTCTTCTCCTCCTCCAAGCGTTCGATCCGCTCGATGAACAGCCGCAGCTGATCGGCCGCGACGGTGCCTTCCGCCATCTTCATGAACTCCGCTTTGACGTGTGACCGCGGGCTGTAGCGGGTTGAACCGCCACATCAAGCAGCTAAGTGCTGGCGGGGTGAGCGAAACTTTTTCTCCCCGATCGCGCAAGGTCAAAATCCTCGCGACCCTCGGCCCGGCTTCCGCCGACGCACGCATGGTGCGCAAGCTGATGCTTGCCGGAGCCGACGCGTTTCGAATCAACATGAGCCACGGCGACCGCAAGCAGAAGGCGAAGCTGGTCGCCGCCATTCGCGCGCTCGAGAAGGAGTTCCACAGGCCAACGACGATCCTGTTCGATCTCCAGGGTCCCAAGCTGCGCGTCGGCCAGTTCGAAGGCGGCGCCGCAATGCTCGAAAAGGGCGAGCGCTTCGTCCTCGATCGTGATGCCGGCGCCGGCGACAGCCGCCGTGTGCAGCTGCCTCATAGCGAGCTGTTCGAGGCGGTTGAGCCGGGAACCAACATCCTGATCGACGACGGCAAGGTCAGATTGAACGTAATCGACGCCGACGAGGGCCAGATCGTCACCGAAGTGAAGGTCGGCGGGCGCGTTTCGGACAATAAGGGCGTGAACGTGCCCGATGTGGTCGTGCCGATCCCGGCGCTGACCGACAAGGACCGCTCCGACCTCGAATTCGCGCTCGAGCAACGCGCCGACTGGGTCGCCTTGTCCTTCGTGCAGCGGCCGGAGGACGTGGCCGAAGCGCGTTCGATCATCGGCGATCGGGCAGCGCTGCTCGCGAAGATCGAAAAGCCCGCGGCGATCGACCGGCTCGACGACATCATCGCGCTGGCGGACGCGGTGATGGTGGCCCGCGGGGACCTCGGCGTCGAGCTTCCGCCCGAAGCCGTGCCGCCGCTCCAGAACCGGATCGTCGCGACCGCCCGCCATTTTGGAAAGCCGGTGGTGGTTGCAACGCAAATGCTGGAGTCGATGGTCACCTCGCCGACACCGACGCGAGCCGAAGTCAGCGACGTCGCCAAGGCGATCTACGACGGCGCCGACGCGGTCATGCTCTCGGCGGAAAGCGCGTCGGGGCAATATCCGTGCGAAGCGGTGCAGATGATGAACCGCATCGCCGCGAGCGTCGAGAGAGACCCTTCCTACCAGGCGCGAGTGCATTTCACCCAGACCGAGGTCGAGCCGACGACCGCCGACGCGCTTGCCAGCTCGGCGCGGCAGATCGCGGGGACGATCTCGGCGACGGCGATGATCTGCTACACGAGCTCCGGCTCGACCGCTCGGCGGATCGCGCGGGAGCGCCCGCCGGTCCCGCTGCTGGCGATGAGCGCGTCGATCAACACGGCGCGGCGGATGGGCCTGCTGTGGGGAGTCCACGCGGTTCACACGCGCGACGTGTCGAGCTTCGAGGAAATGGTCGAGAAGGCCAAGCGCATGGCGCTTCGCCACCAGATCGCCAAGGGCGGAGAGCGGGTGATCGTCATGGCCGGGATCCCGTTCGCCACCGCGGGGTCGACCAATGTTCTCCACGTCGTCCGGCTGATCGGCGACGAGCTCGATCGTTACCAGAAGAGCTCAGCGCGGCAGTAGGGCCGGGATCTCCGCCGCGATTTCGCGGGCGAGGAAACCGATCGGGCCGACTTTCCGTGCGAGGGCGGATCCGGCTTCCCCGTGAAGCCAGACCGCCCAGAGCAAGGCATGGAGCGGCTCGGCGCCCCGAGCGAGCAAGCCGCCGACAATTCCGGCGAGGACGTCACCGCTCCCCGACACGCCGAGTCCCGGCGCGCCGCCGTCGTAGGTCCAGCATTGCTTTTGCGGCGTCACGACATGGCTGGTCACGCCCTTGACCAGGATCACCGAGCGATAGAGCTCGGCCGCACGCAAGCCGCAGCCGGCCGGATTGGCGGCCACGGCGGCGGGGTCGCAGTCGAGCAGCGAAGCCAGCTCGTCCCCGTTGGGCAAGAGGATCGGCATCTTCGCTCGCCGCAGCTCGCGTTCGTGGAGGGGCTCGAGGGTGCGCAGAAAGGCGACGTCGAGTGCGACCGCGGCGGGGGCTTCGAGAAGCAGTTCGGCGATGCGCTTGCAGGTCGGCGAGCGCTTGACGCCGGGCCCCGCGACCACCGCATCGACGTCGGCGATTGCGTCGCAAATCGCGGGCAGCGCGTCGTGCGCAAACGCCCCCTCTCTGGTCTCCGGAAGCGCGAACACCATCGCTTCGGGCATCGCCACGGTCGAAAG
>Ga0247719_1000421_pt1 | contig 26313 bp, 21 predicted proteins | sample 41E_DmetaG_FD_189046 | JGI IMG/M metagenome (GOLD analysis project Ga0247719, IMG submission 189046) | Soil microbial communities from hillslope of Landscape Evolution Observatory, University of Arizona, Oracle, AZ, United States - 4-1-E_D | ecosystem: Engineered > Artificial ecosystem >...
AGCTCAGTGTGGAGGACGCCTACACCGGCGGGCAGCGCCAGATCACCCTCTCGGGCGGGGCCGGCACGAGGTCCTACACGGTCAACATCCCGGCCGGGGTGGTCGACGGCCAGCGCATCCGCCTCGGCGGCCAGGGCGGGCGCGGCACCGACGGCGGCACCCCCGGCGACCTCTACCTTCTGGTGCGCATCGCCCCCCACCCCCGCTACCGCCTGGAGGGCCGCGACCTCCACGTCGAGCTGCCGTTGGCCCCATGGGAGGCGGCCCTGGGAGCCACCGTGGCGGTCGAGACACCGGGCGGGGAGGCCAAGGTCAACGTCCCCGCGGGGTCCTCCAGCGGACGGCGGCTGCGGCTGCGGGGCAAGGGCATGCCGAATCCCAAGGGGACGGCGGGCGACCTCTACGCCGAGGTCAAGATCATGGTTCCCTCCGAGCTCACCGCCCGCGAGCGAGAACTGTTCCAGGAACTGGCCAACACCTCGACCTTCGATCCCAGAGGCAGCCGATGAGTGAGCCGCAGGCGAGCGACCAGGAGAGCAGAGTGCCCCGCTCAGCGGGGCGGCCACCGGAGGTGGCGGCCCGATGAGCTACGCCATCATCCGCCCGGTCCGCCTGCGCCTGGAAGGCTTCGCCCGAGCGGCGGGGATGCATCCCGAACTCGTCCGCCGGCTGGTGGCCCTGGGTCTTCTCGATGCCACCGCCGATGCCGAGGGCGAGCTGTGGTTCGCCCGGGCCCAGCTGACCCGCGTAGCCCGGATCGAGCGGCTGCGCCGGGGCCTGGCCCTGAACTACGCCGCCCTCGGCCTGGTGCTCGACCTGTTGGACCGCATCGAGGAGCTCGAGGCCGCGTTACGCGCCCGGCCCCCCCGACCTGAGGAGGTTGACCGATGGAGACCGACCGCCTGACCCAGAAGTCCCAGGAAGCACTGCACGACGCCCAGACCAAGGCCCTGCGCTTCGGCCATACCGAGGTCGATGGCGAGCACCTGTTGGCCGCGCTGCTGGACCAGCAGCAGGGGCTGGTACCTCGACTCGTGACCGCGGCGGGCGGCGACGTGGCCGGGCTGGCCGCCGGGTTGGAGGCCGAGCTTGGCCGCCGACCCCGGGTCAGCGGTCCGGGGGCGGCGCCCGGCCAGGTGTTCCTCACCCAGCGCCTCGCCCGCCTCCTCGATGCCGCCGAGGGGGAGGCCAAGCGGCTGAAGGACGACTACGTGTCGGTCGAGCATCTGCTGCTGGCCCTGATCGACGAAGGATCGGCCACCGCGGCCGGGCGCCTGCTCAAGGAGCAACGCATCACCCGTGAGGCGTTCCTGGCCGCCCTCACCGCGGTGCGCGGCAACCAGCGGGTCACTTCGGCCATGCCCGAGGTGGCCTATGAGGCGCTGGAGAAGTACGGGCGCGATCTGGTGGGCGACGCCCGGGCCGGCAAGCTGGATCCGGTCATCGGCCGCGACGCCGAGATCCGTCGGGTGGTGCAGATCCTGTCCCGTAAGACCAAGAACAACCCGGTGCTGATCGGTGACCCGGGGGTGGGCAAGACCGCCATCGTCGAGGGGTTGGCCCAGCGCATCCTGCGGGGGGACGTGCCCGAGGGCCTCCGCGACAAGACCATCTTCGCCCTCGACATGGGGTCGCTGGTGGCGGGAGCGAAGTACCGGGGTGAGTTCGAGGAGCGCCTCAAGGCCGTGCTGGCCGAGGTGAAGGCGGCCGAGGGGCGGATCCTGCTGTTCGTGGACGAGCTGCACACCGTGGTGGGCGCCGGTGCCGCCGAAGGGGCCATGGACGCCGGCAACATGCTCAAGCCCATGCTGGCCCGAGGCGAGCTGCACATGATCGGGGCCACCACCCTCGATGAGTACCGCCGCCACGTGGATAAGGACGCCGCCCTGGAGCGCCGCTTCCAGCCCGTGGTGGTCGACGAGCCCAGTGTGGAGGACGCCATTTCCATCCTCCGGGGGCTGCGGGAGCGCCTGGAGGTCTTCCACGGGGTGAAGATCCAAGACGCCGCCCTGGTCGCCGCCGCGGTCCTCAGCCACCGCTACATCTCCGACCGCTTCCTCCCCGACAAGGCCATCGACCTGGTCGACGAGGCGTGCGCCATGCTGCGCACCGAGATCGACTCGATGCCCGCCGAGCTCGACGAGGCCACCAGGCGGGTGATGCGCCTGGAGATCGAAGAAGCGGCCCTGGCCAAGGAGACCGACCGGGCCAGCGCGGAGCGGCTGGGTGAGCTGCGTCGGGAGCTGGCCGACCTAAGAGCCGAGGCCGACGCCATGCGGGCCCAGTGGGAGGCCGAACGCCATGCCATCCGCAGGGTGCAAGCGCTGCGCGAGGAGCTGGAGCAGGTGCACCGGGAGGCCGAGGAGGCCGAGCGGGCCTACGACTTGAGCCGGGCCGCGGAGCTACGCCACGGACGGCTCCCGGAGCTGGAGCGCCGCCTGGCGGCCGAGGAGGCGCAGCTGCAGGCCAAGCAGGGCGAGCGGCGCCTCCTGCGGGAGGTGGTCACCGACGACGAGATCGCCTCCATCGTCTCCCGGTGGACCGGGATCCCCCTCACCCGGCTCCTCGAGGGCGAGCGGGAGAAGTTGCTGCGCCTGGACGAGGTCCTCCACCAGCGGGTGGTGGGCCAGGACGAGGCGGTGCAGTTGGTGGCCGACGCCGTCATCCGGGCCCGCTCGGGGATCAAAGACCCTCGCCGACCCATCGGCTCCTTCGTCTTCCTGGGCCCGACGGGTGTGGGCAAGACCGAGCTGGCCAAGGCGCTGGCCGCCGCCCTCTTCGATACCGAGGAGAACATGGTCCGCATCGACATGAGCGAGTACCAGGAGCGCCACACCGTCAGCCGCCTGGTCGGTGCTCCCCCCGGCTACGTCGGCTACGAGGAGGGCGGCCAGCTCACCGAGGCGGTGCGGCGCAAGCCCTATTCGGTGCTGCTCTTCGACGAGATCGAAAAGGCCCACGCCGATGTGTTCAACACCCTGCTGCAGGTGCTCGACGACGGACGCCTCACCGATGCCCATGGCCGCACGGTGGACTTCCGCAACACCGTCGTCATCATGACCTCCAACATCGGCTCCGAGCATCTGCTCGAGGGGGTCACCGGCCACGGGGAGATCAAGCCCGAGGCCCGCCAACGGGTCATGGGGGAGCTGCGCCGGCACTTCCGGCCCGAGTTCCTCAACCGGGTGGACGACATCGTCCTGTTCAAGCCCCTGACCATGGCCGAGATCGAGCGGGTGGTGGACCTGCTGTTCAACGACCTCCGGGGGCGGCTCGTCCAGCGCCGCATGACCCTAAACGTCTCGGAGGCGGCGTGTCGGCTCATCGCGGCCAAGGGGTTCGACCCGGTCTACGGCGCCCGCCCCCTGCGCCGCTATATCTCCCATGAGGTGGAGACCCGCATCGGCCGGGCCCTGCTGGGGGGCGACGTCCGCGACGGGGCCCGCATCGGTGTCGACGTCCAGGGAGAGGAGCTGGTGGTCGATTACGAGAACCCCGACGCCGAGGAGCAGGCCGCGTGATCCCGGCCGCCACTCCCATCCAGGCCCGCCTGCCGCCGGTGCCAGGGTGACTTCTTCCGTGACCCAAGGCCCAGGAGCCGGCCCTGCGCCACCAAGTTCCATCCGGCCAAGCGGCACTCCCGACCGCCCCCCCTTTCCCGCCGCCGAGCGGCATCACCGGCCCGGTCCCTTCCATGAGGAGCGGGTTCAGATGACGCAGGGTTGAGGGCGGTTGCTTACCACGCCGTACCCGGTCGACCCGGAGTGACGGGCGAATGCTGTTGGCCGCCAAACTGCGGGCTCTTCTCAAGCGCTATTGGCCCGAGGTGGCGAGCGCCGAGCCGACCGCGGCAGCCGGCGGGATGGCGGTGCACCGCGACGGTCGAGCGTGGGCCCTCGTCGATGACACCGACCCAGGACGGGGCTTCGCTCGCGCGTTGTTGTGGGGCCTGCACCGCGATGCCGCCGAGGTCCACGTCCTCAGTGAAGACAGCCCGGCTCTCGGCGCCGCGGCCCGCCAAGCCGCCTGCTTTCCGGACCTCGGTCACGGTGTGGGCGGTGTCCGGTGCCGAGGTCGCTCAGGTCGAGGCCGCGCCCCTCCCGGCTGAACCGCCCCTCGATCCCCGGGCTGAGCCGTTCATTCCCGTCATCGAGTCCGCCGGCGCATCGGTGGTCGAGGTGGCAGTTGAGGCCCGCCGCTCCGGCGATCTCGCTCACCCCCTCAATCAACTGGCCCGCGAGCGTTGGCTGCGCCGCTGCGTTCTCGACTGCCCGGGTCTCATCAACGCCCTCCGACTACGCCCGATGGCGCCCCCGACACCGCGGCGTGAGCTTGGCTGATGGGCGGCCACTGGCCAACTGGGGACAGGAGCGGGAGCGGTTCCCGCTGCGGTGCGATGTCGCCCAGACTGCCTCGGGGCAGGGCCGGGTAGGAGCGCCGGGAGCGAGGAGGAAGGGATGCGGCTGCTCAGTGCGACAGGTGACAGGGGCACCGGCGCATGACGGTCGCCACTGACGTGGCGAAGTCCCGAGCAGCGGAAGAGCTGCCCGTCGCGCCGCCGGCGCCGCGGGTCGCCGTCGTGATTCCCGCCCGGAACGAAGAGGAAACCGTCGCCGACGTCGTTGCCGCCGCCCAGCGGGCGCGGCTGGTCGACGATGTGATCGTGGTCGACAACGGGTCGTCGGACGGCACGTCGTGCGCGGCTGCGGGCCAGGGGGCCCGAGTGGTCGCCGAGCCGGTCCCAGGCAAGGGCGAGGCGATGCACGCCGGCGTGGCCGCCACCGATGCCGAGGTGATCGTGTTTCTCGACGCCGACCTCATCGGTCTCCGTTCCGAGCACATCGACGCCCTCGTCCAGTCGGTGCTCGACGGAGCGGGCATGGCGTGCGGTCTCTTCGACCGGGGCCCGCTACTCAACCCCGTGTTCGTGCACCTGCTGCCCACCCTGACCGGAGAACGGGCGCTGCGACGGGAGATGTTCGAGGCGCTGACACCGGAGTTCGTCCACGGCTACCGGATCGAGGCGGGGCTCAACTCACTGGCCAAGGAGAGAGGGATACCGGTGGTGAGGTTCGTGTGCCCCGGGATGTGGCACCGCCCGAAGGAAGAGAAACTCGGACCGTTCCGAGGGTTCCTGGCCAAGATCTCGATGCTCCTCACCGCGGTGCTGGCCTACCTGCTGTGGAGGTTTCGGCGTCGGACCGGGCGACGAAAGGGCCGGGTCCTGGGAGTGCGGGGGTAGAGGTCTATGGAGCTTCGGGCCTGGGCGTTGCGCCAAGCAATGGGGCGGCTCCGCATCACTGACGACATCGTTCGCCACCTGACCACCTTCCAGCGCCTGGGAGAGACGGTCGAGGTGCAACTGCCCAGCGAGCTGCTGCCCGTCGGCGCCCGCACCGTCTTCCGTGCGGTGCGCACCCGGGGGGCGGCCCAGCTGGGAGTGGACTGGGTATGGCCGTACTGGCTCGAGCGTCAGCTCGACCCTCGCTCGCCGGCGTTCGTGCCTCGCGGCCACCTCCCGGTCACCACGAACATGACGGGCCGCAACTGGACGGGTGTCGCGCCGCCCCACTGCCGCAGGAAGGCCATCGTCGACCCCCGAGGCCTGGTGACGCCCTGGTTCGACGGGTGGTCGCTGGACTGGTGGGTCGGCACGGGCGTCCGCTGGCATCTGCCCTCCCGTGCCGACGAGGTGCAACAGGGGCTCGTACGGTCCACGCCCGTCGTGGAGACGGTGATGGAGGTCGAGGGAGGCCAGGCGACGGAACGGGTCTATGCCGTAGGGACCGACGACCCTCTCGCCGTCGTCGAGGTGGAGAATCGGGCGTCGATTCCGCTGACCGCAGCCCTGGCCATACGCCCGTACAACCCCGAGGGTTTGGCGGTCATCGAGCGCATCGAGATGCACGACCTCACCGTGACCGTGGACGGCCGGCCCGCGCTCTTCTTGCCCCGGTGTCCCCAGGCGATGGCCGCGTCGACCTTCCACGAAGGGGACTCCGCCCTCGCGGTGATGGCAGGTCGGAGCTCCCAGACCTTCCCGGCGCGCCTGCGCTGCGACGCCGGGCTGGCCCAGGCCGCATTTCTCTTCCCGCTCGGGCCGGGAGACCATCTCCGCGCCGCCATCCCTCTCGCGCCCGAACGGCGGACCCGACGGCGGGTGGTGCGTCAGCGGGCAGGGCGGGTCAGCCGCGCCGTCGACAGGGTTGCCTCCGCCGACGAGGCGGCACGGGGCTGGCGGGCGGTGACCGAGCGGGAGATGCGCCTGCGCCTTCCGGAGGGCCGCCTGGCCGAGGCGGTGGAGGCCAACCGCCGGTACCTCCTCCTGTTCCACGACGGGGACGACGTGACGCCGGGCCCGTTCACCTACCACCGCTTCTGGTTCCGCGACGCCGCGTACCTGCTGGCCGCCATGGACCGGTACGGCTTCCACTCCGAGTCCGCTCAGGTGCTGCGCTCCTACGCCCGCCGCCAGCACCTCGACGGCTTCTACTTCAGCCAGCGCCAGGAATGGGACGCCAACGGCGCCGCCCTGTGGTCACTCGCCGAGCATTGGCGTCTCACTCGCGACCGCAGCTGCATCGATGCCCCGTCGGTCGGCAAGGCCGTGCGCTGGATCGAGCGCAAGCGGAACACGCGGCGACGCCGAAACGACCCCAGCCTGCGAGGCCTGATGCCGGCGAGCATCTCGGCCGAGCATCTCGGGCCATTCGACTACTTCTACTGGGACGACTTCTGGTCGCTTCGGGGCCTGCTCGACGGGGCCCTCCTGTTGCGCCTCGCCGGGCTTCACGACGAGGCGGCAGAGGCACAACGTTGGGCCGAGGGCTTGCGCGCCGACCTGGGGAGGTCGATGTCGCTCGTGGCCGAGCGGCTCGGGACCGACGTGGTGCCCGCGGGGCCACGGCGGCGCATTGATCCCGCCATCATCGGCTCCCTGGTGGCGTGCTCGCCGCTTCGGCTCCTGCCGCCGACCGATGGCGGCATCGCCGCCACCGCCGAAGCCGTCCGTCAGCGCTTCTGCATCGGGCCCGCCTTCTTCCAGGCCATCAGCCACACCGGGCTCGGCACCTACCTCACCCTGCAGCTGGCCGCGGTGGAGCTCGACGCCGGTGATCGTCGCGCGCTGGCCCGCCTCGAGTGGCTGGTGGAGGCGGCCACTCCGACCTTCACCTGGCCGGAGGCCATCCATCCCCAGCTCGGTGGCGGGTGCATGGGCGACGGTCACCACGGGTGGGCCGCTGCCGACTTCCTGTCGCTGGTCCGGAACCTGCTCGTACGAGAGGTAGGCACCGAGGACCGCCCGTCGCTGGCGCTCTGCAGCATGCTGCCCGACGCGTGGTGGGGCCAGGAGCTGGAGGTGCAGAACGCTCCCACCCACGCCGGCCGGCTGTCGTTCGCGGTGACGTGGGAGCGCGGTGAGCCGGTCCTGCGCTGGGAGCTCCGCCGTCACCCCGACCTCACGGGTGAGGTCGTGATCTCCGCGCCGGGGTTGGACGCCTCTTGGTCGTCCAGTGAGACTTCAGGAAAGGCGCAGCTGGGCCAGGCTTCCGAGGACGCGACCGTCGGGTGACATGGGGTAGGCGGCCATGGTGAGGACACCGCAGCCGTGGTGAAGGAACCACACAGATCGGAAGGTAGGCATGGAGGTCTGGCCCGGCATGCCGTACCCACTCGGGACGGCCTACGACGGTGTGGGACGACCTTCTCCTTGTTCTCCGAAGGGGCCGAGCGGGTGGAGCTCTGCCTGTTCGACGACGCCGGAGGACGGGAGCGGCGCATCGACATCACCGAGGTCGACGGCTATGTGTGGCAATGCTTTCTACCCGGCGTCGGCCCCGGTCAGCGTTACGGCTACCGCGTACACGGCCCCCACGCTCCCGAGGTCGGCCTGCGCTACAACTCGGCCAAGCTGCTCCTAGACCCCTACGCCAAAGCGGTCCATGGCCAGGTTCGATGGGACCGGCAGTGTACGGCTATCCGCTCGGCGGAGACGATCGCTCCCGCGACGACAGGGACAGCGCGCCGTTCGTTCCTCGCTCGGTGGTGACCAACCCGTGGTTTGACTGGGGCGACGACCACCTGCGCCACCCGCATGTGCTGCAGCTGATCGTGGACTCGCTTCGCTACTGGGTCACCGAGATGCACGTGGACGGCTTCCGGTTCGACCTCGCCGCCAGCCTGGCCCGGCAGTTCCACGAGATCGACCGGCTGTCGGCGTTCTTCGACCTCATCCAGGTCGTCCCGGTGGTCAGCCAGGTGAAGCTCATCGCCGAGCCGTGGGACCTGGCCGAGGGCGGCTGTCAGGTGGGCAACTTCCCCACGTTGTGGTCGGAGTGGATCCCCCGAAACGGCCCAGGACGACCGTCAGCCGACCCTCGTGGCCACCTTTCCCGGATCGGCCTCGGTGGTCGGCGACGGGCCGCCGGTTCCTCGCCGCGCCACGATGGCGGCGACGACGAGTATCAATCCAACGACCAGGAGCCCGACGACGCCGGCCAATACCACCTTGGCCGCCGTGCTCGTGCCTCCCCCGAGGGCCTCGAACTGGGCGGCGGCGATGTAGATGTCCTGAAGGCCGCCGCCCGGGACGATGTTGGCCTTGCTGCCCGGGTCGGAGTTGCGGGTGTCGTCCCAGCCGATCACGGCGTACTCCTTGGTGGAGGCTACCCCCACCTGGCCGGCGATGTCGTAGCCGGAGCCGTAGACGCCCAGGTTGCGGTCGATGCTGACGTCGGTCATGCGCAGGTTCTTGCTCCACGTCCGGCCGTCGTCCTCCGAGTACGCGTAGTAGACGTCGGTGAAGCGCATGCCCGGTGTGTCGCGGGTGTCGAACCAGGCCACGTCGATACGACCGTTGGGCGCCACGCTCAGGTTGGGGAAGTACTGGCCGGCGTAGAGGTTGGGGTCGGCGTCGCCGAGGGACTTCGGCTCCGTCCACGTCTGGCCACCGTCGTAGGAGGCCCGGTGGAACACCTCGCTGTAGTTGGCGATGTCGGGCTTGGGGTTGACGTTGTAGACGATGTGCAGCGACCCCTCCTTGGTCACACCGAGCTGGGAGTAGGCGTTGGCCGGCCCGCCCCGGGCGTTGTCGTAGCTGGGGGGGATGGAAAGGGCGGAGCTCCAGGTCTTGCCGCCGTCGGTGGACTTGGACAGCGCCATCCCCGGAGGAGGTGACTCGGCGATGTTGGCCGTGCCGGTGGGCCAGATGACGTAGGCGTTGCCCTTGCCGTCGACGCGGGCCACCATGCCGTTGCGGCTGCCGGCGGCGCCGAAGTTGGCGGCCTGGTTGGGCTGTGCGGCCCTGGAGTCGGCCGCCGGCGGCCGGGTGGTCGTCGTGGTCGCGCCGGGAGGCGCCGTGGTGGTGGTCGCCGCGGCTAGCGCTTGGTCGCGGACGGCCTGGGGGGCGAAGATGTCCTTGACGAGGTCGACCGGCTCGCCGAACGTGCGCCCACCGTCGGTCGACACGGCCACCATGGGCCGGGCCGGCTCGGCGTTGGGGGCGGTGAGGCCCGGCCGGGTGAGGGCGAACGTCATGTAGACGACGTCGTCCTTGCCGCTCTTGCGCTGGACGGCGATGCTCTGGACCGGCCGCAGGTTCTCGGCCGCCTCCCCGGTCTTGCCCCGGGCCGTGCGCACGACGACGGTATCCCAGGAGTCGCCGAGATCGGGCGAGCGGGCCACCATGACCGCCCCGCCCGTGCGGGCCGCCTCCTCGTCGCCCCAGCCTCCGAGGCCCATGTACAGCATCCCGCCGCCACCGAAGGCCACGGGCGCCTGGATCACGCCTCCCTGGCTCTGGGAGCAGAAGGGGTAGCTGGGGGTGCCCGGACCGGCGTCAGGGCGGACCCAGGTCCGGCCGCCGTCGACCGAGCGGACGATCCCGCACCGGCGGGTTCGCAGGTCGGCGAATCCGGCCACGATGCGCTCGGGGTTCGACGGGTCGACCGCCAGGGCCGGGCTGGAGTAGAGACGTCCGGGGTCGACGTCGGCCAGCGTGGCCTGGACCGGCTTGGTCAGCGTGGGTGGCCCGGCCGCGGGCGCCGGCCCCTGTACCACCAGCACGCCCATTCCGACCACCAGTGCGGCGAGCGCTCGTCGAGATCGCTTCTTCGGCATCGCTGCTCCTTCTGTGTCGTTCGTCCGCTCCTGGGCAATTCCCCCGGCCGTCTGCGTTGGCGTTCGCTCGGGCGTGTACGCCCTGCATATTCTCGGGCCAGTCGTGGCCGGCCGCAAGGGCCGACCCCAAGTGAGTTCTACCGGCTTTGTCGATGCCCTGATCGAAGCAATCGATCAGTGGCCCCGATCGATGACCGCATCTTCGTAGGGGTGGCGCGTCTCTATGGCCTCGTCGATCGAGGAGGAGGACGAGTCGTCCGCTGGGGGGATGCGATGACCTCAATCAGCCGCGATTCGTCCGGGCCGTGGCTCGTTCCAACATGTTCTGGAGCGACGAGGACGAGGCCTGGGTGGCCGACATCCCCGACCTCCGGCACTGCTCGGCCCAAGGCGCCAGTCCCCAGGAGGCGCTCGCGGCGGTGCTGGAGGCGAAGCAAGCCGGCTGGAGTCGGCCACGGAGCACGGCGACCCCACCCCTGAGCCTCGGTACCGGCCAGCCATCCACGCGTCCGGTTAGACGTCGCCTACAACTGCGTCTAAGGCGCCGTTAGTGCCTGCATTCTTTGCCACTTCGGCGCGTTTGGCCCGGGAACCCGAACTCACAACACTTGCGCCCGCCGCAGCGCCCGTAGCACCAAGACGCCGGGGACCATGGGGAGCCAGTAGCTGACGATGCGAAAGACGAGGACGGCCGCGATGACCGGCGCCACGGCGCCGCCGAGGCCGGTGAGGGCGACCACGAGCGCGCTCTCGACTGCGCCGAGTCCCCCGGGTGTGGGGCTGGCAGAGGCGATCGCCGTGCTGGCCAGGTAGGCAAGGGCGAGGCTGGCGAAGGGGAGGTCGATGCCCATTCCGCGACACACGACGGCGAGAGCCCCAAGGTGGCAGGCCGTCGTCGCCGCCGTGCCGAGAGCCAGCAGGGCGGCGCGGCCGGGCCGGTGGAAGAGCGCAGGCAGCGCCCCCGCGGCCAGCCGCAACCGGGCGGTCACGCTCCGTCGCCCCAGGGGACGGCGCAGCGCCAAGCCGAGGGCCACGAGGCCCACGATGACGAGGAAAAGTACGGGCCAGCGTTCGGGCAACCGCTCCTGGAATCCAGGAGTTGCGGTGACAGCAGCCCCGGCGATCACGAGAAGAATGGCGTGAGCCACGACGCTGGTGGCAGTGACCAGGCTGACGACGGTCGTGGCGGCCCGACGCCCGACCCCGACTCGTTCCAGGTAGCGCTCATGGGCCGCCAGCGCGCCCAGGCCCCCGGGCGCCAGGCGGTTGAGGAACGACGAGGCGACGTGCACGGCGGTGGTGCGACCGAACGCCAGCGCCCGGGGCGAGGAGGCGAGCAGGGCCAGGGCCGCGGTCCCGTAACTGAGGGCGATGAACGCCGCCGCCAGCACCAGGTCCGGCCAATCGACGGCGGCCATGGCCCGGAGGATGGAGCTCATATCGGCGATCTGGGGGAGGACGGTGTGGACTGCGAAGGCGCCCACGGCGAGCGTGGCCAGGGTGGCGGGACGGACCCGGGTCAGCGGCGGCGGCTCCGTGGGTGTCACCCCTGCCGCCTCCGCCACCGCCTCCCGCAGATCCTCGAGGAGGCCGCGGTGGCGCCTGAGGGCGGCCCGGGTGGTGACGGAGAGAGCGAGGGGCTGCAGGAGGGGCACCGCCGCGGCCAGCTCGGCGGCGTCAAGCATCTCGGACGCGGCCCGGACGGCGCGAGGGACTCCCACCATGCACGCCAGCGACCCCAACAGCTCCGCCACGTCCTGGCCTCGGCCCCGCTCGCTGGCCGCCGCCTGGGCGTAGCCGAAGTCGACGAACCACGGTAGGCCCTCGGCGTCGACGAGGACATTGGCCAGGCGGAGATCACGGTGGGCGATGCCCGCCCGGTGCAGCTTGGCCACTTCGCTCCAGACCGACCGCAGCAGCGAGTCATCAATCCGGACCGGCTCGAGTGAGCCCAGGCTGCGCCCAGCCACCCACTCCTCCACCAGCATCACGTAACCCTGATCGGCGGGGACGGCGAGGCGCAGCGCCGGGACCCGGACGCGGGCGCGCTGAGCCAGCAGGGACAGGTACGCCTCATGCTCGACCTGCTGCTTCGGTGTGGCAAATGGCGCCTCGTCCTCGACCTCTCGGAAGACGGCGAACCGCCAGAGCTTGTAGAGAAGATCGGCGTCGCGGTGGCGACGGCCGACGAGCTTGACGAAGAGGGCGGCGCCGTCGGCCGCCCTCACGAGAAAGGGGACGAGCGGCGAGCGTCTGCCGTCAGTGGCACCGCCTCGGCCACCTCGATCCCATGGCGGCGAAGTGCCTCCCGCAGCAGTCGAGCGGCGTGGCGTTCTTCGGGTCGGCCCCAGACCAGGTGCACCCCTGAGCCCAGCACCCAGCCGAGGGCGAGCCCGCCCAGGACATCGGCAGGAAGGTGGACTCCCACGTACACCCGCGCGAAGGCAACCGTGAGGGCCGCGCCGGTCAGCACTCGGCGGGTGCGACGCCCGAAGTAGGGGGACGCGGAGGCGGCCAACGCGGCAGCGATGGCCGCATGGGAGGAGGGAAAGCCGAGGTCGTGTGCCTCCAGACCTCGCACGGTGACCGAGTCGAGCAGCCCCCCTGGGCGCCCCCGGTCCACGGCCAGTTTCATGGTCTTCGCCGACAGCCAGGCGGCGGTCCCCGCGACGCCCATGTCACGAGCGAGTCGCGGCCGGCGGGCGGCGAGCGCGATGCCGACGGTGACCGGCAAGGCCCCGACGGAACCTGCCTGCATCAGGAGACGTAAGGGGAGCGACAGCGCCTCGGGTAGTTCGTTGACGAGACGGAACACGTCCGTCTCCGCGGAGCCGGGTCGGTGGCGGCGAGCGGCGAGGGCGCAGGCGGCCACGGTCACCGTGCCCATGACGACCCGCACGACGTCGCCCGGGTGCCGTCGTGCCCGCGGGTCGCTCAAGGTGCGGCGGCTGGCCGTCCCTACCTCTCCTGCGCTTGTCTCTCGGATCATGGCGTGCTCCAGGCCGATAGGGTCTATAGCCGAAGTATGCATAGAACAGGTCGGTTTGAAGCTCGAATCTTCTTGTCGAAGTGCAGACTCGTAGGAAGTTGGGATAGGGAAGCGACTCCGTTGCTTAGCCCCGCCGGAACGAGGGGAGAGAAGGACTCTCAGGCGGCGGTAAGGGCACGCAGGGCCTCCTCCAAGCTCTTCACTCCCCGCACGGGGACGTCGGCACGGGGCGCTTCTTCGACCTCGCCGCCCGGGACGAGGAACAGCTTGGCTCCCGCCTTCTCGGCCGCCTTCGCCTTCTGCTTCACGCCCCCTACCGGGCCCACGTCGCCGTCGGCCTCGATGGTGCCGGTAGTGGCGATCACCCTCCCGGCGGCGTAGTCGCTGGGGGAGAGCATGTCGGCGATGGCGAGGGCGTAGGCCAAGCCTGCCGACGGGCCGCCGACGTTGCGCTCGGCGAAGGAGACGGTGAAGGGTAGATCGGCCTTCAGGCCACGGGTTTCGATGGAGATGCCCAGGCCGACGCCCCCGGAAAGCTGCGGCAGCCGTCGAGTTGTGACGTGGCGCTCCATCCGCTGACCGCCGCGCTCGATGGTGACGGGAAAGCTGGTGCCCGCCGGACGGGAGGAGATGATCCGGGACAGGTCGGAGGCCTCGGTGACCGGTTGGCCGTCGACGGCAACGATCACGTCACCGACGCGGAGGGCTTCGGCCGCGGGGGAGTCCCTGAGCACGTCGACAATGCCCACTCCCGTGCCGCTGACCGAAACCGCCAGGCCCTGTGATCGGGCCGCAGCTACGGCGGCCACCAACTGGGTCTCGGCGAAGACCGCCCGCTGGCGACGGGAGAACTCTCCGGGTGCCACACCACGGGGGATCACCGCCGAGAGGGCCAGCACCTCCCGCTCGGGATCGAGCCCGGCGACCAGGAGACGAAGGGCGCTGGGCTGGCTGATGCGCACACTGGTGAGCAGGTACTTGCCGTTCAACTGGGTGACAGGGATGCCGCTGATGGTGATGTCGTCCGCCGCGTTGGCCGCCTCGCCGGGGGCGATGACGACATATGGCGGGTGATAGAGCGCGGCCCCGGCTCCGACGATGAGGAGCGTCACCGCCACCGAGATCAAGATTCCGGCTCGCCGAGCAGGCTCCGGAGGGCGTCTCGCCGCTCCCACCTCGACGGCCCGAACGATGTCGGCGCCCGAGATGACCCCGACCAGGCGCCCCGCGTCGGTGACCAGCGCCCGGCTCGCGCCACTGTGGAATTGGGGTAGCGCCTCGAGAAGTTCCGAGTCGGCCGAGATGGTCGGGATGTCCTCCAGTGGGGTCATCACCTCCGCCACTCGGCGTCGATGCCTCTCGGGCGCCGGTACGGCGGCGGCCTTGCGAAGGGTGACGACTCCCTGCGGGTGGCCGCCGTCGACCACCGGGTAGGTGGAGAAGCGCTGCTCCGGCGCGACTCGATCGAGGAGGTCCGCGACCGACGCGTCCGGCGAGACCACGACCGGATCGGGCGTCATGACGTCGCGAACCCGGATGCCTCCCAGCGCCCACCGGGCCTGGGCCATCGCGGTCTCGGACTGTGCCGCCTGCAGGATGAACCATCCCAGGAACACGAACCAGATCCCTCCTTGGCCTCCGCCGCCGAACAGCCCGAGCAGACCTATGGCGATGAGCGTCAGCCCGAACGCCCGTCCGGCACGGGCGGCCGAGCGCGTGGCAGCGAGAAAGCTCCGCTGTCGTCGCCACAGCCATGACCGCAGCACTCGTCCACCGTCGAGCGGCAGAGCGGGCACGAGGTTGAACCCCAGGAGGAGGAGATTCAGTCGGGCCACGTAGTCGACGACCCCCTGGACCGGATCGGCCCAGTCGAGCTGGTTGCCGGCCAGAGCGGCGGCACCGAAGGCGGCGGCCAGGGCCAGGCTCACGACGGGGCCGCAGATCGCCACCCGGAACTCGCTGCCGGCCGAGGGCGGGTTGCCGCGCATCTTGGCCACCCCGCCTAGCAGCCACAGGGTGACGCCCTCGATGGGGAGGCCTTCCCGCAGGCCGCGTAGGGCGTGGCCCAGTTCGTGCAGCAGCACCGAGGAGAAGAGCACGAGCGCAGACACCGCGGCCATCGTCAGGTACACCCATCCATCGAGGCCGGGGTAGGTGGCAGGGAAGAGAGCGGTGGCGAGGGACCAGACCACGATGGCGAACACGAACACCCATGACCAGTGCACGCCGATGGGGATGCCACGCACCCGAACCAGGGTGAACGTCGACTCCATCACGGCGATGCTCTACCCCGCTGAACCATCGGATCACGCTGGAGAGCGCGGTTCAACGCACCTTTGAGACAGCACTCTCTCGAGACCAGCACCGCCGAAGCGGACCTGGTGGCGGCTCCGAAGCTTCATTCCGGCGTCGTCTGAGGTGCTGCTGGCTCGTAGACTTTGAGCATGGCGCTGAGAACGATCGACAGGTCGGGCCAGATCTTCACGTACGCAGACCTGGAGGCAGTTCCCGACGATGAGAACGTCTACGAGCTCAGCTACGGAGCGCTCATCGTGACCCCCGCGCACAACACCCGCCATCAGGCAGTCATGGTGACCGTCGCCTCGTTCCTCCACCAGCGCAAGCCGCCGTCCGTCCGTGTTCTCGCCGAGGCGGAGCTGCTCCTCCGACCTGACCTCGTCAAGCGCCCAGACGTCCAGGTAGTGGACGAGAACCTCATGGGCGGACAGAGCGTCGTCGGTACGCCGCTGCTCGTGGTAGAGATCCACTCACCGGCTACAAGGGCGCTGGACCTGACTGAGAAGCGCTTCGTCTACGCCCAAGCCCACATTCCGGCGTACTGGCTTGTCGACCCGAGACCATGACCCTCACGATCCTCGAGCTGATGGACGATCAATACGTCGAGCGAGCGGTGTTGGAGCGCGACGCCCAACTGGACGTGACTCTGCCCTTCAGCATGACGGTGAGCGCTGCGGAGGTCTTTTCCTGACACCTCGAGGGGGCGTCGGCAACTAGCAGGGGTACCGGTTGCGGGGATAATTGGTCGCTCGGGTGACGCCGCGGATGGAACCTTATGACGTGAGACCGTGCACCCACGACCGTCGGTTCAGGCCTCCATCACCACGGGGACGATCATGGGCCGTCGACGGGTGCGCTCGGCGACGAACTTGCCGAGGGACTGGCGGATGTGGCGCTTCAGGGCCTCGGGATCGATAACACCTCCGCTGGCGGGGGGCTGAAGGTCGCGGCGGACCTGCTCACGAGCCTCATCGAGGAGGGACTCGGCTTCGGGCGCGAACACCCAGCCCTTGGTGATGATCTCGGGCCCGCTGATGAGCTCGCCGGAGCCAGCATCGACGGCCACCACGACGAGGATGACGCCCTCATCGGCGAGCACTCGGCGGTCGCGCAGCACCCCGTGGCTGACGTCGCCGACGATGCCGTCGACGTAGAGGTAGCCGGAGGGAACGGAGCCCACGAAGTCGAGCCCCTTCTCCGACAGCTCGACGACGTCACCGTCCTCGGCCAGCAGCACGTTGGTCGGGTGGACACCCATCTCCATGGCGAGGCGGCCATGGTGGGTGAGGTGGCGGAACTCACCGTGGACGGGGATGAAGAACTCGGGTCGGGCGATCGACTGCAGCGTCTTGAGCTCATCGGCCATGGCGTGGCCGGTCACGTGGACGTCGGCAACGCCGGCGTGCACGACCTCGGCGCCCCGGCGGTAGAGGCCGTCGATCACCTTGTTGACCCCGTACTCGTTGCCCGGGATGGCATGGGCACTGATGATGACGACGTCGTCCTCGCCGACGGTCATCCACCTGCTCTCGCCGGCGGCCATCAACGACAGCGCCGACATGGGTTCGCCCTGGGAGCCGGTGGAGATCACGCACACCTTCGCGGGATCGAGGCTGGAGAGCTTCTCGATGTCGGCCATCCGGTCCTCGGGAATGTTGAGGAGCCCCATCTGGCGGGTGAGGGCCACGTTCTTCATCATCGAGCGGCCGAGGGTGGTCACCATGCGCCCGTTGGCGACGGCAGCGTCGGCGATCTGCTGGATGCGATGGATGTGGCTGGCGAAGCAGGCGGTGATGATCCGCTTGCCCCGGTGAGCGGCGAACAGCTCACGGAGGACCTTGCCCACCGAGCTCTCGCTGGCGGTGTGGCCGGCCTCCTCGGCGTTCGTCGAGTCAGCCAGCAGCAGGCGGATCCCGCCCCCCTCACACGCCAGTGCCCCGATGCGGGCCAGGTCGGTCAGCCGGCCGTCGACGGGTGTGAGGTCGATCTTGAAGTCGCCGGAGTGCAGGATGGTTCCCTGGGAGGTCCGGAACGCAGTGGCGAACCCGTCGGGCACGGAATGGGTGACGGGGATGAACTCACAGTCGAAGGGACCGATCTGGCGGCGCTCGCCGTCGGCCAGGGTGATCAGCTCGGTCCGCTTCAGCACTCCGGCCTCCTCCAGGCGGTTGCGCGCCAGCCCCAGGGCGAGCGCCGAGCCGTAGATCGGGAAGGAGAGATCGCGCAGAAGGAACGACAGCGCTCCCATGTGGTCCTCGTGACCATGGGTGATGATGCAGCCCTCGACCCGGCCGGCGTTCTCACGCAGCCAGGTGAAGTCAGGCAGGACCAGGTCGATGCCGGGCATCTCGGCAGTGGGGAACATGAGGCCGCAGTCGAGAAGTACGAGCCGGCCGTCCTGCTCGAAAACGGCGCAGTTGCGCCCGATCTCGCCCAGTCCTCCGAGGAAGGTGATGCGGACGGGGCTATCAGAGGTGGTCAAGGATCTCCGTTCAAAGCGGGAGGAACGAGAACCGCTCCATCCTGGCAGTAGCGACACGTGGCGCTCACTGATCAGACGACGAGCGGTGGCCCGCCGTCCAGCTCGCCCCGCTCGCGTGAGCGGCGGCGAAACGGTCCGCGAGCTCACGAGCCTTTTCCACGCCCTCGACGCGCCGGAGCCAGGCCGCCGGGATGGCATCCTCGCCGAGGCGGGCACCGGAGATGGCGCCGGCCATGGCCGCGATGGTGTCGGTGTCACCGCCGAGGCCGATGGCGAAACGGACGGTGTCGGCGAAGGAGTCAAGATTGAGTGCCGCCGCCGCGATGGCCGCAGGTACCGCCTCAATACCGGTGATGCCGGTACCGGTCGCAGCCGCGACATCAGACGGCGGGCTCCCCGGCGACATCCCGGCGACGAGCTCGAGCGCCGATCGCAGGCGCGGCGTCTCGGCCGTGTCACCCAGTCGGCGGACGAAGCGTCGTAGGCGCCGGCGGCGGGGTCGGCCAGAGCGAGAGCCACGGCTGCAGCCTGGCCCCCGCGGCATCGACTCCCTCGGGGTGGGTGTGGGTGACTCGGGCGCTCTCTCGGCCCAGCTCGGCGGCGACCTCGAGGGAACCGTGCGCACAGATGCCGATGGGGGGGACTCGCATGGCGGCGCCGTTGCCGAAGGATCCCTGCCCGCCGAACTGGGAAGCGGCTGCCTGAGCCCACCCTGCGCCGGTCGCCACCCGGCCGAGCAACTGGGCTACGGCCGGGCCGTAGCCGCGATGGGGCTCACGCTGACAGGCGGTCGCGAAGGTGGCTGCCAGGTGGTCCAGGTCGAGGCGGCGGCAGAACAGCAGCGACTCAGCCAGCGCGAACGTCATGGTCGTATCGTCGGTGTACCGCAGCAGGGCTTGTCCGGCGTCGATACGGGTCAGGAAAGCTGGCGGCACGAGGCCGGGGTGGCCCTCGAAAGGAGCACCCAGCGCGTCGCCCACGACCACGCCCAGGAGGGCGCCGTGATAGCGACGCTCCCGATCGTCGACCTGATCGGGACCAGCACCGCCGACCTGGGTCACGGCCTGTTCGCGAGAGGCGCAGTTCTCAATAGGCACCTCGGGCGGTATGGGTGCTCACGTTCGTCCTCATCGGGACGGCGGTCGGTATGGCCCTGTCGACACTGGAGTGGCAGCCGGAATACTACTGTAACGTAACGGCAGAGCGCCGAACGCGGCAGGGGGCTGCGGAGCCCACGGAGGCGGAGCAGCACGACGATCGAAAGCGACTCCCGATCGAAGCGGCGTCGCCGCGGGACCTCTACCGGACGCAATGGTCCAAGGACGCGGCGACCAACGAAGGCAGGGCCACTATGGCTCCAATGATCCGGCGCGATGGAGTTCGGCCGGAGTGGTCCTGGCGGCGATCGCCACCATCGGATTGCTGCTGCGGGCCGGCCCGCTCGTCGTCCACGGCACCTTCGACGCTGGTCCTGACTACGACGACGGGGTCAACTTCGTGGCCGCTGCGCTGCTCAGCGAAGGACTGATGCCGTACCGCGACTTCTTCTACGCCCACCCGCCCGGTGCCCTGCTGGTGCTCGGCCCTCTCGCCGCGCTCTCCGGGGCGATCGGGCCGGACAACGCCTTCTCCCTGGCGGGATTCGCGTTTGCCGGCGTGGGAGATCCTGGGCTTCCCGTCGGAGCGATGGCACCTGCTGCGCGGTCGACACGCGCCCGGGTCGCTCGCTGCGCTGGCCGGGGCGCCGAGGTTCGGCGGCTCGCCTCGGATGCCTGTGTGTTCAGCTTCCAGCCCGTTGACCTTCTCGCCGGCGGCGCCTTCCTCCCCGCGATCCTCGACTCCCGGTGATCGCGGATCCCTACGGAGCGATGCTCTTCGCTGCCCTGGCGACGGGGGCCCGGTTCGACAGCATGGGCACGGCTTTCGCTGAGGAGGCCTCGCAGGTAGAGATGAGGGCCGTCATCGAAGGTTGCCGCTTCCTCGTGATGGGGCCCCGTGCGGCCTCGCAGCTGTCGGACAGCACAAGGTCCTGGTTGGAGGCGAACTTCGACCGCCGGCCGGGGGGGCCGGGCGCTGACGATATCTGGGAGAGGCGGGGACGACCTGCGGGGCGCCGGGTGAGGAGATGCTCGCCGGGGTGAAGGGCCGAGCCACCTGCGCCGCAGATCGCCGCTGCTGTCCGGCCCGCTTACCTCATCGGCGGCCTCGAGCACCACCGGCTGCTGGTCGTCCGGGAACGGAAGGGAGGCAAGCAGGTGGCGGGGGACCCCGTCGGCTGCTCGAATGAGACCGGGCTCTACCCGGATCTGAGCTTCAGCCGGACACACGTCAACGCCGAGGTGTACCCGGCCCTTGATTGACGCCTTACCATCTCAGCACGGTGCGATGCTGGCGCCCCGGCGTGCACAACCCTCCCGACGCGATGGCGTTCGGCAGAGTCTCCCGTCACGTCAGAGTACAATTGGAGCCCGGAGCAAGGGAGTCAAGCCGGATGAGCCGCGTCATGTACCAGATCGGCGAGGTCGCCGAGGCCGTCGGCCTGTCGCTGCGCACGATCCGCCACTACGAGGAGGTGCGGCTCGTCCCTCCCTCCGGGAGAACAGCCGGGGGCTTCCGGCTCTACGCCGATGACGATGTGGAGCGGCTGAGGGTTGTCAAACAGATGAAGCCGCTAAACTTCACGTTGGAGGAGATGCGCGACCTGCTTCAGGTGCGCGAGTGGCTGGCCGCAGATGTCGCGGGTGAGGAGCGTGAGTCCCTCGTCGGGCGCGTCGCCATGTATGCGGCGGCCGCGCAGACTCGCTGCGAAACGCTGCGCTCCGAGCTGCAGTCGCCCGAGGCGTTTACGGCGACCCTGCGACGCGAAGTCTCCCGGTCGCGCCGCGCTTCCGGCTCCCGACCATGACCCTCGCCATGCCAGCGGTCGACGGGCTCGCCGAGCAGGCCGCGATCCGGCGCACCTTCGCCATCATCAGCCACCCCGACGCCGGCAAGACGACACTCACGGAGAAGTTCCTGCTCTACGCCGGCGCGGTGGCCGAGGCGGGGGCGGTCAAGGCGCGCGCCGGCCGTCGGCGGGCGACATCGGACTGGATGGCCATGGAACAGCAGCGGGGCATCTCCATCACCTCCACCGCCCTCCAGTTCACTTACCGGGGCCACGTCGTCAACCTGCTCGACACGCCGGGCCACCGCGACTTCTCCGAGGACACCTACCGCGTACTCGCCGCCGCCGATGCCGCGGTGATGGTCCTCGACGTGGCCAAGGGCATCGAGGCCCAGACCTTGAAGCTCTTCGAGGTGTGCCGGGCCCGCAACATCCCCATCCTCACGTTCCTGAACAAGTACGATCGGCCGGGGCGCGATCCGCTCGAGCTGCTCGACGAGATCGAAGCTCGCATCGAGCTTCGGCCCACCCCGGTCACCTGGCCGGTGGGAATCCCTGGCGACTTCCGTGGGGTGATCGATCGTCGAACCGGCGAGTTCGTCCGTTTCACGCGGACAGCCCGGGGTGCCACCGCAGCGCCGGAGGAACAGATCGACGCTCGTCGCGCCGGGGATGAAGAGGGCCCGGCCTGGAGCGCCGCCTTGGAGGACTGCGCGCTGCTCGACGAAGTCGGCGCCCATGTCGACGCCCCCTCGTTCCTCGCCGGTGAGACGAGCCCACTCTTCGTCGGCTCGGCCCTGACCAACTTCGGCGTCCGCCACCTTCTCGACGCGGTCATCGACATGGCCCCGCCGCCTTCTTCCCGCCTCGACGCCAGCGGTGTCGCCCGGCGCCTCGACGCCCCCTTCTCGGGCTTCGTGTTCAAGGTCCAAGCCAACATGGACCCCGCCCACCGCGACCGCGTGGCGTTCGTCCGGGTGTGCTCCGGGCGCTTCGATCGGGGCATGACAGTCACCCACGGAGCGACGCGACGGCCCTTCTCCACCAAGTACGCCGCTTCGGTCTTCGGCTCCGAGCGCGACACCATCGACCAGGCCTATCCGGGCGACGTCATCGGCTTGGTCAACGCCAGTGAGCTGCGGATCGGCGACACTCTCTACCAGGACGGCGAGGTGACCTATCCGACCATTCCCACGCTTATCCCGGAGCTCTTCGTCCGCGCCCGGGGCCGGGACACCAGCCGTTACAAGCAGTTCCGCAGCGGCATGGATCAGATGGAGCAGGAGGGGGTCGTCCAGGTGCTGCGCGACCCCGGCGGGGATCCCACGCCCGTGCTGGCCGCCGTCGGCCAGATGCAGTTCGAGGTCTTCATCCACCGTCTGCAGCACGAGTTCGGAGCCGCCGCCGAGCTCTCGCCGCTGCCGTTCAAGGTGGCCCGTCGGACCGACGAGGCCACTGCTGAGCACCTGCGCCGCATGAGCGGCGTCCTCGTGCTGGTTCGCCGTGACGGCGTCCCGCTCGGACTGTTCGAGAGCGAGTACTGGCTGCAACGGGTGGAAGCCGACCATCCCGACTGGTGCCTGGAGCGCATCCTGACCGGCCCGAGGTGACAGTGAGCGACATCGTGTGCCCGAACTGCGGCGTCGAGGAGCACCTCACCGGCGAACGCCATGGCGAGGTCATCCGCATCACCTGCTCGGCGTGCAACCTCATCTGGGACCGTGACCCTTCGCCCCGCTGCCCCACCTGCGCCGGCGCCGACATGTGCCCCGTGCCCCAGGCCGTGTGGGAGAAGGCACGCGGCAACCAGCTCACGACTGTCGCCCTGCGGACCATCTACCTGTGCTCCACCTGCGATGCCGGCCGGCTGAGAGCGCATCTCGACAGCGGCAGCCCGGTGCCACCCGACGACAATCCCGTGGCGGGGGGGCGATGACCCCGGATGTCGCCCAGGCACTGCTGGTCGACCTCTACGAGCTCACCATGGTCGACGCCTATCGCCGGGAGAACATGGCCGACCGCCCGGCCACCTTCAGCCTGTTCGTTCGGGCACTGCCCCCGCAGCGGAGCTGTCTCGTCGCCGCCGGGCTCGAAGATGCGCTGGCGTGGTTGGAAAAGCTCCATTCGGACCAGAGGAGCTCACTGTCGTCGAGGGTCTGGGCCTGTTCAGCCCGGAGTACCTCGACTGGCTCGGCACGCTGCATTTCACCGGCGCAGTTCGGGCCGTCCCCGAGGGGACCGTCGTCTTTGCCGAGGAGCCCATCCTCGAGGTCGACGCTCCCATGGCCGAGGCCCAGTTGGCGGAGACGTTCCTGCTCAACCAGATCACCCTGCAGACAACTCTCGCCACCAAGGCCGCCCGGTGCCGGCAGGCCGCCGGGGGGCGGGCCGTCGTCGACTTCGCCCTCCGGCGCTGCCAGGGCATCGACGCCGGGATGAAGCTGGCCCGCATCTGTGGCCTGGTCGGCCTCACCGCCACCAGTAACGTGGCCGGCGCCGGCCGCTACGGCGTGCCCGCCTCCGGAACGATGGCCCACGCCTTCGTGCAGGCCCACGACGACGAGCTCGATGCCTTCCGCTCCTTCGCATCGGCCTTCGGCGACGCCACCGTCCTCCTGGTCGACACCTACGACACGCGCCGCGGCATCGAGCGCGCCATTCGAGTGGCCGGAGAGATGCGGGAGAGGGGAGTGGAGCTTCGGGGGATCCGCCTCGACTCCGGCGATCTGGCTGCCCTCGCCGACCACGCCCGCCGGCGCCTGGACGACGCCGGTTTCGACGACGTCCAGATCTTCGCCAGCGGTGGCCTCGACGAGCACGAGGTCCACAGGCTCCTCGACGTCGATCACGCCCCGATCGACGGGTTCGGGTTGGGCTCCTCGCTCGGCGTCTCCGCCGACGCGCCCACCCTCGACACCGTCTACAAGCTCGTCAGCTACGACGGCCGACCGGTACGCAAGACCTCGACCGGCAAGGCGACCTGGCCCGGAGCCAAGCAGGTGTGGCGTGCCTGCGACTGGAGCGAGGATGTCGTGGCCCTGGCCGAGGAGCCACCGCCCGGAGTCGACTACCAGCCCCTGCTCGACACGGTCATGCTCGACGGGCGTCGTACCGGAGCGGGGTGCCGGCAACTTCCACAGGCGAAGGAGCACTTCGAGCAACAGTGGGAGGAGCTCCCGCAGTCCCTCCGCCGTCTGACCGATCCCCAACGGCACCCCGTCTGCATCTCGGCGGCCCTCCGCCACACGGCGAGCGAGATCGACGTCCACAACGAGGAGGAACGGCATGGCAACGTCTGAGACAGTCGCCTTTGACGCGAGCACCGCGCTGATCGTGACGGACGTCCAGAACGACTTCGCCGACCCACGGGGCAGCCTGTACGTGGACGGAGGCGAGGAGATCATTCCCGTCGTGAACGATCTCGTCGCCGCCGCCCGGGAGTCCGGGGCCGTCGTGGTGTACACCCAGGACTGGCATCCTCCAGCGACGCCGCACTTCGACACTGAGGGCGGGATGTGGCCGGTTCACTGCGTCCAAGGAACCTGGGGCGCCGAGCTCCACCCCGACCTAGAGGTCGCCGGTCCAGTGGTGCGCAAGGGCAGCGGGGGAGAGGACGGGTACTCCGGATTCGCGGTTCGCGACGTCGGTACCGGCTCTGAGCAGCCGACGGAGCTCGACGCCATCCTCCGTGAGCACGGCGTGCGCGGGGTGGTGGTGGTCGGTCTCGCCGAGGACGTCTGCGTCAGGGCGACGGCGCTCGATGCACGCCGTCTCGGCTACGACACCATGGTGCTGCGCGAGGCGACCAGAACCGGTCAAGCTGGCGGTCGGTGACGAACGGGCCTCGATTGAGGCGATGGTGGCCGCCGGTGTGAGCGTCCGCTGAGCCTGACCCCCGGCCTCCGGATCCCGCTGCTGGCGCTCGCAAGCAGCACGCACGCCACTTCACACCAGCCACCCAGCAAGGCGAGGCGCGCGGCGCGCGGCGCTCGGCGGCTGGCCTGGGGGACAGGCTAGCTTGCAACCAACAAACCGAGCGAGGGAGCAACCATGACGAGGCGGCTTCGGGCAGCTTTCGGGTGCATCGCGCTGATGCTGCCGCTGGTGGTGGGGGTCGCTCAGCTACCGGCCGCGGCCAACGACATCCAGCCCTTCGACACGGAGTTCAGCACCGACTTCGTGTCCGCCGGCTTCGGCGGCATCCGCGGCATCGGCACGGGCACGCTGACGCTCGCCGGGGTATCGGGCCCGGTCACCAGGGCGCTCCTCTACTGGCACGGCCCGACCGATTCGACCGACCCGACGGCCAACGCCTCGGTCACCTTCGGCGGCACCCCGGTGACCGGCACCCAGATCGGGTTCTCGGACAACAACTGCTGGGGCTTCGCCAACAGCCAGGCATACCGCGCCGACGTGACCTCACTCGTTGCCGGCGACGGGAGCTACAGCCTGGCGAACTTCACCAAGCCCAACGCGGAGATCAACGGCGTCTCGCTCCTGGTGTTCTTCGACGACGGCAACCCGGCGAACAACCGGGACATCGTGCTGTTCGACGGGAACGATTCCAACATCCCCAACCCATTCGACGCCGCCGGCTGGAACACCACCTTGTCCGGCATCAACTACAGCGGTGGCACGGCCAACCTCCAGCTGCACGTGAGTGACGGACAGTCATCTGCCGACGCTGCCCTGCTGCTCAACGGGATGACCCTCGCTCCTGCCGGGCCCGTGTTCCAGGGCAACACGGTGCCCAACGGGCCCAGCGCCGGCACCACGGCCGGCGGCCTGTGGGACATCCGCGACTTCGACGTGACGCCGTTCCTCACCCCCGGCCCGAACACCTTGAACCTCACGACGGGCCTCAACAGCGACTGCCTGTCGCTGATCGTGGTGGCGTTCGACCTTCCGGCGGGCGCAGCCCCGGGCCCGGGCCCGGGCCCGGATGCCTGCGCCCTACCGAGCCCGCTGCCGCCAGGCGTGATCTTCGCCGTTCCCGGCCAGGTCACGATCGGCACCGCGGGTAACGACGTCATCATCGGGACCGCGGGCGACGACCGCATCGCCGGCATGGGCGGCAACGACAAGATCTACGGCCTGGGAGGCAACGACAAGCTCTCGGGCGGCGACGGCGACGACCTCCTCTGCGGCGGGGACGGCAACGACGAGCTGTCGGGCGGGAACGGCAACGACGAGCTCCACGGCGAGGCCGGCAACGACGATCTCGCCGGCGGCGACGGTGACGACGTGCTCTTCGGAAGCGTCGGCGATGACCGCCTGTCGGGTGGTCCGGGCGTCGATGTCTGCACGGGTGGAGGCCAGGCCGCCGACACCTCGGCCCCGAGTTGCGAGACCATCAATCCGTGAGTTGATCTCCGAGGCCCTCGGTACCAATACCAGGGATCGCCGTCAGTCGAGTTGGGATGGAATGCCCCTCAACGCGGTATCGCTAGCAGCGCGAAGCCGCGGGGCGGAGCCCCGCCCGGTTCGACTGGTGGCCCGCAGGGCGTTATGCGGCTGGCGTCAAGGTGACTGAGTGAC
>Ga0247719_1000422_pt1 | contig 26271 bp, 27 predicted proteins | sample 41E_DmetaG_FD_189046 | JGI IMG/M metagenome (GOLD analysis project Ga0247719, IMG submission 189046) | Soil microbial communities from hillslope of Landscape Evolution Observatory, University of Arizona, Oracle, AZ, United States - 4-1-E_D | ecosystem: Engineered > Artificial ecosystem >...
GGTGGGTGGCTGGGGCTCAACTCGCCGCCGTCCGGGCGCGAAGAAGGGCATCTCGGAGACAACGGCGACCCCGGGATGCCCTCCTCTTCGCACGGACCGTGTTCGGCCCATTCCGACGTCACGACTTCTAAAAGGGGTCTTCTCCACGGTCGTAGGAAGGGGGCGCCGGGCCGGACGAGCCAGTTCGGCCGGCCGCCGGTGCAGCCGCCCCGACCTCCGCAGGCGCCCGGCGCTCGTTCTTGACCACCTGTGCCGTCGCCCAGCGAAGGCTCGGGCCGACCTCGTCCGCCACGATCTCGATCTTGGACCGCTTCTCCCCTTCCGGGGTCTCCCACGAGCGCTGCTCGAGGCGGCCGGTGACGACCACGCGTGCCCCCTTGGACAGGGACTCGCTGGCGTTCTCTGCCATCTCCCGCCAACAGACGACGTCGAAGAAAGACACCGCCTCCTTGCGCTCGTTGGTCTGCCGGTCGTTCCACACCCGGTTGACCGCCAGCCCGAAGCTGGCTGTGGCCTGCCCACTGGCGGTGAAGCGGAGTTCGGGATCCCTGGTGACGTTGCCCACCACGGTGACGCTGTTGTCGCTGGACATCGGTAGGTCCTCTCTTTTCGCTGTTCTCGGTTGCCTCATTTTACGAAGGGGATGCGACAGAACGCCTCAGGCTGCTCCATCGCGCCGGGCCCGAGCAGGGCGAAGAACTCCGACACATCCGAGCGCCGGCGCACGCGGCGCATGGGTGGCATCGACGCCAGGATCCGATCCCGGTACGGGGCCTCGGCCAAACGGGGGTCGAGGACCGCCACGACCCCACGGTCGGCCCCGGTGCGGATGAGCCGGCCGACGCCCTGGGCGAGGCGGGTCGCTGCGTAGGGGATGTCCACGGTGTAGAACGCCGAAGGCCCGGCACGCTCCCTACGGGCTTGGGCCAGCGGGTCGTCTGGTCGAGCAAAGGGAAGGCGGTCCAGTGTGACGAGGGAGCAGGCCTGTCCTGGCACGTCCACGCCCTGCCAAAAGCCCATCGTGGCAAACAGACACGATGTCTCGTCACTCCGAAATGCCTCGATAAGGGCGGGCTTGGGGAGGTCGTTCTGGGCCAGCAGCCGGAACGGGACCCGTGCGTCCAGCGCCTTGCGGGCCGCGCCCATGGCCCTCCAGGAGGTGAAGAGGGCCAGGGTCCGTCCGCCGGCGGCACCGATGAGGAACTCGAGCTCGTCGTGGGACGCCGCCTCGAACTCCCCAGAGCGGGGATCAGGCAGGCGGGGAACGTACAGGAGAGCTTGGCGGCGGTAGTCGAACGGGCTCTCCACACTCAGCTCTCTCGCCCGTCGCCCGAGGCCCAGTCGTCCCGCCACTCCGGGCGGGACGGTCGCCGACGTCAGGATCGCTGTGGCCGAGGACCACGCCACCCGGGCCAGGTTCCCGCCAACGTCGATCGGGGCCACCCGCAACGTCGGCTGGACCACGCCTGCCTCCACCCAGGTGACCTGTCCCGCTCCCGCCTTCAGGACCGCTTCGACGTCTCCACCAAGGCCCGTGAGTGCTTTGGCCACCCGTTCCTTGCGCGCGGCGAGGTCACCGCCCGCTGCGAGCTCACGAAGCCGGCCCTGCTCCTGGCGGACCGCTTCTGCGAGTTGCTCCAGTGCCTCGCCCAGACCGGCATCGCCCGCAGCGCCCTTGGCCATCCGCTTGCCGGCGTGCGGTGCCAGGACCCGGGCCAGAGCGTCGGCGTGGCGGAATAGCCCCGCCGCCGACCGCCGGCTCCCGGAGAGCGTCCTCAATGCGTTCGCCACCCCGCGCACCCGACCAGGGCTGAGGGTTACTCCCAGGGACGCGGAAATGATGTCTTCCGCATCATGGCATTCGTCGATTACGACCGCTGCGTGGGGGGGCAAAAGGAAGCCGCCTGACGCGACGTGCGCACCGAAAAGGTGGATGTTGATGACGATCACCTTCGCTTGTCGGGCACGCTCGTAGGCCGCCTCGGCGAAACACGTGTCGCCCCGCGGGCACTTCTTCGCGCCGGGGCACTCGCCCTGGCCGACGCTCACCGCCGACCAAGCCGCTGCGCTGGGCTCGAAGTCCAACTCGGCCCGGTCACCCGTCGGGCTGTGTCGTCCCCAGTCGATCAGGCGCTCGGTCTCCTGCGCCACCGAATCGCCATCGTCGCCGCTGGCCCCCTCGTCGAAACCCAGGGTTGGCGTGGTGCCGGACCTGCGGGCGGCAGCCGCTGACTCATCGGCGGCCTGCTGGCAGAGGTAGTTGGTACGGCCCTTGAGGACTGCCCACCGCAGGCCGCCTCCCAGCGCCGCCGCGAGTGCCGGCAGGTCCTTGTCTGCGAGCTGGTCCTGGAGTGCCTTCGACGCGGTGGCGATGACGACCGTGTGCCCCGACAGGGCAATAGGCAGGGCGTACGCCAGGCTCTTGCCGACACCGGTTCCGGCCTGCACGACCAGGGGGGTCGCGGTGTCAAGCGCCTCAGCGACGGCGACGGCCATGCGCTGCTGGCCGGCGCGGACCTCGCCGCCTGGGCCGAACCCGGCGGTCACGGCGTCGAGCGCCGCCAGGACGTCCTCGGCGCCAAGGTGGCGTGGCGCCGAGTCGCCCGCGTCGACTTCCGCCTCGGTCTTTTGCCTCACAAAGATCACTGGCGGGCCACTGATGCCGGCGGGGCAGCCGCCAGAGGGCTGGGTTCGGCCACCGGAGGTCTTACGCGCTCCGCCGAAGCGTGGCCCGCTCGCCGGCCACGCCCATGGCAGCGGTGCCGAACGGCCCGCGCCACACGCCGTGGTCCCTCCCCGACCCGTCATGTCCGGCGTCCGGGAAACAACGCCGAAAATCCTCACCAACGAGCTCGCCAGTCACTTCGAGGATCTCGCAACGGTCGACCTCCACGTCGAATCCGAAGACGGCCGAACGACGATCAAGCCCCGCCTCGGCCCACCCCACGAGGGCGGTGTAGCCAGCGGCATCGACCAGACCAACACTGGCCGTCAGCGCGCGAAGCCTGACCGTGCGGCCCTGGCGACCGGATACGACGGCCGGCCGGAGCACGGGGTTGCGGGACGACCGTGGGGCGGGAACGTGGGCCCACACCACGACCCCCGGCACCAGCGACGTCACGGCGACGGGCCGGACCCCGCTCATGATACGCACGCGCCGGCGGGCCCGCCGAAGCTCTGCGTGGCGTTCCGGGCCCCGCTCGCGTGCGGTGTGCCTCATGGGCGTGCGCATCGGTCCTCCCGGGGCAGGGTCGAGGGTCTGTGTGGCTCACCATGCCATGGCCGTGCGGCTCGACCGCCGTGGCTGAGATCGACGCCTCAGGCCGCTGCGCCGTGGCCCCGCTCCCCCGGCGACGCGGTCATCCGGGCCTGGCGGCAGAGCCGATCGAGGCGTCGCCGGGCGGCCTCGGACCGACAGGCCAGGTCTGCGGCGCGGGCGACGCCGTGACGGGCTGTGGTCTGGTCCCGGCCGCCCAACGCCCGTCCAATTCCGGGGTAGCTGAGCGCGGCCGCTCGGTGGAGGACATACATCGCCGTCTGGCGCGCTTCCACCACCGCCGCCCCACGGCTCGGACCGCTCAGGTCGGCGATACTCAGCCCGTAGTCCCCGGCCACCACGCGCAGAGCGGCCTGGGCCAACGCCGAGTTCTCGTCGCTCGCATCGCGGCGTCGCCGACGGGCGACGCTCACCGTTGCCCGCAGGGCGCCGGCGGCGATGCTGGAATCGACGTGATGGGAGGGGTCCGCCACGGTGCCCTCCCGCACGGCGCAGACCTCGAGCACCAGGGCGTCCAGTTGCCTGCGACTCAGGGGCGACGCCGCGGCCCGCTGCGCGGCCCTGGCCACGCCGTGCATCACTGTGGCGTGGTCACGGTGCAGTCGGCGGCCGATCTCGGAGTACGACAGGCTGAGCCCTTCGTACAGCGCAAACATCAGGGCCTGTCGCGCCTCGGCGACCGCCCGTCCGCCGGGGCGAGGCCCCACCATTGCCGGGGCCGGCACCCCCAGCCGGGCCGCGACGAGCGCCACCGCGCTGGACACCGGATCGCGCTCGCCTTGACCGACCATGGCCGCCACGGGCGTCGCCAATGCAGTCGGGGGCGGGGGGGAGTACGCCGGGACTCGCCACCCAGCGAGTGCTCGGTCTCGGGCGGCGGCCAAGGCCTCTGGGAGGACCGAAGCCGCCAGTAGCTCGCGCTCTCTCGGGCTGGCCCCGCCGGCAACACCAAACCGGCTTCCCTGCTCCTCCGAACACAGGGTCGACCACAAGCAGACCTCGCGCACCGGGCAACGGGCGCACAGGGCCCGCGCCCCCGCCTCAGGGCCGTACATCACCGCCGTCTCGCCCCGGCAGGCGCTCGCTTCCTGCCAGCGGAGCGGACGGCCCCCAACTCCGACCGCCTCGATCGGGCACCGAGCGAGCGGGCCCGGGGAGCCGTGCTCGACAGGGCCACGGTTCATCGGGCCACCGCCAGCTCATGAGTGCCCTCGCTGGCGACATCCCCGGGAAGGGCAGCTGTCCCGAGGCCGCCGGCGTCCTCCTCCGGCCGACGACGCCCGACCCGACGGCGGGCGGTGACAACCCGGTACAGGTTCGGGTTGCCGCGTCCCCGCCGGTGCTCCACGTCGAGGTGTTGGCGGGACTCGAGCTCCCGCACGCAGCGCTTGACGGTCGACAGGGACACGCCCGCTTCCCTGACGATCTCCTCGAAGCCGATCGGGCACCAGTCTCCCCCGGTCACCCTGGCCGCGATCGCCTCGAGGACCCGCCGGCAGGATCCTCTCGTCGGCGAGTGCCGGCCGACCCAGGTGGAGGGCTTCATCACGCGGCTCCCGCCGGCTCGGAGCAGGCGACGATGACGCGCCCCAACACCGTCGAGGGATCGGTCCGGTCGGGAGCTCGGCAGCTCCGCCCAACCAGGCCGGACCCGACCAACGCGGCCACTGCCGAGGCAACTTTTCTCTCGCTGCGTCCGATGCTCTGGCCCATGGCCCTGTTCGTGGCGTGGTCACGTTCGGGGTTGGGGAGGGAGGCCAGGTAGCGGTACAGCAGGCTGGCCACGGCGTCGACGCCCTTCTCGTGGGGCCGTTGATCGGGCAGGGGGCGCGGGCTCACGGTGCACACCATGCCGGGGCGGTACCGAGACCCTGGTGGCCGTTGCCAGCCTGCACAATCCGGGCGTGGCCCACATCGGCGGCTCCAGGCGGCCGGAAGGGAGCCGTAGGGGCTGGTAAGGATGCCTTATCACCTGCCCGGCCTCGAATAGTCCAGTGGCGACCAGCCCTCGTAGGTCTCCTTACTGGCTCCCCCGATGGAGGACGAGGCGCCTCTTCGCCTTGCCGTCGACCTGCAGGAGCTCCGATCCGCGCCGCCCCGACACCTCGGGACCGGCTGGCATCGCCTCGGAGACCGCGTGGGGTACCGGCGCCTGGCCATGTATCAACCGCCGCTTCGAGCCACCCCGGCATGGTGTGAAGGCGTGAACAACCCGAGGTTGCCCTTCCACGAGGCACAGCCGCTAAGCGCTGCAGCGCGAGCGCTCTATGACCACCTGTGTTGGCTCGGTGAGCCGGCGGTCTCGCACCTGACCAACAGCACCATGGCGGCCGCTATCGGACGGAGCGAGCGCACCGTGATCCAAGCGCTCAATGACTTGGCGGCCGCTGAGCTCATCGACAGGGAATACCGGGCCCCGGACAGGACGGATCCGGCCACGGCGTCGGGACGGGTTATCAGCCTGCGCCGAGCACCGGCGGCATGAGCCGACCCCGCCAAGCCTCGTCGCGGCCCGAGACGCCCCGCCTCGACGCGCTGCTGGCCACGCACGACGGGTTCTTCATCCGCTTGGGCCTCGTCGACATCGCCGGGGACTTGGCGAGTGGGGCCCTGCTCTCCCAGCTCGTCTACTGGCATCCTCGGCTGACCATCGAGCGCGACGGGTACCTGTGGCTGGCGAAGACACGCGGCGACTGGTGGGAGGAGTGCCGCCTCACGGAGATGCAGGTTCGAAGGGCGATCGGGCAGCTGGAGGGCCGCGGGCTCATCGTCAAGGCGATCTGGAAGTGGCGCGATGCCCCGACCACCCACCTCCGCCTGGTGCCCGAAGTGATAGAGGCGGAGCTGTCGAACCTCCCTCCGGGCGGAGGGGACCAATCCATCCGGGTGAAACACCCAAATCCGGTTCCGGGCGAAACACCCGGAACGTTCCGGGGGAATCCACCGGATCAATCTGGTGGAGACGCCCAGATCGATTTGGGTGAAACACCCGATTCCTCTTCCTTACATACAGAGACTACATACAGAGACCACATACAGACGTCGGCGACAGCCGACGTCGAAGCTGAGGTTGAAGGCTCGTCGTCGGTACCCCGGCCGGAAGTTCCCACCCTCTTTGGCTTGGAGGCGGTTCCCCGGCGCATGGAGGAGGAGGTACGCGCTGTCTTCGAGGAGTGGGTGCGGGTGACCAAGCGCACGGGACGGACACTCCTTGACGACAAACGGCGGAACCTGATCGGAGCAGCGCTGCGAGATTATTCCCTCGAGGACTGCCTGGATGCGGTGAGGGGGTGGAGGCGCAGCGAGTTCCATTGCGGGGAGAACCCCGGGCAGAAGGTTCACAACGACCTGCAATTGCTTCTCCGCGACGCCGAGCACCTAGAGCGCTTCCGAGACCTTGAGCGCGCTGGACCGGCGCCGAGGAGACCGGGCAACAGGAACCCGAGCAACGGCACGATCGGCACCTTCGACCAAGCCGGAGAGGTGGCCCTGTGAGAGAGGACGGCTACGACGACACCTTCTGGGCCGAGGTCGAAGAGGCGTCCGCCGCGCACGCGGCGATGGAGGCGGAACGGCGACGGCTCGACGCTGTCGTGGAGTGGCGCCGAACGTGCCCGTCGGAGTTCGTGCACGCCGACTGGAACTCCGTGCTGGCCCGAGATCCCTCGCATCCGCCGGCTGTGGTCGCTCCGCTGGAGGCGTGGTGCACTTCGCCGGGCCCCAGCCTGGTACTGCTGGGCTCGCTGGGGGCGGGCAAGACACACTTGGCCTGCGCCGTGGCCCACCGTCTGGCGTCGACGTTCGGGACCTGGGCGACGTTCATCTCCGTCGAGGCCCTGATGGCGTCACTGCAGGAGGGATTTCGCAGCAGCGAACCGAGTACTGGCGCTCCGACCCTCAGCACGTACTCGGAACCGGGCCTACTGGTCCTCGACGACCTGGGATCGGGGCGGCTCATGCCGACGGAGTGGGAGGCCAAGGTCATCAATGAGTTGTTCAACCGCAGGTGGTCGAGCGGCAGGCCGACGGTGGTGACCAGCAACCTGTCCATGGCGGCAACTGGTCCGGGCGAGGCATCGGATCCCGGGCACTCCGCGATCGCGCTCGATCTCCGCTCCTACGTGGGCGAGCGGACCTACGACCGGCTCCGGGACGGTTCGGCCATCGTCCTCGTGGGCGAAAGCCTGCGAGGACGCCGGGCGGCCGCCGGCGCCGCCTCGTGAGGCCCAGGTTGAGCACCGGGCCGGTTCGACGGGCAACAGCACTCCCCCGTCCCCCGCACCTGGCCACGCGATGACCCTCACCAGCGGGGAACGCACAACCGCGAAGGCAAGGACGCTCCCGCACGACGCTGTGGCCGAGGAAGCGCTCCTGGGTGCCGTCCTGCTTTCCCCTGCTGCTCGGGACGCGGCCATGGCCATCGTCACCCCTTCGCACTTCTTCGACAACACCAACGCCGGCGTGTACGAGGTCGTGTGCCGGCTGCACGACGCCGGCGAGACCGTGGACCCCGTGGTCGTCGCCCACTGGCTCGGCGAGTCCGGCCCTGACGCGTTCCGCCTGGTCGCTCTCATGGAGGCCTGCCCGGCCGCCTCGGCGGTGGAGTCCTACGCCGGGATCGTGGCCAACGTCGCCACCTTGCGGCGGGTGATCACGACCGGCCACCAGATCTCCGAGATCGGCTACGAGTCCCCGGCGGACGTTATCGAGGCCCTAGCCCAGGTGGAGGAGCTGGCCGCCGCCCTCGAGCCTCCGGTGTCCGCCTCGGCTCGCTCCGGCCGCCAGCTCGTCGACGAGCTGCTCGACGAGCTCGAAGCCGCCGAGGAGGGGCGGGGCATAATGGGCCTGCCCACGGGACTGCCTGACCTCGACGCCATCATCGGGGGCCTCCGGCCCGGCCAGCTGATCGTGGTCGGGGGCAGACCCTCGCACGGCAAGACGGCCCTTGCCACCGGAATGGCGACGCACGTCGGCGCTCTTGGTGTACCTGCCTACTTCGCCTCGGCCGAGATGTCGGGGCAGGAGGTCGTGCGGCGGATGGTCGCGGCGCGCGCCCGGTTGTCCACCAAGGCGATGGAGGCGGGGGCGTTGAGCCCGGACCAGCACTTGCGACTGGCGGAGGCGGCCGGCCACATCGCAGGGTTGCCGATCGTCGTCGACGACGCATTCCAGCTGACGATCGCCACCATCCGGGCTGGAGCCCGTCGCCTACGCAGTCAGCATGGCCGGCTGGGAGGCATCTTCGTCGACTACCTCCAGCTAATGACCGGGTCAGCGAGAAGCGAGACCCGGCAGGTGGAGATATCGATGCTCACCAGGGCCCTCAAGACCCTGGGACGGGAGCTCGAGTGCCCAGTCGTGGTGCTATCGCAGCTGTCCCGCAACCTTGAGCAGCGACCGGATAAGCGCCCAGTACTCGCCGACCTTCGCGAAAGTGGCGCAATAGAACAGGACGCCGACATCGTGATTTTCGTATATCGCGACGAGATGTACGACCGAGGATCAGCTGATCGCGGTAAGGCGGAACTCATCGTCGCAAAAAACAGGAACCGTGAGGCGCCGGCGACGGCAATGGTGTCCTGGCAGGGAGCGTGGATGCGCTTTATCCCACTTTCGAACCAAGAAGTATTGTCTTCGGGAGGATCTGGCGATCAGTTCTAGTGGTCCGTCGGAGACATGGCTTGGTCTTGACTTTCCTCCGGCGAGATCCGGCATGTTGCATCGGGGGCCGGGACAAAGCCCACGCGGGGCATAATCGCTGATCCCGTCCAGGAACAAGTGGGCCCCCTCGAGGTCGTGTCCTCAGTCCGGTGAATAGAGGACACCTCACCCAGCTGGTACAGCTTGTCGTTATGGGATGGCAGGACCAGGGGGTGCTGGGGCTGCTGCCTCTTCAGTGGAGCTCCAGCGCTGCCAGCTCCAGCGACAGTCGATCGACATAGGTGGTCGCAGTGCCGCCACCGGGCAGGGCCACTCCGGCCTCGGTTCGCCACATGGCGTCGCCGAGGGCGGTGAGGACGTGCCACGCCATGACCCGCTCGACGCTGAGGCGCCGGCCGGAGAGCTGCTCGTACGCGGCCATGACGGCGAGCACGAGCTGGGGGCCGTGGGAGTTACCCGGCAGGTAGCGAAGGTCGAAGTGGGGGTCTGCGATACCGCTCTCCTCGAAGTCGACGACCGCAAGAAGCGACGCCGAAGCACGATCCCACACCTGGTTGTAGCCGTGGAGGTCGCCATGGACCAGGACCTCCGGCAACGGCATGGGCCGGCTTTCGAGCACGTCATCGACCCATTCACACCACCTCAGCACCGATTGCCCTCGCACCTCGTCGACAAGTGGACTGAAGCGGCGGCGCAGACTCTCCGTGTCCGCCTGTGCCGTGGGAAGGACTACCGGGAGATCGTCGATCACAGCGCCAGGCGGCACGCCGTGCAGCCGCACCAGGAAGGCGGCGATCTGTCGTGCGACCTGTGCCGTTTCTCCGTCACCGAGGCTGCTCGCCCACTCCCAGCTCATCGGCTCACCCTCTACGCGCCGCGTCACCAGAAGGGCCGGCTCCCGGCTGAGCACCACCAGCTCCGGGAGCGCCAGCGACGGCGCCTGGGCGCGCAAACGTTCCAGCACCATCCCCTCGCGCCACAGTCGACCCGCCCGGATCTCCGACCAGGCGAACTTCACCACGAAGCGGTCGTCGACCACCGCACTCGATGACCACCACAGGGGATTGGACGCCGCGTGCCTCGGGTTGATCCTGAGGGGAAGGTTCGCCAGCGCCGGCGCACAGACCTCCATCGCAAATCTCAGCGATTCCTCACTACCGTCCGGAAGCCAGGCGACCGACATTGTCGTCGTAGTCTCGCGTCGCATCGAGGGGCAGGGCCATCGCCATGGAAGGTCCGCGATGCCCGGCATCGGCGTTCCTCTCACCCGGCGAGGTGAGTTTCGTCTTGTCCTCCCGAGCTGAAGAAGGGAATCCACGATCTGCCGAGTGACCGTCCTCCGCCCGCCCTGCCTGGCCGCACCAGCTTCACTGACAGACTGGCGCGCGTGGTCCATGAGGTGGCGGTGCGCGGGTTCGGCCGTGAGGCGGAGGCCTATGAGCGCTCCCGGCCGTCTTACCCACCGGAGTCGGTGGCATGGCTCGTCCACCACCTCGGGATTCGCCCCGGGGCGGTCGTGGCAGACCTCGCCGCAGGGACAGGCAAGTTCACTCGCCTCCTGATGCCGACGGGGGCCACCGTGCTCGCAATCGAGCCGGTCCAGGGGATGAATCAGCTACTCCACAAGGTGCTTCCGAGCGCTCCCGTCGTCGCCGGAACCGCCGAGGCCATGCCCATCAGGTCGTCGTCGCTCGACGCCGTCTGCGTGGCACAGGCTTTCCACTGGTTCGACGCCGAGGAGGCCTTCGCTGAGCTCGCCAGGGTCCTGCGACCTGGCGGAGGGGTCGGGTTCGTCTGGAACGCCCGTGACCGTGCGGTCGACTGGGTCCAGCGGGTATGGGCCATCATGGACGACGTCGAGCGGGAGGCGCCCTGGCGGGACCACGACAACTGGCGTGATTCCGCTTTCGGCGAACGCCGGGAGTTCGGTCCGCTCCACAGCGAGACCTTCCGCCATGAGCATCCGACCACGCCGGCCGGGATCGTCGACCGGATCCGAGGCGTCAGCCACGTCGCCGCCTTGCCGGCACCCGAGCGAAACGAAGCCCTGGAGAGCGTCCGGCGACTCCTCGACACCCATCCCGACACCTGCGGTCGCGATGAGGTCCGAGTCCCGTACCGGGTCGACTGCTACTGGTGCCAGCGTCGCTGAAATGCGGCCAGGCCTATGGCCGTCAGCGCGAGGATCGACGGATGACCACACGGGAAGGACTCGTCCTCGCCGCCGAGCTGTTCGGCGACGGGATGGTCAGCACCTTCGAACGTCTGGAGGCCGCTCGTCGAGATCTGGCTGCCCCGCGGGCGTCTCAGAGCCTGGTAGAGGAGGTGGCGGTGTTGGGCGTCGGTCCCGGCGACCTCGTCGCCGACGTCGGCGCCTGGGGTGGCCTCTGGTCCGAGAGGCTGACGGCCAAGTACGGGTGCAGGTGCATCGCCCTGGATCTGTCACGGAAGGGCCTCTCCGAATCGGCGGCTCGTGGCGTGCCGGCAGTCGTCGCCGACGCCGAGGTCCTGCCCCTGCCTGCTGGCTCGGTCGATCTCGTCTGGTGCCGGGACACAATGTCGACGCTCGAATCGCCCCAGGCGGTGCTCACAGAATTCGTTCGTATCCTGCGGCCGGGGGGTGGAGTGATGCTCTACACCGCCGTAACCACGCCGCTACTGGAACCGTCCGAGCGGGCATGGTTTCTCGATGCGCTCGAGGCTCCATCCTGGTGGAACCTCGGCCGTTCCCCGATCGACGACGCCATCAAGGAGACAGGCCTTGATGTGGTGGTCTTCGAGACGAAGTCACCCGAGTACTCCGAGGCGCTGATGGCCGTCGACCCCGGGGAGATCAGCGAGCAGCTATGCCGAGTCGCCCAGATGCGCCGAGCCCGGTCCGAGCTGGAGCAAGCACTCGGGGCCAGCTGGTACGAACGTTGGCTCGCTTGGTCGCATTGGCAGCTCTACCTCATCCTGGGGAAGATCGAGACAGCAGCATGGATGCTACGGAAGCCTCCCGCCAGTTCCTGAACGGGGCGCCCTGGCCGACGGACTTCGGAATGGCCGTGACTTGCCACGCACTGCCGGCGTTCTGGGCGCCCCTTCCCGGCCGGCACCTCACGCGGATAGGGGGCACTCTCAGGCAGGACCGTCCATCCGCTCGCCGAACGTGATGAGGTTGCCGTGCCGGATCCGTCCTGTCCGGGGCCCGGTATTCCCTAGCGCCGCGCGGCTCCGACGGCACGCCGCCGCGTAGAGCTCGACGATCCCCTCACGGTATCTCCGGGCGCCAGTCTCATCTCATCGCGCTGTCGGGGTCATCGGCGCCTGGAACATTCCACGGCGCAGGCATCTCCTTGCCAAGGAGCCGGCCTTGGAACCAGCGATCCTCGACCCATGCGAGATGCCTGACGATGCCCGCAATCGTCAGATCGGTCGCGGGCAGCAGGCGCGCGGACGCCTCCTCCCACTCAAGGTCAACGAGCGTGGCCGTTGCGATCGCTCTGTACTGATCGAGGCGCTGTCCAAGCGCAGTGCGCTCGTCCTGCGGCTGGAGATCAGGATGCTCAAGTTCGGCTTCCATCACGAGCTCATCCTGGCAGCCTCGGGAAGCAGCCGGCGATCGGGGACGGGTCCCGCTGTGCACCGTGGGGCAATTAGGGGCTACCGATCTCTTGCCCCGATCGATCGACCGGATCGGCAAGCAACAGCTCAATCGCCTCGGGAAAGGAATCGGCTCCCAGGGTTGGCGAGTAGTCATCGCGTGTCCACGTGCGCCCGCGACGGAGCCAGATGCTGCAGAGCCCAGCTGCATCTGCAGCGCCGATGTCTGCGTCGGGCGCATCACCGACAAACCAGGCACCCTCCAGCGAGTCATTGCAGCGCTCGGCTGCGATCTCCAGAAGGCGCCGGTCGGGCTTGCGGAATCCCTCGACCTCCGAGATGCACCAGGCGTCGACGAGTCGATCGAGTCCGGCAGTGAGAATCTTCATCTCCTGGGAAGGCGACCCGTTGGTCACAATCGCTATTCTCCAGCCCTCTCCGCGCGCCCTTCGGAGAGCAGTCCGGATCTCCTGGTCACATGCGAACAGTGCCGGGAAATCTCTGTAGAAGGCTCGCAGCAGGTCATCGACGGAGGTCGGAAGCTGAAAGAAGTCCCTCACAGAGGCGAAGAACTCGGGACGAGGTCGGTAACCCCCTTGGTCCTGCTCGACGAGCCACGCGTGGGCGTCGCCCTGGAGTTCCCACATGCCGACAAACGTCTCAGCCCAGAGGACGAAGGCCCCCGCTCGGTCCAGGATCGTGTCGTCGAGGTCGCAGAGGAGCATGGGCATTGCACTAGATGCTCTCCTCTACAGGGTGCTTCCGTCGAACGCGTTTGACTTCCGTCCCCTTGACTGGCGGTCACCCCTCGGCGCAGTCGGTCATTGACCACCGGCTTGGATTGGAACTCGGGTCAGTCTCGCCGGCACAATTCGCGGCACCGGGCACGAAGGTGCACCTAGCGTCGCCCCGATGGTGCGGCACGTCAGCCTGGGCGAACTGGCGATCTCCACCGCGGGCGTCGCGCTGAGGCGAGCGATGTTCACTGGAAGCGACCAGGACGCCAACGCCGCCATAGAGCTCATCGCTCGGGCCATGGCCGGACGGAGCAATCCACCCTGGAGCTACGGCTACGAGCTGGTGGAAGCCGATGCCTCTACCGGCTACGGCGTGATCGCCGTTACCTACGACGGAGCCGGCGGCCCCGACATCGACGCCGAGCAGCCGGCGATGTGGGGACTGTTCGACGGGCTGTCAGCCGGTCGGGCCGTGGATGTGGCGTGTGGCACCGGCAGACACCTGGCGCGCCTCGCCGAGCTCGGTCACCACGTCGTCGGCGTCGACCAGTCTCCGGAGATGCTCGAAGTGGCGCGGCAGCGGATGCCACACGCGCCGCTTTGGCTGGGGGCCATGGGAAGGTTGCCGGTGCGCTCGGCAAGCAGCGACCTCACGGTGTGCTCTCTCGCGCTCGAGCACGAACCGGATCCGGAGCCCGCTGTCGCCGAGCTGGCACGGGTCACCCGCGTCGGGGGTCGAGTCCTGATCTCCGACGTCCATCCCTTCGCCATCCTTCTGGATCACCAGGCCCAGTTCGAGAGCGCTCCGGGCGGACGGCTCCTGATCCGGGCCTATCCGCACTTCCACGGCCGGCTACTGGAGCTGTTCAGCCGCAACGGGCTCGTCGTCGAGCAGTGCCTCGAGCCGACGATGGGCCCCGGCCCCGGACTGTCCGGGCGTGCTTGCCAGGGATTGGTGGGGGACCGTGTCACGGCAGCGGCGTGGGCCGGCTTGCCTATCGTCGTGATCTGGCACCTCAGACGCGAGGGCGGTCGATGACGGAACAGAAGCGCCCGCGTCATCGCCCCGGCATTCGGGGCGCCCGCGGCCGACGAGCCATCCGTCGTTCTAGGGCGGCCGGTCGATCGCCACATGCGTCGCGTAGCCCTGGTGATGGCCTGGACCACTTCGAAGGAGAGAGCCGGGACGTGTCCGGCGAGCCCGCCCTTCGACGATGCAACCTGGGTCCATGGCCGGGGGTTGGCGCTGTGGAAAAGCCAGGTCACCCTGGTCGAGCGACCGGCGAGCGCAGGCCGGGCGCAGCTCACCGCTTCGGATGGCGCAACAGCGCTCGTGAGGACGTCGATGCCGTTCTGGCCGAGCATCCCCGCTCGGGGTGACCCGCCGGCGCGCGAGCGTGTCCGGGTGGAGCTGAGGGCGCGGACGAACGACGATCTCGACGCGTGTGAACTGCTGGCTTGTGAAGTCCACGATGTCGACGGATACCCGCCACGGTTCGCCGACGACCTACGTCGCTTCGTCTCCGCTTCCGGTGCCCTCGCCGCCTGGGTCGCGGTGTCGGACGGCGCCATTGTCGGACACGTGGCGCTGCAGCCGACGAGCTCTCCGGCGGTCATGGTGCTGGCCGGCGAGGCCACCGGCCGGGCACCGGCGCGCCTCGGCGTCGTGGCGCGGCTGCTGGTCGCTCCCGCCTATCGCAGGAAGGGGCTCGGCGGCGCCCTGCTCGGTCTGGCGGCCCAGGCCGCGCACGACCGGGGCCGGTGGCCGGTCCTCGACGTGGCCACGCACTTCCACGCGGCCATCGGTCTGTACGAGCGGGCCGGCTGGGTGCGCGCTGGCCGGGTGGAGGTCCGCTTCCGAGACGCCGAGCCGCTGGCCGAGTACGTCTACATCGGCCCCACCCCGGGGCGAGGGCAGCCCTAACCTCCTAGGCTCGGAGCTCGTGGCGGGGCGGGACGTCCTGGGTGCGCTGGTGTTCCAGATCGAGTACTGGTGGGCCGCGGGCTTTCGGCCCCGCCTGAACGGGCTGACCGATGAGGAGTACCTGTGGGAGCCAGTCGCGAACTGCTGGACCCTCCACCCGACCGACGACGGCCGGGTCCTGTACGACCACGCCTGGCCGCCGCCGCAACCCAGCCCGTTCACGACCATCGCCTGGCGCCTTTGTCACATCGGCGTCGGCTGCCTGGCCAACCGGGCGTCGCGTCTGTTCCCCGAGACGACGCCGACGCCGCTGACGACTCGCATGTGGGAGGGGCCCCTCCCGTTCCCCATGACCGCCGACGGCGCCCTCGCCTTTCTCGACGAGTGGTGGGCTGCCTGGCGCAGCGGTCTCCTCGCCGCCGGCGAGGACGCGCTGTGGGAGCCGATCGGCGATCGGGAGTGGGACATCCCCTCGATGCGGTTGGGCCGGTCCGACCCGGCGATCGGCTTGGTCCTGCACGTGCACCGGGAGGTAATGCACCACGGCGCCGAGGTCTGTCTGCTCCGGGACCTCTACCGGCACGAGCGTCACGCCTCGTGATCGCCGGCGCGCAGGTGTGGGATGAAGCCGGCGCCGACCCGAAGGAAGCGATGATGCCCTACGTCGACACGCCGCTGACAGAGCAGATCCGCGAGGTCGTGTCCTCGGCCTGGGGCCTCGACGCGGAAGACGTCGGGGAGCGCCTCGTCGGCGGCGAGGAGTCCGCTGCGTTTCGCGTTGGCGCTCAGGTCGTGCGCATCAGCCCGGCCTGGCGCACGACCGCCGAGCTCGAGTGGTGCCACAGCATTGCTCTGGCGGCCGCCGAAGAGATCCCCGAGGCGGTGCCTCCTCTGCCCCACCAGGCAGGGGCGACCGTCATCCGTGTGGCAGGGCGTCCGGTATCTGTGTGGCCCTACATCGAGGGAAGTCGGGTCGACGACGATGACGCATGCCAGCGGGCTGAGGCGGCCGAGCTCCTCGCCCGACTACATCAGGTGTTGGGTTCTCAGCGGGGACGTTTCGGACCTCGGCCGGGAGGCGGGAGCACCGTCACGACCCGGGCCATCGAGCACGGCGACTCCGAGCTGGACACATGGGTCCGCGCGTTCGACGCCGAGGCACGCTGGACCCAACCCATCCACGGCGATTTCTACGCAGGCAACCTGCTCGCCCGAAGTGGTCACATCGTCGCTCTGCTCGATTGGGACGAAGCCATACTGAGCCCGCCGGAGCGAGAGCTCGCGTGGGCTGCCTGGGAGTTCGGCGACGGACTCTGGGCAGACAACCTGGATGAGGTCTGGAGGTTCGTCGCGGCGTACAAGGACGCTGGAGGGCCGGCTGACCCTCCCGACGACCTCACACTGCGGAGCCTCGTTCGGGAACGACTACTCGGTGAGATGCACTACGTCGACCAGCATCACCAGCGCACCGAGCTCACCGACGAGGACCGTTCCTACCGTCAGCGTCAGCAAGAGCGCTACGAGCAACTCCGCTCATAGCGCACGCCGGATGCGCAGACCCGGCGTTCGGTGGCACCGGCGCGTCCGTTCGCCGAGCGGACTATTGGGACGCTCTCAGCTTCGGCCTTGCGTCCGGTATGTGACCTCAGCTCCTCGCCTACCGTTCAGAGAGTGGACGTCAACGCCATGAACCCGTTCGTCGCTGCGAACGCCAGCCGCTACTCGCAGGCCCGTCCCCGGTACCAGGGTCAGGTGCTGGAAACAGCAGCTCGCGCCCTTGGCATCGACCGCCCGGTCGAGTGGGCGGTCGATGTCGGTTGCGGAACCGGTCACTCCTCGATGCCTCTCGGTCTCCTGGCAAACCACGTCGTCGCCCTCGATTCGGCAATGGCGATGTTCGAGGGCTCGGCCCCCCGGGGGATCGAAGGCCCGCGGCGCCCGGCGGTGTTGGCGCGTCGGCCTGCCGCCCGCTGCTAGCCGCGTGAGGGGCCTTTCCTGCGCCCTGAGCCGCCACGGCTGGTCGGCGGCTTCTTCGCCGGGCCTGGGCGCTTCCCCACACCAGCGGTTCGCTTGGCCACGACGGGGCCAGGGGCGGAAGCGTCCTGCGCTTCGGGTGGGCGCGGGACAGTCGGTGGCGGCCGCTCGCCCCGGACGATGGCCGTCAGCGTCGAGGAAGGGACGATGTGCACGACACGGTGCAACTCCGTCGAGGTGGCGGGGCTCTGCCGCTCCAGACGCCCGGTGAACTTGGCGAGGCCCGACACGGTGACCGCCTCGCCGGTGGCCAAGGTGGCGGCGATGACGTCGGCCATCCCGCGCAGCACTGTGTTGACCGTTCCCGGGTCCATCCCGGTGTAGCGGGCGGTGGTGGCAACCAGCTCAGAGCGGATCATTTCGAGTGTCCTTCCCGCCGTTGGGGGTCGTCCCGGGCGCCGTGAAGCTATCGCCCGTTGGCCGCTGGGACAGGGAGGAGCGCGTTTCTAGGCCCTGGCGAGGGGTTGTGCGACCGTCAGCGCATTGGCTGGGCGTTCGGTTGCGCCCGCCAGGAGGCTCATCGGGGGAAGGCCCCAGAACGCCCGCTCATGGGTTCCCCACCTCAGCGTGCGCGTTCGTCGTGCCCGGCTCGCATCGCCCGGTTTGGAGTTCTTGGCCGACCCTGACGTAGAGCGCTTCAGGTCCTGCTCGGAGAGCTGGGGTGCCGGCGATGCGCATGGGCTTGGCTCGAGCACTCGTCGAGGTCGGCGGCGTCGCCGGCCACGCGTCACCCCGGTCGGCCAGGCGGGACCGTCGGCGCTCGGACGTGGACCTCGGCGGATATCAGACGGGTGAGTCGCGACCGAGTTTGCGCGCCAGCTCGCTCCGGCGCCGAGCGGCGGTGGCGTCGGAGACGATGGAGACACGGATGGACGAGGCCACGATTTCGGCGGCTTCGGCCTCGGTGAGGCCGAAGGTCTCGGCATTGGCCTTGGCGCAGACGCGCTTGGCCTCCTCGTAGTCGGAGCCCCAGTACCAGGGTTCGGACAGCTCCCCTCGGCCGACCAGCGGGCTGTGGCCAGCCTCGTTCTCGACCACGATCGAGGGCACGTATCCCCGGTCGGGGTGGGATTGGCCGGGCAGGACATAGAAGCAGCGGCGGGACTCAATCGGGCTGTCGCTCATGGGTCTCCTTCTTCGGATGGGAGCCGGCAATCGGGCCTTGTCCGGTTGGGTGGGGTCATCACGGTCCCTGGAAGCAGGAACAGCGGTGTGAGGGGCTGCGCTGCGACGCTCCAACGTCAAGCGCAGGCGGCCAACTCCTCGTCGTCGGGCCCGTCGGCCAGGTCCTGCCCCCATTCCGGCCACACCTCCATCGGCAGCCAGCCGCAGCGCATGGCGTAGCGGTCGGCCTGGTAGACGTCGAAACCCCGGCCCCGCATGGAGTTGAGGGTTGACCAGCTGACCCGCAGGATCGTCTGCAGTTCCCGCCACGAGTGGCCCGAGAGGGCCTGGAGCGGCTCGACCGGGAACCGACCGGCTGTTAATCCAGGGAAGGCTCCGTTTCCCGTGTGGATCCGGTTCCGCATCGTCGTTGTCATGGTGATCGACCGCCTCTGCCGTAGGTGCCGGGAGTTTGTTAAGGTGATCTTATCAAACCGCGAGAGCGATGGGCAAGGTTTGATTGGGGGGGATCCTCATGGCCCGACCATGCCGTGGCCATCCCCGCCTGCTTGCCAAGGAACGCCGCCCGGCTACCGGTTGGGCCACCTCGGGCCGCTGGGGCGGTGAACGGCCGAAGGGCTCCTTATCTCGCCAGCCTCTCGGCGCTACGGGGCGCCTTCGTGGACTCGAAGGACGACGCTCGCCTGGCAGAGTGGCTGAAGTGCGGATAAGCCCGGGTTACCGTGGTGGTGGGTTGAGTGGTCGAGCGAAGGGCACACGGAGCAGCTCAATGATCCTGGGCGACGACGAGGACTTCGAGCAGGATGACCGGCGACGTCCCTCTCGCCCGACGAGGATGGCGCGCTCTTCGCCGTGGGACGACGACTGGGCCGCGGCGGGCAGCCGGCCGGACGACCTGCCGGTGCTCCGGCAGCCTCCTGGTTACTACCGGGACCACAGGGGCCGGTGGCGGTACGTGGCCACCGGGGAACGAGTCCCTGGCGCGACCGACATCACCCTCGCCCGCCTCTACGGGAACCCACGCCGGGGCTCGCCCTGCATGGAGGTTCCGACGGCGCTGGCCCGCACCGAGGAGGAGCTCCTCTGGTGCCAGGACATCGGAGCGGAGATGGGGTTCGCGGCGGTCCCCCGGGCAACGGCGCGGAGCCGGCGCGACCGCAGCATCTCGGTCCTGTTGGTGCCCCGGACGGAATGGCAGCAGCGGGCGAGGGTGCCGCTGGGCATGACCGCGCCGGAGCTGGCGCCCGATCGCCTCCTCGACCTCGAGGCGGTGGCCCGGGCCACCGGCGTCGAGCGGGCCACCATGCGGGCCTACCTCGCGCGCGGCCAGGGTCCCGAGCCCGTAGCCCACCTGGGCGGCTCGCCGATGTTCACGCGTCCGGTGGTCCGCCACTGGAGCGAGTCCCGGCCAGGCCAGGGCGTGGGCGGTGGCCCCAAACGGAGTCGGCGCGGCGCTAGGCGCGCCAGGGCCAGCGGCGCCGGTAGCGGTGCCGGAAGCCGTTTGGCGCAGCTGCTCGAGGATCGGCGGTCCTGAGCGATCGGCCGGGCACTAGGCCCGGCTCGCGATGCGCCCCCCGAGCCACGGAGGTGCGGCAAGCAGGCTGCGACGAGCTCGCTCAGGAGCTCGCCAGCGTCCGGGAAGGTCGGGGTTGAAGGGCAGGCCCTGGCGGGCCTGGGCCAGGTCGGTTCGCTCCCAGGCGTGGCCGTCTCGGGTGTAGGCGGTCGTGAGGCGGGCGAACTCCTCGGAGAGGACCTGGGGTCCCGGGGACCAGTCGGCCCACGAAGCCAGGTGAATCTGCATCCGGGCCCGGGATACCTCCGTCGCCCGGGCCCGCACTCCCTCCCGCGCCAGGCCCTCGGCCGAAATGGCGCGGGCGTGGCAGCGCCGCAGCAGCGCGGCCATCTTGGCGTGGTCGTTGGCGTCGGGACCGTCGGCCTTGGCGTTCAAGAAGACCACCACGGTGCCCGACGTGTCCCACGTGTGGCGGCTGAGGAGACGTCCCCAGCGCGCCATCTTGGACTCGAGGTCCCGGCGCTGGCGGGCCTGGCAGAGCTCGACGACGATGCGCAGGCCGTCACCCCGCACCACGCCCAGGTCGGCCCGGAACGACCCGGCATCGGCATCGTCGAACAGCGACTCGGCCTCGCAGAACGACTCGCCCCAGACCGCTTGGATGCCGGTCTGGGTCTCCATTACCCGCAGGCCCAGCTCGGAGGCCAGGAGGTCGTGGCGGACGTGGGCGCCGCCCACGCGCAGCCGGCGCCCGGCGGTGACGGCGAGGCGCTCGGCCACGGGCAGCGCGCCCAACCAGGCGTGCAACGGCTTGTCGTCACGCAGGCGGTACAGGTAGTTCGTGTGGTAGCGGACCTCGCCCATGCCGTAGCGGCCCCGCTCGACCAGGCCGGCCTTGAACATGGGGCGGAGGATCTCGCCGATTTTCGTGCCCGGGTACCCCAGGAAGGCAGCGAGCTGCTTGGCACTCAGGTGGTGCCAGGCGGCCAGCGCGGCGACGGCCCGGCGCACGTGGGGAGACGTCGACAGCAGCCTGGGCCGGATCACCTCGAAGTCCGGCACCGCGATCCAGCGCACCACCGGCGGTCCGATGGGCCGGGCCAGCTGGACCGGCGGCTGCCTCGAGGCGAAGCGCCACGTCGGCGGGCGAACCCACAGCTCCGACGACCAGAACGGGTCGTCCCGCTCCCACCACGGCCGCGACGGTGCCCGCGACGCGCTCGGCATGGCCAACAGCGCCCGCGTGGGCCCACCCAGCGCATGGTCCTCGACCTCCAGGCGCGTGGCTCGAGCGGTGGACGCCGGCGCCGGGCTCAGCGGCGGTCCTCCCAGTAGGAGTCCCGGTCGAAGGAGTCGTCGGGGGGGATGAGCAGCGTGAACGGGGCCTGCGCCTCACCTCCGATGCGGAGCCGGGCTGCGCCCTGCATCGGGGGCATCTCCCGGATGTCGCGCGGCCCGAAGGACCCAGGAGTGTCACCGGTGATGTCTCGCGCCGCTTCGGTGGCCGTGGTCAGGTTCTCGTGACCGAGGTAGACCTTGGCCCCCATCGACAGCGCCGCCTCCTGGGTGCGCTCGGGCAGCTGGCCCAGGCGCTGGGTGGCCAGTGCCAGCTGCACGCCCCGGGCCCGGCCCTGGTCGAACATAGTCATGATCACGTCCGCCTTCGAGCCCCGGCCGGAGATGTCGGAGAGCTCGTCGGAGAACACGCCCACCGAGCGGCCCTCCGCCTGCCAGTTCGGGCAGCTGGCCTGGATCTCGTCCCAGAGGAGGTAGAGGGCCATGGAGGCCAGGCGCTGGGCCAGCAGGTCGGTGTGGGCGCTGTTCTCCTGGGTCCCCCCGAAGTTGACGATCGCCACCCCGTGGTGGGTCAGGATCTCCCGGAACGTGACGGTGCGCCGGGTCGGGTCGGGGGCGAAGAGCCGGCCGGCGGCGCCGAGGGCGTTGGGCCCGAGCTTGTTGCGGGAGGGCTCGAAGAGGCTGTTGCGATCGCGGGGTGCCATGTTCATGTAGCGGTCGAAGCCCCGAAGCGCCGCCGCCAACGGGTCCTCCTGGCGTTCGCGCAGGGCGGGTTCGTCGGGGCGTTCCACCGGGGCGAAGGCCGCGGCGATCCCCCCGCTCGTCGCCCCGACGGGGCTCGGCTCGGTGACCCGGGCCCGGAGGCGGTCCAACAGCGCCGCCTGAGCAGCCGGCTCGGCGTCGCCGCCCAGCAGCGTCAGGGCGAGCGAGATCGGGTTGGCCCGGGCGATCTCCGGATCGCCGCACGCCGTTGCCGCCAGGGCGACCCGAATGGCGGCCGTGAGCACGCCGGCGGAGGCCTCCATGATCGCTCCGGGCTCGAAGGCGTACCGCATGGCCTCGACGAACGCGGTAGCCATGCGGTCCGGGTCGGATCGGTCGAGCAGCTCGAGGCGTGGCCCCGAGGTGGCGGTCACGTCGAGCAGCAGGAAGTGGTCGTCGCCGTAGCCGACCCGCTGCGCCATCGCTGCGGCCCGGGCGGCGCCGTCGCCCTTGGTCTCCAGCCAGATCAGCGCCATGCGGCCGCGACGCTGCGGGCCGGCCCCGGGCTCCACGCCGTAGGCCCTGGCCACCAGGTCCGAGCCCCACAGCTGGGTCAGCATCGTCGAGTTGTGGGTCGGGATCATCGACGGGCCGACCAAGAACATCCCGGAGGGGTTGGCCACTTGGATGCAGCGCACTGGGATGGACCCCACTGGCCGGACGTCGACGATGTAGCGGGAACCGGTCCGGGCGGACGTGGTGCCTCGGTGACGGGTCCGGTGAGCCTCCTGCTTGCGCCGGAGCCCGAAGAGCTCGTCCATCGTCGAGAAGGCGACGTCCCACTTGGGCCCGCAGTCCCGGCGTCCCAGCTTGGCGCGCCCCTCTCGCATGGTCGCCCGGTACCCGAGAGAGCACGCGAGCTCGTGAACATCGTGGGAGAGCCGCTCCGACGTCGACGTGAAGACGACCTGTCCCCCCGGGTCGACCGTTCCGTCGGTGTCCAGCAGACCGGAGAGCAGCTGGCGACGCTGGTCCTCCGACGACCGCAGGTACGGGCGAGGGATGTGCTTGTTCCCAAGGACCCCGAGGGCTCGCAGCCGGGCGGCCAGAGCCGGCACCCTGGCCGAGCTGGCCTCGGCGGCGGGCGCCCGGCTGATTGAGTAGTGGCAGCGGGACACGAACCGCGTGACATAGCCGGCCGCGGCGAAATCGGCGAGCAGCTCGGGGTCGGCGGTCGTGAAGCCGGCACCGGCGCTGTCTCCGTCGCCCAACCAGAGACCCAGCAGCCGCGGCTCGATCGGGAGGTCCGCAGTCGCCAACCTCAGGGGCGGGGCCACCGGGACGGCGTGGTTGAGCTTGCCGCCCTTGCGGAGGCTGTCACGGATCACCCGGGTGGTGATCGGCGCCGATGCGGGTGTCCTGCACCTCTGGTCGCACTGCGGCTCGAGTAGCCGGCGCAGCGTCACCTCGAGGACTCCGGTTCGGTCGAAGAGGCGATTCCGAGCCGGCATTGCGGGGAGTCCGCCAGACGACCAGCGGTAGAGCCGTTGCCATGGCCCCCGCGGGTACCAGCCAAGTTCGCGGCCCAGATCGGGCAGCGTCGTGGTGGCTCCCGCCGGCGTTATGGCGAGGGCTGCGCGGACGGCGGCCACCTCACCGGGAGTGCCCAATGGGCGGCGAACTGGCCGCCGGTAGCGATGCCTCCGCCGCCGCAACCGCCTGGCGACAGTTTCGGTGCGCCACAGATGGTCACCATCGGCCAGGATTCGCGTGCCGTCGGAGAAGGCCACCTCGAAGCACTCCCGACCGATCATGACCTCAGACACAGCGACGACCTCGGTCGGATTGCCGGCGTCGTCGAAGACTCTGTCCCCGGGCTGCAGCTTCCCCATGGTCGACCATCCGCAGGGCGTCGGCACTCGCTCGTCGACGCCAAGGGCCTTCCCCGTGCCTGGGTCTCCTGCACAGAACACCCCCAGGTGTCGGTCCCGGTCGGGGATCCGCACCGCCCAGCCGTCGGGGTCGTAGCCGATGCGGGCTCCGGGTGAGGACCGCACCGCCGGAGGAGCCTGGCGACGGAGGGTCTCGGCGGTGGCCACGTTAACGTCGAGGGGCCCGGCCAGGGCGCAGAGGGCGGCCACTTGCGGCGGGGCCAGGCAGATGAGGTCGCGGCGGTGGGGATGGCAGTTGCTGTGCTGCGGCCCGGGCCGGGACTTGTCCCAGTCCCGTGCGGTGACCGCAACCGCGACCACGGCCCGCCGCAGCGAGACGTAATGGGGCGGCGCCCCCGGGATCAGGCCGGCAGAGGCCAGCAGTCGCCGGCGCCGGCGGTCTGCCACCGAAGGTCCGAGATGGCCGGCGGCGGAGGCCATCAGCAGGGCGAGAGCCGTCGCTCCGACGGCGGCGGCCGCCGCCCGAGCGTCGGCCAGCGAGTACAGAGCGGCCACGAGCCCGGCGATCCCCGACAGAGCGCCTCGCAGCAGGCGGTCACCGATGAGCTCCGGCCGCACCTCGAAGTCGAAGGCGGGGACCTGGTGGGCGAAGCCGCCCGCCAGATCGAGGGCGGCGGCGGTGTCAGGTGCCCCGGCGACCACCCGGCAGCGCGACAGGGCAGCGACGTGTCGTTGACGCAGGACCGACTCGACTCCCCTGGCCTCGCCGGCCCCGACCGAGCGACGGGCGCCCGAACGGGCGTCGATCCAGCGCCGGAGTCGGTGCACCTCCCAGCGCCGGACGGGCTGGATCGACACCGACACGAATGCGTCGCCGGCGGCTCGGGCGAAACTTTCGGCCACCCTGGTCGGAACGAGCCCGAGCTGGGTGATGACGTTGTCGGGCCCGCCGGGCACCCAGTCCCGGCGCTGGGCCTGGGCCAGGACGGTGCCCCTCCCCAGGGGCAGGGGCACGTGCTCGAGGGCCGCCGCCTTGGCCCCGACGGCGTTGGCCACGGCGTCGACGATGACCCGGGGCGAGCGGGCCCCCCACACGGTGATCGCCACCCGGGCTACACCGTCGGCCGACCACCGATGGATCACGAGCCCGGCGCCTTGTGACTTGACGGCGTCGAGGGCGGCGGCCATGGCGGCGCCGGCCACCGCGAGGTCCTCGGGGCGGGAGCCATCAGCCGCGAGCTCCCAATGGGTCGCTCCGCGGCCCCGGGATCTCCACGCCGCATCCCGCCGCCACCACCACACCAGCGCCACCGCGAGCCCGAGAAGCGAAAGGCGGACGGCTGCCGCCATGAGCTCGTCACTCATCGACGACCCCGGCCGGCGCCGAGCGCGGTCAGAAGGATGTCGACCCGTCTGTTCAGCGTCGGTCTCGATGGCGCCTGGGCGTGCCAGTCATCACTTACTCGCTGACACTCCCCCATCGGCTCAACCCCTGGTTCTCGGCGCGCTTTGAGCCTCACCATGCCGTGCGCTCGACGCCGCAACCAGGGGCGCGCCTCGGGCAACCGCTTCATAGGATGCAGTGGCGGGGCCCGCACGGCCCCCGGTGGTGGACACGTGTGGACGGGTGTGGACCCGAGCGCGCCAACCGAAAGGGTATGAAACACTATGATCTATACCCTTTGACCCCGGGAGGACTGCGGTCCACCCCGGTGACCTGATCGGGAGAGTACCCGGTACCGGGACTGGTCGGTGGATGGTGCCGATCGGAGAGCCTGGGAAACGTCCGCGGTACCGGTCAACCTGTCCACATCCGCCACGGCGGCTGCGGTCAGGCAAACCCGAGTCGGTGGTTCACCAGCCGGTGAGGAGGTACGAGACGTCCGCAGGTACGGAAAGCACGTTGCGTGCCGGGCCGTGCGAGCCGTCCGAACCGGAGCGGGAAACGCTGCGTGCCCACCTGTCTGAGCGCCAGCCATCACCGGGACTCCGTCCCGGTGATTGGGCCACAGTGTGAAAGAGACGTGCGCATGCGCACGTCTCTTGGATCGGCGCCCGTCAACCGCCCACAGCGAGCAACAGACCAGGGGTGGGACGAAGGTCTAGCGCGGAGCAGCCACGAGGGAGGTGCCGAAGCACCGGCCGAACCGGAACAAGCCGGCTGAGAACCGAAGGGGCTCACCGGTGCCGACGACGCCCAAGGTTGGTGTGGCCACGTGTACGCATGCGTCCACGTGTCCACGAGCTGACCAGGTGGCTGGTCCCGGACGTCGGGTCGGTGTCGCCGGAGTCGAGGGAGTGCACCAGGTGGATGGTGTCCGCCACGGACGCAACGGGACGAGCCGGTCGCACCGGACAGGTGCCGGGCACCGGAGGGATCGGCAGACGAGCGGCATCGAGGGCGGACAGGTCGGTGGTCATCACCACGGTGGCGAGCACGGGCCCGCTCGGGCGGACAGGTCGGTGGTCATCACCACGGTGGCGAGCACGGGCCCGCTCGGGCGGACAGGTCGGTGGTCATCACC